>JAEEGH010017475.1_pt1 | contig 15284 bp, 14 predicted proteins | sample 9134181 | NCBI WGS metagenome assembly JAEEGH01 (sample SAMN16246544, study PRJNA631951) | gut metagenome | biome: gut microbiome; feature: rumen; material: DP-attached | host: Bos | place: Iran: Karaj | collected 2018-10 | reverse complement strand
AGACGCGTTGGTCTCAAACACCAATGGGGTAACACCCGTGCCGGTTCGACCCCGGCTCTGGGTACGAGTTTGACTCGAAAATAATCGCTAAAGCCTTGAAATTAAAGACTTTAGCGATTTTCTATTTCTCAGTTTTCCCCACATTTTCCCCACATCTGCAAAGATTCTTGCAAAAATTTTTCTTTTCCCCACAAATTTACTCCCCTTTTCACATCTTGACACAACAGAATCACAAAAGGCACCTTGAACATCTCAACTTTTTTCAATCCGATTAAACGACTTTAAGTGCTCCTCATTTTGGCATAACTTTCTCTACCCTTAATTCGGAAAGAAAGCCAAACAATAATTAAGCGCTTGTGGCCTTTATTGTCGAACTATTGTTTTGACAGCAGTCTTACAATATTCAGCATCTAAAAACAAAACATGAAAAAACTTTGCTAAATAGCTGTTTTTTTACGAATTTTGCCAAAGATTATTTCATAATGTCTTTATGAAACTCTTTGCTCATAGCATGATAAGATTGTTAGTAATGTCCTCATTACTGATGATTTGCTCTCCTGCTCAAGCTACAACTAAACGGGCATTATTGGTGGGCATCTCGAACTATGGGCAATCTGGAACAGACTCATGGAATGATATTCATGGGGCAAATGACGTGGAGCTTATCTCTAAAACTCTCAAAAAACAGGATTTCAAAATTATAACCATCACCAATAAAAATGCTACAGCTCGACGCATCCGAAAAGAATTGAAATCTTTGTCTAACTCCTGTCGCAAGGGCGATGTGGTATACATTCATTTCTCATGTCATGGGCAGCCATTTGAAGATCTTGATGGAGACGAAGAGGACGGTTGGGACGAATCCTTGGTACCTTATGATGCCCGAAAAGTATTCAGTGCTGGTAAGTATGAAGGTGTAAACCATATCAAAGATGATGAGCTTCACACTTATATCCAGAAAATCAGAAAAGCTGTGGGCTCAAAGGGATTTGTATGTGTCATTATTGATGCTTGCCATGCTGGCGGGTCATCGCGTGGTGATGAAGGAAATGACGAGGACGATGATGACCCCATCATTAGAGGAACAAAGGATGGGTTTAGCCCTCATGGAAAATCTTTCCGTCCTAGAATTGACACAAAGAGTAATTTCAAGATAGCCTCATCTGCAGGACTGTCAGATGTAGTGATCGTGGAGGCGTGTCGATCCTATCAGTCAAATTGTGAAATCAAACAAAACGGCAAATACTATGGTCCATTGTCTTATTATTTGAATAAGACTTTACAAACTTATTCTGTCTCCGCAAACTTGAATTGGGTGAACGAGGTCAAATCTCAAATGGACAGAGACCGAAGATTGACTAAACAGAATCTTGTTTATGAAACGAGTTTGAAATAAAGACGCATGGAGAATAGCTTAAATACACAACTAAACAGATTTGCCACTGATCAATGGGAAAAGACACTCGCTTTTTTACAGGGGCACTTCTCGTTGAAACGTGATGATTGCGAAGACATCTTCCAGGAGTCATTCATCACGCTCTATAAGAACGCCATCGATGGCAAACTCATCAATATGACCGCTTCATTAGCGACTTACTTCAACGGAATCTGCCGCAATAAGGCTCTTGAGATGATGCGTGGTCGCGGCAAAACAGTGAACATTATTGACGAGTACCCAGACACAACCAAAGATGAGTTTGAAGATGATCGCATCGATAGGCTTCTTGCTCTTGAAGAGGACACCGAACAAATAGAAATGAGAAAAGCAGCACTCGTGAGGCAGATAGTAAAAGACCTGCCTGAACCCTGCAATCGTCTCTTGTGGGGCTTTTACCGTGATGGCCTCTCAATGAAGACTCTTGCTGATATGTTAAATTACAGCAGTGAAACCTCGGTAAAAGTTACTAAGTTCAGGTGCTGTGATAAGTTCAAAAAGCGCTATACTGAGATTGCTAATCGATTATTCACTTAACATCAGTCAACATCATGGATAACGAGTTGAACAATATAAACGACGCCTTATTGCTTGAGGATGAACGCATCGTCAACTATCTCAAGGGGCGAATGACTGCCGAAGAGGAAAACGCTTTCATTGAAGAGCTTAAAACCAATTCAGAACTCAAATCAAAAGCCGTGGCAATGGCCAGGATGGTTAAAGGCATGAAAGAAGTCGGTAAACAGATGGATGAAGAAACAACCAATTCCATACTTGCCTGCAATCAGTCAGAGATTGAGGATATTGTAAATGATGTAAGCCGTGGCCACCGCAAAGGCAAAGTTATCTCATTCCGCAAAGCAGCCTCTTGGCTGTCAATGGCTGCTTCTGTCGCACTGATTGTATGGGCCGGAATTGGATATAAGGACTATCGTCAAACCACAAGTCTTGGTGAGCAATATGCCACAACGTTCTCTCTCGATCAACTGACACGAGGGAGTGGAGAACATTCTGAGGCAGAAGTAAAACTCGCCAAGCTGTTTGAAAACATAGCCAATAAAAAAGACCTTGACAATACCTTGCATGACCTGTCATTGTGCTGGGAACTTTCAACACAGGAGACATATAACGACTATACTGACTATGCTCCCGAAATTGGCTGGAATCTTGCCATAGGCTACTTAAAAGACAACAAACGCAAGGAAGCCAAAGCCACACTTGAAAAACTAATTGAAGTAGCTCCAGAGGGTACCGCCATAGGCGACAAAGCAAGTGAACTTATGAAGAGAATGTAAATAATGATGAAAATGAATTATAAAACGGTCTGTTGTTTATTATTTTTTTACGTCTTGTCTCTATTATGTCATTCTCAAGCAAGACACGAGGAGTTTGACACTTTAATAAAAAGTTATATTAATGATGGACTATACGTTAAAGCGTCTAATGCTATTGTTGATTATGCTTTATACTTAGATTCAATTGGTGACAAAGAATCTGCGTTAGAATATCAGCTAATGAATTGCCATCTAGTTGAAAAGCACTTAGATTATTTTTTTGACCATGGAATGACGTTTCCTGTATATTTCTCTAATCGAGAGATGGTAAGCATAATATATCGCGATTTAGGTTTACATTCTAATGCCATTCGAACGTATTTATCTGTAATTAATGACATGAAATTAGTAGCACCAGAATTAATTCCATTTTACACGAATTTTATAGCTCCATCTTTAGGACAATGCAAAGATCCGGAATTATGTGATTCAGTTTATTCTCTTTCTTTGGCATTAGATATAATAAAAGCAAATCCACCCCAAAAACAGAGTGTAAAGGATTTTGTCCAACTTTCAAAGTATTTCAATTATAATCGTTTTTATAACGACAAAATGGAAGAATGCGATGCTTGGTTTGATAAATATGTTAGCTATATAAACAACTTAGATAGCTCTATTTATAGAGATGAAATACTTGAATTTTATTTAGATTACATTGATAACGTATATATCAGGGCATCAAATGCCTCAGCAAGAGAAAACGATAACTATAAAGCGATTTCTCTTTTAGAAAAAGCTATCGCAACTCTCGAGAACGTCGCAACATATGATAGCCAAGTACAGTTGATGATTGCATCTTATAATTCAGAGATTGGGAGGAATTATTTTTCTCTTAATAATAAGATAAAATCTAAGGAGTTCTCCGAGAAGGCAGCGCTCTTTTTACTGAATAATTACTCTGGGATTAAGAATCTTGAATATTGCAATTTGCTTTCTAATCTCGCTCTAAATTTTTGGTCATTAAATCAATATGAAAATGCTTTTAACCTAAAGTATGCAGAAATAGAGGCTAGGAAGCATACCCTAATGGAACCGGCAGTATCTGATTATGGTGTATTAATGATGTATAATAGTGTACTTAATCCGATTGACAATATAAAAATCGGAGAAAGCGTTATTGAACAATTTGGAGATACTTGTGGCAGTTCAATGACTGACATCTATGGATTCATGGCTGATGCATATTCTTTCTTGATGAATGAACAAAAGTCAAGTAGAGAGAAGTTTAAATACTATAAATCCATGTATGAAGAGTATATAGATAAAGCCTTTCACGATTTTAAACAAAATATTAGCTTTTTTGAGCAACATGGTCTGTATGAGCAAAAGCTTTCTGGATTATACTCAAGAGAAGCAAGGCACTATATTCGACTTGGGGAAATGGATAGTGCCTTCATCTATTCAATGAAAGCGTATAACATAGATAGTCAAGAAGAAAGGCTATTTCAGATTTGTAAGTTGGCTTCCATTACTCAAAATGTGGACGCACTACATAATTATCTTCCAATCTACTACAAATCTATTGAAAAGGATTTGAAAACGATGCTACCTATGTTGGGCTCAGTTGAGTCTGAGTTGTATTTACAACAAGGATCTCATCCATTATATCAGATTATTGAGTGGTCAATTAATAATCCTCAAGATAGCGTATGTGCATCTATTGCATATAATTCAGCATTACTCTCAAAAAGCTTATATATGAACTCTTCTTCTCTTATGCCATATCTATCAGATAATGAAAGTTTAAGAGATGATTATATCGCATTATTAACAGCAAAAGATTCAATTTATAGAGATTTTAATATACGAAGTCGTGCATCAGCGCTGCTTAATTATGAATTAAGAGAAAGAGAATTGCGCTCAAGTATAATTGATAAAATCACATCAAAGCTTTTCGTTAGATGGAATGATATACAAAAATCATTAGGACAAGATGAAGTCGCTATTGAGTTCATTGAGTACGCGAAGCATAATTGGCCAGAGAACAACGATATAAAAGAAAGGAGATATGCAGCATTAATAATTGATAGACGACATGCTTATCCTGTTATACTTGATTTATTCGGAGTAAATGACATCCAGGAGGTTTATGTCAACCAGCCAAAATCATATGCCAATGAGTTAGGCTATGATTTATATAATAAACTTTGGAACCGATTGCTACCTTACATACAAAATGCTTCAAAAGTGTATTTCTCGCCAATGGGGTTAATTAGTATGATAGGCGTAGAGAATCTTACAGATTCAAATGGCATCCCAGCTAGTGAAAGGCTACCCCTTATCAGATTGTCATCAACTAAGCATATCACAGATAATCAAGATAATACAATAGAAAGCATTGCCTTATTTGGAGGCATTGATTATTCTGCTAATAATGAAGATTATTCTTTCACTCTTGATAGTTTGAACACACGTGGCAATTGGTCTTACTTAGCTGAAACACTCAAGGAGGTGAATGATATTGAAGAATTATTTAGCAATAAAGAGCGAAAGATTAGACTACATAAATTTGTAGGCAGTAATGCAACAGAAAGACAGTTTAAAGGAGTTTGTTCAACACAACCAAATGTCATTCATATTGCATCGCATGGTTTTTATGTTCCTGAAGATAAAAGAAATAGTGTTCCGTACTACTGTATAGATGATTCATTTTCCATGAAAGAGAATCTCTTTTATAGTGGACTTGTCTTTGCAGGAGGCCAAGATGCTTGGAATAGTTCCTTATTTGAGACAGAGGCTAATGATGGTATACTGTCCTCTTATGAAATCTCAAAAATGGATTTCAGGAATACAGATCTCATTGTTCTTTCTGCTTGTGAAACTGGAATTGGAGACATGTCTTATGATGGCATATTAGGCCTTCAAAGAGGTTTCAAATGTGCTGGTGCACATTCTATCATGATGTCTCTTTGGAAAGTTGACGATGCTGCAACTGCGCTGTTCATGAACAGTTTTTATGAATCATACTTGAATACAAAATCTAAGCATGAAGCTATAATGGCGGCACGGCGCACAGTAAGAGTCGATTATCCGGATCCATACTTTTGGGCTGCATTCATTTTATTAGATTAAAAAGAGAAATAATCCTTTGGCTATAACGAAGAAAAAGCTATCTTTGCATTAGCCCGACGAGCCTGATAATCAAAGTGTTGTTACAGGTGGTAGCGGTAAATGTTTTTTTAATATTAATAATTCTACAATCATGGTAAATTACTCTTCTGGATATGACAAAGATGGTAATCCTGTTGATTATGTTGATGAAAATGGAAAGAAATGGGTTTATCAAGGGAAAAATGAATATGGTGCTGATCATTGGTGTGGTTGTTATTGAGAATTTTTTTCATTTTTGTTGTTAACCTAAAGATTGTTTCTGTCATAAAGGGCAGAAACAATTTTTTAATAACAACTAAAAATCAAAAATTATGGAACGTAAAACTCGTTACACAATGGTAGACAAGAGAGGTAAAGAACTCTACAGCTCAGACAGTTTCTTAGGGTTCATTGGATCAACAATCATTGTCCAACTCGGTGCAGTAGTCGTTATTGGTCTTATTGGAGCCGTGATTTGTGGCATTGCATCACTCTTCAGTTAAATCATTAACCCTTTTAAACTTTACGAATATGGAAGCTGAAAGATTATTTTTCCTCGTTATTGCCTTGGCGTTAGCTTATGGTGTCGGCTGTTTAGGTCGTACTCGCAAAATCGGATTCTGGCCCGCATTTCTGATTTCAATACTCAATGTTATTATCGGACTCATTGCCGTTCTGTGTTCAAAGAAGATTGACAAAAATGAATCAAACAAACAGTTGGAGGACTAAATTATGAAGAACTTTGGAAAATTTTGTATCGGATTGGGCGGTTTAAGCCTGCTTGGCGCTCTCATTGCTGGTCATAGCATAACTGGTCCCACTGTCTGGCTCGCCCTTGGAATTACACTGCTACTGTTTGCAAAACAAAAAGAAGATGACAAGAGAGACATGGGCAATCAGGGAACAAAAGTTGATACGCAACAATCAGTATCGATTTCCCAATCCAGCAACGCGGCGCAACAACCTAAACAAGAAAACGTTCACAAGCAGAACATGGAAGAACGTAGTCCGATTCAATCAGAAACGAATATGGACATCCTGATGACCACGAAACAAAAGGAAGCTGCGATGTGTTTGATTTCTTACTTCGGGGGATACAATGATGACATTGAGACCAATCCCAAGACTAACGAGATGGTTTATGCACTTTCCTACCAAGCATCGATTTACTTCCAGATTCATAACTTCCCGGAGATGTTGCCTGGGGCCATGAGTAGGAACAGCGATCCTGACAAAATGCTTGATACAGTCATGACTATCGAAGATAGGCAATATAAGGAGTTTCTGCTGCTTACTTGTCATGATCTGGCCAAGATGTCCAGGAAGGTGGAAGCATACGAGTTGCTCTATAACATTGCCAACGAAATGGGATACAATAAAGATCGTTTCAACGCCCTTATTGAACGAAGCCCCGTGTTTACTCGCCATTTTCCCCAAAAGATACAATAAGGACCTTTTCTACGCCCTTATCGAACAGTACTCATGCAAAAAACTGATGGTGAATCATCAAGGGAATGACTATGGCATAATGACAATAGTTGTTCCCTTTGATCGTTATTCTATTAATAATCATTCTATCAAGATCAGCGCTATGAAGAGGACAATATATATTTTCTTATCTGCTATCGTGTTAATCTCGGCTTGCGGTGGACACACAATCAATACGGGTTCTAATCTCGATCCACGAGATACCGTGATTGTACCTGAAGGGTTGACTGGTGAGGACAGTATCGCTTACATCGAGAACATGATTGTGAAAAGTCCCATCTCTGCAACAGATTTACTTAGGCTTGCTGTGGTTCATTCGGTCCAAGAAAGGCTCTTTCATTGCTATGAAGAAGCAGGATGTCCCGTTTATGACCCTTACTCAAGAGAAGATCATCAAACCGAAAGACGTGATTCTGCTGCAATGTCCCTGGCCAACCAGCTCATTCGTATGGCTGAACTTGTCAATCTCAATGGCGATGCTAACGACAAGCTGCAGTGGGCTGTTGCCGTCAATGCAGCCATTGATTCGTTTCATGTAGCTGTCCCATCGTTACCGATTAACTCAGTGATTTCCGATATCAATCGTGTCGTATGCAAGTTCTCGAATGACACACAATCTGAATTGAACTTCATAGCGTATGTCGATGCTACTGTTGACTATTACCGAACGATTGAGGCTTATCGGCAGTGGCTATCTGAGGTGCCATCCAATATCAAATCTTTGATGCAAAATGAATATGTCGCATGGCACAATTTTAATGAAGCCCGTTTTGCCTTTTGGCGCGACGTGTCGTACAACCAAGAATGGTACAGTATGAAACCAATGGAAATAGAAAGCTATTATGAGAATCTTTCGGCAAACCGACGTTCTGAATTGGAAGAAGAACGCAGTATTATCTTAGAAGGCAAGCCATATTTTCAGAAAGGCAAGACAGTAGCATCGTCACAATGGGAGAAATGGATTACCGACCATTCCGTTCCAGAGGATATTGAATACTTGAGAAATGAGTTTTGGAAAGACAGAATACCAAGCGATAGTATCGTAAACAATCGAGTCAACACTTTGAAGTCCACTTTCTCTCAATGGATGGAAGCACGTAAGGCCATCGCAAAAGCATTACCGCAAGAACAAAGCAAGTGGTATGATAATATGACCTCAGATATTTTCTGCCGTTTAGTTGGGAGACTTAACAATATCATTCCATTAGAGGAATTGTAACCGCCTTATTTCGCGGATAAAGTGTGATGAATCTTCCATAAGATCAATGATGAAGCGGTTATACTCGCACCATATCATTTTTTTCTATCAACCTAAGAGAGTTTTCTGTCAACTTTTCTATCAACTATTGAGTTTTTTCAGTTCGGTTTCAGTTACTTTTTTAGTTCTGTTTTCTGTTCGCTTTCTGTTCGGTTTCTGCTCGAATAGAGACCCCAGCCTTAATTCCTATATTACATTATTTTTGTGGCAAAATATGGATATTCTGGAGAAATTATGTAACTTTGCATAATACACTCACTTGATTGATTTCTAGTTATGGAAATATATAAAAAGACATTGGTTTATTCAGTTATAGTATATGTAGTAGCATTAGTGATTCTTATACTTTTGCGTTATGTCTTTGTTGTTCTTAAAGATAGTTTATATGGTAATCTTATTACAGGTGCAACAGTGACAATTATCTTTATTGCCGTACAGATGTTGACATCATATTTTATTGAAAAAAGAAAGAAATACAAAACCTTATACAATAATACTATATCTGTACTTATTCAATTGAAGGGTTTGAAGCAGTCAATAGATAAAATGAATAGTGGATTTGAACTACAATTGTTCTTTCAGAAAATGGACAATGCATTTCAACTCGGCTGCAAAGCTGATACAGCAAACAGCCAGCCTAAGTCATCCAGATTTCTGACCACAACAATAGAAAAATTGAATGAACTGAGATCTGAATTAGATTTTTCTGAAAGTGATGAGTTTTTCATTAAGAAGAGCGTGGAGAGCCAACTATATAGGAATACAACGAATGATTTAGCTTTATTAATCAGTTCAACAACTAATGGGATTCAGGCTTTCTTATTCTCTTTATTACAATATGAAACTGGAGTTTTACAACATATTCTTAATAATCAGAAACAAGGAGTAGTACCAGACTCCCCAGCCTTGTTTCAGCAAAATAAAGAAATGATACTTGTTCAGTTTGGTTCCTTGAGTAGTAAGACCATGTCTGATTGCTCAAAAATAGAGCAATTATTAATTATGCTTGCTGAAAAGACTTGTTTAAAGAGGCAAGTTAATCCCAAAAATGATATCGCATATATTAATAAAAGAATGATTTTTTAGTTCTCCTGTACCACCATCAGCTTGCAGTTTTTTGTTTTTCTAGTTAATGATAAGAATTGTGTCATTTTTTGAGAGGCATTAATTCAGCCCTTTTTTACTTGAACATCTGGACGGATGTATTTCCATGACAATCAGTGAAACTCATCGATGATGGTGGGTAATGGGGTGATTAACTGTGATATCAAGTGATTATTTGATTATTGGAATTTCTTGATGATGCGATCAAATGGCCATAAGTTTCTGCATCTTACGGATTGTAGCCGCTAACGTATTTTCATTTTGGGCATCAGGGGGAGGGTCACTGGTTTCTGTGAAATAATTGGCTGGTTTTCGGTTTTTGGGCGGTGGGAAATGGTTCTTGATGTTTTTTTCTATACTTTTGTAGCGGATTTGTTTGTGAATCTATGATAGATTTACGATTGAAAAAAGGATGAGTTGGCAATCTAAAAGGAGCAATACGCGCGCTCCGGGCGATGGCAAGTGTAACGGCATCAATTCGGTGATGATGAAAAAGCCTAGTAGCGTTTACTCCACCCAGCCCGTCGCTCACAATTTCTTCTTAGCCCAGGCCACTTTCTTTAATCCCACGTCGACGACGGCGAAATACAAGCTGGAGTATTCGCTGGATGGTGGCGCATCATGGCAGATGGCCTATTCCATCGACAGCCTTGATAATGTAGAAATAGCAGGTAAGAGCTGCTTGACAGCCGTGTGGAATCTTAATTTGACATCCTCCCAACCGGCCACTTTCCGCATCTCGATGATTGGAGGCGGAACGGCAGCCACCTACGTCGATGACATCGCCCTGTACTATATAGACCTAACTGGTGACGTGAATGGGGACGGGGAGGTGAATATCACTGATGTTAATGCCATCATCAACCTGATTATTACCGGTTTGGACAATCCTCGTGGAGATGTGAACGGGGACGGCGAAATCAACATCACCGACATTAATGCGGTCATCAACATCATCACTGGCCAGTAACGACATATTCTAGTCAGTACCGATAACCAGCTCCACCTCTTATAGAGACGCAAAGTTTTGAGTCTCTACTTTTTTCGATAACCTCATTTGCTATAGATTCATGGTCTGGTATAGCGAAAAGTGTTTTTATCTCGTGCTCATCTTAATAATAGCCATTAAAAATGCAGTTATCAGTTCAAATTTCTAAATTATTTGGCTTGTTTCATACAAAATAAACAAAAATGCGTTATCTTTGTAGCTTAGATACACCTCTAATAGGGGCTAAATTGCTGAATTAGAAACAATAACCATATAAACCAGACATCATGTATAAAATTGAAAATCACCCTATTCTTGACCTTCCAAAAGAAGAATATGTGGAATTCCAATTCGAGGGTAGAACCATCCGCGGCCAAAAAGGTAAAACCATAGCCGCAGCCCTTCATCAGGCAGGATTTATTGTTCATAGCCACAGCACCACGGGCCGCAACCGCAGTCTGGAGTGTGGTATCGGCAAGTGCGGTGCCTGCGAGATGCTTGTCGACGGTCAGGTGCGTCGCATCTGTATCACCAGTGTTGACGGCGTGAAAGAGGTGCGCGAGATTTCCAAGGACTACATGCCCGAGGGCAAGCCCCGTGCAGCCAGCGAGACCAAGATCTACAAGACGACGGTTGCCATCATCGGTGGCGGTCCTGCCGGTCTGGCATGCCGCGAGCAACTCACAGCACTGGGAATTCCCAACATTGTGGTGGACAACAACTCAACCGAGGGCGGTCAGTTCAATATGCAGACCCACCAGTTCTTCTTTTTTGAGAAGGAGCAAAAGTTTGGTGGTATGCGCGGTTTTGACATCGCCAAGACACTGGCTGGCGACAACCACGACGGCATCTTGTTGAACAACACCGTGTGGGACCTGCTCGAAGGCCGCCGCATCGCCCTGAAGAATATCGTCACCCAGGAGGTGAGCTACATTGATGCTGACCATCTGGTAGTGGCCACTGGTGCTGTGCCGTTCATGCCCGTGTTTGAGAACGACGACGTGCCTGGCGTATATACCGCAGCGGTGTTCCAAAAGATGATGAACCAGGAGCACACCCTGCTGGGTAAGCGCGTGCTCACCGTGGGCGCCGGCAACATCGGCTACCTCACCAGCTACCAGGCCATGCAGGCCGGTGCAACCATCAAGGCCATTATTGAGGGTATGGACCACGAGGGTGGTTTCCCCGTACAGGCCAACCGCGTTCGCCGTCTTGGTATCCCCATCATGACTTCACATGTGCTCATCCGCGCCATCCCCAACGAGGACTATACTGGCGTTAAGGGTGCCGTGATCGCTGAGTGCAAGAATTTCCAGCCCATTCCCGGCACCGAGCGCGTGATTGACGACATCGATATCATCAACATCTGCACGGGTCTGATTCCCGATAACCAATTACTCGTGAAGGGCCGCTCAGTCTTTGGTCGCAACGTGTATGGCGCCGGCGATGCCGTTCGCATCGGCGAGGGCACCAGTGCCGTGCTGCGAGGCAAGCAGGTGGCCTATGAGGTCGCTCAAGAGTTGGGCCTCCGTTTCCCCTACGAGGACTATCTGGAGGTTTCCCGTCAGTATATCGACTCACAGCAGCGCCCCGTGCGCTTGCTCGACGCGCCGCGCATCCCCAATGAGGAGCGCATGGCCGCTAAGCCCTATGTACAGATCAACTGTCTGTACGGCTTCGCTTGCAATCCCTGCACATTCTCTTGCCCGCAGGGTGCTATCACCAAGCCGACCACGTCGTCGGTGCCCATGGTTGACTATGACAAGTGTATCGGCTGTATGCAGTGCGTGAACCACTGTCCCGGTCTGGCCATCTTCGGCTATGACAAGCGCAAGAACGTGGTATTCCTGCCTGTTGAATATGAGGTAGAAGAGGGCAAGGAAGTATTCCTGGTTGATGACAACGGCGCCAAGGTGGGCGAGGGTGTCATCGAGAAGGTGCTCAAGAAAGATAACAAGACCAATGTGGCCCGCGTACAGGCTACCAATGTGGAAGACCTGAACCAAGTGAAGGGATTCATCCTCAAGGAACGTTATCCCGAGCCCCTGAACCTGCGTCCCCTCACCGATCCCGAGGAAGGCAAATCCTTCGTTTGCCATTGCGAGGACGTGGATGTTCAGACCCTGCTCAAATTGGTTGGCGACCGCAAGTACATCTCGGTTGACGAACTCAAGCACACCACCCGCATGGGTATGGGTCCCTGCCGTGGCAAGCGTTGCGTGTCACGCGCCAAGCAGATCCTGCGCGCCCACGGCATTGAGGTGACTGGCGACAGTACCCCGCGCGCCCCGTTGGCCAACCAAGTTACCCTGGGCGATGTTTACAATGGAGAGTCCAAGGAGACCTTCATCTTTGAACATGGCTCCATCATCGAGAAAGCCGAGACCGAGATTCTCGTCGCTGGTGGTGGTATGGCCGGTAGTGCGGCATTCCGCTACTTTGCCGAAGCCGGCAAGCGCGTCATCCTGGTGAACTATGACCGCGGTTCGACGTGGCGCTGCATCGGTGGCGGACGTCCCGCATTCTCTAACCCCGACATCAGCGATATCGCGATGCACAACCTGGAAATCTTCCGCGATGACCAGCAGCACTGCAATATCGACCTGAAGATGACCCGCTATGTCAACCTCGTTCATGACGACGCTACCTACCGCTCGCTCGACGCATCACGCGCTTGGAGTGAGGCCTACATGATCGACCGCAAAGACTTCACCAAGGTAATCTCGCCTTACTGGAATCCCAATGACAGCATCTACAGCCACGCCTTGATCTCAGAGAACTGCTGGCAGGCTACTCCAGGACGCACCATCGAGTATGTGCGCACCGTGGGTAAGCAGCATGGCGGTGAGGTGCTCGAGGACTGCGAGGTGCTGAGCGTTCAGCGCGCCGGTGACAAATACCGTGTGCTGGTTCGCCGCCACGATAAGCACTACGTGGAATTTACCTGTGACCACTTTGTTAACGCCATGGGTTGGGGCTCAGAGAAGTTTACCGACATGCTCGGTATCGACACCCAACTCTTCCCCGTGAAGCACCAGGCATTCATCACCCGCCGACTGCCCAACATGGGTGTCAACGGTGACTCGCTCGACATGATCATCGACCGCCGTCATTACAAGGGCTTCAACGCCGTTTACGGTCAGCAGTTCCTGCACACCGGACAAATCATAGGCTGCGCTTCTCCCGACTGTGACGCCTATGAGGCACGCCAGAACCTGAAGTACAACAGCCAGGCCTTCCTTAAGATCGTGAGCGAGATGTTTGCCCAGTGGATTCCCAACCTGGCATCGGTTGGCTTCCATGCCGTTTGGGCAGGTTACTACATCGAGCCTCGCTACATCATCGATCCCGAGGTGGGTCTGTTGACTGGCCTGCGTGGTCACGGCTTCATGCTCGGCCAGTACCTGGCTAAGCTCTATGTGGACAAGTATCTGGGTAAGCCCGTTCCCGAGTACATGAAGGATCTTGCCATCGGCGGCAAGGGCCTGAGCGAGAACGCGTTCCAGTAATCAAGTGGTCTATAGACCCAAAGCAAACACCCCCGAGAGTAGATGATACTCTCGGGGGCGTTTTGTAATTACTCTATTACAAAACTTCGGGGAAAATAGTCGCTGTAAAAGCGGCCATCGGTTGCCGTGAACTTCAACACGCAATAGTTGGGGTCGGTGACGCCGCCAGGGTAGTATTCGGTGTCTCCTTCCCGCCAAATCATCTGCTTGCTGGCAGCATCGGTCAACACCTCCATCGTGCCACGCAGCACCTTCAACGTCACACCAAGCACTATCACCCTCACCTTCCACCAGCCCATCCAGCGCTACCTTCCTGCCGACATGCGCGGCAAAACATCTAATTCCAACCTCAGCACCCTTATCGGTCTGTCCTTTCCTTGGTATTGATTCTCATCAATGCAGGTTTCACCTGTTGGAACAAAACCGCATTTCTCCATCACGCGGCCCGAAGCGGGATTGTCCACGAAGTGTCCACTGATGAGCGACGGGATGTCGGTTGTCTCGCGGATGTGGTCAAGCATCAACGACAAGGCCTCGGTACAGATACCATGATTCCAGTAAGTTTTGGCAATCCAATAGCCCGTGATGGGCTCACCATCGCGGGCAGGCAGGTTGCAGTCGCACGAGGGCCCATAACCGATGGCGCCAATCGCCTCGCCCGTCTCTTTCCACTCGATGGCCCACGTGGTATCGTTATTGAACACCGTGCGGATAATCTCCAGGCTCTCATCCACGCTTTTGTGCGGAGGCCAGCCAGCACGAGACCCCACATCAGGGTCTGAAGCATACTTATAGAGAGCTTTGGCATCGCTCTCACGCCACGGGCGCAACACTATTCTCTCATTTTCCATCATTGTCACAATTCATTGATGTATGTACATTCTCGACAGGTAGGGTTCACCATTGCCTTGAGCCATGCAGAGGAATTCCCAACCGTATCGCTCATAAAAGCCGGTATGGTTTGTCAACAGGTAAACCGGAGAAAATCCTTTGCTCCTCAAATCCTCGACAGCCATATCAAGCAGCCTTCCCGCAATCCCTTGACAACGGTAATCCTCATCGGTATAGACCGCGCACA
>JAEEGH010017473.1_pt1 | contig 15286 bp, 9 predicted proteins | sample 9134181 | NCBI WGS metagenome assembly JAEEGH01 (sample SAMN16246544, study PRJNA631951) | gut metagenome | biome: gut microbiome; feature: rumen; material: DP-attached | host: Bos | place: Iran: Karaj | collected 2018-10 | reverse complement strand
CTTTAGCAGCCAATCCGTTTTCATACTTCCCAATCAGTCCCCAATACCAAACAAACTGTGCTAAAATTGCCACAAAACCGCCTGTGCTATAACCAATTACGGCAATCAGGAAATCGCCGCACAAAATGCCAACCGCGAGCCCGACGATTCGTAGTACGAAGGTCAGCAACTCAAACAGAAAACCAATTTTCTGCTTCCTGAAAATATCTGACAGATAGCAAATTGGCCCGACCAAAGTTGTCATAAAAATCCACGGAAGCATTGCCCGAATGTAAGTGCCAGTTGTCTGCCAACCATCGCCTAAAAGCCACGCAGTTAGTTGTGGCAGAACAAAATACAAAATTGCGAACGCAGGTGCGACAATCAGCGTGGTTCTCACTGTCAGTTTTCGGAAGAATCCGCGAATGCTCTCGCCGCGCTGCACACGTCGCGTTGTATCTTGAAAAAACACCTGGAATACCGACCTTATAATCAGATTGATAGGCGTAAACGCCAATGTCAGAGCCATTCCGTAAAAACCGATTTCAGTCAGGCTGAAAAATGGTGTGAGAAGCAGTATCGGCAGGTTGCTGCTGACATAATTCACAATGGACCGCGGCAGCGAGTATTTCGGGAAATTGGCATACTCGCGGGCCATCAGGCGGCACTCGGCGCGGTCGAAAGTGAGCAGCGGACGAATGGCGGTGCGGAAAGTGGCGGCAATGTTGGTGGCAAGTGCGATAATTGGCGCCAAAACCGAACCCACAATCAGGCCGTTGCGCAGGAAACCTGCAAGCCCCCATTTCAACCCCGCGCCTGTGGTGCATTGTGTTATCTGATAAGCACTTACCGAAGTGAACCGCCCGTTGCGCGTGTGCCAGTAGTTGAGCAGCGTCCAGAGTGAAATGGCAAAAATGTAAATTGGTAGCATCCAATAACTTGCAGCCAGTTCGGGTGCGTTAAGCAAGGCAGAAATTTGACTTGCAAACGGAATCGACAGCACGAATATCAGGCTGACAATCAGCGTTATGACAAACCCAACGTGAAAGCACGCCACACCGCTTTTCTCGCTTTTCGGCAGCATAATCGAGTTTTGGTATTCGGCAGTGGCGAACAGCGTGGCAATGCCGCCGATAGTCAGAAAAATGTTGAGTGTGCCAAAATCATCGGGCGTGTAAAGGCGCGTCAGAACAGGATAGACCAAAAGCCCAATAGCCTGCGCTATAATATTGGCTGTCAGCAGTTTTGAAGTATTTTTGACTATGCTTGAGTTCATCGGATTCGCCTTTTTGGTTTGCGCAAATTAATCACATTTTTGTGGCCACAACGCAAACTTTTTTCTCTTTCTTCACATTGCCGTCAAGGTCAAACAACTCGCAGTAAATCACGTAGATACCTGTCGGAACGCGGCGATTGTTGTCGTCAAGGCCGTCCCACGCCCAGAAACCGCTTGTGCCAAGCAGTTGGTTATTGACTAATGTGCGCATTTTCAAACCTTTAGCGTTAAAAATGGTAACGTTGGCAACGTATCCCGCTTCATCAATGTTGTAGCCGATTTCGAGTTGGTCTTCAAAGCCGTCGTTGTCGGGCGAGAAGACTTCGTTGTTGAGACTCACGAGCGCTTCGCTGTCGGTTGAGATGGGGCGTGCGGCCGAGTTTGGCAGTCCAGGCGTGGCCCAACCAACTTGTTCCGACGCCGAATGCCAGTTGCCAGGATTGTCGGCAGGCTGCTCATTATCAATTCGTTCAAGGCTAACACCATTCAAATCTTTCAGCAGTCCGAAGTGCATTTTGCTTGAGTAATTCACTTCGTCGAAAATGTTGCCAGCAGTGTCGGCAAGCACAATATTGCCTTCGCCGTCGGGCATCGACGGCAGTGAAGCCACTTGGTATAACTCGCCGTGGCGGTAGGTTGCGGCAATGTTGGCAATGTCGGTTGAAACGGCTATATAACTGTTTGGCAGCAAAATAGAGCCAAAACCATCGATTGCTTTCGGGGTTTTCAGATTGCCGTCGGCGCGGGTAGCCAGCACTAGGCCCGCAATGTTTATGGCGTGGTCAGAGCGGTTGAAGAGTTCCACAAAATCGGCACCGTTGGGGTATGGATTGAACAATATCTCGCTGATTATCAAATCACCAGTTTCCGCTTTCCGCGGCAAGGCAAATCGAACGGTGTTCGCGGCCATTCGGTTTCCTGCAATGTCGGTCAAAGTGGAATCAACGGTCAGCGTATACGTCTCATTTTCAGATAGAAAATCATTAAGAATGGTAATGACCATAGTCAAGTCTTTGGCAGAAGTGTATGCGTAAGTGAAATGGTAGCCAACAGGCTCAATATTAAGCATTTCGTGGTGACCATCGATTGTGACAGGCTCGCTGAAATAAAGTTGCAGAGCGTTGTCGTCAACAGGCACGACACGCAAAAGTTGCGGTTTGGTGCTATCGATAACTGTTTGGCTTATAGAATTTTGCGCGCAAGGCGTGCCGCCTGCCGAGTTTTCGGTTTGCGCCCAGTTAGCCGCCGATTCGTCGGCATTGTCAACATCGATTCGCTCAAGCGAGTAGCCGCCAGCCGCCTTCAAATCATCGGCAAACCAACTCTGCTTGTAGTTGGTTTTGCAAATGGGGTTGGCACCGCCAACGCCAATAGTGATATTACCAGATTGTGGCAAGGCGGGCATCTTACTCACATTCACCACGTTGCCGTATTTCTGCATATCGTTATTGCCGCTCACTTTGGTTAGAATGGCGTAACTTTTCGCGCCAATCATTCCATCGTCGATATTGTAATATTTGTTGCCAATGATAATATTGTAGTCAACCAGATAAATGTCGAACGGGCTGCGGTTGTAGAGTTCAATCCATTCATTTTCAGGCAGTCCCGCCGACGGTTCGGGCGTGGCCATAATCTCGCTAATCACCAAATCGTAGAGTGCGGCAGGGTGATAAACGAATTGTATCGTAGTGTCTTTCATAATGTTACCGCATTCGTCGGCAAGATTGGCAATGCGGATTTTGTGCGGTGCATCGGTGCTGTATGGCGCGTCGAAAACAAGCGTTAACTTATTGTTTTCGAATGTTGTAGAGTCAAGTTTACACTTGCTGTCCAACAGGTAATTGGCGGCGCTTGTCAACGATTTCGTCGTGGGCGTTTCCGAAAACTCTAGTCGTAACTGATTGTCGGTCAACGGAACAAGATTCTCGATTCTGATTGGTGTTTTGTCTAAATTCTTGGCATACACCGAGTTACGCTGCCCAGGCGTGCCACCGCGTTTGTCGGTTGAGTAGGCCCAGTTGTTCCATCCGCCGCACGTGTTTTGTGGGTCAATGCGTTCAAGCGCCCATCCGCCGTTGGATTTTTCGGCATCGGAAATCACCTTGTCTGAGTAAGTTAGGCTGTCGATAGTATGGCCTTGTGGCGAGACAAGCCGCAGGGTGCGCCCCGAATTTGTCAGGCTTGTTGAAGTCAGGCCGCTCGTAGCCTTGCCGTAAACCGAGAATGTATCGACGGCTGTTGCTGTGGTGATAATCAAATAGTTGCCCGCCGCAATAGTCGAGTCGGGCAGTTTGCGGACGGTGCCGCTAATGTCGAGAGTCCAACCGCCAAGCGAAATGCTGCGACTGCTGCTGTTGTAGAGTTCCAAGTAGTCGTAGTTTGGCAGAATGCCGTCGGTCGAGTTGTACATTATCTCGTTGAATACCAAATCGAAAGGTTCGGCGGGCGGAATAAACTCGAAGTCAATCTGCTGCGGTTCCATTGTCAGGCCATTGCGCCCGATTATGCCCGAAACGGCCAGCGTGTGCGTGCCAGCGGCAAGACTGCTTGTTTTGATTGTAACTTTCAGTGGTTCAGCGGGATTGAACTGTGCGCTTGAAACTGCCGCGCCGTCAATCGTATAGTTTGCCGCGTTGACCGCCGACAGCGAGTCGGGCGCACCCGAAAATTGGATTTCGACGGTCTTCTCATCGACGCAAACGGCTGATTGCAAGGCGATTGGCGATTTCTGCCGCACAATGGTTGTGTTGCCAACCCAAAGTTGACCAGCACGTGTTTTTGAATAAACAAAATGGTAGCCGTGATATTGTAAATCGCTGTAAGTGTTGTCGATAAAGTCGTCGCCAGCAATGGTGTCGGTCGAAGTTTCGGGACCGACAATGTAACTCAACGTCCAACTGCCTTTGGGTGTGCGAGTTACAACCATTTCAACCGCTTTTTCGGCTGCCCATTGGTAACGTGTTTGATAGAGAATTTTTTTCGAACCTTTGTCAATGCGGTACATTGTCAGATTTTTCTCACTTGCCGACTGACAAACACCGACCGCGTAACCGCTTATCTTACTGTCAGATAGGTTAGAATCGGAAGCCATCAGCCAATAGCAGAACTTGTTGCTTGCTGTCGGCTCGAAGCCTGACGTTAAACGGAACGTCCAAGTGGTTGTGCCATTGGCAAATAAGCCATCGGTATGAGCCGAAAGGAAACTTTTTCCAGCAACGCCTTCAAGATTGTGCTTAATCAGCGAACCGTCTGAAATCCAGTCGGTTGCATTGTTCCAACTATCGAGCGCATCGCCACCCCGATTGTCGCAAAAAAGAGTATCTGCGGGTAACTGATTGTAATCCAACGAAATTTCGGTTGCAAACAATGTGTTTTGCCAGCCAAAAAATATTGCCAGCCAAAATAAACAGAGAGAAAATTTTTTATTCATCTTTGTACGATTTCAAAAAATCGGTGCGTTGGAACTTAATCTTTTGATAATCAAAATATTTCAAAACATCGATTTTAAATTTCGAATCGAGTTAAAGATAGAAAATTATTAATAAAAAATTTAGACTATGAAGATAGCCGTTGTTGGTGCCAGCGGTGCCGTTGGCCAGGAATTTTTGAAGATTTTGAACGAGCGAAATCTTCCGATTGACGAGTTAGTGCTGTTCGGGTCGGCCCGCAGCGCTGGAACTTCTTACGAATTCAAGGGTAAGAAAATTGTAGTTAAAGAGTTGAAACACAACGATGATTTCAAAGATATCGACATTGCTTTGACATCGGCGGGCGCCAGCACTTCGAAGGAATACGAGAAGACCATTACAAAATATGGCTGCATTATGATTGACAACTCGAGCGCGTTCCGTATGGACACCGACGTGCCTTTGGTTGTGCCCGAAGTGAACCCCGAAGATGCGCTGAACGCACCGCGCAACGTGATTGCCAACCCGAACTGCACAACCATCATTATGGTGGTGGTTATGAAGGCTTTAGAGCAGTTGTCGCACATCAAGCGCGTGCACGTGGCAAGTTATCAGAGCGCAAGTGGCGCTGGCGCGATGGGTATGGCTGAACTCGACCAACAGATTAAGGATTATGCTGCAGGCAAAGAACTGACAGTCAATAAATTCTCATCGCAGTTGCTTTACAACGTCATTCCGCACATCGATGTCTTCACCGACAACGATTACACCAAGGAAGAGATGAAAATGTACAACGAGACCAAGAAGATAATGCACTCAGACATTGCCGTGAGCGCCACCTGCGTGCGCGTTCCCGTGATGCGTGCCCACTCTGAAGCCGTTTGGTGCGAGACTGAAAAGCCAGTTTCGCCTGCCGATTTCCGTGCCGCTTGCGCGAAAGCCGCTGGTGTGACGGTTGTCGACAACCCAGCCAACAAAGAGTACCCAATGCCGCTCTTCGTTGCAGGTCAGGACAATGTGTCGGTAGGCCGCATCCGTACCGACATTGCCAATCCCAACGGCATCACCTTCTGGTGCGTTGGCGACCAAATCCGCAAGGGCGCCGCTTTGAATGCCGTGCAGATTGCTGAATATCTGATTTCGAAGAAGTTTAAATAAGATTGAAGGTACAAGTTACAAAGTATAAGTAACAAGTATCAGCCAAAAACCGCCGCAGCCAATGGTTGCGGCGGTTTTTTGTTTGCTATGAGAAAATCGTTCCGAAAAACAATATTTTATCTGTTGCCGTCTAACTCTCATTTTGCAAAAAACATATATTTGCAATACATCAAATTTAAAAATTGACATCTATGGGACTTTGGGATAAGATTACTGGCGAGTTTATAGACATCGTCGAATGGATTGAAGATGGCCAAAAAGCGGAACTTGTTCACCGCTTCGAACGCTATGATAATGAGATAAAAAACGGAGCCAAACTCACCGTGCGCGAGTCGCAGATTGCGGTTTTCATCAACGAGGGCAAACTGGCCGACATATTCACGCCGGGAATGTACACGCTGACAACCGAGAACCTGCCGATTCTCTCGACACTGAAAGGTTGGAAATACGGCTTCCACAGCCCGTTCAAGGCCGAAGTGTACTTTGTCAGCACAAAGCAGTTCACCAACCTGCCTTGGGGCACGGCTACACCTATTATAGTAGAGGACCCGCAACTTGGCCCGATGCGAATCGGGGCTCGCGGTAACTTCTCAATTCAGGTGAACGATGTCTCGAAATTCATTCTTGGCATTGTTGGTACCGATGGCAGTTTCACCGCCGACAAAATCAGCGACCAACTTCGCGCGATTGCTGTTACGCGTTTCAGCGACATGCTTGGCGAATGCGGACTGTCGTTTGCAAAACTGTCATCGCAGCTGAACGAGCTGTCGAAATACTGCGAGGAGCACATCGGCCCCGAGTTTGGCGAGTATGGCCTGCTTCTGACAAAATTCCTGGTTGAGGCCGTCAAACTGCCGAAAGAGGTTGAGGAGGCACTCGACAAACGCTCGAGCATGGGCATCATTGGCGACATGAACAAATTCATCCAATACCAGACTGGCGAATCGATGATGGCTGCGGCCAACAACCCGTCGGGTGGCGGCGCTGCTGCCGGCATGGGCATGGGTATGGGTTTCGGCATGGCCAACCAAATGATGAACTCGATGAACCAGCAACAAATGATGCAGCAACAGCAGATGATGCAACAGCAACAATATCAGCAACCTCAACAACAGATGGCTCCGCCTCCGATTCCGTCGGCAGTGGCGTTCTTTGTGGCTGTTAATGGGCAGCAAACGGGTCCGTTCGATATGAGTACGCTGTCGCAAATGGCTGCTAACGGGCAATTTACACGCGAATCGCTGGTATGGAAGCAGGGAATGCAGGCTTGGACAGCCGCCGCTCAGGTGCCGGAACTCAACAATGTGTTCGGCTCGGTTCCGCCTCCGGTGCCTCCGGTCATGTAATTTCACTTAAAGTGGAAAACAAATTGTAAGACTCTATGACACAGATATATGCCAATGCGTATATCTGTGTTTATATGTTTGATTTTCAATCAAAAAATGGATACTGAAAACACATTCGAATTTGAAGAGAACCTGTCGGATACCAACCAACAGGAACTTGTGTGCAGCGCATGCGGCGGACATTTGAAATTCGATCCCGCAACAAACAAACTGAAGTGCGATGCTTGTGGCGCCGAATTCGACATCGAAGCATCGGACGAAGAAGTCAACGAACTGGATTTCAACAAGTACGTTGAAGAGAATTTGGGTTCCATTGAAACGCAGACTCTGCACACCGTTGAGTGCGAGAATTGCGGTGCGCACGTCACTTTTGATGAGAATGTGGTTTCTGACCGATGCCCATTCTGCGGGACTATCTTGGTGGTTACCAATACTGTAGCCGCCACGCAGATTAAGCCCGGCTCGCTGCTCCCGTTCGGGCTCGACAAGCAACAATCGTTCGACAAGTTCAAAGCCTGGATAAAGGCGCTTTGGTTCGCACCAAACGACCTGTCGAAAAGAATGACCGATATTAAGGAACTACAAGGCATTTACGTGCCATACTGGACATACGACACCGACACCAACACCAGTTACTACGGTCAGCGTGGAACATACTACTACACCACCGAAACGTACACCGTGAACGTGAACGGCAAGACAGAAACACGTACGCGCCAAGTTCGCCACACGCGGTGGACACCGGTTTCGGGCTCGGTGCATATTTTCTTCGACGATGTGCTTGTGATGGCCAGCAAATCGCTCTCCCAAAAGCACGCTAACGAGTTGGAACCATGGGATTTGGAACATCTTGTCCCGTACGATGAGAAATATTTGAGCGGCTTCAGAACCGAGACTTATCAAGTTGACCTCAAAGACGGATTCGAGACCGCTAAAAAGCAGATTGATAACAAAATATATCGAGCCATCAGAAACGATATCGGTGGCGATGAACAGCGCGTTACAAGCAAAAACACCAGTTACAGCGCCATCACATTCAAGCACATTCTGCTGCCGGTTTACATTAGCGCCTATCGCTACAACGACAAAGTGTATCAAATACTTGTGAATGCTCGCACGGGCGAGGTGCAAGGTGACCGCCCATACAGCGTATGGAAGATTATCTTCTTTTCAATCTTCTCGATTTCGGCGGCTTGGCTGGCAGCATATCTGATGGGATTCTTTGAAGATATGTAATTGAAAACTAGTATACTATTTTTTTACTCATAATCAAACACAGCATGAAAACAAACACTTTGTTGAAACGTATCTTCCCGTTAGTTGTCATAATTGCGCTGCAACTGCTGCCCAAAATGTCCTATTCTCAAGACGAGGTGTTTGTTGACCCCAACCAGCCTGAAATAGACAGTTTGCTGAATGCCGTAAAGCCTGATTCGCCCGACAGTGTTAAGGCAAAGAATTATTCGAGGATATCGCATATTGCCTGTAACTATGACACATGTCAGAAATATGCATATCTCTCGCTTGAGTACTGCAAGGAGGCGGATACACTTTTGAGGGCATTAAATTATGGTTATATTGCTTTCGCGTCATATATGAAAGACGAGTCGCGTAAAGCGCTTCAATACCGTCTTAAGGCAGTCGAATTATTCGATAAACTTTCAAAAAAGTGGCAAGCCGCGGCAACATATATTCATATTGGCAACTGCTATTTGGATTTGAATATCAAAGACAGCATTTTTTATTATTACAACAAGGCGATATTGTATTTCACGGAAATACAAGACACCAATCTTCTGATTTCATCATATAACAATCTGGGTCAGATATATTGTAATATGTCTTTGTATGCCAGTGCTGAACAAAACTTCCAAAAGGCGTTAAACTATAGTTTGGCCATAAACGACACGACGCAGATAGCACTAACTTATTGCTTGCTGGGTAGAGCCATCGGTTTCCAATCCGACACGATGACAATCTATGCGGTCGAAAATCTGAAAAAATCTGTACGCCTCTACGAAGCAAAAAAGAATGTAACACATCATGATGTTGAACATAAAAACGATGCGTATATGGGGCTTGCCGAAGCCTATATCAAAATTGCCAATCGGACAGGAAAGAAAGCGTACGCCGACAGTTGCAATATGTTCATTAAAAAGATTGGTAATTATTATCTTACAGTTGGTTCGAATGCGAACTATGTTCACTGCCGTTACTGCTATGTCGATTATCTTATCTTCTACAAAAGATACAATGATGCACTTTCGGTGTTGCTTGGGTTGGAGAAGTATCAGGATAACGACCGCGCAATATCCGCATATGAGGATTACTACAATTATTTATATACAGTCTATTCAAACCTTGGCGACTACAAAAACGCTTTAAAATACCATGAGAAATACATGGAATATAAGATGGCGTATGTCAACGATAGTACCCTCAACTCAATAAAAGATGCAGAAGTTGAACGCACCCACATGCTTGATTCCGTTAATCACCATTACGAAACACTCCGCATTGAGGCTGAGCACCAGAATGAAATGCTGCGGTCGCGGGTAAAGACACGAGTCTTGCTGAGCATCGCGTTGCTGGTAATACTCATTGTCGTCATCATGTTCTTCTTCTATAAGACTACCAAAGAGAACGAGGAGAACAAGTTGCGGAACAAGGCTCTCGAAACCGAGCGCTCGCTGCTGCGTACGCAGATGAACCCGCATTTCATTTTCAACGCGCTCAACTCCGTGCAGAGTTACATTCTCGGCAATAACACACAGGAGGCTGTAGGATTTCTGTCGAAGTTTGCCAAGCTGATGCGCATGATTCTCAACAACTCGATGGTGCAGTCGGTTACGCTGAGCAACGAATTGCAGTCGCTGAGTCTCTACCTTGACCTTGAACGGGCGCGCTTCAATAATAAGTTTAATTACCGCATCGATATCGACGACAATGTTGAGGAAGAACTTCTGAATGTACCGCCCATGCTGGTTCAGCCGTTTATTGAGAATGCCATCATTCATGGACTGATGCACAAAACCGGCAACGATGGACTTATTACCATAAAAATCAGCGAGAATGACAGTAGCAGCATTGTTTGCCAGATAACAGACAATGGAGTAGGGCGCAAGGTTGCCGCCGAACTTGAGAAGAACAACGAGCGCAAGCATAAGTCGGTTGGCATGCAACTTACCCGTGATCGTCTGCGCGACTTGAACAAAGAGGCCAACGCTCAAATATCATGCACCATCACCGACCTTGAAGATGAAGCCGGCAATGCGCTTGGCACGCAGGTTACTATCATCATTCCGGTAGTGGAGGAGGATGAGAACGCGTAAGGTGTAAGAAACAGTTTCCGTGCGAGTTGCATTATATAGTAACGCTTCTGTTATAAAATAATCTATACGTTGATGGGTTAGGGTGCAGAACGAACATTTTGACTTGTGTTTTTCCGATATCCGTAATCTCTTTTTGATGTATAATGTCAATTTGACATTATGTTTATTTGGTATATTATACTAGGTGTCAATATTGTAATATTTAAACCGTATTTTTAATGTGTCAAATTGACATTAAGCAACCTCTAAAAAGTGGACAATAATTCCACTTTCGGGCATTGGCACAAAAGTTGAAAATGTATGGGCGTTTTCGATTTAGAAACAATGTAAAACTAAAATATGGAGGATTTGATTATGAAACTCGCAAGATTTAACAATTACCAACCGTCGGTATTCGACCCATTCTTCGACACCGATTTGTTTGATTGGGCAAACCGCAACTACTCTGAAACCAACACCACAGTGCCTTCAGTGAACATTAAAGAGAACGCCGACGCGTTCAACGTTGAAATGGCTGTTCCGGGGTTCGACAAAAAGGACTTCAACGTCAAACTCGACCACAACGTTCTGACCATCTCGTCGGAGAAAAAGGTTGAGAATGAGCACAAAAACGGCGAGCATTTCACCCGTCGCGAGTTCAGTTATCAGTCGTTCAGCCGCTCGTTCACGCTGCCTGAGGCTGCCAACGGCGACAAGATTTCGGCAAAATATGAGAACGGTATCCTGAACGTTGAGATTCCGAAACGCGAAGAAGCCAAGCCGAAACCTATGCGTCAAATCGCTATTGCTTAAAAAATTGAAAATTAATGTCTAACAAATAAATGGAGGATTTGAACTATGACACTCGCAAGATTTAACAATTATCCGTCGTTGTTCGACCAACTGTTTGACACTGACCTGTTTGACTGGTCGAACCGCAATTACTCTGAAACCAACACCACGGTGCCTTCAGTGAACATTAAAGAGAACGCCGACGCGTTCAATGTTGAAATGGCCGTTCCTGGGTTCGACAAAAAGGACTTCAAGATTGCTCTCGACCACAATGTTCTGACCATCTCGTCGGAGAAAAAGGTTGAGAATGAGACCAAAGAAGGTGAGCGCTTCACACGCCACGAGTATAGTTATCAATCGTTCAGCCGCTCGTTCACGCTGCCTGAGGCCGCCAATGGCGACAAGATTTCGGCTAAGTACGACAACGGCATCCTGAACGTTGAGATTCCGAAACGCGAAGAAGCCAAACCGAAACCAATGCGCCAAATCGCTATTGCTTAACGTTTTAGCAGCATAAACAAAAGAAGCCAACCCGTGAGGGCTGGCTTTTTTGTTTTATTACAAATTCCGCTTTTAATTCAATTCCTCAACCTTACCTATAAATAGTATCGTGCCGGTTTGCGTGTCGCGAATGACGTAGACAAACGGGCGGTCCACATAGAACTCTATCGGGTAGTTCTCCCCTGACAGTACAGCACCATTTCCGACCATTATCACCGTAACAGCAGCCGCCTCGGTTCCGCTTTCTTCAACGCTAATGTGTGAAAGTTGGAATGCCTTGCTCACATAAGCATCATCGTGACTGCTGCCCATTTTGCTTAAATTAGCGTTGACGCTGTCGAAGACATCAACCACGCCTAATTGATTCAAAATTTTGATCAAATCGTGATTGAAATTCAAGTCGAATTTTGGCAGACGGACAAAGAGTTTTTCTGTCGACATTTTTTCAAGTGCCGCTTCAAACCGAGTCTGACTCAATTGACTGATACATTGGTCGATACTTGTCCAATCGTCAGGTAGGATGATATCCATGCAAGTTGTGCCATTGTAAGGCAGTTCGGCCATTTTAAAACTCTCTGTGCGGACATAACCATAATTTCCCATTTGCTGCATCATATCAACCTTCGACAACTTGCCATTAGCGCAGGTGAAATCGGCCCTTGTTGTTGCGTCTTTTTCGAACTGGTGCCGCCAATCGGCCTTGAAATATAACGAGTTAGCGAGTATTGTTATCGTGTTTGCATCAATATCATCTTCGTTAAGCATTTTCGGAATCATTCCGTGTGTCTTTTGGTTGCACCAGCCGTTCATCACAGAGAGAGAACTGTCTCTATTGGCAAAATTCATTGTCGCGGCTTCGGCATCGAAAAAGTTGTTGCACAACTCAATATATTCTTTGAAGAGCGGTGCTCGACGGTCGGTCCAGATGGCGTTTGCGGTTTCAATGGTTTGTGGCTGTCCGCTTTCACCATATTGGCTCAACTTCTCTTTTTGAGCTACAAACTCGTTGTTTAGTTTGTTCCATTCCGAAATCACACTGCGGCAATGATTGTTCAGATCATTGATTGATTTTGTGCCATATCCGAAAGCATCGAGAATCTGTTGGCGGCTGTTGCCATCGGCGCCGTTAGCAAGCATTGCAAAAGCCAACTCAACACTTATTGGCGATAGAAAGAAATTGCCATCGGCCGCTGTATTTAATTGTTTTACAATGTTGAATGTGAAATCGCCATCAGTTTGAGCCGCAATAGTGCTTAAGTCAACGGAAACTGTATCGCCAGGCATAACAACTTGGCAATGCATTCCACCTGCGGGCTCTTTTATATCTGGCAAAAATAATGAAGGTGCAGAGGCCGAGGTGGTCGTTGTTGTTTGTTGTGCTTCAGGCTGAGGTTCGGGGTCATCTTTTTTGTCGCATGCCGCGAAAACAAAACCGGCAGTAATCAATGCCGCAAAAATGTAGGTTTTCATAAGTGAGTTTTTAAAATAAAACAAATTAGTTGATGCAATAAGTCTCGCGCCGCGTCAAAATGAATATTGTGGCGTTTAACAAAAAAACAAATATAGAAAATTAACTGTTCAATTTGTGTAATTTGTGCGAGAAAGATTATTCCACACTCATCCTGATTTTCCAGTTCTGCGGATAAAGATTGTTCCAGCGGTTGCCAATGTTTTTTATCCAACCAAGCGGTAATCCGTTGAATGTTACAAGGTTGAACCCTGCTGGTGCGTCGGCAACAAAGACATTGTCGCGGTGCAGATAGCGCAAGGCGTCTTGCTGCGAAAGTTCCACAGCGGCGAATGCCTGCCGGTTGAGCGCCCACGACAGAGCCAAATCGTGCTCGGGCGCCAATTTGTCGCCAAAAATATGCGCCACGGCCGTTCCCATCTTCCTGACATTCAGATTGTCGGCCACAGTCAGTACGTCGGTGGCAATGGCTTGCGGTACGGCAATGGCGGTATCGTTCCGCAGGTAATAGTCGAAAGCGGTGCCGTCGGTCATCTCGTTCAGGCGCTGAACCAACTTTTTGGGGACGGGTGAGAGTTTGGTTTTCAGTTTTTTAGGTGTTGCCGTGCTACCGTCGGTTTTGCGGAAAACGCAGCAGAAAAATCCTTCGCCGCGCGTCAGGTGCTGAATGAAGCGGTAGCCGGTGCAACCGTCTTTTTCAATTGGCGTGACGCCCCAATCGGGTGCAATGCTGATTTCGACAGGCTCGGCCGCAAACGTCGATTTTATCCACGCCATATTGTTCTCGTCTTCGTCGGGACAGAAGGTACAAGTGCTGTAAATCAGGTAGCCGCCGGGTTTGAGCGCATCCCACACATCGGCCACAATGCGCTGCTGGCGCTGGGCGCAAATGCGGGTGTTGGCGGTGTTCCACTCGCTAATGGCAACCTGGTCGCGGCGGAACATTCCTTCGCCCGAGCACGGTGCGTCAACAGCCACAACATCGAAGAATCCGGTCAGGCGGTCGAAGTCCGACGGGTCGTTGCTGGTGACAATGGCGTTGGGACAGCCCCATTTGGTCAGATTCTCGCTCAGCACGGGAACGCGGCTCGAAATCACTTCGTTACAAACAAGCAGTCCGCCGTTGCCAATGAGTGACGCATAGTGCGTGCTTTTGCCACCAGGCGCAGCGCAAAGGTCGAGAATGCGGATATCAGGCTCATTGCCTGCAATTTGCCGCAACACGTGCCCGACAAACATCGAACTTGCTTCCTGCACGTAGTAGGCACCGGCGTGCAGCAGCGGGTCGAGAGTGAAGACCGGCCGCTCGGCAAGATATCGTCCCTGCGGTTCCCACCCAACAACATCTTCGGCATCGGCCAACGTACTGTCTTTGTGCGGGTTGAGCCGTATGCTTGTCGGCAAGGGCTGTTCGAGCGCCGCTGTAAAACGGTCGTAATCGGCACCTAACTGCCCGCGCATCCGCGCTTCAAAATCGTTTGGCAATGCAATTCCCATCAAATAAACTTTTGCACAAAAATAGTTTAAATCTCACAGAGGTACAGAGAACACAGAGATTTGTTTGAATTTGATTCTGCTAAAAGAGAAGCATAAATTTTCTCAAAAGAGCAGCACTTGGATTTTCAACCCGTTCAACAGCGTAGCGTTTCAACTTTAAACCTTATTGGTTACCAATTATCCGATTCACCAATGTATATTTGCAGCAGTTATGGGCAAGTTTCGCGAAATCATATCGATATTGGCTGTGAGCATTTTGGCAACTGTTGCCGCCACCGGCTGCTACGAGCCGTCGGACTTTAATGCGTTTGGTAAAGGCGAACGCGTGGTGGTCATCGAAGGACGCGTGACCAATGCTGATTCGGTTTCGACGGTTGTTGTGACGCGGACGGTTGACGCTCTGAGCGGCACTGATTGCGAATTTGTCAACGACGCCATCGTCTATCTGCGCGACGACCTTGGCAATTCCGCGCAACTTCAGAGTGAAGGCAACGGCGTTTATCGAACCACCGAAATTGACGGCGCCATCGGCAACCGCTATCTGCTTACAG
>JAEEGH010017472.1_pt1 | contig 15289 bp, 11 predicted proteins | sample 9134181 | NCBI WGS metagenome assembly JAEEGH01 (sample SAMN16246544, study PRJNA631951) | gut metagenome | biome: gut microbiome; feature: rumen; material: DP-attached | host: Bos | place: Iran: Karaj | collected 2018-10 | reverse complement strand
CCAAAAAGAGGTTGCCGAGAGGGTCGCCGCAGGCCCCGGGAGCAAGACCTACGGCATCCTGTCAGTCTTGCTATCAGCCTTTTACAAGATAGAATATCTCTTCACCGTTAGCGAAAACGTCTTCAACCCGCCGCCCAAAGTGAAGTCGGCGGTGATAAGGCTGACGAGGAACGATGTGGAGAGCCTCGACTGCGACGAGAAACTCTTCGTGCAGGTGGTGAAAGCAGGCTTCAACCAGCGCCGCAAGACTTTGCGTAACGCCCTCCGACAGCTGAATATGCCCCTCGACGAGGTACCCGAAGAGATGCTGGGCAAACGAGCCGAGCAGCTGGCGACAGACGACTTCATAACTATCACAAAAGCCATAGAATCATGTCAATAGTATCGTATATCGTAATCGCCCTGGCGATGGGTGTGGTCAATATGTTGTTTTTCCGCCGCAGCGCTGAGGCGACCCCCATACGCCTCAGCGAAGGGCTGCTGGTCATCCTGGCACAATCGGCCATACACTCCGTCCTCTTCTATCTGGGAGGCCTGATAGGCGTCCTGCTGAGCATGTATTCGCCCAGCGATCCCGCGATGTACGCCGACGTCAATGCCTACATCTTCCTTGGAATGGTGCTTGTGGTAATAATCAAAATGCTGTTCCCCTACCTGCGGAAAGAGCCCAGACTGCCCGTTTTCAACCTCGCGAAAGGGTCGGTCTTGGCGTTCAGCGGCATGATTATCGTCACGGGAATCAACGTCTTCCTGGTAGGCGTGGGGGCAGGCTTTACAGAGATGGAGAACCCTCTGCACAAGATGATCTGGCCGATGTTCGGCATGTCCTTCGTATTCGGCTACCTGGGGTTGATGTTCGGCCGACAGAAGGTTGCCATGCGGCCTAGGAGATGGATGATTCTGGCTTGCGTACTGCTGCTGGGAACAGCCATCGCGGCAGTGGTGAACGCACGATAACTCAGCTACTTATTCTTTTTACGACCGAAGACGCGGGCGAAGAAACGTCGCCAGGTGGCGGCGTCGAAAAGCGACGAGTCGGTGGTTGCCTGCAGTGTAAGGAACATGCCTATGGGAAGCATAACCAGCGAAGACAGCCACATTCCTTCGGGACCAAGTGCCGATTCGCGCACCGCCTTCTCGGCAATCATTCCAACAACATAATACAGCACAAAGAAGCCCACCGAGGCCACCAGCGGCATTCCGAGGCCGCCCTTGCGGACGATACTGCCAAACGGGGCGCCTATCAAAAACAGCAGCAGACACGCCACAGAAAGGGTGAACTTGCGCTGTTTTTCGATCTCGTGGCGGTTTATATATTCGCGGTCGGCCTGTAGTATCTCGCCATAGTTCTTGCTGTCCGACACTGCCGACATGGCAAGAAACTTCGCTCTGTTATAAACCTTCTCGCGTTTCAACGGCATCAACTCTGCAATCTTGTTTTGCACATCTACAGCCGTATCACTGCGGTCAATTGCTTGCGCCGTACGAAGCTTCTGCCAAAGCCTCATATTGCCTTCTATATCACGGCGACATTCGTCGTACCGCTTGGAAAGGTTGGTGTCAAGATGTCTTATCGAAGCATTCAACTGACTGACATTCATCATCTGATACCCCCCCTCAAAGAGGTCTTCGGTACTGCGGTTATATGCAAATGAAGAAATGTCAAACGTGATGGTCTGTTGGCCAAACTTGACTGTTGTGAGAGGCCTCTTGTCGTAATATTCACCTATTGTCGGCTCACTGTAAGAATAGCCGTCAATAAGCGAGAATAACAGATAGCGGTTGTCCATCGTTGTCTGCATGATACCGTTCTTGGCCACAATGACATTGGTCTCGGAAATACCTTTCGAATGGTCGAATATTATGATATCCTGTAACGTACGGCCGTCTTGTGCCTTGCCGCCAACACGTATCACATATCCGTCAATCTCTTTGTAGTACTCGCCAGGTCGAATATTGACAGCAGGTTTCTTTCGCGTCACATCGTAGAGCGTCATACGGTAGCGCAACATCGCCTCTGGCATCACATTATTGGCGAAATAAAATGCCACTCCCGTAAGCAGCAGCGCCACGATAGCCATCGGCCCCATAACACGTCGAATGGAGACACCTCCCGCCTTCATGGCCACCAGCTCATATTTCTCGCCAAAGTTGCCCATGGTCATTATCGAAGCAAAGAGGATTGCTATCGGGAGAGCCATGGGAACAAAGGTTGCAGAAGCATAAACCAAGAGCTCGGCTATAATGCCGAATTCCAACCCCTTGCCCACCATATCGTCTATATACTTCCACACAAACTGCATCAACAAGACAAATACCGATATGGAAAATGTCAACAGCAGCGGCCCTAGAAACGAGCGAAGTATAAGGCGATCGAGTTTCTTCATTACATTAGGCCTAGTACTCTTAAAATATCATTGCCGTTGGCTATTATCATCAGTGCCAACAACAAAAACAGACCTATGTTCTGCACCACGGTAAGGAACTTTTCCGATGGCTTGCGGCGGGTTATCATTTCCCATAAGGTGAACATCACATGCCCGCCGTCCAGGCCGGGAATGGGGATGATATTCATAAATGCAAGTATCAGCGCCAACAATGCCGTGATATCCCAGAAAGCATGCCAATCCCAATACGGCGGGAATATGCTGCCCATGGTTATGAAGCCGCCGAGATTACGCGTTCCTCCAGGCGAGAAGAGAACCTTGAGCGAAGTGACGTATGTCACCAACGTTTTCCAGCCATGACTGATGCCTGCTGGCAATGCCTGCCAGAACGTATAGTCACGGTGACGGTAGCCCTTAAATAGGCGCGATATATCAGTCTCAGGGTATACTCCTATTGTGGCGCTCTCGCTGACCAATACAGGCAGCTGCATATAACTCCCGGCACGGTAGAACCCAACTATCACCGTGTCATCCGCGTGCTGCTTAAACGCCTTTGTTATATCAGAAAAAGCGGCCATCATCGTATCATTGACACTTACGATACTGTCGCCTCCAACAAGCCCTGCCTTCTCAGCATTGGAACCCGACACAAGCGACTTGACCACAAACGGCATTCGCACTGCCATTATGCTTTTGGGCGCTTCCTGGTTGATACGCTCTATTAAGCCATCACTGATCGATATATTGACTGTCGAATCTCCACGAAGTACAGTAACCTCACGTGGATTATTGAGCAATATTGCCGTGGTCGCATCCGCAAACTCATAAACCTCCTCACCATCAACAGCATATATTATGTCCCCGTTACGGAAACCCTCGTTGAGCATCACCTCATGATAGTCGTAACCTAGCGATGCCTCCCGCAACGGCAATTCATCCTTACCCCATTGCGCAAATATACATGCGTACAACAACAAGGCAGACAAAAAGTTGACCATGATGCCGCCGCATATTATCAGCAGTCGCTGCCATGCGGGCTTGGTGCGGTACTCCCATGGCTGCGGCGTGCTCTCAAGGTCGTCGGCACCCTTGGTCTCGTCAACCATACCAGCTATGTCGCAATATCCACCGAGCGGAATCCAACCCAAACCCCACAACGTATTGTTCTGGTCTTCTGGGGCAAGATTCTTCTCGTCCCAACTATCGGGAGTCTTGGCGTTAAAGAAGAGGAAATGCCATTTGCCTCCGAATTTCTTGGCCTTGAGTATGGAGAATTTCCAATTAAAGAATATATAGTATCTGCGTACGCGCGTGTGGAAAAGCTTGGCAAAAGCCAGATGTCCTAGTTCGTGGGTGGCCACAAGCAGGGTGAGGCTCAACAGGAGCGCGAAAATCTTTATCAGAGTAGGACTCATCTACAACGTGTTATTTTATCGGTTTCGAATAAATCGTCTAGCGTGGGATTGGGTATAAAATGCGCCGTCTGCATTGCATGCTCCACATAGTCGGCGATACCAAGGAAACTTATCTTCCCTTCTATAAAGCGCTGCACCGCCACTTCATTGGCGGCGTTCATCACACAAGGCATATTCCCTCCGCGTTCAATAGCCTGGTATGCAAGGTCTAGGCAACGGAAGGTCTGACGGTCGGGCTTCTCAAATGTCAACGACGGATAGTCGGCAAAGTCGAGACGTGGCAGGTGGCTCTCTATACGTTCAGGGAACGAGAAGGCAAATTGTATCGGAGTCTCCATGGTAGGCACACCAAGCTGGGCTTTGATACTGCCATCCCTGAACTGTACCATCGAGTGCACAACCGACTGCGGATGCACCAGCACTTCAATATCTTTGGCATCTACACCAAAGAGCCACTTGGCTTCGATAACCTCAAGGCCTTTATTCATCAAACTCGCCGAGTCTATAGTCACCTTACGCCCCATGCTCCAGTTGGGGTGTTTCAAGGCTTGCTCAAGCGAAACAGCGGCAAGCTGGTCCTTCTTCATGCCTCTGAACGGTCCACCGCTGGCGGTGAGCAGAATCTTGTCTATCGGGCTCATCTCGCCAATTAGCGACTGGAATATTGCCGAATGTTCGCTGTCTACGGGAAGTATAGGCGCTCTATGGCGTGCGGCGGCTTCTGTTACAATGGCGCCAGCCACAACCATTGTCTCCTTATTGGCCAACGCCACGGGCTTGCCACATTCTAGTGCACGCAAGGTCGGCCTCAGCCCGGCAAAACCTACGATGGAGGCAAGCACCATGTCGATGCTCTCCATCTCCATAAGGTCAACCATCGAACCCTCGCCTGCAAACACCTTGATATCCCTGTCAGCCAACGCCTCTTGCACTTTCTGGTATTTGCTCTCGTTGGCAATAACTACTGCGTTCGGTTCGAATTCCATAGCCTGCTCCACAAGCAACTCTGCGTTACTACCTGCACACAGCAACTCAACCGCAAACAAATCGCGGTGCCGCCGTATCACATTAAGGGCCTGTGTTCCTATCGACCCCGTGGAGCCTAATATTGCTATGCGTTTCAAATCAGAATGCTATATATTCTTCAGGATTTACGGGCGTTCCATTGACCCACACCTCAAGATGTAAATACGGTCCAATCTCACGCTTGTGGCCAGTGCCTACATACGCTATCGGCTCGCCTGCACGCACCACATCGCCTTGGTGTTTAAGCAATGCACTGTTGTTCCTGTACACCGTAATTACACCTGCAGGATGCTGCAACGCAATCACATACCCATTTTCAGCTGTGAATCCCGCAAACAACACCGTGCCAATGTAAGCGGCGTTGACTGGAGTGTTGTTCGCCGCCGATATATCAACGCCATAATGCCGTTCGGCAGCGTTATACGGGGCAACAATGTTGCCCTTCAACGGAGCATAGAACAGGTGCGTCACCACAGGCTGAACTTCGGCATTCACCGTTGCCTGCGACGCCTTCTGTTTCACCTGGTAGCGGTTGTCTTCGTTCTCCACATCCACCCTCAGCAGACTGTCTTCCTTGGAATGTTTGTAGGCTTTAACTGCCACCGCCAGCGTTGAAGTGCTGTCTTCAACAGCCTCCACAAAATCATCTCCCACCTGCTCTCCTCTCAACACGGCCTGCATCGTGGCAATCATCCACTCTTGGTTGTTCAACACCACTTCGAGCGAATCTATCTTCTTGGCATTGACATAGGTCTGCTCCACCATCTCTGTGTCCGTATATCCTGGGATATATTCGCGCAGAGGGGTGAAGGCAATAAGCACTGTGGTGAGCACAATGAGCACAATTATAGTGACTCCAACGGTGACAAACAGGTTGATGCCCGACAGTTGGAAGGAGAATTTCTCCTTGAAGGTGTCGGTATCCATCACCACGAAGCGATGCTTATGCTTGATAACATCGCTTACGGGGGTTCCCTTGATTTTAAGCCACCAATCTTTTATACCCATTCGGCTATGTGCTTAAAGACAAATGATGAATGATGAACAGAGCCTCTTGCGGTTGTTCACCATTCATCATTTATCACACATCTTTCTCTTTTAGAAGAATTTGTTACGCTGGTCGGTAATCTTGGCACCGTCGCGGAGCACCTGGGTGACCATACGCGACTTGTTACGGTAACCCTGCTCCATACGGCTCTTCACAACCTCGTCAGCCACAGTCTTCGCGGCTTTGCTGTCTATCTGAACCATGTAAACTCCGCTGGCACCCTTGACAGGTCCCACCATGCCACCCTTGGTAGCGGCAATAGCCGACTGCACCTTGGGCTCCATGCCATAGCGGCCGAAGTGGTAGTCATTGAACGAAACACTGTCCATGGTGTCTACCGCCACATTAAGCTTGACGGCAATCGAGGCAATGTCGTTGGCAGCCTTCATAGCCTCATCGGCACGACCCATAAGCAGTTCGCCTTTCTTCTCGAGACGCACCTGCTGCTCAATCATCGGACGAACCTGATCGAGAGTGGCATAACCTTTCTTGAGCACGTCTTTCAGAGCGACAACAACATACGTACCATCGCAGGAATACACCTGATCGGCAACAGTTCCAACCTTGGTATCCTCGTTGTAAGCCCACTGGACTATGCTACGGGCATTGTTAACTCCCGAGATGTTGTTCGACATCATGCTGACACGGGCGCTACGCACCTGCATGTTCTCCTGCTGGGCAGCAGCGGTGAACTCAGCAGCGGTACGGTTCTGGCCGGCAAAACGGCGGGCTGCCTCATGGGCAGCCTTGTCGGTAGCGGCCGAAGGCAGAATCTGACGGGCCACAAGAGCCACACGGAACTTCTTGGCAGGCTCGGTCTTCTCCGTAACCTTCACAACGAAATAGCCCACGCCCTGCGGGTGCTCGAAGAGGAAGCAGCCGCCAACGGGAGTGTTGACGATATCCTCGTTCAGGAAACCATAGCTACCATCAAGCTGCCAATTCATATCACCCTTGGTCTCGGCCTTCTGGGGGTCATCACTATACTGTTCCACTGCCTGCTCAAAACTCATCTTGTTACCTTTAACCAGAGCGAGTACGCTGTCGGCCAGCTGTTTGGCCTGGTCGTTGCTGCGGGTAATCTGTCCACCAGCATTGCTGTTGAGAATGTAGATGACACTGGCACGCAGCGAGTCGGGACGCATAGCGGCACCCAACACCTTGGCCATCTGCCACTCGTTGCCAACCATCACAGGGGCTATCAGCGAACCTGCTGCCGAAGCGGCAATCTGCTCGTCGAGGGGAGCCTTGAAGTTGGTGGCGCGCACATAGCTGGAGTCATACGGACGATCCGACTCGGCATTCACGAAGAATGCAATCTCATCCTCGGGAGTGGTCTGGAACTCTTCCCACACCTTGTTCACCTGTGCCTCGATGTCGGCAAGGTCCTGCTGGGTGGGTATCACCGGGAAGGTGATGAAGTCGATGTCACGATACTCTTCGGGCACACGGAACTCGGCCTTGTGCTGGTCGTAGTAGTTCTGGTAGTCGGCCTCGGCCACGGCAACCTCCTCGTCGCTGACGCTCTGGAAAGGCAGAGCAACAACTTTCACGTTAGCCACAGTGCTGCCATATTCGGCAACCTTTTTGGCGATAGCGTTGGGCATATAGAAACCCGACTCGATAAGAGTGCTGTATTTCTGTGTCTCGCGGTCGCGCTTCACATATTTTTCCAGTTCCATCCACTGCATACGGCGCATGGTGTCGAGCTGGTTGAAGTTCTCAATCCAATAGTTGACCTGGCGCAGGTCGAACTGGCCGGTCGACGGGTCGGTGAACGACTGACGGACATAGGGGTGGATAAAGGTACCTGTGTACATGTCGTTGACCTCGGCCGCGGTCACCTGCAAGCCAAGCTTGGCGGTCTGCTCTTCCATGAGGCTCTCGTCGACAAACTGCTGCCACACCTGCTCGCGGATCTGCATCTCCATCTCGGCGGGCACCTGTGCGGTCTGCTGCTGCATCTTGTAGTTGTCCTCCATCTCTGTGACCAACTCGTTGAAACGCTGCGAGGTCATCGTTTCTCCATTGACCATACCCACATCGGGTATACCGCCGCGGTTCTTGGTAAGGTCGCCAAGGATGAAAGCCAAAATGGCCACACCGACAATCGTCACAGCCACCCACGAATGTTTTCTAATACTTCCAATGATTCCCATTTTCTGTAAGGTTTGTTTAGTTATTATTGTTATTATATTTTTTCATTAAAAAAGCGTGCAAAAATACAAAGAAAAACCGTAGTGGAAAAATTTTTTTGTTTTTCACCAAATCCTCCGCGTTGGAACGCACACATTATCAACCACTAACGCAGGCCGAATTTTTAGCCTTTCCCAAACGGTAAATCCCGTTATTTTAGCCTTTCGAACTAAAAATCAAAGGAAAATGGAAGCAAGTCAGCCACCTTCTCAAACACCCTCACACGACCACCCTTCAGGTAGCAAAGCACTTTCAACGGATGTCCCTGATTCTGCTCATATTCCATCAGCACCTGACGGCAGGCACCGCAAGGCGACGCCTCGCAATATTCGCCATCTGCATTGCGGGCGATAATGGCAATGGCTTGATAGTCACGCACGTCGGGTCTCTGTGCCGAGGCCGCAAAAATGGCCGTCCGCTCGGCACACAATCCCGATGGATAGGCCACGTTTTCCTGATTGCTGCCCGTTACAACAGTGCCATCGGCAAGCAACAAGGCGGCACCGACGCGGAAATGCGAGTAGGGCGCATAGGCTCCGTCGGTGGCATCCTTTGCGCACTCCATCAACCAAGCGTCGCTTTCGTTCAGCTCTTTCACCGAGTCATATTCTTCGTACTCTATCGTCAACTGGTGTTTCATATCTCTATGGTTTCTAAATATTTCTTGGCTTCAGGGCCAATGTTCATCAGCAAGTCCATCACACTGAGATTGGGCGTGAACGGCAACCTGTCGGCAAACACCTGATAGTAAGGCCTCATACCTTCGGTTGGGAATGGTTTCTTGGGCGTAAAACGATTGCGTAAGTCGCCTGCTTCACCTCCTTCGGGTTGGTAATCGGCGGTATGCGTCAACCTGCATTGTACCTTTAGTTTCGCCAACACCCACTCCATCACAGCGTCGTTCAAGTCCACAAGCCGCTCATAGTACCGCATCAGCAGTGCCTCAAGGTCGTCTTTGTAATACATAAAGTAGGGCGAAGCTGCGTAGGCCGCTGTCAATGTGCGCAGATGCACCACATTCCATCTGTCCTTGTAGTCGATGCCCACCTCCTCGGTGCGACTGTGGTTCGTGCGCAACACGGGTACCGTGAGCACACGTACGCCACCCGCAGTCAGAATTTCCATTCTGTTTCGGTAGGTCTGTTTCGGGAAAGTCTCCTTCACCTCTATCGCCGCCTCGCTGCACCTCAGCAGCGCAGACATATAGGCTATCGGCGGAAAATAGGCGGTGCTGAACAACGGGGTCATGCGCCCATCACAATTGAGACCAGCTCACCCTCGTCCAGGAAGAAGTCAATATTGCCTTCGGGGAAGCTCACACGGCGCTCGCCCCAATCCTCCTCGTCAACATCTTGCTCGACATAGTTGTTCTTTACCATCAGCTCCACAATCTGCCGCTCGTCCATATCGAACACTTCTTTGCCAAAGAGCGTGCACTCCTCGTTCTCTACGTCGATACATTCCAGCACAGGATTCTCACCCTCAAAGAAAAGAATGAGTCCCAGATCGTTATAACGCAACACCGTGGTTGGCTCGTCAGCCGCGTTGTCAATGTTCTCCACCTCATCGGCTTTTCCAAGCAGGGCCGAAACCTCTTCCACCGGCATCCTGAAGCGCAGGTCGCCTATGCCTTCTTTGATATTAACTGCAAGATTCATAGCTTTTAGAATTTTGGTGCAAAGATACGCAGTTTTTTTCAACCGTGCAAATTATTTTTCACTTTTATATATTCGCATCACGCATTCAGCACAGTCGAACTGCAGGTCGAAACGCTTTCCGTTGTTGTGCAACACAAGCCTGTCGTTCGGGCCGATGTCCACCATTGCCTTCGGCTGCCCTGGCTTGTTACAGAGGCATCTTCCCAACTCGTACCTCAAGCAATACTTAGTGGTCATCAAGGCCTTGCCGTCATAGTCTCCCGTAGCCTCCAGTCCACGCTCCAACGTTTTTATTCCATGACGTTTATAGAACCTCTCAGCCTTGCCGTTTACTACGTTGGCACGGTAGTCCAACTCCATGGCGGGATATTGTGCGTCGAATTCAAAACCCTCCTGTTCGTCGACATAACGGTCGGCAGGACTGAAATGTGTTATACGGCTGATTTTAAGCATCTCCACAGCCGAACGGCGCATTTTGTTGAGTGTCGACGCAGGCAGGAAGTAAAATCCCCCCGTGCAGTCGATTACATCACGGGCATAGAAGGGCGAGTCGCCAAGCTTCGACAACTGCTTTTGGATGTACTCTGTACACTTCAGGAAATCGTCCGACGGCACATATTCTGTCTCTATTTCCGAAATGACTTCCAACCCATCCTCGTCCTCCATCTCCACTGAAAACCCGTGGGGTATATAGCAAAAACAAATACGTACACCTATGCGGCGGTCGGCACTGCGACCCTGAAGCACCTTCTCAAACTGCTGGTCTTGATTGCGCCATAGGGTTGTACCAACCTTGATATCAGGCATCTGGTTGGGGACAATGGTACGTCCCTGCACATCGTTGACCAGAAAACCCTGCATCTTGCCCTCGGCATCGAAGTAGCACAAGCCGTCGCCATTGGCAAGAGCCTCACTGCCGTCGACTGAAATGGTGCGGCGGTCAACGGCAACAACACTTCCAATCTTCTTACCCATAGACTTTTGCGTGGCAAAATTGGCCATCGGCCTCCGTCCGCGGAGGAAATAGTCTGTATATCCACGGTTGAAGGTGCGTTCCACATCGGGGGTGAAAAAGAACTCTGTCTTGCCCGACGAGGCGCGTCGCAACTCACCGCCCTTGCCTTCCATCAGTTTGTCAAGCAGTTGACGATAGTATGCAGTCACGTTTTTCACATAGCCAAGGTCTTTCAGACGCCCCTCTATCTTAAACGATGTAATGCCAGCATTCACCATGTTCTCAAGCTGTTGACTGGCATTGAAGTCCTTTAGCGACAGCAGGTGGCGGTCGCGCACCAGCATCCGCCCATCGGCGGTCAGCAGGTCATAGGACGACCGACAGGGCTGCGAGCAGCGCCCACGATTGCCGCTACGGCCAGTAAGATACTGGCTCATATAGCATTGGCCGCTATAGCTCACGCACAACGCACCGTGCACAAAAGCCTCAAGGTCCACCTTGGTGGCCTCGCGGATGGCACGCATCTGTTCCAACGAGGTCTCACGGGCAAGTATCACACGGCTGAAGCCTACTGATTCCATGAACTTTACACGCTCCACCGTGGCGTTGTGGCACTGCGTGCTGGCGTGCAGCTCGATTGGCGGCAAGTCGCACTCGAGCAGTCCAAGGTCCTGAATGATAAGGGCGTCCACACCGATGTCGTACAGCCGCCTTATCATTCGCACAGCATCGCCGAGTTCATTGTCGTAGAGCAGCGTATTTACAGTGGCAAACACCTTGGAACCATAGAGATGTGCATATCGCACAAGTTCCTCGACATCCTCCAACGTGTTGGTTGCGGCGGCACGTGCGCCGAAGGCCGGGGCACCTATATAGATGGCATCGGCGCCATGGTTCACAGCCTCGCGGCCGAATTCCAGGTTCTTGGCAGGGGACAGCAGTTCTAGTTTCATACAATAATTAACGCGCAGTGTCGTTATTTATTGCATGTTGACCCAAAGCAAAACAATCTATGGCGGCCTCAGGGCGCTGGGCCGCGAACTGGAGAAAGAGACCTGGCACGGTGCACGATACACTATATTGGTTGACGAGAACACCTTCCAGCATTGCCTGCCTGTGCTTATAGGCAGCGTGGAAACCCTGCAGGAAGCCGACTTCATCGAGGTGCCCGTGGGCGAAGAGTGCAAATGCCTCGAGGTGGCGGCACAAGTATGGCAAACCCTTATAGAGGGCGGCGCCGACCACAACACCGTGATTGTCAACCTCGGAGGCGGCACGGTATGCGACCTCGGAGGCTTCGTGGCCGCAGGCTACATGCGCGGCATACGGCACATCAACATCCCCACCACCCTGCTGGCCATGACCGATGCCGCCCTCGGCGGCAAGACAGCCATCGACTTCGGCGGCGTCAAGAACAGCATCGGCCACTTCTACCCTGCCGCGATAACAGCCATAGACCCAACGTTTCTCGACACCCTGCCGCAAACCGAGATGCTCAACGGGAAGATGGAGATGGTGAAAACAGCCCTGGTGGCCGACGAGGCCCTGTACCAGGAGCTCACCTCTTCCGACAACATCACGCGGCAACAAATCACGGCGACGGCCCGCATAAAGAACCGCGTGGTGAAAGCCGACCCTCAAGACCGCAGCATACGCCACATACTGAACTTCGGCCACACCTTCGGCCACGCCATCGAGTTGCATTCGCACCTGCCCCACGGCACGGCGATAGGCATCGGCATGCTGGCAGCCTTGTACCTGTCGACAATGAAGATAGGCCTCGACGAGAAAGTATACGCCGACTACTCCACGTGGCTCAGGCGGCATGTCGCCATTCCACGCTACACCCTGCGCGACATCGAGCAGATGCTGCCCCTGATGCGCCGCGACAAGAAAAACGCCGACGGCGAAACGCTCTGCGTGCTGCTGCAGGCCCCCGGAGCGGCGATGATCGACGTGCCCGTCTCCGACAACGAGGTGCGCGACACCCTGCTCAAGCTCTAACCCTTTCCCAAAACCATCCCAAAGCCCGCTCTCACGGGCTTCTTTTTCCTTAGGCGTGAGGGCGGCTTGTCGGCAGATTTAAATATTTTTTACTCTCATGTAATTTTTATTTTGTATCTTTGCCCCGCATATCAATAAATATGCGGAATACAATAAACTGACATTATACTAACCAAAAAACCAACAACATGCAAAAAACATTAAAAGTTTTGGCCCTTATGGCGCTACTGGCGGTGCCATGGGCGGCCAACGCACAAAGCGGCTGTACCATACACGTTGAAGGAGAAGATTCCTGGGGCGACGGCTGGAACGGCGGCTCGCTGACCATCGCACAAGGCGGCACGACTCTGAACACTTTCAGCCTTTCGGGGTCGTCCGACAATTTGTCCATCACGCTGACCACCAGCGATGCCGTGACTTTTACCTGGAACAGTGGCTCCTACGACAGCGAGGTAACCATCCGCATCTACGATGGCGGCAACACACTGGTCTACAGTGTAACCGAACCTTCCTCGGGCCTTATCTACACGATGAGCAGTCCCTGCCCTTCGTGTCTACCACCTACCAACCTCACAGCAAACAACATCACCGCCACCGGCATGACCGTCAGTTGGAGCGATGCCGCCAACAACGGCAACTACTCCCTCAGCTACTGGACGAACGGCGGCGACACCACCACCGTATCCCTCACCGACACCAGCTACACGCTGACTGGTCTCAACGCCAACAGCCCCTATTATTTTGCCGTTGTATCTGTATGCTCGGCCACCGATGAATCAAGTCCCCTCACTGGCACCTTCAATACCGCTTGTGGCGGCTCGACCTGCGACATAACCCTCGTGCTCGGCAGCACCAACGGCTACACCGACCCCTTTACCTACTACGGCGGTCCTGCCACTGTGGAGCTGTTCCAAAACGGATTTTCGATTGGTGCCTACAGCAGCAGCACTCACGTGTCGGTCTGCAGCACCGACACGGTGATCGTCAAGTATAACCATTCGGCTTATTCATGGGGCGACTACTATGACAACTTCGCTTCCATCGTCGTCCAGGACGGCGGCGGGACGACCGTATACAATGGCGGCATGGGCGACACTCTCTGCACCATCGCCACCCCCTGCCCCACCTGCATACCGCCGACTGCTCTCTTTGTCGACAGTGTTGACCAAACCAATGTAACCATAGGATGGACTCCGCGCAGCGGCGCCTCGCTCTTTGCCGTCTACCAAAACGACTCGCTGGTTAGCAGCACCGTGACCGACTTCTCCTTCACCTTCACTGGACTGACAGCCAACACACAATACACCTTCGGCGTGCAGGCTATCTGCTCGAGCGACGATAGTTCGAATATCGCAAACATCAGCACCCGTACCAGCTGCGGCCCCACGGAGCTACCCTTCTTTGTGGACTTTGAGGATGCCGCCTACAACGGCGCCTGGTACCCCTGCTGGGACAGCACCATACATGCAGGCACCGACCCGAGCGTCAACGACCAGCCCGGCGGCACATACAACCCCACACAGCACACCCCCAACGGCACCTATGCCATGTACCTGCAGGGCAACTCGAGCCAGAACTACAACCTAGTGGTCGGCCCCGAGATGAACGCCGTGGGCAACATGATCAATGTAAGCTTCTGGGCTATGATTAGCAGTGGCTGGATAAAGGCCGGTGTTATCACCAACCCTCACGACACAACCACCTTCATCCCCATGGTAACCATTACCAGCGGTGGCTGGACCGAGTATGAGTTCAACACCTCGACCCTCGATGCCACCGCCAACTACCGTATAGCCTGGTTGGCCTATGGCACGGGCTACATCGGCAAGTTCGACGACGTGAGCGTAAGCGTGTACAGCGGCTGCGCCCGTCCCGCCACTGCCAACGTGGACAGCATCACGGCCCACACCGCAGTGGTGACCTGGAACGCCGTGAACGGTGCAACGACCTACAATGTCTACTACGGCACCGTGAACGATGTCACCGCCAGCAGCGTGAACACACTCGTCGTGAACGACACCACCGTCACACTCAACGGCCTCAACGGCCAGACCACCTACTACGCATGGGTGACAACAGCCTGCGGCAGCGGCGAGAGCGATTTCCGTCCCACTGGCAGTTTCACCACCCTCATTTCCTGCCCGGGAGTGACCGATCTCACCATAGACACCACTACCTCGGACGGCGCCACCATCCATTGGACTACTGGCGGTACCGAGACCGAATGGTACGTCGTGATTGACAGCAACGAGATAGGTACTGTCTACGACACCTTCTACACCTTCACCAACCTCGAGCCCATGACGGGCCATACCGTGCAGGTGCGTGCCGTGTGCGATGCTGGCGACACCTCGGCGGTGCGCAACATCAGTTTCGCCACCGCTTGCGCCGACCCCGTCTGCAACATGACCGTCGAGATGACCGACTCCTACGGCGACGGTTGGAACAATGGCGCCGTGAACCTCTACCAGGTCGGTATACAGGTTGGTTCGGCCACACTGAGCGGTGGTAGCACAGGCACGGCGACGATAGAGGTATGTTCTTCGGCAGCTGTTGAAGTGCGCGTCACTTCGGGCAGCTACCCCGACGAGATGAGCTTC
>JAEEGH010017470.1_pt1 | contig 15292 bp, 7 predicted proteins | sample 9134181 | NCBI WGS metagenome assembly JAEEGH01 (sample SAMN16246544, study PRJNA631951) | gut metagenome | biome: gut microbiome; feature: rumen; material: DP-attached | host: Bos | place: Iran: Karaj | collected 2018-10 | reverse complement strand
CCTCAGAATTCTTGATGGCACCCGAGAAATTCGGATAATCATCTGTATCCACGTCCTGTCCCCAAATAGGATCCGCTTCGTGCAAAACATACGCCACAACGCCGCTTTTGAACTGTTTCTCGGTCGCATGCTTAACACCATCTGAGTCCATCGACTCATTATAATCCAACTGATAGGAATTCTTGACAATGACAGTATCCGAACTACTGCCAAACAGTTGCCCTTCCCCCACATTATAGCTATTCTCTATAGTCAATACGGCGTGTCTACCGACATAGCGCACTAGGTAGGAACGTTCACCATCGTTTTTAAAGTAAGCCACAGATTGGTTAAAGCAATTGACTATCCGAGCATAGGAATCCGCTCCATCTTCCAAATCGGAATCAACCACACGAACGGCAAAAATTCCCATGGCAACATCCGAATTTTTTGCATAGAACATTGATTTTACAAGTCCCAAATTCTTGATGACCGTCGGGGTTTCGGGATTGGCAACCAGCACGCGAATAAAACCCACATCCTGAGGATCGGTTTCTTGAGCCACGTTCCGAACAAGCCCCGAAATGGTGTGCCCGTTCCCGTCGAACGTTCCCGCAAAGGTGTCTAACGGGTTCCACTGGACTACAGCTTCAACATCATCAAAATCTATATCGTAAACGTCTTCTATATCGTTGACAACGATATCCTTCGTAAGTTTGCCACAAGCGGACTTGTTCTTGACATTGCCATCAGTTCCGTTCACGATTGCAGCAAAGCCATAAAGCTCTCGCGCATCCGAAATTTCGTAACACCCCCCTGATAAAGTCGGGGTTTTGGGAAAGATAGTTGCCGCACTTGCAGACAGGGCTGCAAACAGGACCCCAACAGTTGCCGAAAGGACGTGTTTCATAATAATTCCTTCTTATACGATTAACAATAGAAAGATACAATAATTGAAAGCCACACTTTGCCTAAGCAGTTACAAGTAACTATATTTAGCGACATGGAACAGGAATCCGTCAATCCGGCAATCGGCTCAATTCTCGACGAGCAAAAGCTAAAGAACATTGTCTATCCGGCAAAACTCTTCAGAACACGTTTGAACGAAGAATTCATGAGGGCAAACCGCACCCGCAAGCCGTTCCTGTATATCAAGATGTATTCGCACCAGTACGACTTCTTTGGTTGGGGTAGCCCGAACAAGACCGTCGAAAACACCTGGCGAATCAGCATTTTGACCATGTTTTCTCACTTGCGCTTTATCGACGTGCTGGGCTACCTTTCCGATGGTAGCGGCCTCGGCATCATCTTGTTGAATTCAGACCTTTCGGTTCTGGAATCGATCCGCAAAGAGATCTTGCACAAGCTGAACGATGCGGGCCTTATCCAGACGCTCCGCATCAACCCCAAGAAGCCGATCTTTGAAGCCTACATTTATACGGGACTCCAAGAAAAAGAGAACCTGGAACTCGAAGACAGAATCAAGGACTTCAACAGCGCGAACGGCAGATTCTTCTCGCTGACGCGCCTGAACCTGGACCATATCTGGGAGCACCCGCATACCATTCGCTACCGTCACATGGTCAAGCGCATTGTCGACGTGACCTGCACGAGTATTGCGATTGTACTTTGCTCTCCCCTGCTTCTTTTCTGCGCCGCCGCGGTCAAGATTAGCGACCCCAAGGGTCCTATCATCTTCAAGCAGACCCGCGTAGGCAAGAACGGCAAGCTGTTCACCATGTACAAGTTCCGCAGCATGTACGTGGATGCCGAAGAACGCAAAAAAGAACTCATGGCCCAGAACGAAACAGGCGGCAAGACCTTCAAGATGAAGAACGACCCGCGTATCTATCCGTTCGGCCACGTGCTCCGCAAGTTCAGCCTCGACGAACTGCCGCAGTTCTTCAACATCATTAAGGGCGACATGTCTATCGTCGGTCCGCGTCCGCCGATTCCGTCCGAAGTGGCGGAATACGAGCCCTGGCACCGTATGCGTTTGTCCGTAACGCCAGGTCTCACCTGCATTTGGCAGGTCAGCGGCCGCAGCAACATCAGCTTCGAAGGCCAGATGCGCCTCGATAACGACTACATCAAGCGCAACGGTAAATTGAGCGACGACGTTTCGCTCATCCTCAAGACCTTCAAGGTCGTGTTCAAGGGCGAAGGCGCTTACTAATTAGTGATTAGAAATGAAAAATGTGGAATGACTAATTTCTCATTCCACATCAGGCATTGTATATATCCGCTGTTAATTACTAACTATCGGTTATTCAAATAATCAAGGACCTTCTGCGTAAGGTCGTTTTCTTTTTTCCAGAACACCACGGCGCCCGTTGCTCGATCGACCACCATGTCGTAGCCTTCCTGCAGGGCGATTTCGTTAATGGCCTTGCGGATTAGCTGGATAATCGGGCCACTCACCTTTTCGTTTTCAGAAATCAGTTCACCCTTACGGCCATACACGCGGTCGATAAAGTTCTTGAGTTCGATATCCTTTTTGTTGTACTCGGCTTCCAGTTCGCGTTTCTTTTCGTCGCTGAGCATCAACACCTGCTTGTCCAACTTTTCCTTGATGGCAGCGAGTTCCTTCTGCAGCAAGTTGCCCTGCTGTTCCCACTTAGCCACCTGACGGTCGTACTCTTCCTGGGCCTTCTTGGTGCCCTTGTAACCGTCAAAAATCAGCTTGGAATCCACATGCGCAATGCGCAGTCCGTCTTCAGCAAACGAGACCGCGGCAAAAACCAGAGAAAGGAGGATTATCAGTTTTCGAAACATCATAACTACAATTTACAAATTATAAAGGGCCGACGCATAACCAAAAGCATTAAAAGCCACAAAAAAGCTTTTAGTCTTCATCCCTAACGCAGGCGATATACGCATCAGTCTGTCTATCGCATTTTCCAATAGCATATGAGTTAGTTGAAAAGCCCAAGCACCTGGCATATTTGTCATCGATTTTTTCGGATGTCCAATAGTAACGGTCCTTGCGGAATTCCTTACCAAAAAATTCAGGCAAATCCTTCCTGCTCGCAAAATACTTCACCGCATTGTTTCCAGGAACATTAGCATCCATCAAATCAAAAAGCTTTTGCCAATCTGCAGCCGAAGGCAAATGGAATCCTTCTGCGCAAGTTTTTTCCGGCGGCCCAGAAGCAAAAATGCTTGGATCATAATCCTCCGCTGCAATGTACCAGCGAGCCAAGCTCCTTGTATAGCGGTACCAAGTCTGTTTCCCTATGGTAACCGTTTCTTCCCAATAGCCGTTTTGTTTCTGAACGGAGTCTTCCGAATACAGACGCCAGTAATAAGTTTCATTATAAACTTCGCATATATACTCATTTAGCCCATTGAAATAAATGGAATCTTTCGTGTAGTAATTGCACTTGGGAATTTCTTCTATCGGGTACTTACGAACCGTATCTTTCTTTACGGTATCGATTTTAGTCGTGGTATCCTTGGGAACATACTTTCCATAATACTTCCAGCTTCCGCTAGAACAGTAATACACGGAGTCGTTACTCACGACTTGCGAGGTCGCCGACAGTGTGCAATAGCCAAACTTTTTCTCCAAGCTTGTCGCATAGTCGAACACATATTCATTACTGTTATTCTTTTTGCAAATGAAATCTTCGCCATCTATATTCTTGATTTCTCCCAGCATCTTTGACGTGCACAGGAAATACTTTCCATTTTTTTCATAAGTCTGCTGCCACCGATTATAGTCATTGCACAAATAGATTACTTTCCCAACCACGACCGTATCGAAATAACGGGTGCTATCACACTTGCCTATATGTAACAGGGCGTCATCGGTGCGCCAGGCATACTTAGATGTATCGCATACGTAAAAACTGTTTTCATAAATATGAGCTTCACCAGCGCGATCCGCAGAGCACGCACCGAAGTCTTTCTCGATAGCCGAGAACGGCACCCAAGAATCGAAACGGCATACATATTTCTGATCTTTCACCGACCGACTCTTACCATACCTCGTAGAATCGCATGTTCCCATAATTTCATCGAGTCGTGCGTTACGCCAACCCGTGGAATCACAATGGTAATAAACGCTATCTTGTATAGCCATGGCCGTTTTGCCATAAGTAGACTCCGAACAATAACCTAATTCTGAGCCCGGGAATTTCAAGGCGATCCACCCGGAATCAGAACAGGCATACCGAACGCCATTCAAGAAAACTTCCTTCTCAAAATTCTTCGAATTGCATTTTTCGTTTATATCGTTTATCGAAGCCAAGCCCCAAGTTCCATCAATACAGGCATACAGCAAAGAATCGTGGATTGCCACCAAGGTACCCTTCTCTTCTGTCAGGCAATATCTGGAAGTCGTCTCGGTCCATTCTCCTTTGTAGCATTCATAGCTCTGGTTTTCAGCACCAACAAACAATCTGCCGATATCGCCCTTCTTGTCGCACACAGGAAGATCGATAAGGTCCGACACAATGGACTTGCTCTTGACACAACGGATACTGTAAAAATCCTTGGGAGCCACTTCCGTAATTTTCACCGAACCATCCACATCGATAATGATGGCCGAATCATTTCGTGCCAGATACCTTGCCGAAGAATCCAACCCAAAGCATTCCAGGGTATCCCTCTTGGTACACTGTCCACCGAGCACCTTGATTTTATTTTCAGTCAGGAACAATTTCCATTCGTATACAGACGGCAACCGGAAACCAGGAGGGCATACATTTTCTTCTGCATTTTTCTCCATATAGAGTTTACCATACGTGGGGCATTTACTCTTGTCATAAGCGTAGCAAGTATTTTTCACATCGGTCGTAGCCTTATTGACATTCTCGCCCAGCCACGTATATATACCAAACGTTATAACGGAATAATTCAAGCCAGAAGCGGTATCCGTCACCGAGGTAATTTCGCTATTGTCGTAGTTGTTCACGTCCAGGACATCTGCTTGCGTAACAGAGCCCTCCGCAATCTGCGAACTGGAAGACGCCTTGGAATCCGACGAGGTCTCGTCCAAATCATCAGACGATGAATCAGAAGTTGAACTACAGGAAACAAGAAGCGCACTCAAAAGGGCCATGCAACTAAGAAAAACACGCTTCTGCAAATTGACTTTTTCCAGAATATTCATCACTTACCCCCTAGTCTTTTTTGCAACGCACCGAAAGGCCCAGGATTCTATAACCCGATTTTTGAGGGATATACCCACCCGGTGTAAGCGGATCAGCCGTAAGCCTATCATTTAGCCTATCCGTAAACGAGAAATAATCCGACGAATCATCCGCATACCAATAAGCCGTTAAAAAACTTTCCACGTGTTCAGTTCTTGGTTCTACGCCATTCCACATATAGCCACGCACGTATGCATTAGCGCGCATCGACAAGCCATAAACGAAACTATAGAGTCCATCTTCATATACAGAGCTTGCATCCCTCATAAGTTGATGGAGATACATAAACTCATCTAAAGTCGGCACATGCCAACCTTCGGGGCATACATGTTTCGACGACGCGTAAGTATAATGCATTCCTCTCGTGCATGAAGTATTGAGTTCTCCATAACACCAAGCAGAGTCCACGCCATTGTAACGCATGTCTTCACTCATCCATACTTCGCCGCTCTTCAATTCTACATACTTGTACACCTGACCGTCACGGGAATCCGTCATCGTTTTCTGGTCAAGGCACTGAATCTTACCGTCGACACACTTGGATCTGTTGAACCCGTTAAAGTACGTCTGCCCGTCGCGATTTTCGTCGCAAACCGTCAAGAATTCCTCTTCAGTTGCCGGAGTCCACATCTTAGGATTCGATTTTCCCGAACAGATAAACAGAGAATCCTTGTAAGTCATGCTTATCCCTAGGAGCGATGTCCTGCAATACCCCTGTACGCTGTCCTTTGCCGTCAACTTGAACCAGTTATCAGAAGCAGTCGTATCGCAATAATATATGGTGTTTCCATAAAGTTTCTGTTGCGGTATGGCACTCTTGCATTCTCCCAGATAGTAGGCGGGGGAAAGATAGCTCCAATGACCCTTGCTACAGTAATAAATCGAATCCGGCCGTATATAGGTAGATGTATCAGTCAGAGAGCAACTTCCCATTTTTCCAAACTCAGTACTCACTTCTTTCCACTTAGATGCATAGCAATAGTAATAGCGACTATTCACCTGTATGATCTTTCCGTAAATGGAAGGAGCACACACACCGTTTTTCGCTTCAAATTCATTCAATTCACGCCAGGAACGCGTATCGGAGCAGACGAAATTCTTTTTAGCATAGGCCTTAACCTCGCCCTCATTGCTACTGGTACAAGCCCCCAGGTATTCCGACACGCTAACCATCGTCCACAAGCCGTTCTTGCAGACAAAGGCTGTGTCATTTTTCACCTTCACGGAATCCAAATTCTTCACCGTACAAGAGCCCAGCACCTCTTCACGGGATTTTGCCGAACGCCATCCAGAGCTGTCGCAGACATACGCAATCCCATCCAACTTCTTTAAAGTTCCCATCCGAGAAAGCAGGCACTGTCCTAATTCCTTAAGGTTTCCCTCAAGAATCCACTTCGCACCATTGCAATAGTATTTCTTTCCTCCATAGGTACCGAGTTTGCTTTCGTTCTTGGCAACGCACTCGCCCATGACCTCAGTCATACTCGCGGATTTCCATCCGGTTTCCGTACAGATGTAATCGGTACCGGAAGAAGTCGTCATCAACTTCCCCACTTTTTTCGTTTCGCAAATTCCAAGCTCCGATTCCAGCTTGGAAAGTTGGTTCCAGACAGAATCCCTGCAAATGTAGCCGTAACCATCATAGTGACGGATTTCGCCTTTACGCTTTTCGGTACATGTTCCGAGATAATCGTCCTTTTTCGTATACCGCCATTTCGCCTGATCGCAAATGTAGTCGCTTCCGCCAGTCACCGTATCGATTACCCCTTGCCTTTGAGGAGTGCATACACCAATGCTGTCTTCAAGAGCAGTGAAGGAATCCCAATACTTGTTGCGACAAACGTAATTCATTCCCTTAAACACAACCGTTTTATAGGTAAGCGCGCTATCGCATATTCCATAGACATCTTCGATAACGGCCTTACGCCAGCCAGTGGAATCACAAGTGTAAAGGATTGGTCCGCTTTCCAATCTCAAGGTATCGACAGCTCCAAAGATTTTAGTCCTGCAAGCCCGCAAGTAATCCGTGTTTACGGCAAGGCGCCAGCCCGTGCTATCGCAGAAATAGGCCGAAGAATCCTTCCCCATAATTAGGGTATCGATTGTTCGATACTGAGCCTTACCGCAATAACCGAGATAGTCGTAGTTCTTGGCAACACGCCAGCCAGCCGTATCGCAAACATACACCTTATAAACATCACCCTTGCGAATTGAATCCAATTCGAAGAATCGTTTCCCGTTACAATATCCCAGGCTATTTTCGATATCGCTAAATTCTCTCCAGAATTTATCTTCACATGCGTAACGCACGCCGTTAAAAATCATCAAGCTACTGTCAATAGCCGCGGTGCACTCATCCCTGGAATCAAGAATCGTGGCAAGTCTCCAGCTACCGTTTTTGCAAACGAATACAGAATCGTTAAAGGTTGCATAGACGTTTTTCTGAGAGCGGTCGCAATCATCCGTAAAATCATCGACCCAGCGACTTCCCGTGCAATAGTAATTACTCTTATACTTCACCACATAGAAGCGGTCCAACCATTGGGCACTACTTTCATTACAAGCAGGCAAATCCTTGAGATCCGCCACAATGTCCACGTAACCGACGCAACGCAGGCTATAATAGCTATTCATATCAAACTTGGAAAAAGAAACGCCCGTACTTCCTTTCTTGAAATTAGCCACCAGACTATCGGCGGTCAGGTAATAAGCGTGCGTTCCGATTTCAGAACATTCCGTTTCTCCATAACCCGAACATATTCCACCATAAGTAAGTTTCAACATGGGTCCCAGTTCAGGATACTTTTCGCGCAAATCCATCAGGTTCGACCAATCATCCTTAGAGGGAACATGGTAAGAACCGGGGCAAGCTTCGTAAGCATATAAATATTTAAACAGGCGACCGTACTTGCTGCAATTGGAGGCACTATCTCCATAGCACATATTGGTCGTAACACCTTCGTTCTTGGAAACATTCGATGTCATCCAACGGTACTTGCCCACCTGCACCGCTTCAAAATCGTCATCGAAACTCCCGCCTTCTTCTTGGATTAGCTCTATGTCGAAAGACGAATTCTCGATATACTCGTCAGGATTCAAATCAGTCACATCTTCATCGTTCCGAAGACTGTCTAATGTATCAGGAGAATCCTTTGAGCTGGGATCATCACTACCCGAGCTGGAACTTCCGCATGCCATAAAAAACACGCACAGGCTCATGCAACAAAAGAGCTTCTTCATATCTCACTCCCAAAAGCGATTTATCATTTGTTAATATAAAAAATGAACGGGTCTAACCGACCCGTTCCATTTTTGAAGAAAGCCAATATGGTCTAGAATCCCTGACCGATAACAAAGTTGAATTGCATGTCGCCCACTTCGGTACGCTGGGTGCCACTATAGGTTTCACCCACATCCAAAGGCCAGGCAAAGTCGAAGCCGATAATACCGAGCATCGGAACAATCACGCGGAAACCGAAACCGATATCCTTCTTGAGGCTGGTCGGATCCCATTCGTTGAGCGGGTTCCTAGAGGGTTCAGGCACCTTGGTACGCGGGTTGTAGCGTTCACCGAACACGTTACCGGCATCAAAGAAGAACGGCAACAGGTAGAAGGTCTGCGGCACAAGGCCAAGCTGCAGTTCGGCACCAGTGTACTGGTAGCTGCGGCCCAAGCGACGGTAACCGATAGAGCCCGAGCTGTAACCACGCATCATGCCTTCGTAGCCCATCACGCCACCCATGGTGTAAAGCGTGCGGTACTGCAACTGGTCACCAAAAATCACACCGTACTGGTTCGTAAGGGCAATGGCCAAGCGATCGCGGAACAGCGGGAACCACCACTTCACCGTAAGTTCAGTCTTCACGAAGTTGAAGTCACTGAACAGGAGATCATCAGCCCACTGGATATCAAGCACGTAGCGGGAACCTTCGGTCGGGAACTGCGGCAGGTTCTTGTCATCGCGCAACAGGCGGAAGTTCAAGGCAGATTCCTTACCGGTATAGACCACGTAGCTACCGTCAATGTTGGGACCCTGCTTGTTCATGAGCCAGCTGTAACCGATCTGTCCGTAGAAGTAGTCATCGGGCCACTTGAGGCGCTTACCCAAGTAGACAGAACCACCATAACGAGTGATGTCGGGATCATCGTACTTGGACATGTTCCACCAAGAATAGCTGAGGCTTGTACCCAAGGTAATGGGCTTGTCGAGGAACCAGGGTTCCTGGAAACTCACCGAAGCACTCTTCTTGTCTGCACCGTATTCCACGCTGAAGGATGCAGCCTGGCCGTCACCCATACAGCAGTTCGGAATCGAAACACTTGCCGTACCTACGATACCGTCGCTTTCGCTATAAGAAACGCCCAAGCTGAACTGACCCGTACCAGCTTCCTTTTCTTGAACGGTAAAGTCGAGATCCACTTCCTGTTCGCCAACCACCTTGATGTCGGGTACGACCATATCGAAGTAGTTGAGCTGCATGATTTCGCGGAAGCTACGTTCCAGCAAGGACTGGCGGTAAGTGTCACCCGGATACAGGCGAACTTCGCGGCGAATCACCTTTTCGTTGGTCTTGGTATTGCCATGAATGTGAACCTTGTGAATCTGGGCCGGCAGACCTTCGGTCATCTTGTAGGACAAGTTCACAATAGAATCATTTTCGAACGTACGGGTTTCTTCGTACTGGGCAAACAGGTAGCCATCTTCGCGGTAGGCATCCAAGAGGGCCTTGCGAGAAGCGTCATACTTGTACTGGTCAAAGACTTCGCCACTATCCAAACGGAAGGCATAGGCAAGAATCTTGTCGTTGAGCACCTCGTTGCCCGAGAAATGCAACGAACCCATATAGTACCTGCGGCCCTCGTTCATGTGGATATGAATCAAAATGGCGCTTGATGTCTTGATATTGTCATACTTGTTGAGGGCCGGGAACATGTCTTCGATCATGTAACGGACCAAGAGCTTTTCTTCATATGTAGAACGCTTCTTGATCTTGCGAAGTTCATTGATTTTCGGGTTATTCCACTTGCGACCATCCACAATTTCCAAAAGTTCCTTACGGGCGCTTTCGTAACGGATAATGTCATTCAACATCTTCCATGCGTCTTCTTCGGTCTTGACCGTGACCTTAGGTCTAGTCACCCAGGGCATCTCGCCCACTTCGCGATGACGCCTAAAGACGTGCGTCACCTGCATCGTCGGCTTACCAGCCATCTTGTACAGCGGCGTTGCTGAATCGCCCAAGGCAAGGTTCAACTGCTTGTACAGGACTTCCAGGTTTTCTCCCAGCGGCACCATGCGGCCCATATAGAACAGGCAGGTGGAGTCCGGCAGGTATTCGGCACTATATTCAGTAAGTTCGGCGTCCAGGTAGCCAAAATGGCGGATTGCATTCAACACCGTGTCACGGTCGGCCTCAAAGATATTTTCCTTGAATTCACCGCCGCCCCACCACTGGTCCAGCTTCGTGACCATGTGTTCCATAATGTCTTCGGCAGGAACATGGTCGTTACCCTGGATATCGAACTGACGGACCTTCACCTTTTCGCCTTCACGGACAATGAAGGTCACCATATTCTTGTTTTCATCCACCGGCGTTTCGCGGTAACCCACTTCGGCAAGCAGGTAACCTTCGGCACGGTAATAGTCCAAAATAGCCTGGCGGTCGCGTTCCAACTGGCTCTTGCTGTAAACCTGACCCGGAATCAAGCGAACCTTGAGCTTCAAATCTTCTTCGGATACTTCATCACAGCCGTCAAAAACGGTCGTATCCAGTGCAGGGAGTTCCTTAATCTTGAAAATGAGGTCTACATCGGTGCCATCGCCTACGTAATCAATCCAGGCGGTCACATCGTCAAAGAGGCCAGACTTGTAAAGGGAGGTCACCGAAGACTGCACCTTTTCGGTCAAGGCCGACGGAGAATAGCTTTGACCGTCGCGAATACCGATACGGCTAAGGACAGCGCGGTCATCCATATGGACGGTTCCTTCGACCTTGACCTTATGGATCTTATTTTCGACCATATAGCTTTCGGACAATTCGGACATGTCCAAAAGCTGGGCCTGAGCAAGCCCAACAAACACAGCAAATAAAAACAGCCAGCGAAAGCGCAGAATAAACCTACCTATAAACAAAATTCGGGACAAAAATACAAAAGTTACAAGCGGGAGACCCACGCAAAATTCGCCAAAAAGTAAAAAAACGGCATTTTTAGTGTTCTCGCCCCAAAGTTTTTATATACATTCAGTGTATGACACCGCAAGCACTGAGATTATCTGAGATTACTATTTCAAATCTGCGTTCTATTCAGAGGCAGACGTTTCCGCTCAGTAGCTTTACCGCGCTCATCGGCTACAATAATGCCGGCAAAACGAACATTTTGATGGGCATTCGCTGGCTTTTGTCCAAATTTTCGCTGGACATTTCGTACTTTGACGACCCGAACCGCCCCGTAGAAGTCATCGGCGTCTTTGACGGTATTTCGGAGCAGGTTCTCAACCGTTTAGGCGAAGAATACGCCGCCGAAGTGCGTCCGTTCTTGCAAAATACACCGCAAGGCCCTGGCCGACTGCGCGTCAAAAAGGTGCAACGCATTCCCAACGAAAACCCGGAAAGCCTCGAACTTTTCGTTTTCGTGCCGAGCAATCACCGCAAGGGCGACAAGCGCGAATGGGTTCGCCCCAATGATGCATTCAAGTTTGCATACCACCGTATGTTCCCCGAATCCATCGCCATTTGGGACTTCGAAGGCAACCAGGCGTTCACCAAGCTTTTGCATGAAATTTTCAAGCCGCTGGAACGTCGTTTCGGCAACGAAATCAACACGCTTTTGAACAAATTCGCTGACCTGCTTTCGCCGGACAGTGAAAACCGCGCTGCCGAAATTAGCATCTTTGACCGAGAAGTCAACGAAAAGCTTTCGCCGCTATTCCCGAGCGTCAAAGTAGAATTTGATATTCCCATGCCGACTCTTGAGACCTTCCTCAAGAGTGCAAGCCTTAAAGTTATCGACGAAGACGACGGCTTTGAACGCGACATCAGCCGCATGGGCGAAGGCAGTAAACGCGCCATTCAGATGGCTTTGGTGCGATACCTGGCTGATGTCAAGAAGCACCACCACAATCATTACCTGAGCCGCACACTGTTGCTCATTGATTCGCCGGAACTTTACCTGCACCCGCAAGCTGTAGAACTGGTACGTGTGGCACTCAAGAACCTTTCGAACGAAGGCTACCAGGTGGTATTCGCCACCCACAGCGCCCAGATGGTCACCAGCGAAGACGTTAGCACCTCGCTTTTGATCCGCAAGAACAAGGAACGCGGCACCTACATGCGCAAGCGAATGGAAGATGCCGTGCACCAGGTGGTACAAGACGCTCCGAGCCAGCTGCAGATGCTGTTCAGCCTTAGTAACAGCAACGAGCTCCTGTTTGCCGACTATGTACTTTTGACCGAAGGCAAGACCGAATGGCGCGTGCTTCCCGCACTTTTCGAACGCATTACCGGACAATCCTTCGCTTTAATCAAGTGTGCGCTGGTCCGTCAGGGCGGCGTGAGCAACACCCGCAAGAGTATGCAGGTGCTGGATGCCATGGATATGCCCGTGCGCGCCATTGTAGACCTGGACTACGCCTTTACGACCGCGACCCGCGACGGATTCCTGGAACCGAACGATCCCGACATCAAGTACTGCCGCGACCTATTCCGCGAACTGGCCTTCCACAACCATTTGCGCCTGGTGAACGGGCTCCCCGTCAACAAGCACAGCAACATTAGCGCCTCCACCGCCTACGCCATGATGGCCGAAATGGAAGAAGCGCAACAGCCCATCCGCAGCATTCACGCCAAGCTCCGCAACCAAGGCATTTGGGTGTGGACGCGCGGCGCCATCGAAGAGCATTTAGGTCTCGAAGCCAAGAATGAACAGACCTGGAGCAAATTCATCGAGCGCAGCAAATCGCCGAACTTTATAAAAACACTCCCCGATTACGATAGCATCGAGGAGTTGTGTAGATGGATTATTGAAGGCAGCCGCGGGAATTAATTAAAAGAAACCCCTCGAGGGGTTTCTCATATATAAGTCAAATTCTGAAATTCGTCTAGAAACGAGCAAGACCAGGAACGAGAACCGAAGCTGTATAAATAATACAGCGAGAGTTCTCGTGACGCCGTATTGCGAAGTTTATAGGCGAATTAGTAAGTACCGAGCAGCGAGCGGACCTTCTCCATCATTGCTTTTGACTTAACTCGAGCTTTTTCCTTACCGTAGGCAAGAATCTTGTCGATTTCTTCGGTATGGCTGAGCAGGTAGAAGTACTTTTCGCGAGCAGCGCCGAGATGTTCTTCGAGCACGTTCTGGAGTTCCTGCTTAGCATGGCCCCAGCCCATGCCACCAGCGCGGTAGCGGGCTGCCAACGCTTCGGTCTGTTCCGGCGTTGCAAAGAGCTTGTACAGCTTGAACACGTTGCAAGTATCCGGATCCTTGGGTTCTTCGATTCCCTGGGAGTTCGTCACGATTTTGCCGATCTTCTTTTTGAGAGCCTTGCTTTCAAGGAAGATGTCGATGACGTTGTCGTAAGACTTGCTCATCTTGCGACCGTCGAGACCCGGGATGATACCGGTCGTTTCCTGGAACACCGGTTCCGGGATGGTGAACACGTCTTCGCCAAAATGCTTGTTGAACTTGATGGCGATATCGCGGGCAAATTCCACATGCTGTTTCTGGTCTTTACCGACCGGAACGATATCTGCGCTGAACATGAGAATGTCGGCATCCATGAGGCAGGGGTAGCAATAGAGACCCATATTCACGTTGGCATCCGGATCTTCGCCAGCGGCTTCGTTCTTTGCCACCTTATCCTTGTAAGCGTGAGCGCGGTTCATGAATCCCTTCGGCGTAAAGCAGCTGAGAGCCCAGCTGAGTTCGAAAATTTCAGGAATGTCGCTCTGCTTGTAGAACAGGCCTTCTTCGGGGTTCAAACCGAGGGCAAGCCACGTGGCAGCAATCTTATAGATGTTCGCACGCATTTCGGCGCCGTTCTGCACCGTGGTCAATGCATGGTAGTCGGCAATGAAGTAAACCGTATCGTAGGTCTTCGAAAGTTCGAGAGCCGGGCGAATAGCGCCCAAGTAGTTACCCAAGTGAGGAGTGCCGGTGGGCTTGATACCCGTGAGAGAAATTTTTTTCGTGGCCATAGATTTAAAGGGTTAAGGATTAGAATCTTTTAACAGTTTGTCGAAATACACAATCGTCTTTTCGAGGCCCTGACGCAGCGGGATTGTCGGTTCCCAGCCGAGGGCGGACTTTGCAAGGTCAATGTTCGGGCGGCGCATCTTCGGGTCGTCACCCGGGAGCGGCTTGTACACGATTTTGCTCTTGGAACTCGTGAGTTCGAGCACTTCTTTAGCAAGTTCGAGCATCGTGAATTCGCCGGGGTTTCCGATGTTGACCGGGCCAATAATCTTGTCCTGGTCCATCATGCGGATAAAGCCTTCGATCAAGTCGTCTACATAGCAGAAGCTGCGGGTCTGGCTACCGTCACCGTAAATGGTGATGTCTTCGCCCTTGAGCGCCTGCACGATAAAGTTACTCACCACGCGGCCGTCGTTCATGAGCATGCGCGGGCCGTAGGTGTTAAAGATTCGCACAATGCGAATGTCCACATTGTTCTGGCGATGGTAATCCATGAACAAGGTTTCGGCGACGCGCTTGCCTTCGTCGTAGCAGCTGCGAATGCCAATCGGGTTCACGTTACCCCAGTAGTCTTCAGTCTGCGGATGCACTGCCGGGTCACCGTAAACTTCGCTTGTAGAAGCCTGCAGAATGCGAGCCTTGACGCGCTTCGCCATACCGAGCATGTTGATTGCACCCATCACGCTAGTCTTGATGGTCTTTACCGGATTAAACTGGTAATGAATGGGGCTTGCGGGGCATGCTAGGTTAAAGATGCGGTCCACTTCCAACAGAATCGGTTCTGTCACGTCGTGGCGGATCAGCTCGAAGCGGCGGTTGTCGCGCAAGTGGTCAACATTCACCAGGCGACCCGTAAAATAGTTGTCAAGACAAATCACTTCGTGACCGTCGTTCAACAGACGCTCGCACAAGTGACTTCCTAAAAAACCAGCCCCACCAGTAACTAAGCAACGCATATTAAGCT
>JAEEGH010017468.1_pt1 | contig 15293 bp, 10 predicted proteins | sample 9134181 | NCBI WGS metagenome assembly JAEEGH01 (sample SAMN16246544, study PRJNA631951) | gut metagenome | biome: gut microbiome; feature: rumen; material: DP-attached | host: Bos | place: Iran: Karaj | collected 2018-10 | reverse complement strand
ATAGATAGAAAGTGTTACCATAGAGGGGCTATTAACCAAAGAATGCAATACAAAATAACCAATTCCTATGTATCATCTTTGAACATAGAAGAAATCGGTAGACTTGGAGACAACGGATTAATGGAAAATTTCCAATGGGAAGAATTTAGTGAATCCTTTTTCAGAAATGACACACTTGTAATGAATTATACCACAAATTACTCTCCAGATGGTTCTCCAAAAGAACAGCTTACATACTATGTAGAAGATCCCAACGATGATTTTAAATGCTACGAATACGAAAACGATTCCTTGACCCTGACACTGGTTTATCAGAAAACTGACAACGGATTTTCTCTAAAAGCGAACCAAGGGACTAGTTTAAAAGAGATCTTTTTCGTTGATCCAAACAGCACCACCGCCATTCGCAAGCTTCGCCCTACGGTAAAGATTTCGCCGAAGGCTAGATATTTCGATTTGCTCGGAAGGTACAAATTCAGTAAGTAAAATGGGCATTATCGAAATCATTATTATCGCGATTGTAGAGGCGATGGACTGCTTTGCGGTCGCCATTGCCACGGGACTTTCAAAGAAAGGAATCAAGTACAGTCGAGCCATGCTCCAGGCAGTGAGCTTCGGAGTTTTTCAGGGTGGCATGACATTGCTCGGGTACTTTCTCGGGAGCTTTGCTGAACGCTGGTTCAATTCAGTGGGCACGCCTATCGCCTGCACCATTCTTTGCATTTTGGGCGGGCGCATGATTTGGGGAGCCGTCCGTGGTGACGCGGGCGAAGAAGAAGGCGAACAGATTGCCGCGAAAAACTTGACGATTGCAAACATCTTGCTACTTTCGGTTGCAACAAGTATTGACGCATTCGCTGTCGGAATTTCGTTTGCATTTCTGAACGCAAACATGGTTCTTGCCACCAGCGCCATCGCATGCGCAAGCTTTATCATGGGCGTTATCGGCTACGAAATCGGCCGTCACACCGCTAAGCGCTTCAAAACAAAGATTCCAGAAATTGTCGCAGGGATTATCCTGATTGCGATTGGAATAAAAATGTTGCTCTAGATCCTTCGGCTACTACTCATAGAGCATAACTCAACTAGAAACTAAAGTTTTAAGTTTCGTATAGCTCAGGATGACACCTGCACTTGCTATATTAGCAGGTATGGATCAGAAAGACATTGACCGCACCCGGTATTTTGAGCTAAAGAAACAACTGGAAGAAGCGAGCCGCCTTTATTACAAGGATGGCGTCTCCCCCATGAGCGACCAGGATTTCGACTTCGGGCTCAAGGAGATGGAAGCTCTTGAAGCCAAATACCCGGAGCTGCGCGGCAAGGATTCCCTGACGCAGCGGGTCGGCAGTGACCTGACGAATGACTTTGCGAAAGTCGCACATGCGGTTCCGATGCTCAGTATCGCGAACGTCTACAGCGCCGAAGAAATGGCGGAATTCGTGAAGGCAGCAGAAGAAGGGATAGCTAGTTTAGACGAGAGATCCTTCGACTCCGAGCAAAGCTCTTCGCTCAGGATGACAGCTCCGAATTCTCATACCTGGATCTGCGAGAGGAAAATCGACGGCGTTTCGCTTTCCATCGTGTACGAGAACGGGCGCTTGAAGCAGGCGGCCACCCGCGGCGACGGCGCCCAGGGCGACGACGTGACCCTGAACGCACTTACGATTGCGGACATTCCCGAATACTTTGACGCGAAGAAACTGAAGATTGACCCGAGCGAAATCCCGCAGGGCACTTTCGAGGTGCGCGGCGAAGTCTACATGGAGCGCGAAGCCTTCGAACGCCTGAACGAGCAGTTCATCTTGGAAGGCAAGAAGATTTTCCAGAACCCGCGCAACACGGTCTCGGGCTCGCTCAAGCTCAAGAGCGTGGCCGAATGCAAGACGCGCCCAATGCGATTCTTCGCCTACCACATACCGCAGAGTAACAACAAGACGCACGAAGAGAACCTGCTACAGCTCAAGCGCCTCGGGTTCCACACGAACGACTACTGGACAGCCGATACCACCGATGAAATCATGAAGATTTCGGAGCAGATTGGCGCGAGCCGCGACAGCCTCCCCTTCGAAATCGATGGCATGGTCGTGAAGCTGAACGACCTTGCTATGCAGCGCGCCCTCGGAACCACGAGCAAGAGCCCGCGCTGGGCCATCGCCTACAAGTTCAAGGCCGAGCGCGCCTACACGCCGCTCCTTTCCGTCGAATTCCAGGTGGGCCGCACCGGTGCGGTCACGCCCGTGGCGAACCTTGCACCCGTGCGCCTCGCGGGCACTACCGTCAAGCGCGCCACCCTCCACAACTTCGACGAAGTCTCGCGCCTGGACCTGCACTACGGTGACACCGTCGGCGTTGAGAAGGGCGGCGAAATCATCCCGAAAATTACCGACGTCAAAAAAGAACTTCGCCCAGCAGGGGCCGTCCCCGTGACCGCTCCCGAAAAATGCCCCGTATGTGGAGAGCCGCTCACGCACGTGGACGGCGAAGTCATCCTCCGCTGCGAAAACATGCACTGTGCAGCACAGGTGCAATGCCTGTTCGAACACTTCGTGAGCCGCGAGGCAATGAACATCGAAAACCTCGGTCCCGCCCTCATCGCAAGCCTTATTGCTACGGGCAAAATCAAGCGTATTCCGGACCTGTACCGCCTCACGCTCGAAGACCTTGAATCGCAAGATCGCATGGCGAAGAAGAGCGCCAAGAATGTTTTCGACGCTATCGCCGCATCGAAGGAGCGAAGCCTCGAGAACCTGCTGCACGGTCTCGGCATCCGCTTCGTGGGTCGCACCAGTGCTCGAAACCTAGCGAAGCACTTCCGCACACTGGAAAAAATCCGTACCGCCACCGTAGAGGATTTGCAGAACGTGACCGACGTGGGCGAACGCATCGGGAAATCCGTCTACGACTTTTTCCACACGGAACGCTACACGCAGGAAATCGACGAACTAATTGAACTCGGGTGCCCCACCGAATTCAAGGGCGTCGTAAAGACGCTGTTCCAGGGGCAGACCGCAGTCATCACCGGAACGCTCCCGAGCATGGAACGCGAGGAAGCCCGCAAGCTCATCGAAGAGAACGGCGGCAAGGTATCGGGTTCCGTAAGCAAGAAGACAAGCTGGGTGCTCGCCGGCGAAGCGGCCGGAAGCAAGCTCACGAAGGCGAACGAGCTCGGAATTCCCGTACACGACGAAGCATGGCTATTAGCGCAGATTGCCGCAGCGGATTCAGGCGACATTTCGGGCGACGAAAGCGACGCACCTGACGCAGGTCCAGAAGGCGCAGACACTACGCAAACAAAAAATGCGCCGGCAAACGCCGACGCAAACGGTCAACTCAGTTTATTCTAGAAATCACTTTGCCGGCGCGGTTACAGCGGGCGCATTCCCAGCCGGTGCTGCTGCGGTGCCTTCCGCACCCGCAGGCGCATTCCCAGCCGGAGCAGCAGCCGGCGCAGCCTTCGTGCTATCCGCCACAGCAGGCGCATTCTTCACGCAGCGCAACGAGAACGCGGTATTCTCAAAATCTTCCGCACGCATCACATCGTCCTTGCTATTGATGAGGTTCCAGTAGGCAGCACCCGTATCGCCGCCGCCACTTGCCTCCCAGAAGTACGCACTCGTGCCCAGTTCCATAAACTCGCCATCGTTGTAACGTGCACCCGCAGGTATGGCATTGAAGCCCGATGCCTCGCTTATCGGCGCACCGCCTCGCACCCAGCCTTCGCGCGTCTTTAGCGCGGCCGCAACGCTTCCCTTCTTCATCTTGGCGACACCGAGCATCATGTCACTCCATTCCTTCTGCGAGGGCACGTGCCAACCCGCAGGGCAAATGCCCTGGTGGTCGACGGTAATCGCGCCTTCCACAGGATTCGTGATGAAGTCGGCAGGCAGGCGCATCGCCACATGCCACGGGTAAAGCCTCCCGTAACTCCTGCAGCGGATATCCTTGTCCTCGTAGCAGAAGCTCCCGGGGGCAGCAAAACGCAGGTTCTCCGCCATCCAGCGGACACCGTCGATTTCTACGGTCTTGTAGCGGTTCTCGTCGCGGGAATCATACAGCGCAGTGCTATCGTATATTTCGTCCACGCCGGGCGGGTCCATCAAGCAACGCACCGGGAACGCCCCCGCCTTGCCAGCACTGTCGCGCACCAGGTCGTCGCTATCATACCGCAGCGACCAGAACAGCGCCGTAACGGAATCCGTCTCGGCGGTGCTCCAGAATCCCGTCACGGAATCAAGCCCGCTAAACGGCGAATTCGCCGGCAATATGCCCGAAGGAAGCGCGTTGAACCCAAAACCGTTCTCGCCAGGCAGGGAGTTGTCCGACTCCGGCCATATGTCGCGGGCCTTCAGGTTCGCACCCACGCCCACAGCCTCGTCAATATCCTTGAGGTAGGCGTTAAGCCTGTCGAAATCGTATATGCTCGGGATATGCCAGCCGTAAGGGCACAAACCGCGGTGAGTCCGCTTCACCGAATCGCGGGCAATCTTCTCGCCATATTCCTGAGGGAGCTTCATTGCAGCAGACCACGTGTAAAGCCGCCCGAACTTCTTGCAGTTTTCTTCCTTTCCCCCATAACAGAAGCTTCCCGGCACATCTACGTCCAGGTTCTTCGCCATCCATACCTGGTCGCCCACGTGAATGGTGAGGATTTCCTTGTTCTGCACCGTCACCACCTCGACCTTCACGAAGTTTGGCGGCGGAGGCGGTTCGACCGGCTTGTAGTACTTCTCCTCGACGCAACGCACCGACACGGCGTTATCCTTCGCGTCGTAGACCTTCTCGAAAGTTCTCGAATCGTATGTAATGCGCCAGAAGTACGCGCCGTATGCATCGTACTCGTTCGACGCCCAAAACTGCGTGGAGGCGCCCTTGTCCATAAATTCACCCACGTAGTGGAACTCACCCGCAGGCAAGGCGTTGAACCCGAACTCGTCGGAACCAGCAGGCAAGCGAAGTTCGCGATCCCAGCCCTCCTTCGATTTGAGGCTTATCCCCGCACCGTCGCTTATCCCCATCTTGGTTACGTAATAGTTGAGCTTCTTCCAGTCCTTGTTCGTCGGCACGCGCCAGCCTTTGGGACACACGTCGTGCACCTTCTTTACGGCATCCTTCGCGACGGTATGGTTGAAATAGTCCACAAGCCTCATGGAGGCCGCCCACGTATAAAGCCTTCCGTACTCGTTGCAGTACGAATCGTTCTTGTTGTAGCAGAACGTACCCTTCAACTTGAACCGCAGGTTTTCGGCCATCCAGCGCTGGTCGCCAATCTGTACCGTCTTATAGACCTGCTTGTCGCGCGGGTCCACCAGGTTCGGCATCGGGACAATCATGCCCGCGAACGCCGTAGAGACTGCCATCATCAGAAAAAGGGTCAAGTAACGCATCATACAAATAAAATAAATCCATTTTTCCTAAAAAGTACAAGCCCTACCCCAAAAAAGCATCCAAAAGGGCAAAAAAAAAGTCCTAACAAAAGCAACATACCTTTCATAACCTGAAATAAACAGTCTTATAAATGGAAGGCGTCGGCCACAACCGGTCAAGGCGAGAGACGCAGCCATACTTGTATGGCCATGGTTGATAAAACCCCGTTTTATCACAAAAAAAGAAACCCACCGTAAAAGGTGAGTTTCTTTTCGTACCCCCAAGCGGACTCGAACCGCTGTTGCGGGAATGAGAATCCCGAGTCCTGGGCCACTAGACGATGGGGGCATCAGTTAAGCGGCACAAATATAACAAAAGAAGGTGAAACCGTCAACGGGAAAATCCCGTCAACGAAATTCAGCTATTCCTTGTAGAACAGGTCGAGGTTGCTTTCGACCGGAGTGCCCTTTTCCATATTGCTGACAAATTCATTGAACAGCGTCATGGAGGTAAAGCGGGAGGCGTTTTCGACTTCCTGCTTCACAGCGCTCGTCACTGCGGAATCTTCAGGAGCGGTCTTGCCGTTCACGCGGACCATAATGGCACCGAGTTCAGTTTCGATGACCGGGCCCCATTCACCCTGCTTCTGGCCGTTCAGCACCTTGTAGAGGGCGGCATTGCCGTAGCCGAAGCCCGGAATGTAACCTTCAGCAGAAGCCTTGTAGTTCTGGACATTCACCTTCTCGATGGCGCTGGCTGCGGCGGCGGCAGAATCGGCCGGGTCGGCAGCCTTCCATTCCTTCACCTTCGCGGCGACGGAGTTCAGGTAAGCACCGGCAGCGTTCTCGGACTTGCGGGCCTTGAGGCTGTTCTTGATGGCGTCGAAGTGCAGGTCGATATTGCGTTCACCCGCCTTGAGTTCCTTGTCCTTCTTGAAGATGGCGACAAACTTGTTGTTGCGGAGCACCTGCGACACAACGCCTTCCTCTTCGGGGAGATGTTCGTTGGGCCATGCGAACGTGGTCACGCCCTTCAGGTAACCGAGGTCATCCACGTTCTCGTTCCTGCCCACCCAGCCGGAGTGCTTGACTTCGAGACCGCGTTCCTTGACGGCGGCGGCAAAGTCCTTGGTACCGGCGTTCACTTCGTTCCTCACGCCCGTAAGAATCTTCTCGAGGCTGTCGATGGTTTCAGAAGATGCGTTCACGACAAGCAGGATATGGCCGACGTTGGCGGTAACCTTGCCGGTAGAATCGGTGGACTTGCCGAAGCTCTTGATGATGTGGTAGCCGAACTGGGTCTTGACCGGTTCAGAAACGGCACCGGAATCAAGAGCGAGGGCGGCCTTTTCGAATTCAGGAACGTATACGCCAAGGCCAGCAGGTTGGTCAAGCATGCCTCCCTTCTCGGCGCTGCCCGGGTCTTCGGAAGAAATGCGGGCCATTTCCTCGAACGTCGCCGTAGAAGATGTGTCGGCGAGCTGGAAGAAAATCGTCATCGCGTATTCACGCACGCGCTCGTCGTCGGCGGCAGTGGCTGCGACCGGGATGGTCACGTAGTCAAACGTAACGGCATCCTTTTCCACGAAGAAGCTGTCCTGGTGGGCATTGAAGTAACCCTTCACCATCGCCGTATCAACCGCGTCGTCGGCAACGGCAAAATCGCTTGCAGAAGCAAACGCGACATCGATATCGAAATCAGTCATGCGGCGTTCAACAGCCCACTTGGCCTCGAGCGACGTCGGGTGGATTCCTGCGCTGACCAGCGTCTGGAGCTGCTTGACCGGAATATTCGTGTTCTTCATTTCTTCTTCGAGCTGGAGCATGGAGCCCCACTTGAAGGCTTCAGGAGTCTCGAGCCAGGCCTCGTAGTCCGCGGCACTTGCGGTAGAATCGGTCAGGAACTTCGGGAGCGAAGCGATGTAAGCCTGGCTGCGCTGCATCAGGTCTTCCTGAGAGGTAGCCTGCTGCTGGATGGCAAAAAGACGGTACTGCGCTTCCTGCACCAGGCGCTGGCGAACGGCATTAGAATTGGTCTTGAATTCAGACTTGAGTTCGGCGACCGAGGCTGCCAGTCCGGCCTTCTCGAACTGCCCGTCCAGGAGAATCTGGCGAACGAAGGAGCGGAACACGTCGCTACGGAGCTGCGCGTACTGCTCGTCCTCGAGGTGCTGGTTCTGGAACTGGTTCTGCTGCAGCATCTTGATGCGGGCATCAAATTCGGCATAGCTGATCTTGTGGTCGTTCACCACTCCGACAGGGTAGCTCTGTGCACTATTCGGAACACGGTCCATAGCCAACAGGCCCACGACAATACCTGCCGCGAAAATGACGATAACCCACTTGGCCTTTTCATTAATCCACGTTAACATAGAGTAGACTCCATTAAAATTTGTCGGGGCAAAATATAACAAAAGAAAACGACGTTTTCGTATAAAAAAAAGGGAATTAGGCACAAATTAGCCCAAATCCCTGTATCATACGGATAATACCGCCAATCAGCCAAAGTTCCACTCTATTGCAAAGTAACCCGCCAATAAAGTGGCATAATCGGTTCCAGAATAATCATCGACATAATATGTTCCGTAACTCATTCTATTCTCCTATATTGGTTGATTGTTCAAGTAAGTTATAATCCTTCACGCAACGGAGCAATCCTTTCGTATACCGCGAAACGCTCTTTTCTTTCTGCACCATACTTGTAATCACCGCTTCGGTCTCATCAAAAGATGCCCCATAACCATAAGTAAATCTATCCCCACCCATAAAATGAGTACCCACATCGTAATTTGCAGCAAAAAAATCTGCATACGGGAGCCAAATGCTATTAATCGTAACAAGGCCATGATTTACATAAGAGTCAAAAGGCACAACAGAAAAACCACTTTTATTTGACCCATCACGCCATTTCACTGAAGATTTTAGATCTGCAAGCGAATATTCATTTAGCAAGGCTCTCCATTCAGTAGTATCAGGAACGTGCCAGCCTTCCATGCATATTCCGCGTGTATTTTCTACAACAGAATCATTTTTTGCAACATTCATTACCATATACCATTCATAAACACAACCTATGGAAAGCGAATCCTTACAATCAGCACCATTTGTTGCATAAGTAAGATTCTCAGCCATCCACGTCATCCCCGCAATGTTGACCGTACGGTAGGTTCGGTCATCGCGCTCATCCGTCACGGAACCATATTCAACATCAGGGTTAAAGAACGCATCCTTCGTGTAATCAAAAATTGTTGCCGCAACCCAGGTAGGTTGACGCCCCAGGCTGCATATAAAACCTTGACTATCAGGCATAACATACGAACCATCCGACCTGAACCCATTGACAGCCTCAATACAGTAAGTCCAGTTGCACTTACTGCCATCGCCATCTTTCTGTACGAGTGTACCATCAAGTGACTTGACGCAACCCATCCCAACAAAAATTTCGCTTGCATTCGCTTCACGCCACTTACCATTATCATACACATACGCCACAGTCGAATCCGTTTCAGACATTACCAGATGACCGTCTTCAACCGGCTCCAGCCCAAACGTATTCTGTTCCACGCCACTCGCACTTAACCACAAATACACTCCAGACTCCGGTTCAAATTCCTTGCATATCAGGACTTTGCCCGCATTCTCCGACTTTTCGGCACGAACGGTATCCAGCACGCCAGATTTGTCCTTGTTGCACTCGCCGAGTCCGTAAACCTTTTGCCAGAACGCAATGATGTAGTGTTCAAAGTACCCAATCGATGCGTCGGGGAAATGCTGGTCCATAAACCTACGGGCATACGCATACTCGTTGTAGCGCAGCGCGGCCTTGTCGGCAAGCTTGACAAGCAAATCGTCGTTCACTCCAGCTGCAAGGCTTGCAATCATCTCGGTCACGTCGGGTTCCGGACCCGCTAGCAGCACGAGCACAGAAAGTGCAAGGAGTTTTTCGTCATCAAAGATGCTCGCATTTTCGAAGGCAGTGCCAGCCTTATCGCCAAAGAAGGCTTCCACGACTTCCTTTTCCGCCTGTTCCTTTGCCTTGTCGAATTCCATACCATTTTCCACGAGCGAAAGAATTCGCTTGTGCGTAATGTGCGTACCCACATTGATGTTGATCTTGCCATCCTTCCCGACTTTGGCGACCGCCTTTAACGATAGCGGGTTGGTGGATTTCAGCCCATAGAGTTCGTTCCAGTAGTACCCCGACGCCTCCACAAGCACGTAGCGCGAGCCGAGTTCCAACTTGCCTAGCGAGAACGAACCGTCGTCGCCGTCAACAGTGCCCGTAAACGTCTTGCCCGTCTGCGCAAACGTCTCGGGATTGAGTTCGTACAAGGTAACAGTCGTACCCTTCACGAACGGCCCCTTCTCAACAACGCCCTCGATGCTTGCTGTAATCTGGTTCGGGTCGTCGGATGTTCCTGCCACAGATCTTGAATCATTGCAAGACGAAAGCCATGTGGAAGCAAGGCCCAGCGCAGCAATGGAAATTACAAATCTCAGGTTAGTCGTTTTCATGGGGAACCTCCTTCACCTTTCGGGTCAGCGGGAAAAACTGCAGGTTGAGTCTGTAGACCTGGTTAATATTCTTGTCTGCAACGGCAATGGATATAATCTTCTGGCGGAACGTCTCAAGTTCATGAACAATCCTGTCGTAGGTTTCATCAGAAATGCCCATAGTGACACCGGTGATGTTGCGCTCCGTCGTAGGCAGGTCAAGGGAATTCGCCGCGAGTTGCGACATCTGGCGGTGCGCCGTCCGGATTGCAAGGCGAGTCGCCTCGCTCGACCCCGTAATGGAACTTTCTGATTGAGAATACGTTCCGTCCTTGGCCTTGAGCAACAGTCCAGAATCGGTAAGGAACTTTAAGGTTTCCTGAACCTCCCAAGCCGTTACTGGCGGGTAACACTTCTTCGCTAGTTCACCGGGAGTCGCCCCCGGCATCAACGGCGCAAGTTCACGCAAGGTCGGGTTCTTCCACGACTCGTAGTAATCAAAAAGCCTTTCTTCGAGAACACGTACCTTGTGGTTCTTCGCGATGGAACACATCCGCTCGAACGCCTCTTTCTTCTTTGCGTCCGATCTAGACTGGCAAAAGGTAACCATCGCACGGAAATACTCTACCTCAAAACCCACGAGCCCCATCGCCTGTGCAGTACGTTCCACACCCTGCTTACTCAGCTTGCTCTTACCGTCACAAACGACCTTCATGTACGAACAAGAAGAAAATCCTGCAAGGTTAGAAAACTCGCGCCACGAGAAAACGGAATGTGCCTTTCTGTCTTCGTAATAATCCAGCATGAACTTGCGGTAGTCTGTGTATTCGGTAATCGGCTTCATACCAAGAAATATACAATCGCGATTTTAAGAAAACAAGCATTTTAGTCAACAAAATTAAAGAATTTTTAAAAATTTCCACATTTTTATAGTAAATTTTCTATTACATTTGCGTATATGCAATGAAGCATTGCATATAGGATTTTTTCCAGGAACTCAAGTCACGACAGAAAGCAATAATCACGAATGCAAGTAAATTTCTATCTATGGAGCATAAAACTTACCAACGGAGTTTGGTCATGTACGATATTCTAGTCCTGGGAGCAGGTATTTCCGGCCTCTCCGCTGCCCTGCATGCGGCAGAAAAGGGCCTTTCGGTCGTTATCCTCACGAAAGGCGCAAAACCGGACGGTTCTTCCAACTACGCGCAGGGCGGCATCGCGACCGTCACCGAGAAGACGGACAAGTTCAAGTTCCACATCGACGACACGCTCGAGGCGGGTGCCGGTCTCTGCAAGAAGGAGCCCGTGAACATCCTCACCAAGAGCGGGCCTGCGACCATCAAGCAGCTTGTGAAGTGGGGCGTGCAGTTCACCCCCTCGCCCGTCGACAAGACGCAATTCGACCTGCACCTCGAAGGCGGCCACAGCCATCACCGCATCTTGCACGCGGCGGACCTCACCGGCAAGGAAATCATGCGCGCGCTCCTGTGTGAACTCCACAAGCACAAGAACATCCACTACATCGAGAACTGCTACATCAAGGACCTCATCTGCAAGGGCGAAGGCAAGAACAAGCGCTGCGTGGGTGCAAAAATTATCCACCAGAAAACGGGCCTTGTCGAAGACCTCCTCGCGAAGGCATCCATCCTTTCTACCGGCGGTGCAGGCCGTATTTGGCAGTACACCGTATGCCCGCCCGACAGCTGTGGCGACGGCATGGCGATTGCGGCCCGTGCTGGTGCAGCTCTGCAGGATATCGAGTTCATGCAGTTCCACCCGACAAGCCTCTACGCCCCGCAACTCAAGAAGCCCTTCCTGATTTCGGAAGCGGTGCGCGGGTTTGGCGGCATTTTGAAGAACTACAAGGGCGAAGAGTTCATGAACCAGGTTCACCCGCTCCACTCGCTCGCGCCCCGCGACATCGTGGCGCGCGCCATCCACAGCGAGATGCAGCGCCTGGGCAAGCCCAACATGTTTATCGACCTCTCAGGCCGCACCCCAAAGGACATCAAGAGCCACTTCCCGAACATCTACGCGAAGTGCCTCGACGCAGGTATCGACATCACGAAGGAATGGATCCCCGTGGTGCCCGCCGCACACTACATGTGCGGAGGCGTACTAGTCGACACCTGGTCCAGAACCGAGATTAACGGCCTGTACGCCTGCGGCGAGGTCGCCGCGACGGGCGTCCACGGTGCAAACCGCCTGGCATCAAACTCCCTGCTGGAGAGCGTCGTCTTTGCAATCCGCGCGGTGGACAACATATGCGACAGCGGACTTTTGAAGGCAAAAATCGACGTGAAGAAGTCGACCAAGAAAGAGAAGGTATCTTTCACGAAGGCCGCCTACTGGCGCAAGCGCAAGAAGGCCCTGCAAGATACGATGTGGGCGTACTGCGGGATTGTCCGCACGACCGCAGGCCTGAACCAGGGATTGAAGGAAATCGCCGCCCTCGAGGCCGACGTGGATGCTGCCATCAAGAACAAGGAAACGGAGAACCTCCACTTCCTTGAGTTCCTGAACGCCCTGCAGGTATCGAAGATGATCCTGGTCGCAGCGCTCCACCGCAAGGAATCGCGCGGGCTGCACTACATCCTCGACTACCCGAATCTCGACCCCAAGACGAAGCACCATACCATTTATCTGAAGATGGTTTCCAAGTAGAATGCCTGTAGCGAAGAAGACAAAGGAAGCGTTGCCGAAGAAGATCGGCGGATACAAGCCGACGCAGATGCTCGGGCATGGTGCCATGGGCAATGTGTGGCTGTGTCACGACGAATCGCTCGACCGCATGGTCATCGTGAAGCAGATGGTCCCGAAACTTTTGGACCAGGATTCCTTTATCCTCCGGTTCCAGCAGGAGGCAACCATCCTCGCCCACCTGAACCACCCGGCCATCGTGCAGCCCTACGCCCTCTGGAAGGAGAGCGACGGTCAACTTTCGCTCTCGATGGAATTCGTGATGGGCAAGAACCTGCGCGAGATCCTCGATGCCTGCAAGCAGCCGCCCGTCTGGGTCGTAATGGCGATCCTCCACGAAATCTTCCTCGCCCTGAGCGTCGTACACCGCGCAGGAATCGTACACCGCGACCTTAAGCCCGCAAACCTGATGATTGACAAGGACGGTCGAATCCGCCTGCTCGATTTCGGCGTTGCGCACGTCGACAGGAGAAACGGCGACGACTTGACGCTCACCATGGCAGGTTCGCAAATCGGGACCGGCGCCTACATGAGCCCCGAACAGACCAAGGGCGATGAGGCAACTCCGGCATCCGACCTGTTCGGCATGGGCATCATCGCAAGCGAGATGCTTCTCGGTGAGAACGTGTTCCGCGGGGAATCGCTGAACCAGACATTCCAGAACATCCGCCGCCTGAAAATCGGCCGTAAGGCTTTCCCGCCCGGTACGCCCAAGGGGCTTGCAAAGCTGGTGATGCAGCTCCTCGAGAAGAAGCCCTCCAAGCGCCCGCTCTCTGCTGCAGATGTCGCCGATGAACTCAGCCGCCTGATGCGCGCCTACCCGCGCGACCTCACGCCCTACCTCGCCGAATGGGTGAACGCCACGATGAGGGGTGAAAAGACTGCCATTGAACCCAAGACCTACCCCAACAGGTGCAAAATGACAATCGCGCTTACTTTTATATTCACCGCTGCAGTCACTGCCGGCGTATACATGCTCTTATCGAATTTCTAAAGGGAACAAATGAACTGGATAGACATATTCTGCCTTGTCTGCGTACTCATTCTCACGCTCATCGGTGTATGGCGCGGGTTCCTGAAGGACCTCTTTAGGCTTTTCGCCTGGGCGGCAGCGCTCGCTGGCGCATACTTTGCCCAGGATCTCATCGCCGACACGCTCGCCACGAACCTTGAGATTAGCGGGTTTACCGTTAAACTCCTGTGCATCTGCATCGGGTTCCTCGTTCCGTTCATTACCTTGTTCATGATTGGGCACTTTGTGCAGAAGGCTGTCGCCGATACTCCCGTAGGCAAGGTCAATAGGATTCTCGGCGGGATTCTCGGGGCATGCAAGGGCTGGATAATCTGCTTCATTTTCCTCTCCATCCTGCATATCATCCCGGTAACCGGCGGGCTCAAGGACACGCGTAACAACGCGACCGCATACAGTTTCTACAAGTTCAACCTGGAAATGCTCGGGTTCTCCTCGGAAGAACCTGACCTGATTGGCATTGCCGAAAAGAAGGCGACCGAACTCAGCAAGGAAATCACCGACAAGGCTGTCGAGAAGGTCAAGGAAACGACAACCGAGGCGGCAGAACAGGCCAAGGATGCCGCCGTAAAGGCTGCAACCGACGCAAAGGATTCCCTCGTCAAGAAGGTTGACGCGAAGGCCGATTCCGTCGTGGAAAAGGTCAAGGAAAAGGCAGGAACGACTTACAAGGTAAGCAACGAGAAGGGTCCGAACACGCATTCGGTAGAAAAGAAGTAGTTGGTACCTACTTGTTAAAACCTAGTTGGCCGCGAGCCTCTTCGCACAGGCTTCCGCTTCTCGTATAATTTCTTCTTCGCCATCCACATGGCGGTTACGCATCACAAACTTTCCGTTGCAGATAACGGAATCGATGCAGGAACTGTCCGCAGCATAGACCCAGTTGCTGACCAGGTTATGGCCGGGCACCATGCGTTCGTTCTTCAGGTCGACCAGCAGGCTGTCCGCGAGGTACCCTTCCTTGATTTCGCCGGCATCCATTAGCCCGTAGGCGCGCGCAGAGTTCACCGTCGCCATTCTAAGCGCGTCGTGCGCAGGCAAAGTTTCGGCACCGCCCTGCACTTTCGCGAGCAGGGCCGCAAGTTTCATCTCCTCGTGCATGTCGAGGTTGTTGTTCGAGGAATCACCGTCCGTACCGAGAGCGACCTTGGCTCCCGCACGCAACAGACGGTCAATCGGCGGAATACCGCTCGCAAGCTTCAGGTTCGAATTCGGGTTCAGTACAGCAGTAGCCCCCGAATCCACAAAAGCCTTCATGTCGTCGTCCGAGAAATGGACGCAGTGCGCTGCGGCGAGGTTCGAATCTAGCATTCCGGCACGTTCCAGCAGACGGACTGGGCTGCAGCCGTACTGTCTTTCGCAATCCTCGAGTTCCTTTAAAGTTTCGGAGAGGTGAGTATGGACCATAAAATTTTCGGAACGGGCAAAGTCGGCACAGCGCTTCAGCAGCGCCTCGCCCACTGTGTATACGGAATGCGGGGCAACCGCAAGGCGCACGCGTTCCGATTCACCGGTATGCGCGGCAAGGAACTTGAAATTGTCCTCAATCGCTTCTGGCGACATGAGAGATTCCGCAAACGTCACGCCCACTGCAGCACGTATGCCCATCTCCCCGACAACCTTGATGGTACGTTCGCGATGCCAGTACATATCGGAAAAGAAAACCGTACCCGACTTAATCATTTCGAGAAGGGCAAGTC
>JAEEGH010017467.1_pt1 | contig 15293 bp, 11 predicted proteins | sample 9134181 | NCBI WGS metagenome assembly JAEEGH01 (sample SAMN16246544, study PRJNA631951) | gut metagenome | biome: gut microbiome; feature: rumen; material: DP-attached | host: Bos | place: Iran: Karaj | collected 2018-10 | reverse complement strand
CGTATGCTGTCTGGAGATAGGTCAAGGTCTTGCCCGTAACCGTCTCCATTTCTATGCATGCATTCCTGGTTTCTTGAAGATAGGTTTGTAAGGGATCTATTCCGTTTTCAACCGTAATCTTGTTTATGTTTGCCATCAATGCCTCCAAGGATAGCGAGCAGTAGTTGGCCCGAATGTCTTCATCCGTTGCATTGTCGTATGTATTCTTTTCCATCCCACGAAAGACTTCCACCACATTTTGTATGGCAGTCTTTTGATGCTCTGGAGTTTCTAATTTGAATATCATATATCTTATTTCGTAGGTGTTATAAGGGTTCTTACATCCACATCTAAAATGGTTGCAATCTCATTCAATTGCGCAACGGATGGTTGCACTTTATTGGCGCACCATCTGGAAACGGTGTTCTCTGACTTGCCAATCTTCACCCAATCCTCTCTGAAGCTGGGGTTGGTCAGTATGTAAACATAGCCAGGTTCTTTGTTGCTCATATAACTTATATATTTTTTATTGTGGTGCAAATTTACAAAAAAAATAGAAGAATAAGACTACTTTTCGCACAAAATACAATAGAAATTCTTGATTTAATCTGAAACCAGTTGTTTTATTTGATGAATTACAGCAGTTCTATTTGGTGGAATTAAAGGAAAAATGTATCTTTGCAACTTGAAAAGTTATATTTACGGACGTTGAACATAAGTTTACCGTCTATGAACGTATATTCAAGGGCGCTGAACATAAGTTTACGGAGCATAAACATAAAATATGCAGAATAGAAAAGAAAAATAGATAGAATAATTATCAAAAAACAGAATAGGATATGGCAAATTTCGTATTACAGGAACTTCCTGAGGAAATGAGTGAGGGCAAGAAAGTGGTATTCCCAAAGATGCAGACCTACTCGCTGCATGATTATGAGACTGTCATCAAACACATGCGTACTTACGCTGGAAGTATCAGCGACGGACTTATTCGGGCAGTCTTCGATGCGCTGGTATCGACGATGCAGAGTTGGATGCCTTTGGGACATAGTATCAAGATCGACGGGCTGGGCGTATTCTCTCTGTCCTTAGGGTTCGATACATCAACACCTTCGGAAAAAGTCTTTTCTCAGGAACAGGATGACGAGGATCCCAAGACGAAATACAGGCATGTTTGTATTAAGGGCATCAATTTCAAACCTGATGCAGAGTTGCTGAAGAAGTTGAACAAGCAGGCAACATTCGACCGCGTCAGTACAGATGTAGTCGTTCCAAAGAAGTGCAAGTACAGTCGTGAAGAGCGCCTGACAAAGGCCAAGACCATTATCGAAAAATATGGTTACATGACACTTACTGACTATGCTTTGGCAACAAATCAGTCCAGAGCAGCAGCCTCAAACGACCTCAAGCGACTGGTGACAGATGCTGATTCTGGCATCACCACTCGCGGAAGTCATTCGCATAAAGTGTGGATAGCAACGAAATAAAAAAGAGGTGCAGATTTATCGTCTGCACCTCTTTCCTTTATATTGTAAATAAGTTACTTCACCTCCTCGAAGTCGGCATCCTGGATGTTGTCATCCTTAGGAGCCTGCTGTGACTGCTGCTGACCACCGAAGGGGTTGTCCTGAGGACCGGCCTGTGCACCCTGAGCGCCCTGGTACATCTGCTGTGAAGCAGTCTGCCAAGCGCTGTTGAGGGCTGCGATAGCTGCGTCGATGGCAGCGATGTCGCCACTCTTGTGGGCATCCTTCAGCTGCTGGAGGGCATTCTCAATGGCGGGCTTGTGCTCTGCAGGAATCTTGTCGCCAATCTCCTTCAGCTGGTTCTCAGTCTGGAAGATCATAGAGTCTGCCTGGTTGAGCTTGTCTACGCGCTCGCGCTCCTTCTTATCGTTCTCAGCATTCTGCTCAGCCTCGGCCTTCATGCGGTTGATCTCGTCCTGTGACAGACCAGACGAAGCCTCGATGCGGATGGCCTGCTCCTTACCTGTGGCCTTATCCTTGGCAGAAACCTTGAGGATACCGTTGGCGTCGATATCAAAGGTTACCTCAATCTGAGGAATACCACGACGTGCAGGAGCGATACCTGTCAGATTGAACTGTCCGATAGACTTGTTCTGTGAAGCCATAGGACGTTCGCCTTGCAGTACGTGGATGGTTACCTCAGTCTGATTGTCAGCTGCAGTAGAGAATGTCTCGCTCTTCTTGCAAGGAATGGTTGTGTTAGCCTCGATGAGCTTAGTCATCACACCACCCATAGTCTCGATACCGAGTGTCAGAGGAGTAACGTCGAGCAGTACGATGTCGCCTACGCCACCTTCCTTGTTCAGGATGGCACCCTGGATAGAAGCACCTACGGCTACCACCTCGTCAGGATTTACACCCTTTGAAGGCTCCTTGCCGAAGTAGTTCTTTACGAGGGTCTGCACAGCGGGGATACGGCTTGAACCACCTACCAGGATTACCTCGTCGATATCAGCTGTGTTCAGCTTGGCATCAGCCATCGCCTTCTGACAGGGAGCCAGACAAGCCTGGATGAGGTCGTGAGCCAGCTGCTCGAACTTTGCACGTGTCAGGGTCTTCACCAAGTGCTTGGGAACACCGCCTACAGGCATGATGTATGGCAGGTTAATCTCGGTAGAGGTGCTTGAAGACAGCTCAATCTTAGCCTTCTCAGCAGCCTCCTTCAGGCGCTGCATAGCCATGGGGTCGCTCTTCAGGTCGGCACCCTCGTCGTTCTTGAACTCCTGAACCAACCAGTCGATGATCACCTGGTCGAAGTCGTCACCACCGAGGTGAGTATCACCATTGGTAGAGAGTACCTCGAAGACACCACCACCAAACTCGAGGATAGAGATATCGAACGTACCACCACCGAGGTCGAAGACGGCAATCTTCATATCCTTGTTAGCCTTGTCAACACCGTATGCCAAAGCGGCAGCTGTAGGCTCGTTGACGATACGCTTTACGTTCAGGCCTGCAATCTGACCAGCCTCCTTGGTAGCCTGACGCTGAGAGTCAGAGAAGTAGGCAGGAACGGTGATGACAGCATCTGTCACTTCCTGTCCGAGGTAGTCCTCGGCAGTCTTCTTCATCTTCTGCAGCACCATAGCGCTGATTTCCTGCGGAGTGTACTTGCGGCCATTGATGTCTACACGGGGATAACCACCCTCATTTACTACTGAATAAGGTACGCGAGCAATCTCCTTTTCGGTCTGCTGCCAGTTCTCACCCATGAAACGCTTGATAGAGTAAACGGTGTTCTTGGGGTTGGTGATGGCCTGACGCTTGGCAGGGTCACCGATCTTACGCTCACCATTTTCCACAAAACCAACTACTGAAGGTGTTGTACGCTTACCTTCGCTGTTGGCGATTACTACTGGCTCGTTACCCTCGAATACGGCAACGCAGCTGTTGGTAGTTCCTAAGTCAATTCCAATAATCTTTCCCATAATTGTATCTTTTTTTAATTGTTAATATGCATTTTTTGTCACTGTGGAAATAGCAAAGCATGTGCCAAAACACTTTTTTTTCAATTTTATGGTGACATTTTGGCACAAGTATCAAAAAATATTCCTATCTTTGCATGCAGATAGTAAAAAATGTGACAGTCATATGAAAAGATGGACATTATTGGTTGCAGTATCGTTTGTCATGTCGACAGCTATGGCACAGGACAATCAGTATATTGTGAAGACGAAAGGTGTGCAGAGGGAGGAGGTGGCAAATGGTCAGAAGTCTACTGACGAGGCAGAGCCCACTGACTTCATGGGTAAGAACTTTCGCTATTATAGCATGTGCGACTGGAAAGAAGGCATGCGCTTCATGGTCGTTCCCGAGAAGTTTGACCTGTTGGTCAATACGTTTCATGATGCCGAAACCAAGAAGGAGGTAAACAATGGCATGCTGCGCCATTTTATCATGGTTTATAAGGGACATAACATGTTGCCAAACGGGCGCGTGCATATTAACTTTACCTGCTTGGACAATGGTCGCAACTATTACTACGAACAGCCCTTTGGCACGTTCGAGGACTATTGCTATACGAAGATGGGTGTGCCTACGCTGGCCTATCTGGGTGATGTCGATAAGGCTCGTGAACTGCTGATGAACCAGCCCTTGCTGACGCGTACGCAGTATTTCCGTGTAGATACGGAGTATAAGGGTGATGGCTATCGTGATGTTGTTGTCGATAAGAACATGCTCGTTACTGTCAAGGCCATTGGTGTGGGTACCCGCTCATTCCCTGTGAAAATCATTGTGGAAGATGAGAATGGCAACCAGTTCTACCAGAATGTCGCCATGTCGAAGACCAACAGCGGCGTTCGTGAGGAGGGGTTCGCCTTCGATGCTGACATGTATAGCTTTGCAGGTTCTTTTGAGTTCCTGGGTGCCAATATGACAGTGTCGTCGAATATCAGGGAGTATGTCAACAAAACCGTTCATACCAAGTATGTCACCAGCATGAGCAGTAAGGGTTCTGGTAAGGTGCGCGACGTGAAGGTTCCTCGTTTTACGGGTTTCATCATCGACGAGATTACCCCTGTCCGCAATTCGAAGTACTATACGCTAACCATGCGTGAGACGGACAGCCGTCGTGTCTATTATAAGGATATCGTGTTCAACGAGGACGATATCGCAGGTGGTGCCAGTGGTCCTCGCGACGATTTCTTTGGCTATCTGTTTGGCATGGGCGAGGGTGAGTCTCGCAGTACCAGCAAGGAGACGCGTGCTGCCATCCGCGAGGGTCGTGTCATCAAGGACATGTCCAAGGAAGAGGTGGAATTGGCAATGGGTGAACCTTTCAAGGTCGTTCGCGACTCAGAGGGTGGCGAGACCTGGATGTATGCCCGTTCTAACGATGTCATCCTTGATGTGTTCTTCGACGAGAAGGGTTATGTCATCTTGGCCAAGGCACGTATGGCTATCGACAAGTCTGCCGATCCTAAGAAAGCCAAGAACAACCGCTCTGCAAAGAGTCGTGCTGGTCATGATAACACTAAGATGAAGAATGCTACTCCACTGGAGCAAGTAGCCTCCGGAGAGTAATCAGTAAACAGCATAAAAGAAGCGCCCCGATGAGAAATTGTCGGGGCGCTTTTAGTTCGCGTGAATCAAAGATGATTACGCCTTATTTATTGTTGATGGCCTGCATAATTTTGGCCTCCAACTCTTCGCACAGTTCTGGATTGTCCTTCAGCAAGGCTTTCACGGCATCACGTCCCTGAGCCAGTTTCGCCTCGCCATACGAGAACCATGAACCGCTCTTCTTAATGATCTCGTGTTCAACTGCCAAATCGACAATCTCGCCAACCTTCGAGATACCCTCGCCGAAGGTAATCTCAAACTCAGCCTTGCGGAATGGGGGAGCCACCTTGTTCTTAATAACCTTTACGCGCACCTGGTTGCCAATGACGTTGTCACCATCCTTGATGGCTGTCACCTTGCGGATATCCAGACGAACAGAAGCATAGAACTTCAGGGCGTTACCACCCGTGGTTGTCTCAGGATTGCCAAACATCACACCAATCTTCTCGCGCAACTGGTTGATGAAGATGCAGGTGGTGTTGGTCTTGGCGATGGTACCTGTCAGCTTGCGCAGGGCCTGTGACATCAGGCGGGCATGCAGACCAACGGCAGAGTCACCCATGTCACCCTCAATCTCTTTCTTAGGTGTCAGGGCAGCCACAGAGTCGACCACGAGGATGTCGATGGCTGACGAACGAATCAGTTGGTCGGCAATCTCCAGAGCCTGCTCACCGTTATCCGGCTGTGAGATATACAGATTATCGATGTCCACACCCAGATTGGCTGCATAGAAACGGTCGAAGGCGTGCTCAGCGTCGATGAAGGCAGCAATGCCACCTGCCTTCTGACACTCGGCAATGGCGTGGATGGCCAGTGTGGTCTTACCAGATGACTCAGGACCGTAAATCTCGATGATACGTCCCTTGGGGTAGCCGCCAACACCCAATGCTGCATTCAGACCAATCGAACCAGTGGGTATGACCTCCACGTTCTCTATTTTCTCGTCGCCCATCTTCATAATGCTGCCCTTGCCGAAGTCTTTCTCAATCTTCTGCATGGCAGCCATCAGGGCTTTCATCTTCTGCTGTTGCGGAGTCAACTGCTCCTCTTTTTCTTCTTTCTTTGCCATAGTTGTTATTGTTGTTTTTTATTATAGGTCTTATTGGTCCTATAGGTCTTATAGGTTTTGATTACAATTCGAGGTCACCATCGTGAATCTCATGCCAGGGCAGGCCCTGCTTGTTCAACTGCTCCATGAATGGATCGGGATCGAACTCCTCTACGTTGTGAACGCCGGGGGTGTTCCAGAGTCCCTTGCAGAACATCATGGCACCAATCATGGCAGGTACACCAGTGGTATAGCTTACGCCCTGCATACCTGTCTCCTCGTAGGCGGCACGGTGCGAGCAGTTGTTGTATACATAATAGGTGTGCTCCTTGCCGTCCTTGCCGATACCACGGATGCGACAGCCGATAGAGGTCTGACCCTCGTAGTTCTCGCCCAGATCCTGTGGGTTAGGCAGCACAGCCTTCAGGAACTGCAGGGGAACAATCTTGACCTTTGCTACGCCACTGCCATCAGCCAACGGAGCCTCGTATTCTACCTCGTCGATACGGCTCATACCGATGTTCTGGATTACCTCCAGGTGCTTCAGATACTGCTGACCGAAGGTCATCCAGAAGCGGGCACGCTTGATGGTGGGGTAGTTGATGACCAATGACTCGATTTCCTCGTGGTGCAACAGGTAACTGTCCTTAGGACCAATCTCTGGATAGGTCAGGTCCTTATGAATCTCCAGGGGTTCCGTCTCAACCCACTTGCCATCTTCCCAGTAGAGTCCCTTCTGGGTGATCTCGCGGATGTTGATTTCTGGGTTGAAATTGGTGGCGAATGCCTTGTGGTGGTCGCCTGCGTTACAGTCAACGATATCCAGGTACTGAATCTCCTTGAAGTGGTGCTTGGCAGCGTAAGCGGTGTAGATAGACGTTACACCTGGGTCGAAACCGCAGCCGAGGATGGCTGTCAGACCAGCCTTCTCAAAGCGCTCACGATAGGCCCACTGCCAAGAATACTCAAAGTGAGCCTCGTCCTTCGGCTCATAGTTGGCAGTATCCAGATAGTTGCAACCGCAAGCCAGACAAGCATCCATAATCGTCAGGTCTTGATAGGGTAGGGCCAGGTTAATCACCAGCTCAGGCTTGTAGTCGTTGAACAACGCCTTCAGCTGCTCCACATCGTCAGCATCCACCTGAGCAGTCTTGATGTCCAGCTTGTAGCCAGCCTTGTGGATATCCTCTACTATCTTGTCGCACTTCGCCTTTCTGCGACTTGCAATCATAAACTCAGTAAACACGTCAGCATTCTGAGCAATCTTGAATGCTGCTACTGTTGCGACGCCACCGGCGCCAATCATTAGAACTCTTGCCATAGTATTATTTTGATTTTCGTTTTTCGTTTTCGTTATGACGTTATTACGACACTTTGTTCAGCTCTTCTGACTTAATTCCCAGTGCAGCCATCAGCGAGTAGCCGAGTATTTCCTGACGGAAATTGCCACTATCCATAGGCTGCATGGTAAACACGGTGATGTGCTTATCAGGGTCGGCCTTGCGCAAGGATTCACGTACCTTATTATATATGTGGTCGCTGTCGCCCACCACCATCAGTCGCTTCACCTCTGCGGCATTGGCAATGATCTGCAGCGAGTCGATGAAGAGGTCGTCCTTGGTGACCATCTCCTCCACCTTTACGCAGCTGATTAAGAACTCACCCAGCGGACCTGTGAAGGCTTGCCCGTCGAGGTCGCTGAACTTGCCAGGCATGAAGTTATCCATCTGCTGCTTATCTTTCTCATGAATCAGCACCACCTGAATCGATGTCTGAGGTTTGATGTCTGAGGGTTGAGGCCTCAGTCCACCATCCAGCGCCACGCACTCCAGCCACTGTGCCGTATCGGCCTGTGGTATGCGTCGTTCCAGCATGCGCTCAAAGTTCACTATCATGTCGAATGCCACCTTGTCAACATACTCGGCATCGACCAGTATCACGTGTTCACTCCATTTTGTGTCGTTCATACGTGCAAAGGTAAACAAAAATATCAAGAAGAGAAAGAATAAAACGATAAAAAATCGTAAAAAACGTGGCTCACAAATTTGCATAATCCAAAAATTCTTCGTACATTTGTACCCAAACAAACAAGATTACAAACTTAAAATCGGAGTACTATGAACAAGGAGGAGAAATTTGTCATAACCATCAGCCGTCAGTTCGGCACTGGTGGACACGAGATTGGAGCAGAGCTTGCACGCAGGCTCGGAGTGAAATTGCTGGACAAGCAGATCCTGAATGCGGTGGCTGGACGCATCAATGCCGTCGAGGATGCCGTAGACAAGATTGAGTCGCGCAATCCTCTGTGGCGCGACGACTTCACCAATTTCTATCGCAACTATATGTCTAATGCAGAGTATAACGGTCAGGAACACGACCAGACCAGTCGTGCGCTGTTCCGTGCACAGTGTGAGGCCATCCGTCAGATTGCCGCTGAGGAGTCGTGCATCATCGTGGGTCGTTGTGGCTTCGACATCTTTGCCGACCATCCCAACGCCCTGAAGATTTTCATCCACTCCACGTTGGACTGCCGCAAGCGCCGCATTGCCGAGAAGTACGACATCAGTGAGTATGATGCTGCCGCCATGATTGTCGACAACGACTACAGCCGTCAGCTCTACACCAAGACCTTCACGGGTCGCGACTGGACGGATGCCACCAACTACGACATCTCCCTCGATGTCCGTCGCTTTGGTGTCAATGGTGCTGTCAACTTCCTGATGAATTGCATCGGTTAGTTATCGTTGCATCACAGAGACACTAAAAGACCTTCTGAGTGAAACTGTCGAAGGCTGCCTTGCCGCTGTTTCCGTAACAGAAGATTCCTATGCGGATGCCTTTCCAATAGCCAGCGCGCATTGGGAAGGCATCGCCTGCTTTGATGAAGTGGATGCCATCGGTGCTGTAGGAGAACTGGTGGCGATTAGCCTGACAGTCGTTGTTGATGCGCACCCAGAGCTTTTCATATTTTCCCTTCTGGATGACTTTTCGCTGCCCCTGAGACTCAATGACAATGCCGTCCTTACAGAGACCAATGCCGCGGAAGGTCTTGCCGCTACAGAAGAGGCCGGCAAAGCAGTTGCCTGAGGCGGTGAGTAGGGTGGTGCTCTCGCTCTGATAGCCCACGACCTTCTGCGTGAGCATGTTCCGACAGAGCTTCAGACTGTCGGCAGGCATGGCTTTCAGCGTGAGCCAGCCTTTTCGTTCCTTCAGACTCCAATGGGTGTCAACAGGGTTGTGGTTCCACTGCCATTGCAGACCGAGTGTGGAAGATGAGAAATCATCATCTGTCTGTGGGAGAAAATGTTGGGATGAAGTGATTGGCTTCTGCCATTCTGATACAGGTTCACCAATACCGTTTCTATCATAATCGACACCCATCAAGGGCCAGCCATTCTGCCAGCGAACAGGTTGCAGGTGAACGACACGTCCTAAGACGGGCGTCTCTTGGAAATGATAGAACCACCAGGTGCCATCAGGAGTATCGACCAAGGCGCCCTGATGAGGACCGTTGATGGAGGTGGAACCTTGTTCGAGCACAATCTTGCGCTCGTAGGGACCATAGATATTCTTCGCCCTCAGAACTGTCTGCCAGCCAGTGCCAACGCCGCCCTCTGGGATGATGAGGTAGTAATAGCCATTGCGCTTCATGAACTTCGTGCCCTCGGCGATAGGTCCCTCATAGACAGTGGTGCCCTCGTCAAGTAGTTGCTTGCCATCGGCCGACATTCGATGCACGATGATTGGACCTGCGCCGTGTTTGCTGCGCCCTAAATAGGCCTGCCCGTCCTCATCCCAGAAGGGACAGGGGTCTTCCCATTTGGCCACACGCTTGACCAGATGCAGGGGCGCCCAAGGACCGTGTGGATCTTTCGCCGTACTCATAAAAAGTCCCTCTTCAGGGGTACAGAAATAGACGTAGTAGAGTCCGTCGTGATAGCGGATGGCGGGAGCCCACGAACCACCAGCATAGTGTTTGTTTTCGTTCCATCCGGGTTCGTCGAAGCGGTCGTATATCTGACTGATATACTGCCAGTTAACCATGTCTTCTGATTCCAGCACCTGAATGCCGAGAAAATGGAAATCGGAAGCTACCATATAGTATTTCTGACCTACGCGGATAACGTCGGGGTCTGAGAAATCGGCATTGAGTACAGGGTTCCGATAGGTGCCGTTGCCTTGGTCGCCCCAGCCCTCTGTATCGCAGCGCACAAAGTCGGGACGGGCATCGGGCTCCTTTGTGCTGATCTCGACGTTGTCGAAGTGTACATTGCGGGTATGGCGCAGATAGAAGCCCTTGGCAGGCAGGTTGCCCCACATGGTGGCTTCTGGATAGGCCTTCTCCATCTCGTTGGCTGTGGAGTCGTTGATGGCCTTGAGGTTGCTTTCCTTCACGCCTCCCTGCTGGTGGATGGAGATGTTCGAGAGCCACACGTTGCGCACAGGATAGCCAGGCAGACCAGTGATGGAACAGCCTACAGGTCCTGCATTCCGAATCTGGAAGTTTTCCAGGCGGATACCGTCGATACGGCCCACGTGGTCAATGGGAATCAGTTCGGTGATGGTATCGTCGTTGCCCATGCCACTCAGCGAAGAGCTCGCCTTTCGCATCTTATAACCTCTCCCTCGATTGCCCAATCGGATAAAGATAGGCGACTCGGTGCCCTCAACAGTGAAGTCTGATGCGCTGACATTCTCCAGTACACCACCATCCACAATCTCCAATGAGAGAGCCGACGTGCCTATTTTCGATGGGGCGCCAAAGAACTGACTTGACAGGTCGCTGCTGGGCTTCACCACGATACCACTGATATTGATATTGCGGAATCCACCATTGGTCTCTGTACCCAGTTTTACGGCATTGCAATGACTGGAAATCACGCAGTCGCTGATGCGGATATTCTCGCAGAGGCGTGGCGAGGTACTCTTCAGCGTGATACCATCATCATCGCTATCAGCTATGATGCCCTTGACGATGACCTCATGACAACCATCGATATCCAGTGCATCGTTATTGTAGTTATTACGATTGAACACCTTGATGCCATCTATTCTCACACGGTCGCAGGCCAGATAGTGCTGCATCCAACAACCAGAGTTCTTCAGGGTGATATCCTTGATGATGATGTCCTGACTCTGAATGAAACGGATGAGGTGCGGACGGGTGATGCCCTCGTCGTTCCAGGTGAGTTTCCTGAAGGCGCGTCCTCGTCCGTCGATGGTGCCGAAACCGTCAATCACCACGTTCCTCACCTTGTCGGCATAGATCAACTGGATGGTAGAGGTCTGCGTGCGCAATGACACGTAGTCAGACTTCATCGGCTGGTAGTCCTTCAGGTCCGTGCTGCCAAAGAGCGTAACCCCTTGTTCCAGGTATAGGTGCACATCTGATTTCAGCACGATAGAGCCAATCTTATACTGACCCGTGGGTACTACCACTCGGCCGCCTCCTGCCTTCGTGCAGTCGTCTATGGCCTGCTGTAGGGCCTTCGTACTGAGCACGGTGGTGTCGGCCTTCGCACCATACGCCACAATATTATAATCGCGAGCCTCTGCCGCTCCTGCCCACATCGACAGGACGAGCATAGTCATCAAAAAAGATTTTCTCATCATCATTGTTTCAGTTTATGTCTGCAAAGGTAATTAATATATATCATCACCCCGCACTCTGAAACGTTAATCTTCATTAACTTTGTGGGGTTTCATTTGACTTTTTCGCGTTGTGTGTGTCTAAGGACTTAGTAAACCTAACTTATTATTGTTAATATGAAAAGACTATTTCTTTCGTTGATGGCTGTCACAAGCCTCACAGCATGGGCACAGTTTGGTGCGCCCAGACAGAACCCTACGGTTCCTTCGGTAACAGAGAATGTGGTGGAAGACTTCAAGCCCGCCACCAGCAATCAGGAGAACAAGCAGTTCCCTGCTGTCAACTCGCAACGTATGGTGCGTGCACAGATTAAGGCTCCCGATGCGAAGTTCGTGGGTCTGGACATTGCTGGTAAGATTTATCAGATGACCAAGGACGAGAATGGTGTATGGACCGGTACCTCAGAGCCTCAGGACGAGGGCTTCCACTACTATCAGCTGAACATCGACGGTGCCTCTGTGCCCGATCCTAATAGCCTTTACTTCTATGGCGCCAGCCGTTGGGGCAGTGGTATCGAGATTCCTTCTGCAGACGAGGACTTTTGGCAGGTGAAGAACGTACCGCAGGGCTCTATCAGCGAAGTGTTCTACTGGTCTACCTATACGGAGAAGATGCGTCGCTGCCACGTCTATCTGCCCGCAGAATATTTCACCAATTCTACGAAAAAGTTCCCAGTGCTCTACCTGCAGCATGGCATGGGTGAGAACGAGTATGGATGGGCTGAGCAGGGACATACCGCACAGATTCTCGACAACCTGATTGCCGAGGGTAAGGCTGTACCTTGCATCATCGTCATGGACAATGGTCTCAACGCTCGTAAGCCTGGTGAGCAGGCTGGCTTCGGCTTTGGCGGTCCACGTCCACAGGCAGGTCAGCGCCCACAAGGTGCTCCTGGTCAGCGTCCTCAGGGTGCTCCCGGACAGGGTGGTCCCCGTCGTGGCTTTGGTGGTTTCGGTGGTTTCTCAGAAGGTTTCAAGAATGTCCTCTTCAACGACATCATCCCCATGGTCGAGAGCCGTTATCGTGTCATTGCCGACCCTCAGCATCGCGCCTATGCCGGTCTGTCCATGGGTGGCATGCAGGCTCGCGAGATTACCCTTGCCAATCCTGAGAAGTTCGCCTATGTAGGCTCCTTCAGCAGTGGTGCCTGGAATGTCGACCAGGTCAAGGCCTCTGAGGGCTTTGCCAAGAATGTCAAGCTGCTCTTCATGAGTGGTGGTGGCAAGGAGAATATGGGTTGTGTTGAGGCTGCCCAGAAAATCAAGGCTGAGCTCGGCATGAATGCCGTAGGCTATGAGTCGCCAGGCACTGCCCACGAGTGGCACACATGGCGTCGCAGTCTTTATCAGTTTGCCCAGCTGATGTTCAAGTAAGAAAACTAGGGGTAGGGGACCGCATCACTAATAGACAATCTTGCGGCCCCCTTTTATATAGATGTGTCCGTGCTGCGGGTTCAGCACGCGGAGGCCTTGCAGATTGAAGTAAGGCTGCGCAGATGCATCATCGCCATGCATATGCTGAGGCGTGTCAGCAATATGATTCTCGATGCCCAGGGTGATGTCCGTCTCTATCTGCTGTGCCAGCTCGTAAACCTCGGCAGCTCCCCACAGCCAACAGCCTATGCCAAAGTCTTCGAAGTTGGGTACGGAGTTGTAGGTTATCACACCACCGTCTTCAGGCTTGGCACCTGTGCCTTGCAAGTAGCCCACAAAGCCTGTGTCGTCGTGTAGCGCACGGCGCATGGCATACCATCCGCGACGGATGGTGGGAAGATACGTGGTGCTGTCCAGCAGACCCGTCCGGACGCCATAGGCCAGCCCTCCCACAAAGAGCGAAGTGCCAGTCATCTCAGGTCCCTCACTGCCTGCCTCGCCATAGTTGCTGGGAGCAGCCAGACTGACGTTCCACGAGCCATCCTGCCGCTGACAGTCTTTCAGCGCACGACTCATTAGCAGGTAGTCGTTGACATAGTCGGCACGATGGCTCTCATCGCCAGGAGCAAACTGAAGCACTCGCACCAGCGCCATATAGACCCATCCGTTGCCTCGGCTCCAGTAGCAGTCCTTGTCCGTCTCGGTAAGGTCTTTATACGGAGGGTCATACTGATAGTCGCGATACCACAGGCCTGTCTGGGTGTTGAACAACGGCTTGCCGCCACCCTTCTTGTCACCGCCCTGCTTGTTGCGCGTGTATTGGTACATGTCGTACATGCGTTGCCAGTAGCGGCTGTCGCCCGTGATGGTGCCCAGCTGTGCAAAGACAGGCATCGACATCTGTATGGCGTCTATCCATGTCCACTGGTTGATCTTGTCTTTGGCCATCATACCGTCGATACGCATCTTGATGTGCTGCATGCGAATGGTCTGAGTGGTGTCAAGGTTGTAGAGTTCCAGGTAAGACTGTCCGCAACACTGGTAGTCGGCATTGTCGTTCTTAGCCTCGCTGTCGCTGCTGCTCACCCACTGGTGATAGTCGCCCCAGTCGGTAGCATACTGCAGCCAGTCGGCTCTGGGATTCTGACGATACATGTTGAGCAAACCTTCGTAGAATACGCCACGTGTCCATATCTTGCTGTTGCGCCGCTTGCCGCCAACATAGCTGTCGGCCCCCACGTCAGGGGTAGTGCGCATGAAGTAGGCTGCCACACGCTCAGCATGGTGCATGATGCTGTCGGTACTGAAAACGCACAAGGTGTCTGCCGGCTGTTGCCCTTTTACAGTCAGCGTACTCCACGCAAAGATGGCAAGCATCGATAATAGATAACGAACAGTTCTTTTCATCGCGACAAAGATAGCGCTTTTTCTTGATATCTGCAAATAAAAGGTGTCTTTCATTGTACAACACGCAATAAAAAAATAGAAAGTTATAACTTATAACTCCTGACATTGCATTCGGCAATATTTGAGCAAGTTCACATTGCTCTCACTTAATCGAGTTATTCACTTATTCAGTTATTCACTTTGGACATTTAGGTTTTTCAAAACCGAAAGGGATGGAAGGGATGAGGAAAAGGGGTGACAAGACAGGGTAGAGAGATAATTTATTAAAATTATATCTTATATTATATATATTATATATAATATATATAATATAAAAATTCTGTTTCAAGAAAATCGCAGAATGCAGATGTCCAAAGTGAATAACTGAATAAGTGAATAACCTAACTCGATGAAGAATTGAAGAATTAAAGAATTGAAGTTATTTTGAAAAAAAGTTGCTGAAAAGCTTGCATATATCATGAAAATTTCGTACCTTTGCATCATAGATGCAAAAAGGACAAAAGCGTCTAAAATTTGCGGCATAACTATGAAACAAAATTTTCTTAGTGCACGGGAAAGTGTTGCATAGTATAACTGCAAAAAACACGACTCAAGGAAAAGGTTTTAAGGAGAAGGAAAAATTTTTACAACCCTTAAAATTTTAAATTCTTATGGCATTGAAAGTAAAGGCAGTAGAGCGACTGCTGAAGTTTGACAAGGAAGCTGCGGGCAAGTACCGCTATGTGATGAAACCCGAGATGTACTCT
>JAEEGH010017464.1_pt1 | contig 15294 bp, 17 predicted proteins | sample 9134181 | NCBI WGS metagenome assembly JAEEGH01 (sample SAMN16246544, study PRJNA631951) | gut metagenome | biome: gut microbiome; feature: rumen; material: DP-attached | host: Bos | place: Iran: Karaj | collected 2018-10 | reverse complement strand
ATTACTTCTTCCGAATACCTACGTATTCTTCAGTCGTTTTGGTGGTGATGGTCTGAGTCGTTTTGGTACTGTCGTTCTGCTGAACGTAAGTAGCGGTAGTGGAGATGGTTCTCCATGCTTTGCAACTACAGACGCCGACTGTGAGTGCGCTAAGCACGAGCATCAACAGGATCGCTGATTTCAATCTGGATTTCTTCATCTGGTTCATTTTCGGGTTTGTATTCTTTGTTATACTTATCGACGCGGTTGAACAGAACTGTGAGGTTGAACATTGCCGCGTCGTTGGTGAGGATGCATCCTTCGCTGTGCTCCGGGATGGAGCCCCTATGGATGCGTATGCCTTCGCGTTCGGGTACGTTCTCGATGAGCGGCATGAGCTTCTTGAACTTGGGCGACCACGTGAGCGAGACGGGGTACTTGCCGGCGGGGATGATGTAATCGGCGTTTTCGAGGGAGGGGTATTGGAGTTCTGTTCCCCCGATGGCGAAGCGCATGATGCCGGCTACGGCTTTGCCCTTAGGCGGTTGGCGTTGGAGCGTTATGGTTGTCATTGTAGTGGTTTTTAAATCTGTACGTATAATCGATGCCCATCAGTGCGCCGGAGAAGGTAGCGACCTCTCCGAAGGCGATCAGCAGGGACTCATGGATCTGTCCGGCGGGTTCAATATAGACTCCGCAGAAGAGAAGTATGAGACCACCGATGGAGAGGATGGCGGCGGTGATGAGTTGTATGTTCGGATTTTGTTTCACGGTGCAAAAGTAGTATAAAAAAACGAAGCCGGCAAATATCCGGCTCCGCGTTTATCAACATGTTGAAAAAATCAATCATGAGAGAGGTCATAGCCCGCATATTCGGAGAGAGATTTGGTTTCTTCGAGCGAAAGCCAAGGTTCTCCGTCACGTTTCTCCCGCGTCCAAAAGAGGGCATTGATATTCCAATTTTTCTTTCTCGCCCATCCATAAAGGAGAGTATTCAGCCCCTTCATGCCGACGTCCGCATGGATGGCTCTTTCGAGGCGGGCGGCAAGGGTTGTGAGGGTAATCGCGTTTTTTCTCATAAGGCATATTCTTCTTTCAGTTTTAATACTTCTCGGGCATTTAAGAACGCGCCAGAGTTCCATCCGTAGTAAGCAGGAATCTTATGGACCATACCCGCCTCTTTAACCGCGTCGTAGAACTCCGTGTACGCGACACGGACGTCCTTGATATGCAAGCCGTTTTGAGCCATTTCGGCGCAGAGGAAGATAAAGCGGAGGTGTCCGTCAGGGGGCGCACCGTGTCCTGAACGTTGGGAGAAGAAGGATTTACCACGCTTAACGAGGAAGTAGCCCAACTCGGGTTTAAGCATTCCCACAAGGGACAAACACATGTTTGATAATATAACTTTCATATGCAAAAATAATTTGGTCACACGTAAAACATACCTAAAATATACCTGATAGATCCCTTTAGACTACTTGATCGGCGTAGAGGCGTGCGATGATGTAGCCGCGGAGTGTGTTGTACTTTTTGCCGTTGAGTTTGAATCGCGCGGCTTTCCACTCCTTCTGGTACTGCTTGAGTTGCTCGTCGGTCATAGCCTTGTAGGCATCGGAAGCCTTGGCGAAGCGGTCACGTGCGACAATCTCCTTGGGCGAGGGTTTGGATTTTCGGGTATAGCCATAGATGGTTTTCTTTTTGCGATCGTCCCAGCCCTTTTGGGGAAGGAAGTAGGCATAAGTTTCCCTTTTTCCATCGGGTCTGGTTCGAGTTCTGAACATCATGTCTCCACATTTGCCGGAAGCGCTTTCGATACCGGCTGCTAAAGTTACTTTCATAATGATATACAATTTGGTTGTTAATAAATAAATGATTCAGCACCGCAGGTACTTGTCCGCGAAGCGGTTAGCTGTTTAATTGCGAGGTTCGATGTCTGTCATATGGAAAGCTTGTGCGGCTTTGAGGGTGTATAGACCGTATTGACCGTAGTACTTGGCACTAACCATTTTGAAATGGGCCATCATACTCTCAGCATGCTCAGAGCCGTTCCAGTTGAAAGGCATTGGAACACAGTCTTTGATTGCGTAGTAGGGATGGTCTTTGATTTTGACACCTCGCATCTTTTTCTCCCAAAGTGTAACCCAGATCTGACGCTGTCTGTCAAGCGGAATAGAATCCCATAGTTCGCGCGCCGGGTTGACCATGTTGGTGAATTTGGGCGCGATGTAGGGAGTGAGGAGTTCGAGGATAGATGACCAACTTTTACGCTTAACGAGGACGGTATTTAATGATTCAGATTCCATAAAATAAATTTTAAAAATAGGTTCGGGGAGACTATAGAGGGGTAAATACTATGCAGAGAGTCTCTCTACTACGCTCCTTTCTTTTATTCTTTTGGTTCTTTTCTGTTTTTCTTTTCTCGCGCTTGCTCGAACGATTATTCCTTTTAGCCGAAGAGATCATCGTAGCAGCACTCACAGAGGTATCCGTCGTAACCGCGGTAGGCATCATCTACATGGATGAGGTCGTCGCATCGCTCGCAACGCACGAAGAACTCCGAGAGACAGTCATCGCAGACGTACACGTCGCCGTACTCGTTAGCTTTATCCTTAGGGATAGATTTGCCGCAGTATTCACAAATTACTGTTTCCATAGATCTTTACTCATGGCTTTTCTGTCCTAAAAACACATCGTAATTGAACGGCCAGACGTGGTCGATTTGGTTGAGAGAATAAATGTAGAAAGATCGCCAACCGTCCTTATCGAGGTCGTAGTAGGTGATGATCCCGAGGCGCTCTTTGTATGACACATCGAATTCTTCGTCTTCGGTTCTGCGGGGCATCTTGTCGGCAGGGATGAGCAGCGGATTGGTTGTACCGAGGGCGGTGCGGCAGTCGCCGTTCACCTTGGCATACGAGAAGGCCACGAGACCTGTACGCAGGTAGTCACGGATCTTCTCGATCTCCCACGCGGCGCGCATGGCGTAGGCTTTGTTGCCGTTGGCGGGATGTTGGTTGGTCATGCGGTTTGCTTGGCGCATGATGCGCTTGAGTTTTGCTAAATCGTTTGGCATAATGTTGTTGTTTTAAGGATAAAACAAAAATGATTGGAGAGTTTGTCGTATTCAATACGACGACAATTAAAAAGTGTTCTTGGGGACTTGTTCCCTTTTTGCTAAAAATTGCAAAAATCACATAAAAAGGGAACAAGTTAAGATTCTTCTTTGTACTTGATAAAGAAGGATTTGAAGTCGTCGAAGGGCATGGAGAACCAGTGATGGAAGTCGTCGGCGGTGAAGATGCGGGGATCGAAGTCGCACTCGCGCATGAAACGGAGATACTTGGATCGGCGGCGGTTCTCTTCCGGTGTGACCCATTGCAGGTTTTCTGCCCGCCAATCATAGATGTTACCATTGATGTGGTCGCACTCGCAACCGGCAGGTCTCGGACCAATCCATGTAAGAGCCATGAGCATGTGGCATGTCCTGTTCCCGAACTGTCGCATGAAGGGGTAACGCGTGTGGCATAGCCGTGTGTCTCGTGGTGGTCGTTGGTTCACGATGATCCGTCGGAATCGCCACTCTCCGTGTAGCAACCGACGCGAGTAGAACGCACCGTCCCGACTGCAATAGAGAGGTTTTCCGTCTGTTTTCTCTAACGGACACAACCGCACTTCCGTACCGTCCTCTGTCCGTCCCCATTCCGGGAATTTGTTTTGTGTTGCCATTTTAATAATGTTTTAATGGTTACTAAAATGGCTGGCGCCAGCCGTTAGCTGTTGAAATTTCGCTGCAAAAGTACTGCTTTTCAAATAAAGCATAGGGAAAAAAGTTGCACCTTTTTACGAGATGAGTGATTTTTTTAGTGTATATTTGATGGCACGTATGGATTTTTCGCAAAAAGTAGCGGTGACTCTGACCAATGAACGAAAATCTTTGTTTTTCGGATTGGCTTCTGCTCGTCGTTTTGCATCATTGTAGATGGTTCGTACGACTGCGACATAGAATTCGGAAGAAAAGAATCGTTCACTTAGGAACTCGTTGTCTGTGAGGCTTTGCAAGAACGCTTTGAGTGCCTCAATGAGGTGTTGTTCGGTGTTGCTTAACATGATTTTATAGGTTAAAAGACATAAAAAAAACGCAACCCCTTTCGGGGCTGCGTCCAGCAAAACGACATATACTATGTTCTGTTATTTAGTCGGAGCGGGTTGAGGACGGTAGCGTTCGACGAGTGCATTATGGCGAATGCGACCATAGATGGCTACGACCGAAGCACAGACGAACAGCAGGAGCAGATCCGTCATCGCGTCCGCATAGACCGGATGGCCCGTGATATACTCCGGATGGAAAAGCGTGAAATAGAAATATTCTATCACCTCCCAACACGCAGCCATTCCCACCGAAAAGAAGACGACAACAATCGCGGTGAGACGTTTATCGAGATGAATGCGGTCGCTCCATAGGTGCATCGCCACATGGATCTGCCACAAGAGAATATACGGACGGAGGATACCTGTTTCTATCAACACCAGATCATCCCACCATTTGATACGTCCGTTGAGGTCGAGTCCGTCGCCCAAGATGAGCGAACAGAGGCAGTAGAGGATCATGAAGATGGAGATGAGTGGCGGTACATCGAAGCGCCATGTGTCCCGCATCATGCGTGGGATACTAATCACAAACGCCATACCGGCATACTGCATCGCACGTAGGAGGATGAGACCACCGGAAGCATGGTCGAAGAAAGTGAGTTCTATCAAGTGGCATACACCCAAGGTGACCACAAGGCCAAGGGCGAAGTTATTGTGCATCTGGTTGCGCTTATGCCTATCCAGTCCGAAGAAGTATTTGTATTTTTTTCTTGCCATAAGTCCTTTTATTTGATATGCTTCTGATTCATCATCCGGCGGTAGTCACGTGCTGCCGAGGTGTGTGTTCCGTACGAAGACGAGAAGATGTGCGTGCCATTCAGGGAAGGATCGGCGCACATATAGAGGTAGTCGGTTTTCGGTGCGTTCAATACATAATCCAATGTACGCGGCAGGGGACAGCGGATAGGTCCGGGCGGTAGGCCTTTGTTCTTGTAGGTGTTGTACGGTGATTCCACTTTCAAATGGCTTTTGAGCACACGTTTGATGGAAAAATCACCTACCGCATAGATGACCGTCGGACACGCCTGCAGCGGCATGCCTTTGTGGAGCCGGTTGATATACAGGCTGGCGATCGTAGGCATATCCTTCTGGAGGTATGTCTCGCATTCGACGATGGAAGCGATAATAGCCACTTCGGCGGGTGTCAGTCCCAGCGCTTCCGCTTTCTCAAGACGCTCCTCAGTCCAAAACGCACGGTATTCCTCGTTCATCCGCTGGAACAGTTCGTCCGGCGAGATGGTCCAATAGGCCTCGTAGGTATTGGGGATAAACAGGCACCGGCTGCTCTCGCCAGTAAGGTCATATTCAGCCATGTATTCGTCGCTGCTGAGTCGCTCGATCATGTCCAGGCTATCCAGCATCAGTTGCGCTGCCACAATACCTGCTAACTCCTCGCGCGTACGTACCATGTTCGTCCACTTGATTTGAATAGGTGTCTGGTCACCGGTTTGAAGTTTGGTGATAAATAGTTTATCACCCATCTCGGCAGGGAAGACATAGTAGCCCGGCTTCGTCTCAGTGAATACTTTCAGCCGCATGTGCCAGCGCAAGTCGAGTTCGCCACTGATGTTGTAGTCCTGGCGCACCATATTCAGTACCGAATCGATAGACACGTCCGGATAGATATAATAGTGGTGCTCCTTCCCGTCCAGCGAGCGGAAGTTGCTCACATGATAGCGGTAGTATTGCTCCACACCGAACGTCAGCAGGAATAGCACAAGTCCGGTTACAACACCCAGAAAGGTATGAACAAAAGATGGTTTGATCGTCATACGAATACAGATTATTTGCTATGGATATAGTCCAGTGCTTTTTCGAGTTGGTTGTCGCGGCCGGTTGTTTGCCAGAGGTTGACGTCCAGCGGGCACTCGATATCCGGTTCAAAGCCGTAGCCTTCCACGGGTTTATATTCGCCATCCTTGTTCGGATAAAGGCACACATATTTCGGTATATACCCATAGATGGGTGTTGTGCCATTAACACCGAACGCACCCGAATAGGTCTCGCTGTACGCTTCGGGGTCAGGGTTGAGCGCACTCAGTCCACCAAAGGTGCGGGTGCCTATAAAGCAACCGTTGGGTTGTGATTTGACGCCATACGTGGTATTCTCGGCCATACTCATCGAATTGGTGTTAGCCAGTACCACGATAGGACGATCGTTGATCACCTCGTGTTCCCCTTCATAGGTCTGTACCACGAACGGTGTGATCGGTCCGAAATCCAAGCGTCCGACACCATTCTTAACACGCAAGCGGTGAGATTCCCAGCCTCCGGAAGGCAACAACGCACCCAATAGGTACTGATAGTCGAACACATAGCCGCCAACGTTATTACGCATATCGATGATCACACCGCCCAAGTCGCCGCTTTTATGCAGGGTTTGGATGGTGTCGAACCAATGATGCCAAACGCGCTCCACCGCCAGATGGTAAGACTCATATACCGAACCGGGTATTGGCTTCTGCTTATAGACAGGATTAAAATGCCCTGTCAGACCGCACGCACCCAAACGCAGATAGGCAATGTTGCCATCAAAAAGCGCGAAACGGATCGTCTTCACCATATCTTCTGCTAACATATCCTCAACGGGAACCATCTCCGCACCTATCTGCTGAGCGGTTAAGGCATATTTCGTACACAAGTCGTTAAACAACGGTCTCATGATGGCGATGAAGGCCGACAACTGGCTTCTGGGCATCTGGAAAGATTCTATCATCTGGTCCGTTTCGGCCTTCAAGTCCTTTGCAGACTGATAAACGGCATTGTTCGTCTCATCCGGTCCACCGGCAGCATCTATCTTTGCTATATAGGCCGCCGCCGCGCGATTGACACGATGGAAAGTCGAGTCCAGATGATCAATGATGATATCATCCGAACTGGTGGCATCGTACGCAAGAGCACGATAGGTAGCCGGCACTTCGGTTGTTTGATACTTTGCCAGCGTAGTTGCATTCATAGTCTCTTCGTTCTGCCGCGTTCCGCGCTCACGGGCTACACGGTCCATCTGAGGAGTCAACGTAAGATACCTGCCTGTGTGCAGATTCTTCACTTGCAGGGTCATGTGTCCGTCGTGCAGGGTGTCCGTGATCTGCTTGTAAAGCGCCAGCAGTTCTTCATTGGTCACTTGGGCCTGACGTTTGTCCAGTTCTTCGAACTTAGGCAGATAGGTACGATAGACCGCATCCCAGTCGGTGCCGTATGATTCCTCGATATCCCAGATGCCGTAGTTCTCGTTCATCGCAGTCCAGAACGCTTTGAACTCTCCGGCGAAACTATTGTTGGCATCGTAGTAAGCCTGAATATCATTCTGGCCGTACGACAAAAGGTCGTCACTCTGCGGACGGCAGCTACTCAGCGCAAGAGCGCAGAGTAGAATTGAAAATTGAAAATTGAAAAATGAAAATTTATTTCGTTTCATAGTCTGTCCTCCTTAAAATATATAGGCAAAGCCTACGTTCATACCTATGGTCGTATTAAAGCGATAGTCCTTGACGTGCTCCATGTACTGCTTCGTGGTGCTGATGAAACTGTAGTAGCATCGTCCTTCAGCATGGATAGCCCAGTGCTCCAAGAAACGGTACTCGATACCTATTCCTCCTGCCAGACCGAAGTCCGCCCGCTGGTCTTTCTTGTTTTGGAAGATATAGGGTTCGTTGACAGGACTCGTTTTCTCGACCATCGGATCATAGATCGTACCTTTATATTGTCCGGCAGCCCAATAACCGGCATAGACTCCGGCATTGACGAACCCTCGCACTTTCTGTCCTCCGAACGAAAACTGTGCCATCACAGGCAGTTGTACATAGGTGTTGTGAACGATGTAGTTCGTACCGGCATAGATGCCCGAACGACGGAAACGATAGTTGCGCTCCGAGGCTTCGAGTTCGAACCGCAAACCGAGCCAGTCCTTGAAGTTATACTGACCAAACACAGCAGCATTCCAACCCCAAGCCCCGTCATAATGGAAGTCGTTCTGATAGTGGGTGTCAATGCTGTACCAGTTGTAGGTGGCACCACCGGACGCGCCGATGCGCCACTGCGCTTGCGCCTTGCCCGGAAGAAGGAACAAGGAACAAAGAGCGAAGATGAATAAATAGATTTTCTTTGTCATATCTAACAATTTAACAGTTTTACGTAAACAGTACAATGATGAATGTCCGCCAAATAGTAGGCCACCAGTCCCGATGGAAGAGTTGCTTGAAGTCAATAAGCAGCACCGCAAACAATATCAGTTTGGGAACAATCATCGTCCAGCCGGACATGTGGTCAAAAGGCAGCTTATGGAAGAGCAGTATTGCTATCAGGCTCAGCAACTGCAATTGGCATAGGATAAAGAAGATGACGGTCACTATCTCAGCGAAGTTGTAACCTTCTATATATTCGCCGTTCTCTATCACCCATTCGCCTGTACCGATACGGGGACTCTTGCGCCAAAGAAGCCAAGTGACGAAGATGACTCCGAGCGACTGAATGAGAATATCCCACGCGCGGTTCTCGTCACGCCAGTCGTGGATATTATCCAACCACTGCGCCGCTTTGAAAATTTTCGTCATTTGTTGTATCGAGAGTTGTTCCGAATGGTCGCGAACGAGTTCGAAGGCCGTCAGCGTCATATCTTTGTTCTTAGGCGTCTGCACGTTGAGCACCCATGCCAATTGCACGAGAATAAGGGTTAGCACAAAGAACATGAAGAACGGTTGCATATACTTGCTTCGCCGACCATTGAGGTAGTCACAGATCAAGTGACCGGGACGCCATAGCAGGCACCACATAGTGTAAAAGATATTTCGCGAACCAAGCCCCCACGTTTCCATAAACGAGAGCACGGCACGTTTAACGGTAATGCGCTCATGCGACACCTCGTTCTGTTTCTTGATAACTTCCTGCTGGGCCTGATACCAATCCACCATGCGCTGCCAGTATAGCAGGCACAGGTTGCCCAAAGTTTTTAACTGTGTCAGGCACCAGATCCCTATTCCTTTGCTTATTTCTTTGAATGGTTTCATATTATTGCATGGACGAGAAAAAATAATCGGTTACCCAGTGCGGCATCTTGCTCGTTTTTGGGGTTACGGGTGACGGGTTATGGGTTACGGGTTCGCCGAGCACTTCACGGACACGCTTCTTGCCGGCGCGTTACCGGCATCTACCCCCAGGCATATCGATCGTCGAAAGCGGCAATCCATGATTAAGTTACTTCGTAACAAATGTAATGGTTGAATCGCCATTATTACAACAATTCTGCCATATATACCGGCACAAGCAAGGTCTCACCATCTTTCCGCAAATCTTTGGTGTAAACCAAATATCGGGAACTGATACGGTGTGAATATTTATCACAAAACTCATCCAATGATTTGTGAGACTTATAGCCTGACGATTTAACTTCAATCGGACATATCTTATTGCCTCGTGACAACAAGAAATCTATCTCATAATTATGGTTGTTGCCGTCAGGGAATGTGAAATAGAATAACTTGTCGCCATTGGCAACAATCATCTGAGCAATGGCGTTTTCATAGACGTAGCCCAGATTGGCTTCCAATTTGTCATTCAACAATTTCTGATAAATGGTGTTCTCTGTAAAGGCCTTATCCCAGAACGCAAGCGTTATGAACAAGCCCGTATCACAAAGGAACATTTTATAAGTGGACTGATCCGATGTGAGCGACATGCCTACATTCGGGTCATCAGCATGGTAAGCAACATTGACCGTCTTGCTGTCTTGCATAAGGAAAATAAGATTGTCCACCTGTTCTGCACGTGTCTTTTCTATAACGGTAGAAGGCTGATAGCGATTGGCGTTATGAGACAACTGGGTCGGAATCGCCATAAACAGACGTTCTGCTTTTCCTGTCTTGTCTATCTTCTGAAAGTCTTTTTGATAGAGACGGATAATCGCGCGTTTTACTTTATCTACTGCCGCAAAATTCTTGGTTGCAATATATTTGTTAACAGCCTGAGGCATACCGCCGACGAGCATGTATAGACGGAAATCGCGCAGTAACTTGCGGTTTATATCATCGCCGAAACCACGACGCTTCTCCATGGCTTCACGCAGCAGATCCATGGTCGTTGTATTGCCCAATGCCCAAAGGAATTCCTCATAGTCCATCGGGTACATGTCCAAGGGTTCCTCTTCACTCGGAATGATGATGTTTTCGGTGTTCTTATGAATGCTGATGAGCGAACCAGTCTCGATATAATCGTAACGCCCGTCTTCCACCAACGCCTTGATAGCTTGACGAGCAATAGGATATTTCTGCACCTCGTCAAAGATGATTACCGTATCGCGCTCGTAAAGAGTGACATCCTTAAGCACGCGCAAGCGAGTGAAGAAGTAGTCCATGTCGGAAAGATCATCGAACAAGGACTTCTCTCCTTTGGTTGCTTTGGAGAAATCAAAAATGGCATATGACTTGTATTCGTTTTTCGCGAACTCACGGACAATTGTACTTTTGCCGACACGACGAGCACCTTCTATCAAAAGCGCCGTCTCTCCTTGTGACTCACGCTTCCAATCTAACATCTTCTGATAGATCTTTCGCTTAAAAACTATCTCTTTCATATTGCTCTTTTCGAAATTCTTATCCCTTCGGGAACGATTATTTTCAATTTTCGCTGCAAAGGTACTGCTTTTTTTTGACATGTGCAAATTATTTCCAAGAAAAATGTTCCCTATCCGCAAAATTTATTTCTTCAAAATGTTCCCTGTCCGCAAAATCTTTTCTTGCAAAATGTTCCATGAGCGCAAGATGTTTGTCTGTGCCATTCACATCTTCTTTTAACGATTTTTTCTTTCCCCCAAAAAATTTTCGCGGAATGAAATGGAGCGAGCTATCCTAGGCGGAGGCCGCTCCTTCCAATTCAATGGAAGGACGCTCCGGGGGTCGGCTTACCGCTTGCATCGCCGGACATGCTATACAAAGAAAGAACCCCCAAGACGCAGGATGTAGCGACACCGGCATTGAATGCCGGGAAACAAACATACCAAGCCGGCATACGATGCCGGGTTAATGGACGAAAAGAACGGACGAACGAAACCACCGCTTTTTATGTTAACTTCCAAATTTTCTATCTTAAAAATTGTATATTTTTGATTTTTTTGTCTATTTTCGCTATTTTTGGTTGTATAGTGTAGAGTTTTTAGGCTGCATCCTTATATAATTGAGATCTTCTCCATTCATGGTTCTCTTCGTAGTCACAGTCGTTTTGCACTAATGAGAACGCGATTCGTAATAGTTTATTTCTAACGTTATTCACGCAGACACCTAAAGGTTTCCCCTTTTCTTTTAGGCGATTATAATAAATGGCGATATCTTCATTATATCGTGTAGCTATAAATGCTGCTTGCGTAAGGATCGCTTTTAATTGAGCGTTACTATAGTGACTAACATTTTTCTTGTGAGAGATAGAGGTTCCAGACTGTGCAAAGAACGGAGCAACCCCGCAATAAGAGCTTGCCTTTCGCGCAGATGTGATAGTCGCAAAGTTATGCGTACATATTATAAGAGCTGTAGTAGTTATTATCCCCATCCCTTTAATTGACATTATATGTTTATAATTCTTCTCTATCTCGGCGCTACTAGCAATTAGTTCTTGGATATGATCTTCGCATTCTTTGATTTCCTTATTTAATCGTGCTATATCTTGTTGTGATCTTGTATGCATCCAACGCATTTCGTCATTCATCACATGCGTACATTTGATTTCCTGGCTACTTGTATGTTTGCTTTGCTTTTCCTTAACTAATCTATCCCGATAAAGGAAGAGAGATTTTAGTGTACCTAATTTTTCTTCTACCGGCACATAAATGACCATTTTATCCATATGACGGATAGCATAGTCTGCTATTCGATCAGAATCTACACGATCATTTTTGCTTCTAGTGACACCATTACTCATCTTTATTTGTAGTGCACTTTCGCGCCACACATCGTACCCCTTAGCATACAAATAATTACATAGGTGCAATTCATAAGCACCTGTAGTTTCCAAACAAAATAGCCATTCCGATTTATCTGCTCGACCCGTAGCCTTGTCTACCGCTTTGAGCATTTTTCTAAACCCGGAAGGATTGTTCTCGTACACGTCATAGTGCAGGAATTCGGACTGTTCTGCACCAAAATGTACCTTTTTTACTGTTAAATCGAATTTTTCTTTCGAAACATCGATGCCAATTGAAAAATTTTTCATACCTTTGCGCTTTGAAATGAAACAATTAGGATGATTAACCATAAAACTGTACGGACTATCACTTTAATTAGACTCTGAGTCTGCCTTTTTATTTGGTCTTTGCAGTTTATCCAGATGGGGACTTTAACAGTGATTAAGCGGGTAACTTAAGAGGTTTGTATAGTTTACCCATCTGGGGTTAATCTTCCTTTTGACAACAAAGGTACAGATTAACTTTCATATATCCAAATAATTTCTACATTTTTTCAAAAGAGAAGAGAAAGGACTACAACGGTGGATAGATTCTATTATCTGGGAGGTAGATTAGTTTAACCTTCTGTCCGGTAGTCGCCCTTCCAACAAAAGAGGTCATCAACTACCATTTCTTCTCAAGTCCAAATATTAATAATCGTACACTTTAGCTAAGCGGGTGCAAAGTTAAAGGAGGTACTTGCCACCGGAGGCACACCCCCTAAACAACAAAACAAGAGAGCACGGACGAACAAAGGCGGGCACCGCCGCACGAAGCCACCGGAGGTACTTGCCACCGAAGGTAACCAACAATAAAGCACGAATCCGAAGGCGTGCACGAAAGAAGAGCGGATACCAGCGCGGGGGGCTTGCGGAGCGGGCAGGGCTCTGGCATTTACAAATGGGGTTGGTTATGGGCGAGGGTTGTAAAGACAGAGCACGCTCCGCAAGCCTAATGGCATATCGCAGAGATATGCCGGCGAAGCGGTAATCTGCCTACACCGCGAGCCATGCGGGAAGGAAAGGAAAGGAAAGCAAAAAAAAGGAGAGAGGACGCAGCAAGCAGCTACAGGACGCTGCGCTACAGGGGAGAGGAAAAGAAGAAATCCCCAAGAAAAAAATACCCCAAGAAAAAAATCCCAAGAAAAACTTGCATATGTCAAAAAAAAGCAGTAATTTTGCGGGCAAAATTCGCAAATAACAAAACAAATATAGCTATATGGCAACACAAGAAGAAACATTTAAGAAAATCGTTGCGCATTGCAAGGAGTACGGATTTGTTTTCCCGAGCAGTGAGATTTACGACGGTCTGGGCGCTGTATATGACTTCGGTCAGAACGGCGTAGAGTTGAAGAACAACATCAAGCGTTATTGGTGGGACTCCATGACGCTGCTGCACGAGAACATCGTCGGCATCGACGCCGCTATCTTCATGCACCCGACAACATGGAAAGCATCGGGACACGTAGATGCATTCAATGATCCGTTGATCGACAACAGGGACTCGAAGAAGCGCTATCGCGCAGACGTACTGATCGAAGATCAGATCGCTAAATACGACGAGAAGATCGCTAAGGAAGTAGAGAAAGCCCGCAAGCGTTTCGGTGAGTCGTTTGACGAAGAGATGTTCAAGACCACCAACGAGCGCGTGAAAGAGCATATTGCAAAACGTGAGGCGCTGCACGAGCGTTTCGCAAAAGCGATGAACGATAACAACCTCGAGGAGCTCAAGCAGATCATCCTCGACGAAGAGATCGTTTGCCCGATTAGCGGCACACGCAACTGGACGGATGTGCGTCAGTTCAACCTGATGTTCTCCACAGAGATGGGATCCACGGCGGACGGCGCGATGAAGATCTACCTTCGTCCGGAGACAGCACAAGGTATCTTCGTGAACTTCCTCAACGTCCAGAAGACCGGTCGTATGAAGATTCCGTTCGGTATCGCACAGATCGGTAAGGCATTCCGTAATGAGATCGTAGCTCGCCAGTTCATCTTCCGTATGCGCGAGTTCGAGCAGATGGAGATGCAGTTCTTCGTTCGTCCGGGCGAGGAGTTGAAGTGGTTCGAGCACTGGAAACAATTCCGTCTCAAATGGCATAAGGCATTGGGTCTGGGCGACGAGAAATACCGTTTCCACGACCATGACAAATTGGCGCACTACGCGAATGCCGCTACGGATATCGAGTTCTTGATGCCGTTTGGTTTCAAGGAGGTAGAGGGTATCCACAGCCGTACCAACTTCGACCTGAGCAGTCATGCAAAGTATAGTGGCAAGAAGATCGAGTACTTTGATCCGGAACTGAATCAGAGTTACACGCCGTACGTCATTGAGACCTCGATTGGCGTGGATCGTATGTTCCTGAGCGTAATGTGTTCGAGTTACGAAGAGCAGGCTCTGGAAGGCGGTGACACGCGTGTAGTACTCCACTTCCCTGCTGTCCTGGCTCCGGTGAAGGCTTGTATCATGCCGCTTGTGAAGAAAGACGGTCTGCCTGAGAAAGCCCGCGAGATCATGAACGAACTCAAGTTCGACTTCAAGGTAGCCTACGACGAGAAAGACTCGATCGGTAAGCGTTACCGTCGTCAGGATGCAATCGGTACACCGTTCTGTATCACCGTGGATCACGACACAGAGAAAGACGGCTGCGTCACCGTTCGTTACCGCGACACGATGGAGCAAGACCGCGTTAAGATCGAAGATCTGCACGAGATCATCCGCAAGGCCACCGATCCGAAGGAGCTCTACCGCAAGATCGTAGGTGACTCCTTTGAGGACACGAATGAGTAATAAAAAAAGCGGCACGCGCCGCTTTTTTTATTTCAGTTTACGCTTGATTTCGTCAAGGTTCTTTTGCAGTTCATCAATTTTCTGACTTACCTCATCGTTATTGTCTTGCACCATCGCATCGACGAAGATAGAGTTGATGAACGACATGCCGATAATACCGCCTAAGATGAGTTGGAAGCAGAAATAGAGTCGCACAAACTCCGCCGCCATGGTCGTGATACCGTAGTACTCGGCAATGGCGTTGGGTATCTCATACCATCCTTCTACCGTACATATCTGGAACACAGCGTATATCGAACGCAGCGGTGTACCGAAATGCATGGCGTCAGCGTCACGGAACAGGCTGCAGTTGAGCAGACCAAAGATGATGATGATGACCAGAAAGCTGAGCAAGATCGCATACGACTCCCGCATCGCCCGTTTAAACCCTTCGATGACCTTGGTGAAGT
>JAEEGH010017463.1_pt1 | contig 15294 bp, 9 predicted proteins | sample 9134181 | NCBI WGS metagenome assembly JAEEGH01 (sample SAMN16246544, study PRJNA631951) | gut metagenome | biome: gut microbiome; feature: rumen; material: DP-attached | host: Bos | place: Iran: Karaj | collected 2018-10 | reverse complement strand
CCGATGTCTGGCGTCAGGCTGCCGATGCCCATATCCGCATTCCGATGTTAGGACAGCTTGATTCTCTGAATGTGAGTGTCAGTGCGGCTATTCTCTTGTTTGAGGCTGTTCGCCAACGTCAATCCGTCAAATCTTAGAAAACAGTTATTGATATGGATTTCCGTACGGTTGTTGATGTCCCGTCACCTGATTTTAGGATCGGTCCTTGCGAATCCTTACTTTTCGTAGGTTCCTGCTTTGCTGATGCCATCGGTCAGCGTTTCTTGGAAGAGAAGTTCAAGGCCATTGTCAATCCTTATGGTGTGATGTATAACCCTGCCAGCATCCTCCACACCGTGCAGAAACTCTCCTCTCTCCACTCTCCTCTCTCCACTGTCACAACAGCCTTCCTCACCCTCGGCACCAATCATGTGTATTGTCTGAAGGAGACGGGCGAGATTGTTGATAACTGTCAGAAACGTCCGCAGTCACTCTTTCAGGAGGAAGAACTCTCCGTAGATGAATGTGCCGACTATCTGCAACAGGCTGTTGATTTGCTTCATACTCAGAATTCTGAGATGCATATCGTCTTGACCGTCAGTCCGATCCGTTACCGCAAATATGGTTATCATGGCTCCCAGCTCTCGAAAGCCACCTTGCTGCTAGCTATAGATAAACTTCTCACTTCTCACTTCTCACTCCTCACTTCTTACTTCCCTGCCTATGAGATCGTGAACGATGAGCTGCGCGACTACCGATTCTATCAGGCAGATATGCTGCACCCTTCTGATCAGGCTGTGACGTATATCTGGGAACGCTTGTCAGATACTTATTTGAGTGACGAGGCCAAATCGTTCCTGAAGGAGTGGGCACCCTTGAAAGCCGTCTTGAATCACAAGCCCTTCAACCCTGAATCCGAAGAATATCAGGCGTTGATAGATAAAACTATGTTAAAAGTCTGTGAATTGCAGAAAAAATACCCTAACTTTGCAGTCTAAAACAAAACAATTGAAGAGATGAAATATTCGATAGAAAAGATCACAACGCTCATTGGAGCGCGTCGCATCGGTGAAGTGGATGCCCAGATCGGTTGGCTGTTGACTGACAGTCGTTCTCTGTGCTTCCCAGAGGAAACCTTGTTCTTTGCCTTGAAATCTGCCCGTAATGACGGCCATAAATATATTGAAGACCTCTATCGTCGTGGTGTCAGGAACTTTGTGGTGGAGGCCAAGGGCGTCCTGGAGTTCTGTACATCAGGTACGGAGCACATGCCAGATGCCAACTTCCTGATTGTTCCCTCGCCATTGGCAGCCTTGCAGCGACTCGCCGAGCGCCATCGTGATGAGTTCAATGTACCCATCGTAGGTATCACGGGCTCCAATGGTAAGACGATGGTCAAGGAGTGGCTCTATCAGTTGTTGCTCCCTTCGCAGAAGATTGTGCGCTCACCGCGTAGCTATAATTCCCAGATTGGTGTACCTCTGTCCGTGTGGTTACTCAACGAACGCACGGAGATTGGTATCTTCGAGGCAGGTATCAGTCAGCCTGGTGAGATGATGGCCCTGCGTGATATCATCCAGCCTACTATCGGCGTGCTCACCTCGTTAGGTGCTGCCCATCAGGAGAACTTCCGCTCGATGGAGGAGAAATGTTTGGAGAAACTCGAACTGATGCACGATACTGAGGCGATGGTGTATTGTTCTGATAACGATGTCGTGAGCCGTTGCATCCGTCGTATGCAGTACCATGGTGAGAAGATTGCCTGGTCGCAGTGCGATGAGCAGGCTTCGTTCTTCGTGAAGAATATTGAGAACAAGGGCCAGACCACTCGCATCACTTATATCTGGCAACAGGAGGAGAATACCTATACGATTCCGTTTATCGATGAGGCTTCTATCGAGGATACCATTACCTGTGCGGTGGTGGCTTTGCGCCTCGGACTGACACCTGGGCAGTTGGCTGACCGTATGCCGAAACTCGAACCTGTCGCCATGCGCTTGGAGGTGAAGGAAGGTCAGCGTGGCTGCTTGCTGATCAACGACTCTTATAATAGTGACATCAATTCGCTCGATATCGCCCTTGACTTCATGAACCGTCGTGAGTCGAAACGGATGCTGAAGAAGACTTTGATCCTCTCGGATATGTTTCAGACAGGTACTACTCCTGAGGCGCTCTATGCTCAGGTGAGCGACTTGGCCGTGAAGCGTGGTATCGAAAAGTTCATCGGTATCGGACCAGAATTGATGGCGCAGGCAGATAAAATTCAGGTTGCTGATAAGCAGTTCTTTGCCGATGTGCCTCATTTCCTGTCGAGCGATGCCTTTACCGCTTTGCACAACGAACTGATTCTGTTGAAGGGCGCCCGTCCATTTGGTTTTGATCAGATCACTGAGCAGTTGGAGCAGAAGGTGCATGAGACCATCCTGGAAGTGAATCTCAATGCGGTGGTGGACAACCTGAACTACTTTAAATCGTTCCTGAAGCCTGAAACGAAGATGGTATGCATGATCAAGGCCGATGCCTATGGCGCTGGTGCTGTGGAGATTGCCAAGACGTTGCAGGATCAACGTGTCGATTACCTCGCTGTGGCTGTGGCCGATGAGGGTGTCACGCTCCGTAAGGCTGGTATCACGGCCAATATCATGATTATGAATCCTGAGGTCACGGCCTTCAAGACCATGTTCGACTACGATCTGGAACCTGAGGTGTATTCCTTCCGTCTGTTGGATGCGCTCATCAAGGCAGCGCGGAAAGAGGGTATCACGGGTTGGCCTGTGCATATCAAGTTTGACACGGGCATGCATCGCTTAGGCTTTGATCCTGTGGATGACATCTTTAAGCTGATCGACCGCCTGAAGCACCAGAACGCCATCATCCCGCGCTCGGTGTTCAGCCATTTCGTGGGCTCCGACAGCGATGGCTTCGATGAGTTCTCAGCCCGTCAGTTTGCGCTCTTTGAGGAAGGTAGTCAGAAGCTGCAGGCAGCCTTCTCTCACAAGATCCTCCGTCACATGGACAACTCGGCGGGCATCGAGCACTTCCCTGAGCGCCAGATGGATATGTGCCGTCTCGGCATCGGTCTCTATGGCGTTGATCCGCGTAACAATCGTATGCTCTCTACTGTCTCTACGCTGAAGACCACCATTCTTCAGATGCGCCATGTGCCTGCTGGTGAGACGGTAGGCTATAGCCGTAAGGGTAAGATCGAGCGCGACTCCGTGATTGCCGCTATTCCTATCGGTTATGCCGACGGACTGAATCGTGGACTTGGCAACCGCCGTTGCTATTGTTTGGTGAACGGTCAGAAGGCAGAGTACGTGGGAAACATCTGCATGGATGTGGCGATGATCGATGTGACTGACATTCCTTGCCTGGAGGGCGATCAGGTGGAGATCTTCGGTGAGCATCTGCCCGTCACAGAACTCAGTGATGTTCTCGGCACCATCCCCTACGAGGTACTGACGGGTGTCTCGAATCGTGTGAAGCGCGTCTATTTCCAGGATTGATATGATATGGCCCAAGGGCCACCTATTATTATTGAAAATAAAAAACGCAGGGAATTAACTTTTCTTTGCGCTTTTTTCTTTTTAGTTTCAGATAATTTTCATATTTTTGCAACCAGAACAATTATAATTGACTTTATTAACTAAAAACTTAATTAATTATGGTGAAATTCAAGAATTTCTTATGGGGAACGTTAGCGATGCTGACAGCCCTGTTGATGGTGGGGTGTGACGAAAAAGACAACCCCGTTAGCACTTCGCTGAGAATGGACACTTCGACACTTGTATTGTCGGTAGGTCAGTCGGCCAGACGTACGGCCAGATCTGCAGCAGAAGATGCAAAGTTCACTTACACTTCAAGTGTTCCTTCTGTGGCAACGGTCGATCAGAGAGGTAAAGTGACAGCCCTTACTGTCGGAAATGCAGAGATCAAGGTTGAGATGGGCGCAGCTGGCGGATTTGCTGCTTCAACCCTTCAATACACTGTGCAGGTGAATCCCGTCTCTGCTCCAGCTCTGAAGAATGTGGATAAGACGACGCCGCTGACGCTCGTGGCTGCTGAGGATGGCAAGATTACCGTCTATTTCAATGGCGGTATCACGCTAGAGAACGACATTAAATACACCGTTAACGGTGGTGAAGAGCAGACTATTGCCAAGAACACTGAAGGCTCCTACGATATTATCGTAAAGAAGGGCGATACGGTGCAGCTTTATAGTGAGAACACTTCTTTGGGCGGTGGCTCTGTCGCTGGTGCCCGTGGTCTCACGAGAGCTGTTGAAGAGGGCGCAAAGTTTATCAACATCCGTCCTTCGATGAAGACAGAGATCTTTGGTAACGTGATGAGTCTGCTGAAGGGTAAGGACAATCTGGATTCTGAGGATGCAGAAACTATCGAGGCCGATAATGCTTTCTATGGCCTGTTCTCAGGAGCTGATAAGCTTGTGAACAGTGAAGAGCGCGAACTGGTGCTGCCAGCCACCACCTTGAAGGATGGCTGCTATCAGGATATGTTCAGTGGCTGTAAAGGCATAGAGAAGGCACCCGAGCTGCCTGCTCCCACGCTGGTAAAGGACTGCTATAGCGGAATGTTCGCAGACTGCTCAAAGCTGAGTGAAGTGAAGTGTCTGGCTACGGACGTTTCGGCTGACGGCTGCGTTAAGGACTGGTTGGCTGATGCTGGTAAGGAGGCTGAGACACCTCCTGTGGTCGAGATCGTTGAAGACTCAAACTGGAGTACTGCTGCTGCTGATGCTATTCCTGCTAACTTTACGAAGGTGATTGCCATATCAGCGATTACCGTAGAGCCTGAAATACTGTTAATGAAAATAGGAGATACTGCCACACTGAGAGCAACAGTGGAGCCTGCAGAAGCTATAGATAATCCCATAAAGTGGTTCTCTGACGATCCCTTTGTGGCTACTGTTACTGATAAGGGAGAAGTGACCGCTGTTGGCGCAGGTTCTACCAAGATTACCGTATCTACCCCCGATGGTGGCGTATTTGCAGTTTGTAAAGTGACGGTAGAAGCATTGCCAGAGCCCGATGACAACACACCTTATAAGGTCTGGGTCTATGGCGAGGATCCGCGGCAAGAGCCTTCATTCAGCCCTAGTGCATTGGATGGTGCTGCCATGCGTTTCAGCAGTACAGAAGGTAAGTACTTCCGTACGCTTACTGACGATGAATACTTCGGTCTCAAGACCCTTATTGTTGATGTCTCAGATGCTACAGATGATTGTACGATGAAGGTGATGAACGGCTGGTGGTCTGCTACTTATGCTGATTATGTTCCAGTTTTAAATGGTCAGATGAAGATTCAGATCACCGAGGAGATGGCAAAAGACTGTGCAAAGGGTGGCGGAGGTAGAGACCTTGACCTCATGCTCTATGGAGGTAGTTGTACCATCAACTCTGTTTATTATATAGAAGGTGAATCTCAAGGTGATGACGGTGAAAAAGTTCTTATAACGGATGTGTCGTTACCAGAATCTCACTCGATGGTGAGTGGTACTAATTCAAATACTCTGGCTGCACAGATTCGTATCACGCCTGAGAATGCTACCGACAAATCGATGACTTGGACTTCTGACAATACAAGTGTTGTGAAAGTAAATGAATACGGAGTAGTCTTTGCTCAAAAAGATGCGAGTGGAGTTGCCCATATTACAGCAAAAGCAAACGATGGTAGCGGAAAGTCCGCCACATGTACCGTAAGCGTAAAAGGTTTAGGGTCTATTAAATATGAGACGACAGAAGTTACCAAGACTCCTGGTAGTACATTTACCAACAACTCATTAGTACTTGTTGGAGATGGTACTGTGACCTATACTTCTTCTGATACGAATATTGCTAAGGTAAATGCTTCGACAGGCGAAGTGACCATTGCTGCTGATGTTTCTGGAATCCAGACGGTTACTATTACAGCTACTGCTTCAGATTCAGATAAATACATCTATCCAGCCGATGAAAAGTCTGCTTCTTACACTGTGAAGGTATCTCCTGCTACTACTCAGGCAGAGATGGACGACTTTAATCCTGGTTCATGGTAATTCATAATGTATAACAGAACTAAAATGAATAAAGATATGAATAACAATATCATAAAAAGCCTGCGCCGCACGTTGCTTTGCACCGTCGCCGCAGCAGCCGTGACAATCGGGTTTACGGCGTGTGCCGATGAGATGTTTGAGACGCAAAACGTCACTGCGCCTGCTAATGGCAATGGTTATAAAATCAATATCGCTGCAAACATTGGTAGTGGAGATACGCGTGCCGTTGCCTATAATAGTGAGACCGGTGGCTATGATGGCACATTTGAGACTTCCGATTTTATCTATGTGTATGATATCACTAAAAATGCGGAAGGTCGGAAAAAGTATGAGGGGAGTGATTGGTGGGGACCCACTTATCTCACCCCAGATGCAAATGGTAAGAAAGTCAATCTGGTTGGAGAGTTGAGTTTCTGCGCCTGGGATTCTGAAGCTAAAGCAACGGTTGAAATAACACCTGGAGTTGGTGATGAACTCATGCTTTACTATAAAAATACTGGACCATCTATTTATTATAATAATTGGTCTGGGGAGACTATTCAAGACTATGCTATAGCCAAAGTGACGATTTTATCTATCGACGACAATGGTGTTATTAAGACCTCTGCGGCTACTTTTACGCATCCACAGTCGCTTTATAAGATCAACTTCACAGGTATAGCTTCTGGTGTAAAGATCGAGACGATAAGTATAAAGTCTGAACAACAGAAACTGGTATCTGAGTATAATCCAACTAATATACAATGGCCGAATTATTTTGGCAATGTGAAGTATTACTATAATGATAATAAAAAAGAAGGTACAGGTCAGCGCGAGTTGTTCTTTATGTTGCGTTTTGCCGATAACCCCTATAACAAAGACAAGGTTAGCAGTTCTGGCGATGCGATTACTTTCAAAGCTCTGGGTTCCGACGGTCACTATTATACAGGTAGCAAGATCGTTCAAGGCAATTTGACAGATGGTAAGTATTATCAGGCAGAAGTGGCAATGGACGACGCAGGTTTGGCCATGACGTTGACTAATAATTCCACAGGAGAAGTTGTTGTCCTTGATTCATATACTCAAATCCATTCTAATCAAGCCCCATACACGTTGGAACATAATGGATATGATCTTGATATTGAATGGGATGGAGGAGAAAATACCTTAACGTTCAAGAATATCTCCTTAAGTACGCCTTATGAAGGCTTTAGATTGTTTCCTGATAAAAGCGATCCTGAAAATACAAAGAATCATTATCTTGTGTTGGAAGGTGAGAATACACTGTATTGTGATTATGAAGGTCAAGGTATAAAAGTTTTGGATGGCAGCTCTCTTTACGTTTCTGCAAAATCAGCTAAGGATAAGTTGAATATTACACAGGGCGTGATTCGTTTGAATAATGCCACAATGACACTTGAGAGTGGAGAGATCACTGTTAATGGTTATATTGAAATGTACGATAATTCAACCATCAAGGTTGAAGGTGGTGTTCTGACCGCTAATACCCTTTACGGCTGGAATAGCAGCTGTATCATCTCGAAAGGCGGCAAACTGCGCATAGCAAAGAATAGCTATATTTCAGAAGGACTCATCAAGGCTGCAGAAGGCTATACCCTCGTTGTTAATGATGACGGTGAGTATTGGGCCTATACGGCCATTGAGGACGATGGCTCAGGTCTCGCTAAGAGTATCGTGGTGATGCCAGGTGCAGTCACTTTAACTTATGGTCTATCCGACTGGGGTGGTGAAGAATTGAGGGCTTATGTCTATCCTGAGACGACGAAAGATCAGTCGGTGACATGGAAGACAAGCAATCCTGATGTAGTAGAAGTATATGGGGAAGGAAAGATCCGTGCAACAGGTGTCGGCGTAGCCACAGTGACCGCAACAACAAAAGACGGCACAAATCTGTCAGCTGAATGTATCGTGACCGTTAAGCCTGTTGGTGGAATTATGTATGAGAATGATGAAGTGAGTGTGACACCTGAGAGCAAGCCCTTCATTAATCCGATTACGAAAGCTGGTAAGATTACTAGCATCACCTATACTTCTTCAGACACAAGTGTAGCCACTGTGAATGCTTCGACAGGTGAGGTTACCATTGCATCTGGAGCTACCGCAGGTCAGACGGTTACCATAACAGCTTCTGCAACCGTAGAAGAAGATGATGAATATTTCTACCCGGAATATCGTATGACTGATAAATACACTGTGAAGTTGGTGCCTGTCACCAGTCAGGGTGAACGTAATGACTATACACCTGGTTCATGGTAATAATAATGTATAATTTAAACGAATAAAGATATGAATAACAATATCATAAAAAGTTTGCGCCGCACGTTGCTCTGCACCGTAGCCGCAGCAGTCGTGACAATCGGGTTTACGGCGTGTGCCGATGATGCTTTAGTGACTCAAAATACCCCTGCGCCTGCCAATGTCAACGGTTATAAGTTCAGTATTCCTGCCAATATGGGTGGTGGAACACGTGCCATTGCCTATAATAGCGAGACGGGTGGTTATGATGCCACGTTTGAGACATCAGACAGGATCTCTGTATATGATGTTACCAAAAATGCGGAGGGCATAGAAAAGGAAGATTGGGGTTGGAATTATGCTTATCTCAATCCTGATGCTAATGGGAAGACAGCCAATTTATGTGGTGTGATTGATTACTTCAGATCAAGGAATAGTGGGGAGGATGTAACACCAGAAGTTGGTGATGAGCTCATGCTTATCTATAATAATAGTGGTACTTATCTTGACTATAGCCGCAATTATGCTGGTGGTAACTATTATTTATCTGATATTGCCGACTATGCTATAGCATCAGTGAAAATTACGTCAATTGACGGTGGTGTGATTAAGACTGAACAGTCCTCTTTCTTGAATCCGCAGTCAATTTATAAGATCAATTTTAAAGGAATTGGCTCTGACGTAAAGATCAAGAAGGTAACTATATCGTCGGAACAGGAGAAACTGGTGTGCGAGTATGTACCAACTGATATAGATTGGTCGAACCATTTTAGCCCTGTAAGCTATATTTATGCAGAAAAAGGTACAGACCAGCATGAGTTGATCTTCATGCTACGTTTTGCAACCCCACCATATCAAGACACCGAAAGTACTTCTGGTGATGTGATTTCTTTCGTGGCTCTTGGCTCTGACGGTCATTATTATAAGGGTACAAAGAGTGTTACAATCAACTTGGAAAATGGTAAGTATTATCAGGCGGAAGTGGCGATGGAAGATGCAGGTTTGGCTATGACGTTGATAAATAATAAAACAGGAGAGTCTGTTTTACTTAGTAATAGATGGACTTCAATAAGCACAAAGGAAGCTGGTTATACGGCAACGAATACAGCTATTAATACTTCGTTGTCATGGTATGGTGGTGATCAAGCATTAACGCTTAAGAATGTATCGGTTAATAGTAATAATTATAGTGCATTCATTGAAGCACTCAGTGATTACGATGATCCAGATAATACCAAAGTACATAAGCTCGTATTGGATGGCGTGAATACTTTGAATACTGGTTTACGGATAGGTAACAGCTACAATAGCAGCGGTAGCGACTGTTCACTTATCGTCTCTGCCCTTTCTGGAGGAAAATTGGATATTACAAGTGGAGGTATTTATTTAGGTACAAATGCAACAATGACAATTGAGAGTGGAGAAGTATCAGTTGACTATCTCTCTTGGGATGGTGAAAGTTGCAGCGTCATTTTATCTGGCGATGCTAAACTGCGTGTTGGAGGAGGTATCTATGATTTTATCAAGGCTGCTGATGGCTATGTCCTTAATACAACTACAGATGGTGACTACACCGTCTATACGGTGACGGCAGTAAATTAACTCACTTCAGGTTAGTTCGTGAAGCCGAATTTACGGGTACGTGTAGGAAAACTGATTCCTGCATGTACCCGTAAAACTATTCCCAATATTCGTGTATCCAAATCATGACACTGTCATTTGTCATAATTGTCATGGTCGGAATGGTATTTTTGCTACTATTAAGGGTAACAATTGCGGCCTAGTATAGTAGCAAATTCTACCATTAACAATCCGTTCCCCGCATGACAAATAACCCTTCTTCAGTTGCTGCCTTCTCAACGCTTGAGACCACATTCCCTCTATCCGATGGCGCTATTCCTCCATCCGAAGCTTAAAATCCGAACGGTTTGAATGGCTGATTTTTCGCAAAGGCGCATGACACATGACAATTATGACAAATGACAGTGTCATTTTCTGAATCAGCGCTTTTACGAAAAATCCTCTAAATTACTCCATATTTATATAATATATTAATATATTATATAAATATGATTTAAAATCTCATATTTTCAGAAACTTCCCTGTGCTCAGAATGCAATTGTCATTTGTCATAATTGTCATTTTTTCATGTCACTCCCTGACGAAGATGGGGATGTAGGCTTTGGTGACAGGGGTGGTGATGGTCTGACCGCCGTTGTAATGGATGCCCGTGCGATAGTCGGTCCAGCCGCCTTCGTTTTTAGGAAGGTAGGTCTTCCATTCCGTGACGTTGGGTTCTGTCACAGGACTGATCAGATACTTCGGGCCAAACATATACTCATATTTCTGTTGCAAAGCCTCTGGGTCGTCAGCAAAGTCGAAGACCAGCGGGCGCATCAGCGTGTAGCCCTTTTCGGCAACGGCTGTGGCGCAGGAGTCGATATAGGGTTGCAGACGCTCACGCTCTTTCAGGCAGTTGGCAATGATCTGCTGGGCTTCAGCCCCGTAGTTCCAAGGTTCGGTGTTGCTCATGTAACCATGTACGCGCATCAGGGGCAGATAGACGCTGGTCTCAATCCAACGGAGCATCCGCTCGATATAGTCCTGATTGGTGTATTGATCCTGCGGACGGAAGAAACCGCCTGCATCATAGGTCCACCAAGGGATGCCTGCTGTCTGGATACCCAGTCCAGCCGTCAACTGACGACGGAAGGTCTCCCAGTCGTTACCTACATCGCCTGACCAGAGGGCTGCATTATAGCGCTGGATGCCTGGGAAACCACTGCGCGTGAGAATCATCGGCTCACGACCAGCAGTCACGAGTCCGTTATAGACCGTCTGACAGACGAACAGGGGATAGATGTTGCGAACCTGTTCGCCACTCCAAAGTCCTTTGTTGACGCGACGCCCAGCAAGGTCATCGTTCTCAGGCTCTGTAGCATCCTGCCACCAGGCATCGATGCCGAGCGGCACCAGACGCTCCTTGAAGTTCTTCCAATAGGCAGCGGCAGCCTCAGGATTGAAGAAGTCGATCCAGTCGGTTTCAGGGATATAGAAGCCGTCGCGCTCCATCTGTTGACCCACCACTGAGCTTTTGTCAATCTTTGACCATACGCTCAGCATCAAGCGGATGTCCATCTGGTGCAGACTATCGGTAAGTGCCTTGGGATCAGGGTAGTTGTCGGCATCAAACTGCATGGAGTTCCAGCCAGTATTGCCCCAGTATTGCCAGTCTTGCACGATCATACTGATGGGCAAGCCCTCTTGTTTGAAACGGTTGGCAGTGGTTAGGATTTCATCGGAAGAGTGGAAACGCTCGCGGCAGTGGATATAGCCCAAAGCCCATGATGGCATCTTGGGTGCCTTACCCGTGAGTTTGCGATAGGTGGCGATGATCTCATCGGGTGTGCCTGTAAAGACGGTGTAATCGACACGCTCAGCCACAGGCGAGCTGAACACGGTCTCATCGTTCACTTTCTGATAAAAGAGGGTCGGCTGGTCGTCCTTGGTGAGCTCGGCCGTCAGCTGATGCTGACCTGCTTGGAGATGAACAATCTGTGAGGCAGTAGGGGGTAGCCACAGGTTCTGCATCTCGATGACGGTCTGTCCATCGATGCAGAGGTTATGACGGCGTGCCATCTTCTGACCTACGTCGAGCAAAAGGGCGTAATCACCTTCTTCAGCAATAGAGATCATGCCCTCGAAGATATGACGCTCGCGCACCTCTTGCTTGCCGCCTTCTGTAGAGGTGACATCCACCACTTCTTGTGCACCAGCCCCTTCGCGCTTCTCTAATCTGACGCTCTGGTCGGCTGGGTTGAATTCCGTCATACCATAGTTGTTCCACAGGATACCATAACCTTTGCTCGACAACAGCATAGGGATGGAAATCTGCGTGTTTACTTGGGTGAGTCGTCGTGAGAGGCCACGCACATTCGAAAAGCCGTCCTGAAACTGTCCGAGTCCGAATTGATATTCGTCCTGAGAGGAACTGAATGCCAGTGTGGCCTTGCCGTTGCAGAACTGATGCTTGGTAGCCGTGAATACCACGCGCCCAGCAGCATCCTTGACGGATAGTTTCTGTTGCTGGGGATCGATATCAACTTTCACTTCAGCCTCCTTTACAGGGGTGTTGTTGACATAGATCCACTCAGGGAGTTCTTGTTTCACCTCGCCTTCCTGATACTGGATGCGAACGGCATTGGGGGCGATGGTGGTAACAGTCAGTTGTCCGTTTCCAAAGGGAACGGTATCTGCTGAGGTTGTCGCCATAAAACAGATGGCGGCTATGGTTGATAGCATCTTTTTCATATCAGGCTTTCTTGATGTAATCTACGAAGGCATAAGGGTAGGCGTGACGCTCATCGGTATCGTGGCTCTCACGGCTTTCTTCCTGCCAGTCGTCGTAGGCAGGGAAGAAGGTGTCGGCTTCCGCAGGGGTGTCGTCGATCTCCGTCAGACAGAGACGGTCGGCCAGTGGCAGAGCTTGTTGATACACGCTGGCACCACCGATGATATAGATGTCCTCGTCGGCAGTGCAATGCGCAAGGGCTTCCTCTAAGGATGCATATACGTCGCAACCAGGAAAATCCTTTGTGCTGCGGCTCAGAACGATGTTACGACGATTGGGCAGCGCGCCTTTGGGGAGCGACAGAAAGGTGTTGCGCCCCATGATGATGGTGTGCCCGGTGGTGAGCTGCTTGAAGCGCTTCAGGTCGTTGGGCAACCAATAGATCAGCTTATTCTGAAATCCGATGGCTCTATTCTTCGCCACCGCTGCAATAATATTAATCATTTTACCTTTTTACCTTTTTACTTTTTTACCTTTACACCTTTACACACTAACCTCCGCTTTGATATGTGGATGGGGATCATAGCCTTCAAGCTGGAAATCCTCGTACTGGAAATCGAAGAGTGATTTCACATCCGGATTGAGGATCATACGGGGCAGGGGACGAGGCTCACGGGTGAGCTGCAGCTTGGCCTGTTCGATATGATTCAGATAGAGATGGGTGTCGCCGGTGGTATGGATAAAGTCACCAGCCTTGTAACCTGTCACCTGTGCCATCATCTGCAACAGCAGGGCATAGGAGGCAATATTAAAAGGTACACCCAGGAAGGTGTCGGCACTGCGCTGATAGAGTTGCAGCGACAGGCGGTCACCTGCCACGTAGAACTGGAAAATGGTGTGACAGGGCGGTAAAGCCATCTTGTTGACCTCTGCCACGTTCCAGGCTGACACGATCATTCGACGGGAGTTGGGATTGTTCTTCAACTGATCCAGCACATATTGAATCTGGTCGATGGTACCCCCGTCATAGTCGGGCCATGAACGCCATTGGTGTCCATATACCGGTCCGAGCTCTCCGTTCTCGTCAGCCCATTCGTTCCAGATGCGCACGCCGTGCTCCTGCAGGTACTTCACGTTGGTGTCACCCTTCAGGAACCAGAGCAGTTCGTAGATGATCGACTTCAGATGGAGCTTCTTGGTGGTGAGCAGGGGGAACCCGTCGTCGAGGTTGTAGCGTGACTGGGTGCCGAAGATGCTGATGGTACCGGTACCGGTACGGTCGCCTTTCTCAGTACCTTCCGTCAGAATACGATTAAGAATGTCTAAATACTGTTTCATATATTTTACCTTTTTACTTTTTTACCTTTTTACCTTTTCCATCATCTCCACAGGTTCTGTTGGCAGGTGGGTGGTCTTGATGCGCCAAGGCTTCGGGTAGAGGTTGTTGGCGCGGTTGCCGATGTTCTTGACAGGTCCAAGGGCGAACCCCTTATAGGTGACGGTAACAAAGCCGCGAGGGGTATCTGCAGGCAGTGTCAGAGCCTCACCACGCAGGTATTTCAGAGCGTCGGCGTAGGGCAGGTCAACCTGCGGGTAAGCGCCTTCGGGCAGATCGGCTTTCAGTACCTTGAGGCGCTGCATGTTGTTTTTGGTGTCAGCCCCAGACTTCGTGCCTCCCTTCCTGAGTACAGCGACGAACAGACCTTCACTCTGTGTGATACCGGGGATGAAGCGATAGACGGGCGCCTCGAAGCCCGCAAGCAGTGAACCCGTGATGCGCCATTCCGGCTTGGTGGGAATCTCCAGCGGCTCTGCGTCGTAGGTGTCGATGATCCAGCGCACGTTCTCTTCGTTCTCCTTGGTATTAAAGGTACACGTGCTATAGATTAGGATGCCGCCAGGGGTGAGACACTCCCAGGCGTCGGCGACAATCTCTCGTTGCAGGCGCCAGCACTTCTCTACGTTCTGCAGACTCCATTCACCGATGGTGGCAGGGTCTCTGCGGAACATCCCTTCACCAGAACAAGGTACGTCGCACAGTATCATGTCGAACAGGGCCTTCGCCTTGTGGTAGTCGCGTGGATAGTTGTTGGTGACGACGCAATCACTCCAGCCCCATTTCGTGATGTTCTCCAAAAGGATCTGTGCCCGTGAGGTGATCGGCTCATTGCTGACCAACTGGCTCCCCTCAGGCAGGACACTGCGGACGGCAGTGGATTTACCGCCAGGCGCAGCACACATGTCGAGGACGGATAAAGGCTCTTGTCCTAAAAGCGTTCTGAGGATATGACAGACAAACATGGAGGCGGCTTCCTGCACATAGTAGCAGCCAGCATGGAAGAGCGGGTCGAAGGTGAAAGCGGGGCGCCCCTTGAGGTAGAAGCCTTCGGGGCACCAGGGAACGGCTTGCTCTATATGCTCCGCCCTCAGTGCTACATCGTGCCTGGGATTCAGTCGGATGCTGGTGGGAGCCTCCTCGTTGAAGGCTTCCATAAAGCTGTTAAAGCGCTCTTCGCCCATCACCAGCCTGGTTTCTCGGATAAATTCTTCGGGCAGTTGTATCATTTTCGGTACAAAGGTAGTGCAAACTGAGCGAAAAACCAAATTATATTTGAGTTTTTCCGAAGTGCAGCCTACCTTCGGGCAGTTTTCTGCGCAAAATTAAGAAAAATATAAGAATTTCCATTATCTTTGCAACTAATTTATGATTTGTTGCGTCAAACAGACAAAGAAA
>JAEEGH010017462.1_pt1 | contig 15297 bp, 7 predicted proteins | sample 9134181 | NCBI WGS metagenome assembly JAEEGH01 (sample SAMN16246544, study PRJNA631951) | gut metagenome | biome: gut microbiome; feature: rumen; material: DP-attached | host: Bos | place: Iran: Karaj | collected 2018-10 | reverse complement strand
TATGAGAGATTCTTTGATAAAACGTTTTGTAGATATCAAGAACAGCGCGAGAATTTCGCCCAGAATGGATTTTCTCGGAAATAAACGCCTTGACCGTTTTGATTTTGTTGTCAATTTGAGTGTCGACCAGATTGATTCCGTTAATGGACAAAACTGAGGCAGCCACAAGAATCTCCATTATCCGTTCAAGGTTTTTGTCCGCTCCCAAAAACTCTTGGATGGCGTGTTCTGCAATTGTGAAATTAGGATATGTTGCGACAAAGTTGTCAAACAGAGGCGCCATTACTGGTATGCCCAACTCCACTTCTTTCCCATCGGGAGCTATATCAACACAACTAGAACAACCAGCACCAATGAGAAAACTTAAGTTTTCAATTTGAAGGACTTTTGCCATTTCTGTTTTGAGTTCCCCCAAGGAAACCCTTTTACTTTCAGATCCGCGCTTGAACTGGATGATCGAGTCAAGATCATCCACCTCCTTTTGGGAATTCTTGTCTTGTTTGTTCATTTGTGGATTTCCTTTGACTGAGTTGTCGAACAACTTGGGTTGCGCGTGGGTGTACTCGGCATCGCTACAGCATTTGGTTGCTCCGCAACGGGCGGCGCAGAGGAAACAGCGAGCGGGCGAAGCGTTCCGCTTCGACCGCTCGCTGTGTGACGGATTAGACGGCACCAATCTGCGCGTTGATCCATTTCTTCGCTTCGTCACTCAGACGTCCCGCACAAGAGACGATGTCAATTTTTGCGATGAAGACGCCGTCGTTTCGATCTGCTGCGGACAAGAGCTTTTTGATTTCGGCGGATGTATGTCTGGTTTTTACGATCCAAGTCGATTCAAGTATCCAGCATTGTGCCGCGAACTTGTTGATCTGTTCTTCCAGGCCCGGGTAGTCCTTACGAGGCTTGTTAAGATCGTATGCGATGATGTAGTACGACGGAGTAGTGTTCATGTCGTTTCCTATTTGAGGATCCCGCCAGTTCATTCATTGCAAACCGGACAATGGATGCGGACCGATCCCGAAGGAGTATCGGGATGAATGGTGTTGTCCAGGTTGGTTCCGTTGTCCTTGTAATCATGCCAAGCGTAGCATTCTGCGAAAAATGCGTCGCGTACACATGTCTCGTATCGAAACCAGAATTTGGAGTAGGGTTCTCCATTGTCGAAGTGTTGGAGCAGCCTCCGTTGCAAATCGGTGTCGGAACGACCAACGTAGTACCAAGGAGTTGACTGGTCGTCGTAGCGAAGAAGAACGTATGCACCAATCCGATTCGGTTCGACCATACGATTGATTGTGTCGCGATTGAAAACGAGCGGACCAGACCATGTTTGTTGGGCCATTTTGTTTCTCCATTTATTTGTTGTGGTTGATTGCGGTTTGCCCAAGGGGCGTTCCCCGCGGTTGTGAACAAATATTCTACCATAGTGTCAAGCAAACCGTTAGCAACATTTGTGCAACAATTTCGGCTTGGCTTTTGGGGAGAAAGAGGGGTGAGATGCCGGATTGCGGGGGGCGTTTTGCGCCGCGGAAGCGAGGCGATGTCTCACCTGCCTTCGATCGCCTTCGCCGCGTGGGACGCGGCGAGGCGGAGGAATTGCGTGGGGAGTGACTCGCTACGCTTTCAAGCGCCCCAGTCGGAAAGCATGTCGATGGAAATGACGGGAACCATCGCGAACGATTGCTCCACAGTTTGCGCCTCGGTGTCTTCGTTTGCGGATTCCTTTGCCCCGGGTGTTCGATGCGCTCGCGCCAGAACCGATACGACGGATTCGCGGTAGTCCAGAGGGCACAAAACGGCGCGGAGTTTTTCGAGCGGGACATCGGAAAAGACCCGCCATTCCCGCTCGTGGGTGAAATCCTGGACTTTTCCGTTCCCCGGCATTGTAAGGACGTTCGACAAGCCAAACAGGCGATTTCGAACCGGAGAGCCGGAATGAGAGCAAGTCTGGTCGACGAGGCCGTATGTCTCCGAGTCCATGTATAGGCAGGGCCTTCCGTTGAGTGGCGGGGAGAAGATGTCGCTTTTCGAAAACACGAACCCAAACCGTCCATACCGCTCGGAGTGTCCAATTAATCCAGGCAGGTTGCACTCGGAGAAACAAACGCAAGGGGGAATGTTGTCTTTCTCGCTTGGTGATTGCGCGCGGATGAAGCCAGAGTTGAGGACCGCAGAAAACGATGCGAATGATAGTTTGTCGGCCTGTACCAACGCAGTGTGAACAAAGTCCGGCAGTTGATCGACGGCATCAACAACCAATGGACGTTCGAATAATTCGCGAAAAGGGGCCATGGCAGACCAACTCGTGAAGTGAACCACGTATGGCGACCAGTCGCGTTGTTGCGCCTGAGATCCGGTCAGACCGCCTTTCGAGAATGAATCTAGAACATGAATGAGAGACATTATTGCTTCTCCTGTTTGTTGGTTGATGTTGTTTTGGGGTTAGTTTGTGGATGCCGTGAGGGCGGAACCCGCGCGGACGAGGCAGGATTCTACCAGGATGTCAAGAGGAAAAATGCTACAAATATGCTACAAATGCGGGGCGGTGGAAATGCGGAGAAACGGCATCACATTCGGCGGCTACCCGTCACCTTTCCGCGACTGTCTCCACCGCGTGGGACGCGGCGAGGCGGAGGGGCGTGGGGGTGGCGGGGTCGGAGGCGAGGGAGCGCGAACCTCTACGGCCGCGAGCGCATCCCGGTCCGGCTCGAGGACGGCTCGCGCGTTGAGGCGTGGGTCTACGTGATGCGGCGCCTCCCCGAGCGCTCGGTCGTGGTCGAGTGCTGCGACTGGCGCGCATACCGCGGGAACATGATGCGGCGCTGGTAGTCTCGGGCGGGGCCGCGTCCGCGTCTCCCTGGGGATACGTGGTTGTTGACGCAGGTCAAGGCGGACGCGGCCCCGCCTGATTTTCCGATGCGTAAAACGGCTCCGATGTCAAACTGGCAATTGGCCGGAAATCCTATTCAAATCGTAACAACAGTCTTGTCCTTGAGTTTCGTCAACTCGTCTTTGTCTTCAATCACCAATTCAAGTTGGTTCTCTCGGTTTTTCCAATACAATGTATGCTTGCGCAGAGTGTGATTTGGACGCTTCTGTGCAGCCAGCCGAAGACGCGAAACGAAATCGTCCCGCATCGTTTGCAAAGCGCCGACCGAACAGGAAAAATTGCCGTATATGTTCCATGCCCGCGTTTCGTCTTCTACTTTCGGCGGCGTGAAAAACCATCTCGAAAGATTGAATAGTTTCCAAATCGTCCACGATGGCGGAATGATCTGGTTGTGGATCGAGATATTCGTCCAATCCGCCAATTTCGCCAGTTCACGAATGGGAACATGTGGATCAGTCGTGTGGTCGTTCAATCCGTCGGCAGCGCTCAGCACTTCGGCAAAAACTTCATCGTGACATTTCAAAACCGGGTCCGCTCCCAAATAGCCAATCATTCCTTTGCATCGGTTCTCGAATGCCTGCCGAAAGCCGAAAAGTGAGAGCAGGAGACCTGTTTGGGCGTCGATCGGACGGCCGAACAACGCCGTTTCCTCAATGTTTCGGTAATGAAAAATCGAAAGCGGGGCATTTGAGATGAAGCCCTCGGTAAAGTAATCGCCCTCCAAAACCTGCCAAGTGTGAAATTCCAAGGAGGCCCGAAGAATCAGTTCTCCGGGGAGGCATCCGTTCAAAATCGATTCCTTGCACCATTGCACAAAAGATAATGCACACAGCATCGTCGCTGCGTAGCAATTGGCCTCCTTTTGATTCGAGCAAGAGAATAGAATGTTAAGAACGAATGACTCTTGGCTCATTCCCCTGGTTCGTGGATATCGCATTTTTCCGTATTTCGATGGAGGATTCTGCAGACGGGCATCCAATCTTGATGCGATGTCGTCCAACTTGGCGATCAGACCGTCGCGCTCCTCCGGTGAAAGCGCTCCCGTTCCGAATTTTCCCGCTTGCCGCAGGGTTTCGAGGTCATGCAGCAACTTGTTTCCCACGTGTTTCATGTTATCGTTCCTCGTGTTTCTTTACTCTGGTTCTTGAACTTGGTTCGATGTTATTTCAACAACTGGGAGATATTGCCGAATTTCCGGAGGAAAGGAAATGTCAGGATTGACACCCTCCGCAAGGAGCATAGAGCGGCTGAAGTGTAACACTACATCTGTTTCTTCACCATTGTATTGTTGTCCCTTGAAAAATTGTTCAAATTCGTATCTTTCTCCATCCTTCCAACCACATTCATAAGATGACAAGGTTTCCATATGGCAACTAATGACAGGAGAAAAGACGAGCGTTAATGTGTATTTATACCAGAGTCTCCCATCAAGGAACCCTTGGTCATATGGATTTTCAAAAACAATCGACAAGTTTGAATCCGGAAAAGAAATTTTTCTCCAAGAGTTTAGTTCCGTTAGATACGGAGAATCACTTCTTTCCCGCATGCAACCAAAATCGTTATCCTGACATTGTGTTACGCATCCGGCCGTTGCGAAAACTGCCGCCGCAACAAAAATTTGCAGATGTTTCATTCAGTATTCCCCCCTTTCGACCGCGGCGGCGTCCGTGGCCTCGTTTGCATTGAATGCTTGGTATTCTACAATGGCATAGATCGCAGCAGCATTGAGACATTCGTCGTAAGCGTCAAAGGAATCAGATTCATGCGCTTTAAGAGCTTCACTCATCAATTTGAAGTTTTTCTTTGCATGGGTCCTATGCGCTTGCTCGTGATCACGAACTCTCCATCTTCTTTGCCATTCCCACGAATGATACCAATATTGCCTTACTTTAGGGTCGGAGACATTTCGCACATGATCGACTTGCCATGCTGGATCTTCCGAATCGAGGATCCATGATTTGGATTCGATTTTCAACTGGAATGCGGGATAGTATTTTTCATTCCGACAGCAACAGTCGACGCGAAAATTTGAAATCCACGACAATGTTACGCCGTATGTCCAATGCCTAGGGTAATAAGAATTTGATACGGTAGTGGATTGCGAAAAGGTTCCGACTGTTTTCGTTATTGAGTACGGTCCAGTGATGGACTTTGTATAATCCCATCCATGATCAACGAAATCATAGGAAGATTTGCATCTGCGACTCGACAGTCCCAATATGTCATATGTGTTTACGGCATTGTTTTCGCAGAAAAGAAATATATTTTGCGATCCGCCTTTTTCGCATATTGGATCTCGATTCAACCAACGCGACAAGGAAGGATCGTAGAATCGAAATCCGAAATAGTAGAGCTTTGAAACATTGTGCCTTGATTTGGTTGAAAAACCATAAACGAAATCTGACGTCGTGTGAACAGTTTGCTTAATGTCACTGCCAAACGCATCATAATAGTATTGGGCGACGAGTTGCCCAGAAGCGTCTTGATACCCCGTAATATTTCCGTTATTATCATATACGGCGTAGTGAGGGCCCCCGTTTTCAAATGAACAAAGAAGACCTCCGACGCCACCGGAGTCATGAAGTCTTCCAGACGTTTCTTTTCCCCAGTAGAATGGAATTCTCTGGTTAGATGTCGTCGAAAGCCTATCTTGTTGAAGAACATTCCATTCGTCATAATTCAGAAGTACAAGGGTTTCGCCGGAAAACGAGCCGATTCGTCTAGACATAGGGTCGTAGAAATTTTTCAAAACAGTAACTCCTTCTAGAGAAACCGTCTCCAGCCGATTTTCCGAATCATATCCGTAAGACCAACCACCATTGGTGATGAGGTTGCCGTCGAAGTCGTAGGCGAGTGTACGAGTTACCGTATCCGTGATGGTAGCGTATTCGTTGAGTTCGTTGGCCGCAAACTGTGTCCATGCGCCGCCGAGGCGGTTGGAGGTGAAGTTTCCGATTAAGTCATAGTCATAAATGTCGGTAAGAGTGTTCGTTCCATAACGCGCCCACGAGACTTCACTGCGGGCGTTGTAGCCGAAGGCGTCGAGATTGCGCGCGACCGGGCGTTTGAGCGCATCGTAGGTGTAGTCGAAAGACGAGCCTGAATCGACGCCGTTCACGCGATTCGACACGGAGGCAATCAGCCCCCGACGCAGAGGATCACGGGTTAGTGCGCGTGTAAGGACCGCGTTCGACGGCGTGAGGACGGAATAGCCGGCGTCGAGCGAATCGGGCGTGTAGGCGTAGGTGATGGTCGAGTCGGGAATGCCGATGACGGAAAGACGACCGAGGTCATCGTAGGAAAAGGACTCGTCGTAATCGGAGTCGGCAATTCGGAGACGAGATTGCCGGCCGAATGCGTCGTAGTCTCGGATTATCGTGTTGGTAACGCCAGTGATGATGGCAATTTCGTTCGTGGCGTGGCCAAGGAGGTCAAGCGTGTAGCGGTAGGACGCCGCGGGCACGGACGACGAAACGAGGCGACCGAGACGGTCGTATGCCATCACCGCATTGAGCGTTGCGTCGTCGTGCAGAACTTGGACGACGCGCCCTTGTCCATCGTAGACGTTTTCGAACCACGCGCCGCGGGCCCAAGTCGTCCGTGTCAGCTTTCCGTCTGGGGCGTATGCATACATGGGACCTTTTCCGTCCGCATAAACTTTGTTCGTGACGAGGCCCGTGGCTTTGTCGCGGAGCCAGGTCGTCACGTCTCCGTGGGCGAGGTTTTCGGTGCGGTAGGTTGTCATGGCGCGCATTCTACCATACTCGTCGTAGGAGTAGTCAACTGGATATTGCGCGCCGCGGAGGGAAACCGCGTTGTCATCCACGTCGAAGACCGTCGTCTTCTCGTTGCCAAGGGCATCCGTGACGGAAACTTGGCGTCCGAGCGCGTCGTAGTCATAGGTTGTCCGGGCGCCGGATGGATCTTCCCGCCATGCAAGGCGACCGAATTCGTCATACTCGGTCAACGTCGAGTTGCCGAACAAATCGACCGTCGCCACGTGGCGAAGAAGCGCGTCGCAACGATTTGTGGTCGTGACGTTTTCCGGGGAACGGGACAAAACAATCGCCCCAGATTCCGTGACGGTTTCCTGCGACACATTCGATGTCGGAAGCTGACGCGTGTTCAAAACCTTCCGCATCCCTCGGTTGACAAACTGCAATTCCTTCGTTGCATTGCCGAGAACATCCAGTGCAATGGCTTCCGAAGTCAGGATCGCATTTCCAATCGCTTGCGTTTCTTCAATGCCTCCAAGTCCCGTCAGGCGTATTTGACTACGACCCGTAGAGACAGAACAGTCCGAGCCTTCGTCCGGGAACACGAATGCTTCGCTTGTCGACCAGAGTGATCCATTCGCAACGGTATGGCCGACAACGTTCGAGATGGCCACGTCCGGACCGGCAAGGTCGATCCGGCCATTGCGATTGACATCCTCGGCGGAGAGGGCAAGGCCGCCAAATTCGTCGAAGGTCGACAAGCGTCGGCTCGTCACGACGGGAACGAATCCGGGCGCCGCGGACGTGTAGCCGTCTTCGATTTCGACAGTGTTGCCGAATGCGTCGAAGGCATTGCGCGAATAAAGAACGGCCCCCCCGAAGCCGGGCTTGCGCGTTTCGGCGAGACGGCCGAACAAGTCGTGGTTAGTTTCGCGCCAGACGGGACTGTTCGGTCCCTTCGATCCATCGTAGATGGTTTCAAGGAGCGGAGCGTAGACGATTGATCGGCGAAGGATACCATTTCGGAGTTCGCCAATCGTGCGGCCGGCGGCGTCGGAGACGATGGTCGTGACGCGCTCGCAATCCGTGCCGGGCGCTTCCGTGACGGTGCGGACTTCGCCGCCTTCGGGTCGATAGGAGTAGGAGAAGAGCCGGCGGATGCCGTCCTCGCCTTCGCTCATCGTTTCCCGGCCGAGAGAGTCGTAAGCGAAGCTGGACGGATGAACGGTCGCGGCGGGACGGTCGGCCGTTGCGATACCACGGCGCGCGACGTTGGTGGCGCGGCCAAGCGCGTCGTAGGCGGTTTCCGTGAGGATAGAGCCGGTCTGCTTCGCGATGACGCGGCCTTCGATGTCGTAGGCGTAGGTCGTCGTGATGCCCTGCCAGTCGGTTTCGGAAACCTTGCCGCAGCAGTTGCCGGCCCATTCGGCGGTCCAGAGTCGGCCGGGGAGGTCTTCGCGGCGGATCTCGTTGCCGTCGATATCGTAGGCATACTGAAGGCGCTCGATGGGCGTCCAGTCGGCTTGCGGCACAAGGTCTTCGACGCCGGCGGTGCAGAGGTCGGTGCGGGAATCGACGAGCCGGCCGAGGGCGTTGTAGACGCGGACGGAGCGCGTGGTCCGCATCGGGACGATGTCCGGCGCCTGCTCGTGGACGTGCGTGACGGTCTCGGTCCAGACACCGTCCGCGAGGTCGTAGGCGTAGTCGTCGACGGTGCCGTCCTCGTGGCGGACGGACTGAACGAGTCCGTCGGTCACGGCCCCCGTGACGGGGTAATAGGTCGTGACGGTCCGCAGGACGTTCGTCCCGCCGTAGGCGGCGCCCTGCTCGCCGACGCGCTCGACCACGTCCACGCCGTTCGTGCCGTAGACGTAGTAGGTGCGCTGAATCTCGACGCCCTGCATCTTGCGGACGACGCAGCGCGGGCGCGTGTCGCAGAGCAGCGGCGGATCGGAGGGGTCGACGGGCTCGTAGGAATAGAGCGTCTCCTCCTCGATGAGGGGCATCGACTCGCAGACGACGCGGTTCTGCGCGTCGTATTCGTAGACGATGCGGTTGCCGTTCGGCTCGGTCTTTTCGGCGACCTTGCCCTGGTTCGGGCCGTCGGCGACGTAGGACCAGCTCGTAACGTTCTTCAGCTCGCCGTCCAGACCCTCGACCTTGTTCGTGAGCGCCCAGCCCCACGGACGGTCCGCGTAGCTGCGCTCCGTCCGGTGAAGAAGCGCCCCCGATGCATCCCGGATGAGGTGGAGGCGGACGGCGCCGGTCTCGTCCGCATTGTAGTAGAGTTCCCTTGCGTCCACGAGGCCGGAGGGGAGGGATAGCTCCCAGTCGCCGTTCTTCGCCTCGTAGCGGTAGGTGCGGATGTCGCCCGTGCCCTTGCGGAGACCGACGAAGAGCTCCTGCTCGGAGGCGCCGCGGCGGACGTCGAGGACGCGAACCGGTGCCAGGGCCGGCGGGACGAGAAGGCCCGTGTCGGGGTCGACGTCGGGTTCCCCGGCGAGCGGGAAGACCGTCACGGCGTAGTGCGCGTCGGACTCTGCCACGATGTCGGCCAGCCGCGTGCGGGTCGCGACCTGCCGAAGGCGGCCCGCGGCGTCCCGCAGGACCGTGACGCCCATGTCCTCCCAGGTGCGGACGACGCCGCGCGGATCGGTCTTGCAGACGAGCGCCCCGAAATCGGGGGCGGCGGGCGAGGCGGAATAGCGCCAGACGGAGCCGTCGCCGGGATGGAGATCGTAGAAGGCCGGGGCGGAAAGTGTCGCCCAGCCCTCCGCGTCGACCATTTGGAGACGGACGTTGCCATCGGCCGGAAGGGCGAGCAGCGGGACGCCGACGGACGAGCCTTCGGCGAACCGGAAGCGGACGGTGCGCCCTGTCGGCTCGGCGAACTCGACGGTCGCCGGGGCGCCCGCGGACGTCCGGTCGGAGCCGAGCTTCATCAGCGTGTAGCCCAGGACGAGCTTGAGCTGCTCCGGGGTCGAAAGGGACGGGCCCGACTCGCGCGTGTGGATCTTGAGCCGGACCGGCATCGCCCCGGTCCACGGCGTGGTGGCGCCCAGATCGAGCGTCACGAGGACGCAGCCGTTCTCGATCGTGTCCTCCCCGGACTCGCAGTCACAGGACGTCGCCGTCGTGGACTCGCACTCCTTGGGCGGATCCTCCTCTGGATCGTTGTCCGGATCTTCCGCAACGGCGGCGTGACCGGCGAGCGGAACCGCAAGCAAACAGACGGTCGCAAGGCCAACGAATCGGCAGAATGCGTTTCGAAGGGCGAGTTTCATTGTGGACTCCTTGATTATCGGGTTTTGTTGTTGTTGTCGGAAATCGGGACGAATTTCTCGAAGTAGACGGAGGCGGCACCGTGGCCGGGGATGGTGAGGTAGAAGGTCTTCGGGAACTCCCAGGAGGAGACCATCTCGGCGCCGACGACGAGGCGGAGGGGGATGCCGCGCCAGGTGGGCGGGCCGAGGGGCTCGATGGAGACGTGGTCCCAGGCGGGGGAGATCGTGATCGCGGCAGGGTCGACGTCGGCGGGAAGGTCCTTGCCGTCGGCGGGCTTCACGAGGAGGTCGGCGACGAAGTCCCTGCCGTTCACGGGCGCGCGGAGGCGGGCGGGGACGCACTTCCAATGCTCGCCGACCTGCTTGCCGAGGTGGAGGCCGAGGGCGGGCGTCTCGGCGCCTTCGGGGTAGAGGTTCACGGTCCAGTGGTGCTGGCCCCGCGGCTGGTCGCCGGGAGTGAAGACGGCGTCGAACTCGCGCTCGCCGACGGGGCGCAGCTCGAACGACGCGCCGTCCGGTCCGAGAATCTCGGTGCGAACGAGCGCGGGAGCGTCCGGCGCGGCCTTCACGCGGAGAACGGCGTTCGTATCGCCCGCGCACATCTGGTGCCACTTATCCGGCTCGACCTTCCAGAGCTCGCGGACGGAACCGCGGATCGGAACGGTGATCGACGGCGTGGCGGGGTCGTCCGTCTTGATGAAGAAGGTCTTCAGGAACGGCCCCGAGAAGACGTTCGGGTCGAGCGTGCAGTGAACCTCGGCCGAACCTCCGGGCGGGAGGTTCGTCGTGGAGAGTTCGAGGTTCGCGCACACGCACGTGCGGATGACATCGGTCACGTGGACCGTCCGCTCTCCGTCGTTCCGCAGCGTCGCCGTCAGCACCGGCCGTTCGATCTCCGTCCGCTCGCCGAAGTCGAAGGAGGAGGGAGAGAAAATGATGGCACTTGATTGGGTCGGAAAACAATACAAACAAATAACCAATCGAGCTATTTGCTTGTTGTTTCTACTCGTAAGCAAAAGCATTCGAAAGGACCCAATAATGATCAGCAAGGCGGGGAATATCGCGAGCCCTAGACATACTGTTCGCCGAGTCCAAAATTGATAGTGGAGACTTTTCTCGTTTAAACCTTTTTGAATCGCTTCAAACAGAAGATTTGCATCAAAAAACTTATCATAGACAGTCTGTCCAGAACCCGGGACAGGAATCTCAAAACGGCTGGATTCGTTTAATATCAGGAAAACGCCATCACTTGATGCCAATCCGCCCTTTCCTTGTTTCAAGTATATGTTTTTTTCCAAAACCACCTCATTAATCTGAAAGAGAGGACGTTGAAAAACAACATTATTATGGAACGGCCAGTTGTGACGGCGAATTATCATTGAGTCGTTTTCGATATCAAGACTTATCCAACCCGAAAATGCTAGATATACCAGCAAAAGAAATGCGCCAATGAGAAGAAGTAATTGTTTTTGCTCTTGCTTGGTCATCCTTATTCCCCCTTTCATTACCAAAGACGAAGCAGGTTTTTAGTGTAACAGGCCCACCACCAGCATTCAGTAACATAGATATAACCATCGGAGGTCCATTTGTCGGCATCGCCGTCACATCCTTCGTTCTGAATTGTCGCTGAAACGCCTACCTTCAGCGAAAAAATACGTCCGAATTCAACACCGGTCTGTCCAAATAAAGATACGGAAAACTTGTTACATTTCTTTGAATTTCGGAAGCCAGTACAAGTATTGAATTGTTCCCAAGAGGAGCTCCCGATGGACCAATTAAATCCGATGTCAATCGGAACTCCATATAGCTGAACGGTCCACTCTCCCGCGGAACCTCCATATGATCCTGACTGCGTAGTAGTCTCCCACCCGTCGGAGCAGTCTTCGCACTTAATTGGGCACCGTTTTATGGCGTATTCTTTCGTATAAACCACGGAAAACTTACCTATTCCGACATCGAGGGTAAATGGCGTTGAAATGCTTCCGGATTGCTCGTTGCACCCAGCGAGCCCAAGAATATCAAAGCCATCTATAGGATCCCCACGACAGAATCGATACAGATTCACATCGGACATCTCAAAAAGAGGATCCCGAGAAAGCCAGTTCCCAAATGTGGGATTGTAATATCGAAAGTTGTAGTAAACAAGACCCGTCTCCGAATCGGAATGCTCGGAAGAGAACCCAAACGGATTCACCATTGCAAGGGTTTGCGCCAAACTGTTTGTTCCGACCGTTGCAGTTATCTTGCCGAAAGGATCATACGAATAGCGGACGGCTTCTTCTGGGGTTCCGCCGTTCGGAACCAAGAATGCAACGTTCTTCGAGGCGTCCACGAGGTAATACGCAACGACGTTCTCGTCTTCAAGAGTCGCGACAAGCGGACGCGTGAGCGTCGTTTCAGTCGGATCCCAAACGAATGTCCTTGCGATGCGATTGGAGACCGCGTCCACGACGGCCACGCACTTGAACGCGTCATAGACGAATCGTTGATCGGAAACGATTCTGCCGTCCTCCCGAACCGTCTTTGAAGTCCTACGTCCCAGCCAATCGTAGGAGAAGTTCAAAACGATTCCATTGTCGGAAGCCATCGATACGGGCCTGTTCTCAAAATCGTAGACAGCGGTCCATCCCGTTCCATTCGACAGGAACCTGGTTTGATTGCCGTCCAAATCGTATTCGTTTCGGAAGCCGCCGACGAACATCATTTGATCGAGTTCGTTATTTTCGCAAACGAGGGATTGGACGTCATTTGAAATCAAAACGAAATTGCCGCCATCGTCGAACGAGTACGCAAAGTTCTTCCCGTCTTCAAGATTCGCACCCACCAATTCCCGTTTGCCATTATACAGGAACCGATCCGCGTTCCTGCTCGTGCAAAGGCCGGAATCATCGTAGGTTCTCGTTTCAACCGAGAAAACGTCATTGCTGACAACGGCAAGGCTGCCCCAGTCGTCATCGTAGCGCCATTCGACCTTTCGCCCGTCGGGATACACAAGCGATTGCTTGCGTCCCGTTCCGGGCTCGTATTCCCAGCGGAACGATTCGTTGAGGGTCAAAACATTACCCGTCTCTGGATCGTGTTCGATCACCGATTCCCGGATTCCGTCAATCGAGAGCCCGACATAACGACCGAATTCGTCATAATGCCTTTCCAGAAGGATGTTCGAAACGGCACGGACGAGTTCCGATGTCACGGAACCTCGCTCGTCATAAGCGAATTCCGTCCGACGTTCGCCAGCAACGGCCGAAGACAATCGTCCAAGGCCGTCGAATTGTAGCTGAACTGGTGCCGTTCCGTCATCGTACTGGGCGGAGATGACATTGCCCCATCCGTCTCTGGAATAGGTTCGGGTGGCACCACGAGCATTCGTAAAGGCGATCTCCCGGCCGAATCGATCATAAACATATCGAGTCCTTGTCCCATCCGGGTACGTTTTCGACAAGAGAAGACCGGTCGCCGGATCGAAAGCCCAGGTCGTTTCCGTCTCATCCCGATCAAGGCGTCTCAAGGAAACGACACGACCGAATTCGTCGTAGGAATAGGAAACGGGGGCATCCGTCCCGCGTTGCTCGACGACCTCCCCCTTCGGATTGAACTTCCGTTGCTGAACAAGACCTGTGGAGTTGGACACCACCGTGTTACGTCCAAATTCGTCATAACCGAAAACCAACACGTTCCGGTCGCCCGTGGACTTCTCCGCCAAACGCCCCGCAGCGTCATATCGGTAACTCGTGACGATATTGGAACCGCGGCGCTCTTGGGCAAGACGCCCCAACCCATCGTATTCAAACTGATTCGTTGCCCCGGAGGAAAAGAACTCTTCGGTTTTGCGTCCCCACTTGAACAGCTGAACCGAGGGCGTTCCAACACCGGAAAGAGCCGTCTCCGAACGAACCTCGGAACGGTCGGAATCAAAACGGGTCGTTTTCGTTTCAATGCCGCCTTGCAGGTTCTGCAGCCGTTCGACTGCCGTAACGCCGGGATCGAAGCCGGAAAGAAGACGCTCCGCAAAATGGACTTGCGGTGCGATACCTGGGTCCGAACAGGAAACGACGCCCGTGACCACGTTCCAGACGGCACCGTTCCGAATTTGATAAGAAGAGTTTTCCATCCGTTCCCGCCATTCCGATCCAACGGATTCTCGGATTCGGACTTCGCCGGTCAACTCGTTTCGCGTATGGATTTCGACGATTCCGGTTTCATCGATGACGGAGAATATATTACCAAACCGGTCATAGGCCGTTCTAGTATGCAACAGTTCCCCGGTGACGCCGGTCTCCGCGCGATCGATCATTTGGTCCAGCATGTTGCGCCATACGATCGTCTGTTTGCCTCCCGTCGAACCTTCGTTGGTTTTGATCCAACGAACGCCATTCGTCTCGACGCCGTATTCAACCGTCTTTGGAGGATGCAACGAACCGGCTTCGGAAACGACTCGTCCGGTGAAATCCGTTGTCGTGATACTGGTCAGACCGGTTGGCGTGGTGGTCGTTCTGCTCCGTCCATCGGGCGAATAGTCGAATCGAGTCCAGTTCCCGTTTTCGTCCTGTTCCGCGACCTTCCTTGACAGCGAATCGAAATGCATCCGTCTTTCAGGCGTTCCAATCAATGCCGTTCGATTGGTCATAAAGGTCGCGACAAGTCGACCAAGTCGGTCGTGTTCGAAATGTTTCTCGACCGGGTCGGGCTGAAAACGGCTTTCAACGCACACTCTGCCTTCGTCGTCATAGGCGAACATCGTTGTGATGCCGTCCCAGGACGTGCTGGAGGTTTTCCCGCAACAGTTCCCCCCCCATTCGTTTCGGGAAATCTGTCCAGCAAGGTTTTCCGTCTTGATCCGGTTCCCCTCCGAGTCGTAGTAATACTGCTCTCTGGCAACCGGAACCCAAACGTCAACACCCGTCATTAGTTCCGTTGCATTCTCGACCATGCGTCCGAGCGAATCACGAACGTGAACGTGTCGGGTCGTGTGCATCGGAATTGGTGAAAGCCACGATTCGTGAAGATGGGTAATGAATTCTGTCCAGAATCCGTTTTGGCGTCGGTATTCATAAGAATCAACGATTCCATTTTCATGACGAAACGACCGGACGAGACCGTCTACGGCCGAATTCGTGACAGGATAGTAAGTTGTGACGGTCCGCAGGACGTTCGTTCCGCCGTAGGCGGCGCCCTGCTCGCCGACACGCTCCACAATGTCCACACCGTTCGTGCCGTAGACATAGTAGGTTCGCTGGATCTCGATGCCCTTCATCTTGCGGACGACGCAGCGCGGGCGGGTGTCGCAGAGGAGGGGCGGGTCTGACGGATCGACGGGCTCGTAGGAATAGAGGGTCTCTTCTTCCACGAGCGGCATCGATTCGCGGACAACGCGGTTCTTGTCGTCGTATTCGTAGACGATGCGGTTGCC
>JAEEGH010017456.1_pt1 | contig 15301 bp, 12 predicted proteins | sample 9134181 | NCBI WGS metagenome assembly JAEEGH01 (sample SAMN16246544, study PRJNA631951) | gut metagenome | biome: gut microbiome; feature: rumen; material: DP-attached | host: Bos | place: Iran: Karaj | collected 2018-10 | reverse complement strand
TACTGATAACATGGCTCGACCCTTATTACTTGAACCGGGTAATACCGGCGTAAGGAAGCATTTCATTATCAACTTTCTGTAAGTGTGACGCACTAATTCTAACGGATTGTTTCCCTTGGGCATATTCAAAAAACTAATATTTTATTACATTTTTTTCAGCTAATGCTGCAAGGAGGGATATTCAATGTCATTATTCTTCAATGCTGTCACAAGTGATGGCGAAACCACTTATTCATTCACTACCGCAGGTTACGCAGCCCTTATTATCGTGCTGATCGCTGCAGTTGTAGCCGCATGTTTTTTTAAGAACACCAAAGACCAGCACAAATTCAGCACACGCCAGCTTGTAGTATCAGGCATGTGCATAGCACTTGCATTTGTACTTTCTAATGTCAAGATCTTCAAAATGCCACAGGGCGGATCTATAACCCTTCTATCCATGTTCTTTGTATGCTTTGTTGGATATCTGTATGGTCTTAGAAGCGGACTTATGGCAGGACTTGCATACGGTCTTCTGCAGATGATCGTAGACCCTTATATCATAAGCTTCCCTCAGATGCTGTTCGACTATATATTCTCATTCACAGCGCTGGGACTTTCAGGTCTTACAAGCACCAGAAAATTCGGATTGTATTCCGGATATTTAATAGGTATAGTAGGTCGAATGACCTTTGCAGTTATCTCCGGCGTTATCTTCTTCGGAATGTATGCTCCCGAAGGCCAGAATGTATGGGTATATTCATTTGGATATAACGGACTGTATATCATCACAGAAGCTGTTATCACAGTCTTCGTCCTCCTTATCCCCGGTGTCAGAAACGGCCTAAATCAAGTACGTGTATCCGTCAACGAATCCGACTCAAAGAGAATCGCAATGAACAAGATCGCATAAAAACTTAAACACTAAGCCTGCCCACTTGGACGGACCGGCATCCCAAAAGTGGGTAGGTTTAGTCAAAAATAATAATCCCACATACGTAGCTATCCTCCTTCAGGACAGCAGCGCATGTGGGATTTTGTGATCATATAAAAACATGATGCAAAGGGTAAAGGATTTTTTAACACCTAGATCGCAACGCTCTCTCCAAGCGTAAAGGAGTACAGATATCTCTCTTTGACCTTCATGTGAGTCATGCGCTCTAGAGCTCTCTGGTAATAGTCAATCTGGACTTTGTACCTCGATATAAGCTCCTGACCTGTATGTACACGGTCGGTTTTATAATCTACGAGTACTATCTCACCATCTTCAACGAACCATGCGTCGATAACACCCTGGATCAGCATGATCTCGCCATCAGGCAGATCTTTAGAAGCTTCCGTGGCAGGGATTCCCATCATGAACTGACGTTCTCTATACAGGTTTCCTTTCGCATAAGCTTCCTTGTATCTCTTGCCAAGATCTGTCTCTAAAAAGGCTGTTATATCCTTAGCATAGATACTCTTAATAGATGCCATGTCCATTCTTCCTTTTGATTCCTGGCTTTCCAGAAATTCGAGAATATCCTTAACACCTATCTTGTCTTTACCTAGTATCTCATCATCCAGAAGCTCCATAACTCTATGGTAAGCTGTTCCTCTTCCTGCTCCCGACAGCTTATCTTCGTCATCGAAACCTTTGATGAATCTTGGGACATATTCTTCTTCATCTGATCTTATGATCCTGGTATCAGGCTCTAGAGCTTCGGTATAAGCAGCTCTTTTTAGTTCAGATACTGTTGTCTTGGTATATAGCGAAGCATATTCCTTGTGACCATATTCAAAAGCAAAGTTATCTGCAAGTGCCTTGCCAAGATCCTGATCTATATCAAGAGGTGTTATGCCGCCTTCAAGTTTCTCCCTACGTATCACACTATCAACCTGGTCTTTGAGCACCATAGAGTTTAGATCACCGGAATACACAAGTTTTATCTTGGCAGGAGGAGTTATGCCTGCTGCCTCAATTGCGGTATTGCAGTTCTCTGAGTCCGTAACAGCTATCTTGTCATATCCTATAAGGCTTACGTCTACGCCAAGAGCATCTGCGACTTCCTTCATCGCTGGATGTCCTATCATAGAGCGAAGGATAAGGGTCAGATAATCTCCGGCTTTATTCCTTGCAGAATAGGGAAGGAGCTGTTCCTGATCTTTAGGTCCTTTACTAAAAGCCAGATACTGCTCATTTTGTATGAACGTATCCATTTTATTGATCTGGCCTGTTATTATAAGCTTCTCCTTGGCTCTTGTAAGTGCTACATACAAAACTCTTAACTCTTCGCCAAGGCTGTCTTTTTTCATCCTGTCAGCTATCATGATACGCCTTGGAGTTACGGACTTGACTCTTAGATCCAGATCTACTGCATTAAGGCCTATACCTACGTCCTCTTCAAGAAGTACAGGCGCATTGGTATCCTGTTTATTAAAGCCTTTGGAAGTACCTGATACGAATACTACAGGGAATTCCAGACCTTTACTCTTATGAATACTCATGATGCGCACTACATCGGCATTTTCATCTATGACATTGGCTTCGCCAAAATCCACCTCATACTTCTCAAGTTCCTCTATATAACGTATGAAGTTAAAAAGGCCCTTGAAGCTGGTATTTTCAAAAGAGGTTGCTCTTGTAAGCAGCATCTCTATATTGGCACGCCTTCTGATACCTCCCGGCATAGCTGTAACATAGTTAAGATACCCGGTAGAATCTATTATAAATTCAAGAAGTTCATGAACAGGCATATATACAGCCCTGCGCCTTAGGTCTCTTAGAGCATCAAGAAATGCATGAACTCTTATCGCCAGTTCTTTGATCTCATCCGGTACTGTATTTTCTGATCCTGTGTCCTGTCTTTTTTCAGTATCATCTTCACATCCGTCATCTTCGCTAAGCCCTGTATCACATATAAGTCCCGAAAACTTCTCTATATACACAAGATGCTCATAGAACTTATCCGGGATCTCTTCTTCCTTTTTTCTAAGGTCGCCACATACAAAGGCTTTGATACGGGCAAGATCTTCATCAGTGAATCTTCCGATCGCAGAATGCATCACAGATGCAAGAGGTATATCCTGAAGAGGATTGTCAATAATGCGCAGGTAGTTCAGCAGTGTCGCAACTTCTATCGCTGCAAAATATCCTGTTCTTGACTCAACATATGCAGGTATACCTTCTGACTCTAAAATCTTTCTAAAAGTATCATCCCATCCAAGGGTTGCTCTTAATAGGATCACTATATCGCTATAATGAATACTTCTAAAGCCGCCGTTTCCATCAGATACATAGCCGTCTTTGATCAGTTCTTTGATCCTTCCGGCTATTACCATAGCTTCCTTTTGTCTTGGGTTAAGCTTCTGTCCGGGCCTTATAGGTTCATCTTCAAGTCCCCAGATATCAGGCCCATCCTCATCTTCCGGTGCGCTATCTTCACCTGACTCGCTATCAGAGCCAGTACTAGCATCATCATCCTGAAGCAGTATTATCTCCGGGGCAAAAAAATCTTCCTCGCTAGGATCATCAGGATACGAAGCACCTGTTATGAGCATAGCATCCTCGTCATAAGAAACCTTGCCAAGGTCAGCCCCCATTATCCTTCTGAATATATAATTGACAAAATCAAGGACCCTACGCCTACTTCTAAAATTCCTGTGAAGATCTATACGCCTAAGAGACGCTGTATCTGACTTATCGTAAGTCCTGAGCTTATCCATAAAGATCTCAGGTCTTGCAAGACGGAACTTGTAGATACTCTGCTTGACATCACCTACCATAAATCTGTCATAGGTATCTTCGGTACTTCCTGCTATAGCTGATAGTATCAGTTCCTGAACAGAGTTACTGTCCTGGTACTCATCTATCAGAATCTCCCTGTAGAACTCAGCATACTGCATTGCCACATCTGTAGGCGTATTCTTCCTGGTCTCGGGATCATGGTCTATAAGGATATTCAGAGCAAAATGCTCCATATCGCCAAAGTCGATGATATTTTGTTCACGCTTTTTGTCATCAAGAGCCTGTTTAAAATCTATCGCAAGTTCAGATAAGCCTTTAAGAGCGCGTGATGCCAGCATACTTGCAGCGATTATCGTCTCTTTGTCCTGAGCAAAATATTTTTCTTTAAAAGCCTTAATGCTTTTTTTGACATCATCTCTTATCTTTTTGACCATATCTCTTTTATCAGGAGATACGCTGTCATCCTTTTTGCGAGGAAGGGTTGCAAAGGACATAGTATTCAGGGCATTTCGAAGTGATTCATAATCCATACACAGCGCAGCATTCTGTATCATATCCTTCTCAGATTCAAGAAGCTCTTCATACATATACGGGCCATCCGGCTGATTGCAGATAATTATGCCCCTTTGGATACTGGCAGCAAGCTCGTATAGATCTGTCCTTACAGATTCTATGTACTCTGTGACCCAGTCCTTGGTATCGAAAGTCTCTTCATCTATATCATAGTCATGACTTCTGTCTCTAAGCCAGTCAACCGGCCATGGCATACTCATAGAATAGTGATACAGGCGCAGCAGCTGCTGCTCAAGACCTTTATCCCCTGATCCTTCTGAAAAATACTCAGCTGTATACATAAAATCTTCGTCAGCTTCTTCGTATTTGGCTTCAAGCAGGTCCTTCATAACACTCTCTTCGAGGAGTTTGATCTCACCTTCATCTGCAACCCTGTAGGATGGATCTATACCAATATCATTAAAATTATTCCTTATAATATACTGGCAAAAAGAGTCTATCGTAGTGATCTGCGCATTATGAATAAGTGTCTCCTGCTTCTGAAGATGGGCATCGTCAGGACTTTCAAGGAGCCTTTTGGCTATAGCTGCAGTTATCTTATCCTTCATAGAAGCTGCCGCAGCTCTAGTGAATGTAACCACCAGAAGATGATCTATATCAAGGGGTTCTTTGCCATCCTCCCCATTAGTTATTAGTTGTATTATTCTCTCAACAAGAACAGCTGTCTTACCTGATCCTGCCGCAGCAGATACCAGAATATTACAATTCCTTGCGTCTATGACCGACTGCTGTTCACTTGTAAACTTAACTTCTGCCATGTTGTCCCTCATCTTTGATAAGTGTCATAACTTCATCCTCAGATAACTTAGATAGCTCCCTGAGCTGATATCCGGGCGTTGATACATCAAAACCGCATATAGACCTGAAATTGCAATAGGTGCATGCATTCTTATTGCCAAGACTATAAGGATTGACCTCTATATCTCCGTCCAGGATCCTGCGGCCATACTCCCTTATCTTGTGCCTTACATAGGACGATACCGCCATGTATGAATCATTTTCCATTACCTGCGATGATGCATAGAAAGATCCGTCTTTTTTGAGCTTTACATGCAGGATATCTGATTCCGTAGCGCCTTGTGCTATAGACTTATCAAGAAGATCTATAACCTTCTTGTCAGCATTGATAACACCTGATGCTTTGAGCTCTTTGATGATCTTCTGATTGATCCTCTCAGGATCATTGTCTGTATCCTTGGCATCCACCAGAGGATCTGCCACATGATAGTACAATATCGCAGCAGGTACGACTTCCTTGTCAGGGTTATCGTGACGCTCCATAGCCATAGCCACGTTCATGTAGACTACAAGCTGTAACTGCAGTCCATAATACACAGAAGCTATGTCAAAAGACTTATTGCCTGATTTAAAATCTATGATCTTGATATATACATTGTCATCTTCATCAGTTGCAATATCCATACGGTCTATGCGACCATGCAGCTGCATCTTCTGCCTGATCCTGGTCTCTTCTTCAGGAGTCAGAGCTATATTGATCTCGTCTATATTACCGGCTTCCTTGAAGTCCAGCTCGAACTTCTCAGGCTTAAAGTCTCCTTTTTGCAGCTGATAGCGAAGTGTCTTGACGCTTCTAAGCAGGATACGATACATACGATCAATAGCAGCAACATTACGAGCAGATGAATACAGGATATTCTCGCCATACTCGCCTGTAACTTCCTGTATGACCTCCGACAGGATCTCCTGCCCCTGCTCATCTGTAAACTTGGTCCATTCTATGCCCTTTTCTTCAAGCCTCAAAGAAAAAAGTTCCAGAACGCTGTGGAAGACATTACCAAGGTCTGCATTGTCAAAATCATATTCACTTCTTTCATCAAGCATAAGTCCGTACTTAACAAAATGCTCGTAGCAGCAGGATGCAAATACTTCAAGTCTGCTGACAGAATTCTCAAGATAATTGCCATAAAGAGCAGATGCAAGTGCCTTGGGCAGAGGCGAATTGGTATATCTTAAAAAGGCCGCTTCATGAACCCTCTTAGCAGCGGCGGGATCATCTTTATTCAAAATATCATAGAGTGTCAGGAACTTCTTCTCCTCATCCTCCTTCATATTGCCATCTGCATACTCTCTGGCCTTCATACAGATATAGGTCCTGGCATCATTCATATTAAGGAGCTGTCTCTCTATAGGATCCGCGCCCGGCATTCTGACTTTAAGATCCGGGAACAAAGCCCTGATCTTGCCTATGATATATGCAGGATTAAGGCTCTTACCATCTGCAGATATCCCTGCATATGACATATACAGAAGCTTTGAAGGCTTAGTCAGATTCATATACAGATAGAGCCTCTGGATATACATCTGCTGCCTTGGAGACGGCGCAAGCTCTATATCCGGAACGCTTGTCATAAGGAACTGCCTGTCTATATCCGACAATATACCGCCTTCTGATGCATGCTTAGGAATATTGGTATCATTGACTCCCAGAAAAAGTAGATACTTGATATTAGAAAGACGGCTTCTCTCTATATCTCCGACTCTTACTGTATCAACATTCTGCGGGATAGTACCAACCTCTATCTCTCCAAATCCAGCATCCAGGATCTCCATATATTCTTTTAATGATATCTTCTCATCTCCAAGCAGCAGAGTCACCTGGTCCAAAAGTTCCATGATCTTGCCATATATCTGGCTGTACTCATCAGCCTTGACAACATCACCCTCTATGGCAAAACGCTCTGCATATCTTAAAAGCTTGGCACCTGCATTACCTTTTTGTATAAATTCATATAGCCCCTTAGACAGTTCCAGCACAGTCTTTTTATGATTATCCATGATAGGACTTATCATATCTACAAGTTCCTGTCTCATGCGATTCATCTCATCCAGGAACAAGACCATCCTCTCATCGTCCTTAGCATCAGCCTTCCTGCGGCTTCTAGGGCGCCTTGTGAATATATCTTCCCAGGCTTTATGCCCCCTTATGCCAAGAGATCTGACATAGTTCTCCAAAAGGTCTATCTTGTCATCATCAAAATCCATCATACCGCTTCGCATGAAATGAAAGACCGTCTCATAGCTGTAATCGGTCCTGACTATATCAAGGGCGCTGCGGATGTATTCTATAAAGGGATTGAGCTTAATACCTCTGGTCTCATCAATATAAACAGGTATACCAAAAGTATCAGCATCTCTTCTGATCTTCTCACCATAAGTAGACAGATCACCACAGACTATCGCAAAATCGCGGTAGAACAGCTCAGGATCCTTCCTGATCATGCGGCTTATGAAGATAAGAGCCTGTCGCACCTCTTCAGAAGGACTGTCACACTGAGCTATAACTATACTATCTGAAACATCAGCACTATCACCATCATAAGAAGATGCTCTGTATCTGAACAAATTCTGCTCAAGAAATGCCATAGGCGCATTGCCTTTGAGCCTGTAATTAGTCCCCTTAAGGACTATATCGTCGTTGTGAAGATCCCTGTATCCCTTCCACCTGTCATAATCAGGCGTTCCAATAGGATCAAGTCTTTGAAGACATCTCCACTCACACTTAAGAAGACTCTGGACAGTTTTCTTACTCAGGTAAAAGAGCTCCTGCTCGCTTATATTATCTTTGTAAGGATCTGACTCATCATCCATCTCAAGTGATACGATAACTTCGCCGGCGCAGGCCAGAAGCTCTTCTATAACTCTGTACTGAATAGGGGTAAATCCCGTGAATCCGTCAAATACTATAACACTGTCTCTTACAAGTCTAGATATAGCTAGCCTCTTACATAGAAAAGAAAGTGTCTCTTCCGGAGTTACGTATTTACCTTCTGTATATTCCTGAAACTTTTGATATAGCAGCTGCAGATCAGAGAGTTTACTCTTAAGAGCTCTTCTTGACTGGCAATTGTCAATCAATATCTTCATCTGATCAGGCCCTACATCATACTGCATCAGCTCTGATATAGTAGACTTGACTTCGTCTATATATCCTGCTCTGTGCATATGAGAGCCAATAACAGGAAGATCGTCCTTATTAAGATCAGCTACATGCCTTAAGATAAGAGACTTACCTACATCATCAAGGACAGCTTCTGTGCGCCTTCCTGTCTCTTCAAATATTCTGTGGGATAGTCGTCCAAAAGATAAGACGTCTATATTCATGATGCCCTGATCAGGATGCATCCTGACGATGTCCATCTGAGTCTGCATGGTGAACTGGTCAGGTACTATGATAAGGTAGTTCCTGTCAGTATCTTTGGTACTACGATCTATGATCTCTTCATATAGTCTGTGGCTCTTACCTGAGCCTGAAGCTCCAAAGCAAAATCTAAGCATATGTCCCTCCGGGATGTAAAAAATTTTGAAACATCCCTTAAAATCCAATATCTCTATTCATTAATACTTTTACTATAGCACACTTTTAGCTATAATTATTTTATCCAAATTCTAAAAAAGGGGTATCAAGGAGGAATATAATTAATGATTTCTAAAAAGAAGTTATTGCAGGCAGTGTCTGTATCTGCTCTTAGTGCTGTTCTTGCAATAGGAGCACTTACTAATGCTGCTACTGTTAATGCTCAGGCCAGCATCAATGAACTTACAGGACTTGCTACAACAGCGCCTGAAAATCAGCGTCCTATAGCTGTCATGATCGACAATGATAAGAGGGCCAATCCCCATTATGGTCTGTCAGAAGCTGATGTTGTATACGAGATGATCAACTCAACTCACAACAATCGTGTAACACGTCTTATGGCTGTCTATAAGGATTACAACTCTGTATCAAGGATCGGTAACATCCGCTCTACAAGACCTACCAATATCATGCTGGCTGCTGAGTACAATGCTGTCCTTATTCATGATGGCGGTCCATTCTATATCTATCCATATTTTGATGCAACAGGTCTTAACCACTTATCAGGCGGATTTTCAAGAATACCTAACGGTAAGCCAAGAGAATTCACAGAATACTGCACAGCCGGAGAAGCTGCTTCCAGAATGGCCAAGGCAGGATATCCATCAGCTTATACCGCATATGAAGGACAGCACTATACATTTGGTGCCAACTCACTTGCAGATGATGCAGGAGTAGCTCCTGCTACAAACGTATCTGTACCATTTCCACACAATTCAACACAGTTCGTATACAACGCTGCAACAGGCACATATGACTATTATGAATTCGGAAGTCCTGTAGTAGACGGTGATGACAAGCAGCAGGTTACATTCACCAATGTATTCCTTCAGGACTGCGACTTCACACTTCTTGATAAGAACGGATATATGGTATATAACTGCATCGGAACTAATGTAGGCTACTACCTCACAGGCGGTATGGTAATCCCTGTAACATGGCTTAAGACATCTTATACAGGAGCTACAAAGTTCTACACATTGGATGGTGCTGAGCTTGTAGTTAATCCAGGAAAGACTTATATAGCACTTGTTCCATCTGATGCTTGGGGTCAGGTTGGAATCAAATAATTATCTATATATTAAAAGTATGGGGATCATATCCGCGGATATGATCCCCTTTTTGATGCAACATTACATTCACATTACACTTAAGATACTTTGAATGAATTCTTATCCAAAGATAAATCCCCACGACACATATGTCGCGAGGACTTTATTATTTTTAGCCTATTAGTTTATATTACCGAATCATTCTATGACACACAAATCCAAATAATCATCTACTTCGATCTCAATAATCTCATCAGGTACAATTTCTTCGTAACATACCCACTGAGTTCCCATTGCATGTACGAATTTTTCTTTGTCGAGTAAATATAAATAACCCTTTCCACCGTAATTGGGATGGCACTTCTTAAATACCATCTTGTCGCCATATTCTGGAAGCATTATTCTTTCAGCGTTCTCGTCATCTTCTATGCACCCTAGAGAAAAGCATATAGCCATATTCTTGCTACTTGTTGCGTATACAGCATATTGGCATCCTTCTTTGAATCCGGTGTCACAAGCTTGATTAGGAATGAGTTTTTCAAGTTTTTTAGGGCTTCCGTGATATAAATATTCTTTAGTCATAATCTAAACAACTCCATTTTCCGAATCTGTTATTTCACTTCATTGCTCTTAAGGTATGAGTCGCTTCCCAGCTATTAAGTTCTTCAACCTGTGTGAATCCGGCAGCAAGAAGAGCTTCCTTTTCATGTTCAACGGTTAATGGCGTATCGTAATGATAGAATACATCATCAGGCAGATTCTGCTCTTGTCGTATTCTTAAGAGTTCTTGTCTGAAACATACTTCCTGCTCATCAAGATCAGCAAAGTAATCCGTAAGTATAAAGTAACCGTCAGGTTTAAGCGATTTTCTGAGCTTTGTATATAATGGTATTTTTTCCTCTTTTGTAAAATGATGTAGCGATTCTACCGAAACAGCTGCATCAAATATATCTACACCAAACGGAACCTCGAAATAAGATCCACAGATAGTAGTAATGTCTTTATCCGTAAACTTAGTCTTAAGCGAATCAAGCATTGCCTTAGTCAGGTCAATTCCTGTAACTTTAGAAGAAGGATTTATGGAAAAGAATTCTTCTAATTCAAGGCCTGTGCCACATCCTAAATCCAGGACATTAGCATTTTTCTCTTTTGGTAAAAGCGATGCTGTATACTTATAAAATGAATCTGCCCCTTCAATATTGTTCTTCATATGCTCGTCATATCCATTAACGCGAGCTGTGAAGAAATCATCCATTTTTTCAAGCATTTGATATATTCTCCCCTGTAATCTCCCTAAATTGAATTTTGCTTAATGCTTTCAATATCGAGTATCTTCTGAAGATCATTTCACTAGGTGTCATTTTAATCCTCAATTCTTGAATGCCTTAGATTCATTAGCCATTTCATAGAACTTTTCGTATTCGTTATAAAACAATAAATCTTTCATCTTGATCTTGTAACCTTATTATTGTGATTTCTCAGCACTCATGTAAAAAGCGCCTCTATATTTCCTGCCATCGTATGCAATCCGGTCTGCTGCCTGCTTCAAGAAATGTGCGAATGCAGGCATATGCATCATCCGCACTTACAATAGCTGTCGCTTCGGGGGTCCACTCTTCTCCGCCAGCCATAAATCTTACTTCTTTATGATTGTCAGCATTATAAGACAACCACATTTCTCCTGCTTCATCCTGATAAAAATTCAAAGCAGCATACTCTCCGGATATCCAGACAACCAGGCAAGGATACTTATCATCAAGGCTGATCCAAATATCATTCTTATCTGATAATTTGGATTTTACTATATCCATTGCTTCATCTACTGTTTCAAAAGCGTAATCTCCATTATTAGCGCTTATTAGTCCCATAAAGTCTCCCTACATTTATGTGAATAATATGCCAAAATTTCAGTATTCTCCTAATCCCGCATAAGGGATACCATTTATCAGGCATTCTGCCGCATCTTCAATATCTTCATAGTCAAGTTCTTCACCTTCTCGTTTGCAGCATTCAAATTCATCCACGATGTTTTCAATCAGCACCATGTCTATAAATAGTGGCAGCTTTTTAAGCATCTCCTCTGAAATATCCGTCTCCGTTTTATAGCCTTGCAATTGAAAGTCAAAGCACTGCTGCATCAGCTCAAAACGCTTTTCTGGATTGGTCTCCTGCCTTGTCCACCCTTCGTTGTGAATCCATAGATTTGCAAGATCGAACATATACCAACAGTTTATACAATTATCAAAATCGAATACCGTGATCTCACCAGTATTCATGTCGATATGGTAGTTGCCATCACTAAAATCGAAGTGAACAAGACCATAGCAATTTTTATCCATAGGTAATGTATGGAATTCTTCCAGACGCTTCCCGATAACTCTTTTCAGTTCATGGTATTCATCTGGAATCAGGTGACCAAGGTAAGACATATTGTATTTGTCGAAATAGTTTGGTCGGTTATGAACAGGCACATATGCCTTAGATAGGCTGTGAATCTTGCCCAGTGCCTTGCCAGTATTGTAGAAATATTCGCTTAGCGGTGCACCTTCCCTGTATTGATAACCATTATCCGCGATCAACATTCCTTTGGTATAGGCAAACAGGCTGACGTACACTTCCTTACCATCTGCCTCAATGCATTCCACCAGTTTCCCATGAACAGACGGGATCGCATCTGCTACTGGTGCGCCGTTTTCAGCCAGGAAGTGAACAAACTCTGTTTCAGCCAGATAATCGTTCTCAGTTCGATCGCTCAAAGGGGAGATGCGAAGAACATATTGGTTATCCCCATTCAGACTGACAATCATGATCTGGTTTCGTCCACCTTCGTGGCCTGACACCGCGGTGAATGTACTGTTTTCAAGAGAAAAAAGATGCTTTACTTGTTCAATAATCTGTTTCAATTAATACCCCCTGTAATCAATATCTCTTCAAAGAATTCAGCATTTTCAGGCTTTCCACCCGTCAATTTGTATTTCCCATCCTCAATCCTCAAGACGACTCGATTGTCAGCTGAAAATGCTATTCCATAGACTTGTTTTACTGGTAACTGTTTAGGAACAGAATCTTTGAACCATATAAATTTATCCATAACGCCATCCCCACAATACGATTAACAATGGGCAGGTGACTTTGAATAAATTTACCACTCCCCCGTCCCAAAGAGACCATGATCGACCATTAAGCTGTAATATCCTTACTGACAACACTCTTGAAGGTATTGGTAATCTTGCTTATATTTACTGGTGTGCCAATCATGGATGCTAATACATCAATTGAATATCTTAGCAAACTGATAATCGAATTTTCTCAAAGACTGTGTTCAAATTCGATTCATATTTATGATGCAATAATTGCACTTTAATGCCAAGAGCAGGTGCAATTACTTCTCCATCCGTTTCCAACATTTTTCTTTAAGAAAATCAGCTATCACATTGATGTTTTCACCTTCATAGTATGCAACCAACAATTTCTTGAACTCAGGCACTTCTTTCTCTGGTATGACAAGAAGTCCTTGACCATGAGATATAAGGTAATGATTAGCAAATATTACTGAAGCTCTTTTGTTACCATCAACGAAGACCTGCGTTTTCATGCAATACATGCATAATTCTATAGCTTTATCTATATCCACCTTATCAGATGATCTTATTTCGTTTATGTTCTCTATAACCACTGACTCTATAGGAATAGGCGGTACATAACTGGTGCCTCCTATGGTTACAGGCACACTACGTATCTTTCCACCATAAGAGAAAAATCCTTCATTAACAAGCTTTGCTACGTGACAAAGTAAATAATAGTCGGTATCAGCCTGTATAACATCCTGATCAAGAATAAATTCCCAAGAGTGTTTTAGATTCAGGATTTTTTGCACATCATCTGCTGTCATGCCATTGACGATGCCTTTTTCCAATATTTCCTCTGTTTGTGGGAAAGTCGTTGCTACTCCCTCCAAAACAGCCTGATCATAGATATTGGATTTCATATTGGCTCTAGCGAAATCCAAATTCATGACAACATTTGCAGGTAATTCAGCAGGACTATATCCAATTTCTGCAAGCTGCTTATCTATCTTTCGAATATTCTTTTTTAATTCTCTGGCTTCTCTAGCGTTTCTAAGAAGCAACTGGTACAGATTATCTGAGTAAACATCAACATATGTTGACGTGAGTTTTCCATTAACTCTTTTTCTTATATACAAGTATTTGCCACTGGAATTTTCCTTCACTTCCGGTGAGCCGTCATAAGGTATGAGATTAAGACGTGCCTGAAGATCAGCTTTATCCTGTAATAGACTCTTAATTGTTTCCAACTTATTATCCATCGATTTCTCCTTTTAGGGAACTTTTCTAATAGAAATATACCAAAAAGTTCCCTAAAATTCAAATAAAAAATAGGGAACTTTTTTCGATAATCAATGTAAAAAGTTCCCTAAAATGTCTTAAAAAGAATTTTTACTTCCGAATTAACAACGTCAATTATACTGTAATTAAACCATTCCACTATTATTCTAGGGCTTTAAGATAAATAGTACAAGAATGATTTTCTTTAGACTCATAGACATCTTTAACTTCATACCCAAGCGCCCATTCCGGTATTTTATCTTTAACTAACTTGCCATGATAAAAGCAGCCCCAAACATCATCTCTTTCACTATACTGACAAATATCTATTTCATTTTCTTCAAGGTTCTTACAAAGCAGATGTGCCTGCGCTATTCCATTCTCGTTCAATGGAATATCAGTAGTCCCCTGAACTTTTCTTAATGTATTCCAATCTGTTTGTCCATGTCTCGCAAAATATATCTTCACAATACATTCCCAACCTTAGTACACTTATTCTCTATTACACAGAATGACGTTTGATGTCCGTACAATTTCCAAACTCAACAAAGCTGAAGTTATGTGTCTATCCTTATCATTTCCACATTAGCCTTGTTTCTGTATACTAAATCATCTCTAACAGTAAACCCAGCTTTAGCCCAAAACGCATTTCCCGTGACATTTCTATCAAAAACGACTAACGCAACTTTATTTATTCCATTTGCCTTAAGTGCATCCATAGCTGCATCTACAAGTTTAGTCGCTATTCCTTGATTCCTATAATCAGAATTAACCGCAGTGTGATAAATAAACCCACGTCTTCCATCATGCCCTGCAATAATTACACCGATAATCTCATCTGACATTTCGGCGACAAAGCAAGTATTCGGATTTCTATCAAGATATTTAGCAATCCCTTCTTTGGAATCATCAAGGTTATTTAGCCCCATTCCTTCACAAGAAAGCCACAAATGATACACCTTTTCGTAGTCGTCAATTGTCATTAGTCGTATAATCATATCCATTCCACCCTATACCGATTTATAATTGTCACTTAAGCCTGAATGTGAAGCCTCACACGACTAAAGTCGCGTGCTTCCATACCCGTTTTTCTGAGGTATGAACTCATTGACTACATATACAGTCTGGCACCGAAACATCACGCCTCAGCGTGAAGTTCTGCATCCAGACTAATCAACGTAGACAACGTGCATGTGCTCCTATACACGGCCTCTGGAACTTTAGCCAAAAGCCGCTGCCTTTTCGTCGC
>JAEEGH010017454.1_pt1 | contig 15302 bp, 10 predicted proteins | sample 9134181 | NCBI WGS metagenome assembly JAEEGH01 (sample SAMN16246544, study PRJNA631951) | gut metagenome | biome: gut microbiome; feature: rumen; material: DP-attached | host: Bos | place: Iran: Karaj | collected 2018-10 | reverse complement strand
TAGGTGATTAGAGGGCCTCAATCAACACAAAAGTTAAACAATTAAAATGAGAAAGTTATGAGTCAGAAATTCAAGAAATTGCAGAATCAGAACGACGATTCAGCAGCATTCGGCAAGTGGTTCGCCACGGCGGTCTATGACCAGCATTTCATCACCACCGAGGAACTGGCCGAGTTCATCCAGACACAGGCATCAGTTAAGAAGTCCGACATCAAGGCGGTGCTTGACGAGCTGGGCGGTGCCCTGAAGCACTTCTTCGAACTGGGCCAGAAGGTGAAGCTCGACGGCATCGGTATCTTCAAGGTGGGATTCAGCAGCATCGGCACGAACAAGAAGGAAGACTGCGGCGCGCAGAACATCACCACGCGCCGTGTGCTGTTCCAGCCCGAGACCGAGCGTGTGGTCGTCGGCCAGGAGAAGAAGAGCGGCAAGGTGAAGCAGAAGTTCGTCGTCGTCAAGACGCTCGTGAAGGACGTGGTCTTCGAAGAGACCTACGATACCTCGCTGAAGCCGGAGAATGAGAACGGTGATTCTCAGAATGGCGGCAACGGCGGCACCCAGTCCGGTGATCCTCAGAATGGCGGCAACAGTGCTTCCCAGAACAGTGGCACCCAGTCCGGCGGCTCGCAGGCTTCAACCCTGGCAGCCCCCACGATCAGCGGTACGACTCCGTTTGCTGAGACTACCTCAGTGAGCATGAGTGGCCCCGACGGTGCTGAGATCCACTATACCACCGACGGCTCGACGCCTACGGCTGAGAGCACGCTCTACAGCGAGGCATTCACCCTGAGCGACACCACGACCGTAAAGGCGATCGCCATCAAGGACGGTGAGTCGAGTGAGGTTGCGAGCAAGCTGTTCACCAAGGGTGAAGGCGGTGACGAAATGGACCAGAACTAAAACTTGATAACAATAATGAAGATTAACAAGATCACAATCGGGAACATCCTGAAGTTCATTGTGGCCGTAGGGTCACTGGTAGTATCAACCTTCTTCGTGCAGAGCTGCATGGAATAATTCAAATTTCAAATTAACGACAACATTGACAACTTAGACAACTTTTTTCGACCTCTGGTCGTTTACAGGCAGGAACTTGGACCCCGCAGACGGCAGTTGCCGTCGTAGGCAGAATGTTGTCCTTGTTGTCATAGTTGTCGTTAAAAGAAGAAAAAACTTGTCGTAAAATGAGAGTCATCACATTAATTGTAATTCATTGTTCGGCGGTGAGGCCGGGGCAGACGAGCTCGGCGGCGCAGATAGATAGCTGGCACAGACAGCGGGGGTGGAAGCTCGGCATCGGGTACCATTATGTAGTGCGTTGGGACGGCGAGATCGAGCCGGGAAGACCGGAATGGATGATCGGTGCTCACTGCGTGAACCACAATGCCCACTCGATAGGCGTCTGCTATGAGGGTGGGCTGGATATTAGGGGACAACCCGCCGACACCAGGACCGAGGCACAGAAAGCGTCACTCCGACGACTATTGGAAGACCTTCACCGCCGCTATCCGCGTGCATTGATCGTGGGACACCACGACTTGAATCCACAGAAGGATTGTCCGTGTATTGAGAATGTCGTGAAGGAGTATGCAGATTTGCAGCCGAAGTGAGTTTGAGGCTTATATGATGGGCTTTTATTGCATATCGTAGACGACCTGCATGAGCTGTTTGCCGAGGTCGTCGGCCAGTTCCATGGTCTTGGCCTCGCTGTAGACGCGGATGATCGGCTCAGTGTTCGACTTGCGGAGGTGTACCCAACGATCGGGGAAGTCGATCTTCACACCGTCGATATCGTTGACCGTGGCGCTGTTGTCGTTGGCGAACATCTGCTTCACCTTCACGAGAATGGCGTCGACATCGGTGCCAGGGGTGAGGTCGATGCGGTTCTTGGCAATCTGATAGTCGGGGAAGGTGCGGCGCAGCTCGCTGACGGTGCAGCCCTTCTGTGCGAGCGAAGAGAGGAACAGGGCGATACCTACAAGGGCGTCGCGGCCGTAGTGGCTCTCGGGATAGATGACTCCGCCGTTGCCTTCGCCGCCGATGACGGCTCCTACCTCCTTCATCTTCGTGGTGACGTTGACCTCGCCGACAGCGGCAGCGGTGTACTGGCCGCCGTGCATTTCGGTGACGTCGCGCAGGGCGCGGGTACTGCTCAGATTGCTGACGGTGGTTAAGCCCGCGTTCTTGCGTCCCTCTGGTAGCAAGCGTCCTTCGGCCGAGCGCAGACCACCCCGCCCTCCGGGCACCCCTCCTAACTCAGGAGGGGAAGATAATACATAGTCGGCGACGGAGACGAGAGTGTATTCCTCGCCGAACATCGTGCCGTCTTCGCAGATGAAGGCGAGACGATCCACGTCGGGATCGACGACGATGCCAAGGTCGAACTCACCGCTCTTCATGCGGTCCATGATGCCGTGGAGGTTCTTTTCTAACGGTTCGGGATTATGAGCGAAGTCGCCCGTACACTCTCCGTTGAGGATCTCGTAGTCGAGGCCGAGGGCCTGGAAGAACTCGGGGAGGATGATGCCGCCCACGGAGTTGATGGTGTCGGCACAGACGCGGAACTTGCGCTTGCGGATGGCATCGACATCGACGAGCTTCAGCTGGAGCACGGAGTCGATATGACGACGGTTGTAGGTGTCGTCGATGGTACAGGTGCCGAGTTGGTCAACCTCTGCGTAGTGGAAGTCTTCGGCCTCTGCGATGCGGAGCACTTCGGCACCGTCGGCAGCGGTGAGGAACTCGCCCTCGCTGTTGAGGAGCTTCAGGGCATTCCACTGGCGAGGATTGTGTGAGGCGGTGATGATGATGCCGCCGTCAGCCTGAGCCATGCGCACGGCGAGTTCTGTCGTCGGTGTGGTGGCGTAGCCAATGTCGATGACGTCGTAGCCCATGCCCATCAGGGTGCCTACGACAACATTGCGGACCATGAGGCCGGAGAGTCGGCCGTCGCGACCAACGATTATCCTGGGAGTCTGGAGACGGGAGTCAGGAGTCTGTAGATTACCTTGGAGGGCAGAATCTGTAGCAGGAGTATTCTCCTGATTCCTGACTCCTGACTCCAGACTCCTTTTTATGAAGGTGGCGTAGGCAGTGGTGAACTTGACGATGTCGAGTGGATTAAGTGTGTCGCCGGTCTGTCCGCCGATAGTGCCGCGGATGCCGGAGATGGATTTGATCAAAGTCATATTGTAATTGTTTTTATATTTCGCGCTGGAACGTGATGGTGTAGAAATATGGTGTCACGTTCGATGAGGCATAGACGTGTCCCTGGGTGTGAGGCACAATGAGACGCACCTTGGCGCACTCGTCGGTAGCTGTCTGCGGACGTCCGGCCTTGATATAGGAAAGGGGAACAATCCAACCTGCGGGGACGGAGGCGGAGCCGTAAGTGCTGTACATACGTCCGCTGAGGAACGTGGCCGTGAAGGTACCTCCTGAGCGTGAGACTGTCATACGGTCGGGCAACGAGGCGTATTCCACCGTCACATTCTGCGTCATCGTCGAGTCGTTGAGGATGTCATACTCCGTGTAACGGCAGTCGATGGTGAGATCCTCACCGTCCTTGATGTTCTCGCCACAGCCGAGGCGGATGATCTGCATATAGACACCGCTCTTGTCGAGTTTGACGAACTCGCGGCGGCTGAGGTCGGTCTTGTAGCCGTTCTTCACGAACTCTTCTTCTGTGATGACGGTAAAGGAGGAGTCGGCGATGAATTTCGAGATGGCGTTGCGCTCTTTCTCCTTCTTGTCGCCATAGGTCTCATAGTCGTTGCAGCTGGTGAGCACAACGGCAATGAGCATCAATATATATGCCAATTTCTTCATATCGGGTGCAAAGTTACGAAAAAAAAGGAAAAGTGAAAAGGTGAAAAGGTGAAAAGTTGCTGCGCCTTGTCGTTTTTTAACTTTTTCACCTTTTCACCCTTTCACCTTTTCAGTTGTTCGGCATAGGCGATGATGGCTTCACGGACCACCTGGACGGCCTCGTCGATGGTCATATCGAGGTGACCGCCGGAGGCATTGAGGTGACCGCCGCCGTTGAAGAACTCTGCCGCCATTTTGTTGCAGGGGAACTGGTCGACGGAGCGCAGCGAGACCCAGATGCGGGGTTTCTCGGAGTCCTCACGCAGCGAGATGGAGAGCTTCAGACCCTTGATCTGCTGGGGGATGTTGACCAGCCCCTCGGCATCGCCCTTGATGAAGTGGAAACGCTTCTGTTCCTCGCGGGTGATGGTGTAGAAGGCGGTGTGCAACTCGGGCAGATAGACCAGCTTTTCGTACATCACGTAACCCATCAGACGGATACGGTCTTCGGAGTAGTTGTGGTAGACGTTGCGGTAGATGCGGTCCTTGTCGATGTGCTTGGTGAGCAGTTCGCCGATGATGAAGTAGATCTCCGGACGGGTGCTGTTGTAGAGGAATCCGCCCGTGTCGGTCATCATGCCGCAGTAGACGGGTATGGCGAAGCGCTTGTCGAGACGGTCGAAGCCTCCTAACTGCCAGACGATGCGGAAGACGAGCTCGCAGGTGCTGCAGGCCTCCGGTTGGGAGATGGTGAGCACGGCTGGCACGTCAGGATCGAGATGGTGGTCGATGAGCACCTTCGGGGCGGGGGAGGAGACGAGCGTCGCCTCCATATCCTGGACGCGACTGGTTGCATTGAAGTCGAGGCAGAACACGAGGTCGGCGATCTTGAAGAGCATATTGCACTTCTCGGGGTGCTTGTCGTAGCGTACGATCTTCTCTGAATTGGGCAACCACTGCAGGAAGTCGGGGTACTGGTCGGGCACGATGACGATGGCCTCTTTCTCGCGAGTGCGCAGATACTCCGCCCATCCCAGACAAGAGCCGATGGCATCGCCATCAGGGCTCTTGTGGCAGGTGATGAGGATGGTGTCGGCAGAAGCAATCAGCTGATCCAGCTGACTGAGCTGCGCTTCGTTCAAGATGTTTATGTCCATTAAAAAAGTTTGTTAGGATAAACGCCCTCGTCGACAAGCTGCTGGATGCGGGCGACGGTGGAGTCGCGGTCGGCAGCATAGGTGACACCGAACCACTTCGATGTGGTGTCGAGCACCTCGACGGTAGCGGTGCCGTCGGTGATGAGCTTGTTGACCATCAGAGGGATGAAGAACTCTGCCTTGAGGTTCTCCATGTTCTTCGGGTCGCTGAGGAACTCACGGAAGTAGGCCTCGGAGTACTCGAAGTAGTCGGGTGTGAAGCCCCACATGTTCATTGAGACGGGGGTGTTGTCTTCGACAACGACCCACTGGCCCTGCTCGTCCTTATAGCGGATGGGCTCTGTGGCAGCACCGGCGTTGGAGCCGTCGGCGGCACAGCGCACGATCTCCGTCCGCTCGACGACAGTGGTCAGATGGCCCTTGTCGTTCTTCGAGCAGATGCCACGGGCGACGGTACCATTTTCTGAAAGGGTGTTGCCTACGCGGAAGCCCACCATCGCATACTGGTTGCGGGCACCCTCTGGGAGATTGGCGAGATACTTGCCGATGACCATGAAGGCATCGCGGTTGTAGAAGTCGTCGCAGTTGATGACGCAGAAGGGCTCCTTGATGACGTCCTTACCCATCAGCACGGCGTGGTTCGTACCCCACGGCTTCTGACGACCTTCGGGCACGGTGAATCCCTCGGGCAGGGCGTCGAGTGCCTGGAAGCAGAGCTCGCACTGCACCTTACCCTCGTATTTCGAGAGGATCTGTGTGCGGAACTGCTCTTCGAAGTCCTTGCGGATGACCCATACGATCTTGCCGAATCCGGCCTGGATGGCGTCGTAGATACTGTAGTCCATGATGGTCTCGCCGTTGGGGCCCAGACCGTCGAGCTGCTTCAGGCCGCCGTAACGGCTGCCCATGCCTGCAGCAAGCAGAAATAATGTCGGTTTCATAATGTTATTTTTTTGAGTTATATTCAATATTTGCGTGCAAAGGTACAACTTTTTTCTTAGACATAAGAACATTTTTAGACATTATAACAATTAAAGACAGAGTAATGATACTATGTCTTAGAACGGGTAGCCGATGGCGAAATGGATGGTGTTGGCTTTCTTGAAGCTGGGGATGTTGAAGTAGCCTGACGTGCCAGTGTCGTAGGGGAAGTGGAGGGCGAAGCCCCAATCGAGACGGATGACGAGGAATCCGAGGTTGTAGCGCAGGCCGATACCCGTGCCCAGGGCGAGGTCGTTGAAGAATTCGGAGGGCTTGAACACCATCATGTCATAGAGGAAATCGTAATAATCATACTGTTCCTGTGCCGTGGAACCGCCTTTACTGGAGTAGTCTGTGTAGTCATCCACGCTGTGTTGTAAGCTGGATTCCAGGCTCCACACGTTACCAGCATCGAGGAAGAGGGCTCCTTCAAGGTTGCCGAAGAGGGGCGCACGGTATTCGAGGTTAGCCACTAATTTTATGTCTCCGTTACGCCAGGCGTAGTCGAGCTGCCTGCTCTTGTTGAGGAATTCCTTCAGGCGACCCGGACCAATCTCGCGCATGGAGAAGGCGCGGATGCTGTTGGCACCTCCCACGTAGAAAAGCTCGGTGGTGGGGGCATCTTCACAGTTGCCGTAACTGTAGATGATGCCGGTATTAAGATGTCCCACGAGTTTCGAGGCCGTACCTATCGACCAGGTCTTGGTGAAGTCGGTCTCCACACGGACGAACTGGGCATAGGGTGCCTTGAACCACGTCTTGTATTTCTCATCGTAGCCCTTTCCGCGAGCGAGGTCGATGAGCGAGGTGATGTTACCGCTCTCCTCAATGGTTGTCTCCCAGCGGATGGGGTTGCGCAGCGTGACGGGACTGGTATAGGTATAGGTGTAGCGCATCGTGGGAATGAGAAAGTCTTGCATGGAGATCTTGAGGTAGAGGTTGTTGTCGACGATGGAATCGTACTTCGCAGAGGTGCTGCTCTTGAACTGATACTTCACCGTCAGGGGCGAGAACTCGTGGCGGCTGGTGGCGGTAGGCTGCCAGCGGTAGGTCCATTCGCCAGAGACAACGTGCATATTGTAATATTCGGGACGCCTTAAGAAGTCGGTAGATGCCTTCGCATAGGTGATAGGGGCGGCATAGGGACGGCGGCGGGGGATGCGCCGGCCGTTTTTGTCGCGACGGATACGGTCGCTGCTGTAGAACGGTGCGATGATGCGTGGGAACTCGATGGTGACATCGGCACCATACTGGTAGGTGTTGGAACTGGCATCACCGCCATGCTGCCACTCGTAGGAGCCGTGCAGGTTGATGTCGAGTTTCTCACCGCCACGGAAGAGGTTGCGACGGGTGAAACCGATCTTCGCTTCCGGACCATAGCGATGGCTGGTGCGGCCGATGGCATTGGCCTCGATGTAGAAGTCATAGGGCTTGTCGAACACGCAGTTCAGGTTGACGTCGAGCGTATCTGTACCGGCCCGGGGGGTAAACTGGAAATCGGTGGTGGAGAAGACGCCTGTGGCATTGATCTTACTGGCCGACTCGAGGTAGTTGTCGTAACTGAACTCCTGTCGAGGGCGCAGACGAAGGTTCCTCAAAATGACGTTAGGGCGGATCGGCGGATTCTTGCCGTTGAAACGGATGGTGAGGTGACGGCGCTTGACACTGTCGGTGAGTTGTTCGCGCATACTCTTGCGGAACTGTACGGCGATATTGCCGATATACCACTTCTGGAGAGCCTCCGGGGGCAGTCCGTTGGCCAGCTGGAAGCGCAATTGTGCCTGTCCAGCCACCTGGAAGGTATCGGCGAGGTAGGAGGCGTAGTTGTTGTTGTAATAATAGTAGCCGTTGTTGCGGAAGAGAGTCGTGATGCGGCTTCGTTCCCCGTCGAGGGCGGAGGCACTGAAGGCATCCTTCGACTTGATGAGTGCCTCGCTGCGAGTAGAGTCAATGAGAGCCTGAAGGGAGTCGGGGAAGTTGACATAGGCTACGCTGTCGAGGGTGAAGAGGGTGTCGAGGCGGACGGTGTAGGCGATTTTGCACTTCTTCGGGTTCTTCTGCGGCACCTCCTCATAGGTGACTTCGCTGCGGAAGTAACCGTTGCTCTGGAGGACTGACTGGGCGACGGAAGCGCGGAGAGCCGGATTTACCTTACTCATCAGCACTGGGGCACGCCCAAAGGACTTTGTCATCCATCGGGCGAACTTGGAGTCTTTGTTGGCGTATTTGTTGTAGATCCACAGTCGCCACGACCAGGGTGTGTGGTAATAACTGCTGCCGAAGAGGGAACCGTTGGGGGCTGTAGCCAAAGTGGCCTCGACCTCTTCCTTGGTGTTGTCGAGGTGGTCCTCGAAGGGATTGGGGTCGGGTTCATCCACATAGGTGATGGACTTCAGGCCCGTGAAGAGCTGATCGTCCTCGGGGATGTTCATGGTCATGGAACAGGAGACGAAGAAAAGTAAAAAGGTAAAAAGGTAAAAAGGTAAAAGGGCGTGCGCCTTCACCATCTTTAAGACACTATGATATATCCTTACTCTCATATTTCTTTCCTTTTTTTCACCTTTTCACTTTTTCACCTTTCCACCTTTATACTGTCAACTTGTATGCTGTCGCGCTGTACCGTCGGCCGGCGATCTGATGATCCAGACCCTGAGGGCTGGCGGTTGAAGCTCGGCTGTTGCTCCTTTTTCCAGAACTGGAAGATGTCCCAGAAGTTGTCGAGCTTGCGACGCCAGACGAAACCGATGCCGTATTCGCTGGTGTAGCCTTCAAGCCAGTCGTAAACATTCTGCTTGTAGAACATCTTCAGGTTCTGGGTGCCGTTCTGGTTCAGACGGTATTCCATCGACACGTTGTCGAAGAACGACTGCTTCTGTCCCATAGCGGCATTGTCGCCCGAGGATACGAGTCCGCCAATCTCCACACGGAGACGGTTGTCGAGGAACCGCTTGGCGAACTTGAAAGAGTAGTCGGTATGGGTGGCGCCCGTGGCGTCGGTGCTGTTGTCGATGCCTACGCTGAGGTCGAGGGTCTTCAGGGCGGAACCCGCAATGTTGTTGATCTCACTCTGGAGGAAGGAGCTGAGGGCGTTGTTCATGGAGAAGCCGCTTGTGTTGCCGTCGGCGAGGTACATACCTGTGGTGAGCATCGTGACGGCGATCTTGCTACGCTCTTCGGCCGACATCGAAGCGAGGTCGGTATTGGCGGCATAATCCTCCGGGGCCTCGATGATGAACTGCAGACCCATATCGTTGAGCGTCTTGGTGATGACGACACCACAGTCGAAGACGACGCTGCGGCCGACACCAGTATCGTCGCTGACGGTGGCCTTGGTTCGCTCGGTGGCGGTGATGTTCAGTCGCGGATTCATCGGATCACCCGTGAACTCCACATAACTGCCGTTCTTGATGGTGAAGGTCTTCAGCGGGATGACGGGCAACGAGTATTTCATCTCACCATTGGTGAGGGTGTAGCGGCCTGTGAGGTTGAGACCCTCAGAGTCATACTTCATACGCAGGTCACCGCCGCCAGTCAGATCGGCATAGTTGGTCTGCTCGGGGTTGAGGTTGCAGACGAAATGGGCGCCTTCCGACACGCCGATGGTGAGGTCGACATTGAGGCCAGTGGGCTTGGGATGCGTGATGACCGTCTGAATGGAGTCGGTGAAATCGGTGAATTGCACCAGTTCGTCGAGACGGTTGTCGGCCGAGAGGGGTGAATCGAGCAGCATATAGGTGAGGTCTGTGGATCCGAGCACGTCGATGCGACCTCTGACGTTGAGCAAGTCGAGCGGTCCCTGCATCCTTGCGGCGAAATTGACAAACGCCTTGCCCCAGGCGATGGACTTGGTCTCCTGCTTGGCGTTAACAAGTAATAGGTTACGGGCGCGCATACGCAAATCCATCAGGATATTGTCGAGGTCGGAGAAGTCGATACTGCCCATCATGTTCAACGGCTCGTCGTTGTAGGCATACATGCCGAAGTTCTCCAACAGCAACTTGCTGCCGACGATGCGGATGGGGTCGTTGTCGAAGCGCATACGGATGCCGTAGGGGATGCTGACGAGATGGGCATCATCGACGAACATCTCACCGTTGATGTCGGGATGACGGACGGTTCCCCTGACGGTCACGCTGCCTTCCGCATAGCCGTCGAGACCGAAGATCTGGTCGGGTGCAAAGCCGTTGACGAGCGAGAGGGGCATACGCGTCATGTCGAAGGTGGCGTCGATGAGTCCTTCGCCCTTCTTCTGGTAGGTGCCGCTGAGCAGACCGAACTCCTCGTCGTCGAGCAACAGACGGGCTTCGATGGCGTGGGTGTCGTTCTCGTTCTGCAGATAGACCAGCTCCGTGCTGAGGTTGCCGATGGGAGCACCCTCGTAGGTCATGCCCGTCACAGCCATATCGGAGGCGACGGAGATGTGCTCGTTCTGGTCTTGCAGGATGTGGTAGTCGCCGTCGAGCTTACCCGTGATACGGGGCAGGTAGGGTATGACGGCCGTCAGCTCACCCAGGTCGATGCGATGGAGGCTGACGGTGAGGTCCTGCAGCATCGTAGAGTCCTGATTCTCCGTGTAGATCTTCATACCAGTATCCTCGTCGGAGATGAGGTCTACATTTGCTTGGATCTTCTTGCTGCTGGAGAGGAAGATGTAGTTGTCTTTGTTCAGGTTGAACTCCTTGTAACCCACCGTTGGACGGTCGGGGAGGAGCCTGAAGCGCAGACCGTTGTCCTCCATCTCGGCTGTGGCTCCGATGCGGACACCCATACGGCCCTTCCCGTCGAAATAGCGCAAGCCCGCCAGTGCCCCGTGCTCATGGACGTGGCCGTCGAAAAGGGCGTTGAAGACGAACTGCGGATTCTTCTTGTTGTTGCAGATCTGTCCCTGATAGGTCAGCCGATCGCCTTTATGTATCAGGCTCAGGCGGACGGTGTCGATCTGGATGCTGTCGTAATTGAGCGAGAAGATGTGTCCCTGACCGTTGATGCCTGTCTCTGGCGAGGTGGTGAGGTCGAGCGTCAGCTCCTTGAAGTCGGTGCCTGTGGCGCGCAGGAAGTTGGCGACAGGATTGTTGCGCTTGCTCTCCAGATGGACTTTCATCACTGGCAGCAGGGCCTTGATGGCGGGCTGGTTGATGACCTTGTCCTCGAACTGTCCGGCGATGGAGTCGGAGAGGGTGGTGAACTGATTGAGCAGCCTCTGGTAGCCGCCCGTCGCGTCGAGTTTCAGGATGAAGTCGCCGCTCTGCATACGGGCGTAGGTGGTGTCGGGATTGGTCTTCAAGAGGATGCCCACATCGCCTGGAGTGTAGGTCTTCTGCCCATCTTTCACATAGACATCGTTCAGGCGCCCGCTGATGTAATGGGTGTCTTTCATGTCGGAACTGATCTTCAGACTGCCGTTGGTGCCGATGGTGAGGGGATTGTTCACCAGACGCATCTGGTAGAGATCGGCCTTGGTGAAGTCACCGCTGATGGTGCCCTCGATCTTATGGGTGTCGAGCAAGAGTTCTGCACCGATGCAGCCGTCAAGAATCTGGTTGTTTCCGACGATGTCGAATTGTCCCCGTCCGTTGAACAGGGTGACTGAAGCCATCAGGTTGTCCAGATCCCAGCTGCCGTATTGCAGCCGCTCGATGCTGGCATCGGCATTGAGGCGGCTCTCGGGCGAGAAGAAGTCGGTGCCATAGCCTGAAGCCTTGATGTCGGCCGTCAGCATGTAGATAGAGTCCTTGGGCAGGAAATGGTGCAGGTTCAGGTTCCTGATGTCGATGTCTGTGTCGTAGGAAATTCGGTCTGAAGCCAAAGAGCCTTTGGTGTCGAGGGGAATCCTGACGTTACCGACCAGCTTGATGCTCCCGCCGGCCTCGTTCAGAGTGAGGTTGGTGGCATAGTTGGTGCCGTCGGCAGTAAGGTTGCCGTTGAGCGTGATGCCGTCGGGGATGCGGACGGTGTTGCTCATCTCTGGATCGATGAGGGCGGTCATGAAGTTCAGCTTCTTCGACGTTGCCTCTATCTGTAGGTCGGCTTTCATGCGGCTGAACTCCGTGACGTTGTCGATCGTTCCCTTGATGGTAGCGTGCAGGGCGGTGGCGAGGTCGATGTCGATGCCCGTCAGATCCAGATGTTTCATATTCCCGTCTGCGGAGCCTCTGATGATGAGCGGCTGGTTGGGGAAATGTTCTGTGAACTTCTGGGGCAGCTTGCCGGCCACCGTGAAGATGTCCTGCTTGCCTAATTGTGCGAAGAGGCGCACCTTGAAGATGCCTGGCGTCTGCTCGTCGAAGGCGTTGAAGTCCAAGTCTGTTTCGAGCATAATGTTCGAGTCGGGCGTCTTCAGCGTCATCAGGGGCATGCGGATGTGGTTGTAGGTGGAGTCAAGGTTGAGGCCACCCGTCAGTTCTGTGATTTTCAGGCCGCTCTTGTCTGTCAGCAACGTCTTCCGGATGAAGAGTGACGTGCCTGTGGGTGAGTAGCGGATGGAGTCGACGCCGAGTGTGACGTCGCTCAGGCCTATCGGTTCATAGTCCAGCCGACCGTCAGAGAGGTCAAGACTCCCCACCTTATATAATGGTCTGGAGAGATCGGCAGTGACCTGTCTGGCCACAGCCTTCCCTAATGCGAGGTTGAAGTCTACGGTGTCGTTGGGAAGATGCAGGGTGACATCGGTTCGGCTGATGCAGAGACTGTCGGCATCGATTACCCATTTCAAGGCCTCCGTGGTGTCTACGGCGGCGGTGTCTGTGAGATTGATGTCGAGTTGGGCGTCGGAGAGGCGGGCGCCGTTCACCAAGACGGTCTCCTTGCCGAGGTTGATGCCCTTCGACACGAGCCACAACTCCTGAAACTGTCCTTTGATTCGCAGGTCGCTGATGAAGCCGTTCGTGTTGATCTTCGCCTGACGGAATAAAAGTTCCTCGATGTCCACCTGTTTTCTCAAGAGGGGAAGCAGACGCACGTTGACCACCAGTTTCCTGACATCGGCGATAGTATCTGTCACATCTGCCACGGAGTCGTTTGGATGCAGCATGCGGAAGTCGTCGATGCCCAGGTCGAGCGGGAATTCCAGGTTCACGTGACCCACCGATATCTCCATCCCCGTCTTTTCAGAGGCGATGGAGACAACCTTCTGTACCACCCAGTTCTGTATGGGCGGCACGTAGAGTAGGGCGGCGAGTATGATGAACAGCAGAACGGGCGTGAGTACCGCTATCCCGATCCACTTGAGCCATTTCCTCATTCGTTTTCAGCGATAGACGTTGCAAAAGTACAACAAAAAAGTGAAAAGTGAAGAGTGAAGAGTGAAAAATTTGCTGCCGCCCTTGAAAAAACTTCCAAATAGCCGCACCTTTTCACCTTTTCACTTTTTTATATAAGGTACGCAATGGCGTATTTCCACAGGGATGCTTTCCACTTCGAGGCTGTCGCGGCTCACTCTCAGGCGCACCATACAGGCCTCGCTGTTCAGAGGCTTGTGCTGGTCGAAGATGAAGTTGCCCACGCTGTAATAGATCTTATGGCCGCCATAGTCCTCGACGGTCTGGAGGGTGTGGGTGTGGTGGCACACGAGCAAGTCAGCACCCGCCAACACGAGCATGTGGGCATCGTGACGCTGACGGAGAACGGGCTGCAGCTTATGCTCCTGCCCCCAATGGAGCGACACAATGATGACAGCTGTGGAGTCCTGCTGACGAAGATGGTACACTCGAGAGAGCAGCGAGTCCATCGGTTCCTGACTCACACAGGGTTTGTCCGTCAGATAGGCGTAGTTCTCAAGGGCGAGGCGCAATGAGGGCACGAGCCACACCTTTCGGGGATGGTCGGCCAGCAAGACGGGCTCTGAGGCCTCTTGCATGTTTGCTCCGGCGCCGACGGGCACCATACTTGCTGCGATGATGTTCCGTCGGGTGTCCATCAGTCCCTCGCGCCCCTGATCGATGGAGTGGTTGTTGGCGAGGTTCAGATGGGTGATGCCGTGCTGGCGAAGGCTGTCGAGCCATTCGGGCTCGCTCCTGAAGATGAAACGCTTGAACACTGGCGACTTGATCTTCGTGGCCGGACACTCAAGATTTCCCACGACCACCTGGGCAGACTGAAACACGGAGTCGATGCCATCCGAGAACAGATGGCTGACTCCGTGTTGCTCAATCACTCGGCGCACTCCACGGTCGAGCAGGATGTCGCCCGTGAGGACGATGGTGAGAGAATCGGTGGTGAGAGAATCGGTGGTGCGGGGGTAGGGGGGCGAGGTGGCGCGAGAATAGTTTGAGGGCTGAGGGTAATCTCGTACCCCCGCACCCTCGTGCCCTCGTACCTCCGAAATACAGTACCCCAGAAGCAGACTAACAGCCAGTACTATAGAAGAACTCCTCATTCGCCTCGGGCAATTGTTTCAGCGGAACGAACAGCGGCTTCATCCAATCGGGCACACCCTTGCGGGCATTCTTCTTCAGCTGCTCCTGCCATTCCTCGTCCGTCAGGCGCTGCTCGTCGATGGACTGGATGAACTCACGATAGCTGAACACAGCGCCGCGCGTCAGCACCAGATAACCGCCGATTTCGACCACCACGTAGATCTCATCGGCATCGCCAACGGCCTCGAAGAGGATGGACTTGTTTGGGTTATTGTCGGCGTTGGCGGTGTAGACGTCGGCCACGAGGGCCACCTTCTTGTCTGCGCCCTGCACATCGCTCCAACCCATAAGGTATTGGTCTTCGCTGCGGATGAGGTCGAGCGAGATGTACTCGATGGTCGCACCTACGGCTTTGATCTGATCGTACTCCTCGTCAGTTGGTTCCTGACCAGCCAGCTCCTTCTCGCTGATTCGCAGCAGGAACTCGGCCTCCTCGCGCATACGCTCTGTGGCGTCCTTCACTTTCTCGGGGAGCATATTCTCCTGCTTCAGCAGCTTCTCGGTGTTGTCGAGCAGCTCGATGGCCTTCTTCCAGAAGCCGACATTGGGCTCCACATAGCCTTTCACTACGGGATCGGGTATCTCTTCGCCACCGCCGCACTCAGCTCCTGCGGGCTGCTTGGCGTAGAGGATGGCGTCGTGCTTCAGTTCGGCCCACGAGGCGAGCACGGCGTTCAGGTCTTTCTTGTCCCACTCGGGCGTCAACATGAAGTAGGGCATCTTCTCCTTGCCTTCCTTGTCGGTGAGCACCTTCAGGGCGTTCATCCATTGCGTGCAGGTGGTCTCCTGCCAGTCGATCTCACCCATGCGTTTTTTCATCGACTTCAGACTGTCGCCCAAGGCCTTCCAGTCGGTCTTCTCCTCCATCAGGATCTGCTCTGCGGCCGAGACACCCATCGCGGCGAAGAAGTCGAGGCCCTTGGGCACAGCGCGTCTGGTGGGG
>JAEEGH010017453.1_pt1 | contig 15303 bp, 17 predicted proteins | sample 9134181 | NCBI WGS metagenome assembly JAEEGH01 (sample SAMN16246544, study PRJNA631951) | gut metagenome | biome: gut microbiome; feature: rumen; material: DP-attached | host: Bos | place: Iran: Karaj | collected 2018-10 | reverse complement strand
TCTTTGCATCGTTCATACCCACGCCTTCGGGCGGAAAGGGTGGGACGGCGACATATTGGAAAGCGTCATTGATGCTTTGTTTTTGGCTATTTGAACGTCGGAAACTCAAATCCTGTACAAAGACAAAAGCGGAAGTGAATGCTACGGGTGTAGTATATACTCCCGGAGTGTGCCGAGGGCTAGCTGTGTATAACAGTGTCCTCACGCACACTTTTCGGGTGCATTATATACTGACTGGCGTGGGTATTCAGATTCTGTTCATTCTTTCAGGAAGGCTTCCGACGGCCGAAATAGCAGAACGAGCAGGTGAGGATACCCCGCTTTTTGTATGCCGTAAGAAAGTAGCTAAAAACCTCTGACTTCTGGGTGCCAGTCAGAACAACACGTTGCTGACAAATGCCAGATCATAAGTCAGTTGATTTATTTGGAGAAAGGCCTGTAAGAAAGATTCCTGCCAAGCCATTTGTAAAATGGGCTGGTGGCAAAGGGAATCTGTTATCCATATTGGAATCACAGTTGCCTGCCGACTTTGATTCACAAACAAAAGTAACCTATATTGAACCCTTTGTTGGCGGTGGTGCTATGTTGTTCCACATGCTGACACGACATAATAATATCCGACGTGTTGTCATTAACGACATCAACAAAGATCTTATCAGATGCTATCAGTTAGTGAAAGAGGATCCACAGACATTGATAGAACTCCTGAGACCTTTTGAGCAGCGATACTACGCAGTGGATGAGGATGAGAGGAAGCTTTATTTCTACGAAGTACGCAATGAGTACAATAATGCAGAACTATCCGCAGACCAGCGAGCTGCCTGCTTTATTTTCTTGAACCATACGTGCTTCAATGGTTTGTATCGTGAGAATGCCAATGGTAGTTTCAATGTCCCGTTTGGCCGCTACAAGAATCCAAAGATTTGCAATGTTGATGTAATTATGGCAGACCATAAGGTGCTTTCGAAAGTTGACATTGTATGTGGTGACTATAAAAATATTCTATCGCATTTAGGCAAGGGGTATAACTTCATCTATTTAGACCCACCGTACAGACCTCTGCCAGGTTCCAATAATTTCAATCAATATTCAAGAAGTGGGTTTAATGATAAGGAGCAAGAAGAATTGAAAACATTTTGCGACCGCCTTTCTTCAAGGAATTGTCATTGGATGCTCAGTAACTCTGACAGTTTCAACTTGGATGGTACTTCATACTTCGAAAACCTATACAAGGGATATGTCTTTAATAAGGTTCTTGCCCCTCGTTTCATCAACGCCCATGCCGATAAGCGAGAGAAACAAAGTGAGGTACTTATCACAAACTATGATAATGCCAAAGAAAAGCTGTCATTCATTGAAGAAAAGTAGCTATTCCACATCTTATGTGAAAAATAACTTGTGGAATGTGCTTGTTATTAAGATTTTTTTTGTACCTTTGCATTACTAAACGAAGATATATTAGGCAGATGAATAACAGAAAGTTGAAGATTCCGGCAGGTGGAATGTATCAAGAATGGCAGCACTTGATGGATTTGGTGGAAGATGATACAGCCAAGTCGTTAGAGGCGTTAGCTTCAGAAAAAGATTGGCGGATTGTTCAGCCTGATGAAGCAAAGGAATGTGGCTTTGAAGAACTAGTAGAATGGTCTGTACCAGAAACCGATATCCTCGTTATGATAGACGATAACTATTTGGTGTGCCTGCCAAAACAATCTTTCTCTTGATTATTCTTATGAAGAGGACTGAGGAAGATTATTTTAATGAGAGTAAGCGTTTTAGAGCAGAAGCATTGCTTATTGCTGATACCTTGAAGGACTGCCCTATGCGTTTTACGATAACCAATGTAATCACAATGGATGTGGAGATTACAAAGTCTGACTTGAAGACTATTGTCAGCAAGAACACTCAAGACAATCGCTTCAATGCTTTCAAGAACAAGGTAGCACAGGATTTACGTGGTTTCCTTGAGAAATCTGTTTACGAAGGTTGGCGTGACGTGATTCCCGGTAAACATCCTGAGACGGCTTTCTTCGCATACTTCAGTCGCGAACTTGGCGAGAAGGCTTACTTGTGTGTTCGTAAAATTAAGAATACAGGGCTATTCAAGCCATACGCCATCATCGACCAGAAAATGTTTGATGCAGAGATTGGAAACCTGAGAAAATAAAAACCGCTGAACTGATTTGCTAACCCGATTACGGTGCTACTCTTTCATTTCAGCGGGAGGAATCCGTTTCCTTTCGTGCTGCAAAGATAAGTATTATTTCGTCAACTTCCAAACTTTTAAGGCGAAATTTGCATATTTTGCCGTTGTTCTGCTTATAATTCCAAAATTTTTCATACTTTTGCAAATGCATTGTAGTTGCAAAGCTGCTTGCATATTTTGTGGGATTTAAGAATTAAGTATCAAAATTCTTAGAGGTTCGAGCTCAAAAGTCGGCAAACTTTTATCGTTACGGCCTCGCAGGATTGGGATACGCCTTGATTGGCGTACCCTTTCCTTGTACAACGTAACGAGGGCTTTTTGCCGACTGCCCGAGCAAGAATAGTACAGGGACTGGGGTGCGCTTTTCTTTTCCTATATTTTATTGTTAAAGAAGACGGTTATGTTGAGGTTCATACCAGACAACGAAGGCTTTCGTTCTGATTTGGTAGCACATACGGACGAAACGCTACGAGTCGGCATCATAGATGCTGACTTGCTTGATCATGGAACCAGGCATCCCAATCTTGCACTTTTGAAGATCTCTGCATTTTGCAAAGAATTAGGGCACGAAGTTCGACTGATATGCAACTATAATGAGTTGTCTGCAGGTGAACAGCCTATTGTCTTCGAATGTGAATACGACATCCTCGTTTTGTCTCGCGTATTCAAATTCACCAAAGTGCCCAATTTTATCAGTTTGCTGATACATCAGCACTTGATCTACTACGGAGGTACAGGTTTCTTTGAGATTAACGGACCTAATCTGCCTGATGAGGTAGAACACCATGCTCCGGATTATCACCTTTACGATGAATATATAGAGAAAGCCACTGGTGGCGATGAAAAACAAAAGAAACGCAACTGGGACGATTATTTGAGTTACTCTATTGGTTTCACCACACGTGGATGCATACGACATTGCGGTTTCTGCGTGAATCGACTATTGAATCGTGTGGTGGAATGGTCTCCCGTTTCAGAATTCCATGACGAAACGCGAAAAAACATATATCTCTGGGATGATAATATCATGGCAGCTCCCCCCAAGGTATTTGCCAAAGTGATGGAAGCCCTGAGACAGACTGGTAAACCTTTCCAGTTTCGCCAAGGGATGGATATTCGACTCATGACACCTCAAAAGGCACAATTGCTTAACGATGTGAAATATCATGGGGACTACATCTTTGCCTTTGACCACTATCGGATGGATGACGTAAATGAGAAGCGTCAAGTGGAACAAACTATAAAAGGGCTGAAAGTTTGGCGTGAGTATTGCAAGAAATCAACGAAGCTCTATGTGCTGGTGGCTTACGATAGTCAAGATGAAACAGACATAGAAGGAACATTTTTTAGAATCAAGATATTGATGGAGCATGGTTGCCTGCCATATATCATGCGCTTTGAAGAATACAATAATTCGCGTTTCAAGAGTATGTATACCCAGCTAGCTCGTTGGTGCAACCAACCAAGCTTTTTCAAGAAAATGAGTTTCCGTCAGTATTGCGTTAGAAATGAAGAATACCATCAAGGTATTCAAGATCTTGTGCCCAAAGGAAAGTACAATAAGAAACTAAAGATTCCGAAAGGATATCCAAAGAAAGAAAAATATTGCTCGTGCTATCAGTCGATGCTCGACTTTGAAGCAGAGTTCCCTGAGATAGCCAAGAAGTATTTCAATTTGCGATTTGAAGAGTTGAACCCCTATAAAATAGAGAAATGATGAAACAGGCAAGGTTAACGTTGCTGCCTATAGACAGCATAAAATTAGATGAAGATAATCCTCGCATCAAGCAATGCTTGGAAAACTACACAGTTGTCACCCCAGAAGCCATTGCTTTGGCTTTATGGGATAGTGGTGATGGTGACGCTGCCACATCATACAGGGTGTTGCGTGACTCTATAAAAGATAGTGGAGGTATTATTCACCCCATAGTTGTAAACCATGAAGAAAATGGCGATTTCGTTGCTATAGAAGGTAACACTCGGCTACAAATATACAAAGATTTTATAGAAAAGAATGTACCTGGAGAATGGACGTATATCACGGCATTGGTTTACGAGGGACTAACAAAGGTGGAAAAACATAGCATTAGACTTCAATCCCACTTGGTAGGTCCACGTGATTGGGATCCATATTCAAAAGCCAAGTATCTTTTTCAATTGAGTGAGATTGAGATGCTTCCAATGAACTCCATCATCAATATGTGTGGTGGAAACAAGAACGAGATATTGAAGGCAATCGATGCTTACAAATATATGAAGACATATTATGAGCCTTATGCAAAGTCGAAAGGATTGGAACCTGATACTCGAGACTATTCAAAATTTCGTGAACATGAGAATGCGAGAATCAAATCGGCTATTCAGTACAAGGGGTTTGAATATAATCAGTTTGCCAAGTGGGTTGTTGATGAGAATGTTGACAAAGCACAATCGGTTCGACTCATACCTGCAATTATGCGGAACAAAGATGCATTGGAGGCATTCTTAAAAGGCAATCTGACTGATGCAGAAACCGTACTTCGTGCTGCCGAACTATCAAATGCAGACTTGAGCGAATATCCCTACGAGGTATTGGCCAATGAACTCTTCAAGAAATTGATGACACTGCCTGCTACAGAAGTCGATGAATTGGCAAACAATGACGAAAAAACGATGAAGCGCGATGCATTAGAGCGACTAAAGAGCAAGCTGGACTTTATTATTAACATGATAGCAGAGCAGGAAAAGTAATGGCAGAGTCTTTAGCCCATATCAAGTATGTAGAGCGGATGGCAAGGTACGCAGAAACCATTCCTCAAGAGTTTGTTCCAACGGCGATGAGTGCTGACCTCCCTTCCTATGGGCAGAGGACACCGAAGGTTATCAATGGTTACTATCCAGACTTGTATTACTATGACCTGCATTGTGTGATAATCGGTGAAGCGAAAACGACAAACGATATTGAGAACGAGCATACACAGTCACAACTCGATAGCTATATCTGTGAGATCCGTACGTAAAATTGTGATAAGCATATCATCATCTGTTCCTCTATTATAGCATTCGCGCAGATAACCAACATGGTAATACGCAAGAAACGGAGAGAATTAATTCACGACATTACGTTTCATGTATTAGACAATCATTTACGGCATAAAGTGATATGAGCAATCTGAAACATATAGAGACTACCAATCTGGTGGCAAAGCTGACAGCGTTTCCGTATCAGCACGAGGCTTTCCTTGCTATCAAGGACAAACCATATGCCGCCATTTTCCATGAGCAGGGATTGGGGAAAACCAAGATAGCCATTGACCTCTTGCTGTATTGGCTTGACAAACGAGATATAGATACTGTGTTGATTGTTACGAAAAAGACCCTCGTTGCTAATTGGAAGAGTGAATTTGAGACCCATACTAATCTAAGACCAAAGGTGCTGGATACAAGTAAGAGAAGCAACTATTTTGTTATGAATAGTGCTGCGAGGGTTATTGTCACCAATTTCGAGACTATATCAACCGAAAAAGACAGGATGCGTCTTTTCTTGAAGACAAGAAATGTTGCAATTATCATTGATGAGTCCACAAAGATAAAAAATCCCGAATCCAAGTTGACCCAAGACTTCTTCGACATTTCTCCACTCTTCAAGATAAAGGTGATCATGACAGGAACTCCCATAGCAAACAGACCTTATGATATTTGGGCACAGGTTTATTTTTTGGACTCAGGCGATAGCCTCGGTAAGGACTTTGGCGAGTTCAAGGCAACGTGTGACTTGACCAATGACTTGCATAGCAACGAAGAGAAACGGAGTAAATTTGAAGATACTGTTTCCAGTATATACAACAAGATTAAGAATTTCAGCATACGAGAAACAAAGAATAGTGGTATTATCACACTGCCGTCAAAGATTTATCATGAAGTTACCGTCAGCTTTGAGAAGAAACAGTTTGAGATGTACGAAACTCTTAGGAATGAAATGGCTCTCATGCTAAAGCAAGGTGATAAAACAATACTTGATGATTCTTCCGACACTATCAAACGCCTTCTCCGTCTTGTACAGATTACTTCGAACCCTCGTTTGATAGATGAAAGCTATACCGAAGTCTCTGCTAAAGAGATTCTTCTTGATCAACTTATTGAAAGGATTGTCAGCAATAACGAAATGGCGATAGTTTGGAGTATCTATACAGGAAACATAGACATGTTTTGCAAGAAATACACCAAATATGGTGCTGTTAAAATTACAGGTAAGATGGCAGTTGAGGAACGAAACAAGTCTGTTGTGGCATTCAAGAGCGGAAAGGCAAAGTTGCTTTTTGCTACACCGCAATCAGCTAAAGAGGGACTGACACTAACGGTAGCCAACAATGCCATTTTCTATGATAGAGGCTTTAACCTTGATGACTATCTGCAAGCCCAGGACAGAATTCATCGCATATCGCAACAGAAAGACTGCCATATTTACAATCTGATGATAGAAGATAGCATAGACATTTGGATAGACTATCTGTTGAAGGCGAAGCAGCGAGCTGCTTTCTTGGCACAGGGCGACATGAATCTTCAAGAATACAAGAACGTTGCTGATTACAGCTTTGCAAATATAGTTCACGAAATATTAAATACTAACTGATATGGTAACAAGAATACTAAAAATCGGGAACGTTGACGTTCCTGTTGAGGACGTTGAGATGAATCAGGTTGAACTTCTCTTTTACCCTGATAATCCTCGTGTACATAATGCTGTTCATTCCTCTAACATTGAAGACCCAAGCCAAGAGGAACTGGAAAAGGAAATGCGAAGTAGAGACAACGTTAAAAAACTCAAAGTTAACATTGAGGCAATGGGAGGTTTACTAAATCCCATTGTCATATGTAAGAATGTTGTTCTGGAAGGTAATAGCCGACTTGCTGCATATCGTATGTTGGCAGAGTCTGATAAAGTTAAATGGAGCAAGATAAAATGCACAAGATTGCCTGACGATATTAAGGAAGATTTGATCCTTACATATTTAGGTTCTGTTCATTTGGTTGGACAGACACCTTGGAGTGCCTTTGAAAAAGCATCATATATCTATAGAATGAAAGAGAAGTCACGCCGTCCTGTTAAAGCAATGGCAGATGATATGGGATTAGATGCTAAAGAAGCAGAACTATTTGTTGAGGTATACCAGACAATGAAAGACGCCGAAGATTTAATACCTACAAAATGGAGTTACTATTATGAGCTTTTAGACAATAAGAACCTCAGAAAAGTAGATAAAGAGTATCCACAATTAGAAGTTGTTAGTACTATTGTTGACAAGATAAAACATGATGAACTAAGTGAGGCTCGAGAGGTACGCAAGATTGGCAATATTGCAAAATCTAAACATGAAGATGCAATAATGATTTTGACAGAGTATTTGCATGAAGATATTCCTCTAGACGATGCTGTTGAACTGGCATCTGATTTAAACAAAGCCCAAAGCATTAGAAAGGGATTTGAGAAGTTCCAGAAACTTTTGAGTGAAAACATAGCCGATATTCAGGCACAAACGAAACTCGATTCCGATTTGAATCTGATGATAAAGAATATTGAGGATACGATAAAAAATCTTATAGAAATAAAATGATAAGCAATGTGGAATATATCAGGCTCTTTATGACACGTTCTTTAGAAAAGGACGTGGATGAACTTATGCTCGCTGATAAGAACTATATTGTTCCAAAAGAAAAGATGCATGAGTATGTTGATAGAGCACTAGCTATTCCGTATGGCGAGTACATAGACTATATCCGAAACAACAAGGGTATCGTAACAGATGAACAACTGACGCAAAGTAGCGCGTTCGATTCCTGCTCTTCGGAAATGTGCAAGGCTTTGGATTGGCAAGGAAACCCGGGGTTGAGTTTTGTTGAAATCGGACAATTGTTTCCCCAAAAGGTAAGAGTAAAGAACGAAGGGGCTTTCCGCAAATATGGTGAGAACCAGGTCAAAACATCTACGCAATTAGGGCTTACCTTCGAGTACTATGGAAGTTGGTTCCTAACATGCCTTGGTTACATCTATAATGAGCTGGATTCGCAACAGCAGAAGTCGCTCTTAGCCAGAACGATTTTACGTGTTCCACTATATCAGGTCATTTTAGATGACCTTCTGGAAAATGATGTTGATTTGACGAATTATATGATGGCCTTGTCTGACACAACCAAAGGACGGCGTTCTGGCAGTATCCTCAAGATGATTAATCTCTGTTTGGACGAATGCAGAAAGGAAGGTATCAGTTACCACGCTCTGTTCTATCCGAACTATAAAGCAAGTACGAAGCAGCTCTTGATGGGATTTCAAGAAGGTTTTGACGGAACCAACGAACATGATCTCGATATTGGCTTCTCTCTCGATGTTGATAAGAGACACCGTTTACTCACAACAGAAGCGAAGCTCAGACCAAGTGGCTCAATGCTGTGCGACGTTGAGGCTGACGATGAAGTACGTATATTGGTTCTCAACATGATGGAGTTGTACGGCGGCACTACCATCATGCAAATAGCCATAGAATGCCAGAAGGAATTCCAGCAAAGGTATTTCAGTATGGAACCTAACGACTGGCGTCACCTGATATGTGATTATGTAAGAAAAGTAACAGAACGTCCCAACCTTCAAGAACAAGAAGTGTTCAGATATGTGATGGCAGGATGAAGTAGATAGAATAACAACATGGGACTTGTGTATGTACTACACTCCCAATATGTCGCGATGCCGCATTGTCTGTGAAGATAGTGCGGCTTATTGGATAAGAAATACGAGGAGGTTATTAAGGCGTTTGAGTGACTTCTTGTAATATCTGACTGATTTTACACCAATAGTAGAACGCCTCTGGATTCCCTCGGCGAATCTTGGCCACCTCTTTGCTGATAACAGGACTGATAGTCATATTCTTTACGTCCTCAACATTGCCTGAATACTTCTCGATTTTGTTCAGCGCGTACTGGATGACAGTAGCAAGATAGGCAGCTTTGGCAGCATCACTGATAGCCATATCGAGGGTATATCTGCCGACATAGATGTGACTCTTCAGTTTGCCCACTCCATCTGATAGCAATTCAAAGTCCTCGTTGGGATCAACCTTTCCTCGTGTGGCCAGAGCAATTGCTGTATTCCTGATATCGTCGTAAACGATACTGAGGTCATCACCCTTACCACGATAGGATGATAACTCGACGACAGCTATCGACTTAAAGGTCTCTGCCGTTGTGGTAATATCCTTGACGGCATCAAACAACCTGCCAATGTCGTGCAACTGCTTAGCAACGTTAATGGTGGAGTTGTGGGTACCTTTATAATATGGCACACCACAGGTATTGGGCGCGAAGGCTGTCAACTTATCACCCAGCATGTCGGCTACTGAGGGTACGTGGATAATAGTCTCGCTGCTATCAGTCTGGATGAACGGATGTGATAGAATTTTATCCTCGATTTTGTGATAATGGTTGTCTTCAAAAAGCACATCCAAAAGCACAGAGTCCTCTATCTGGTCAGAATAAACCACTTCGAAGAATGATTTGTAGTGGCCCTTGGGGATATTGCCATTTCTGTTCTCACGACGGATGACCTTGCAATCAGTAAATCCGTATTTGTTGCAGTTCTGCAGATATTGCTCGATGTCAGTGCCAGGAGGACATAGCACATCGATGTCTATGGAGAGTCTACGCGCCTCGCTACCCAAAATAAGCAGAAGGCTGGTTCCGCCCTTAAACGTCAACGGACATCCCTCTTTGACAAGCATTTCCAAAAGCGAGAAGGCACGGATGACCTTCTCAACCAATTCGGGATGTTTAAACTTATGTGTCGAACAGACCTTGTCGATCCATTCCTTTTCAAAGCATTCTGATTTAATCATTATTCTTGATGGTTTCTAAATCCTTTATAATTGACTCTTTTATATTTCTCCGGTCGGCATACCTGAGTAAGCGATTCCTGTTAACATCATAATGACTGATGGCAGTCCTCAACATCTCCAGATTCTCATAGCCATGCAAATAAAAGAAGTCTGCATCGACTCTTGTATCAACAAGCAATTTCTCGAGCGTAGGTACAGACACTTTGCCGTCGAGTGCCAGTGGAGCCTCTGTCACCAGCGGTTTCACGATGATGTTCTCTTTGGCAAAATCTATGTACGTTGTCGCAATCTCCTTAGTTGGCATCAGGAATATACGTCCGTTATATTTAGGGAGCAACATGTCGAATACGCTTTCTACAGTATCTCGGTTTGTCTCGATATATATCGTATTATTAGGCATCATGTCGTGCAACAAAGGCGTAATGACATCGGCACTATATACACAAAAATCGGCAAAAGGATACTGTCCGGATATGGAGCGGAATAAAGAACGAGTCTTCGCATTTGCTTTTACTATAAATGTGGTGGCGGACTGTAATGTATAGATACCGCGACCAATTCTGTTCAATTTACCTTTCCGGCATAATTTGCCCAAATACCAACTGAGTTTTTCTCTCTCAATGCCAGAAAACACGTCTGCTGGAATGTCATCAACTGAGAACTGTTGCATACCAGATGCAAAGTTCAGGATTCTGTCGCTTACTCCTATCATTTACAATTTTTTTAAGACAGTGCAAAAGTAGTCACAAATCGGCAAATTTCCAAATTTTTGCCGTTTTGTGACTTTGTTTTTAATCATTATTAGCATATGAGACTGTAAAACATGAAAAAGCATATTGCAAATAATAGAATTGCACCGAAAAAGTTAAATAAGATCAAAAATAGATCCTCGCAGATCTGCCGGTCTTGTTCAGATCGTCTTTTTTCGTATCTTTGCAACCATGATGAAAGAGCAAGAGAAACTGACGCATAAAGAAGCAGTCAAAAAGGTACTGGAGGAACTTGGCGGCAGGGCCAGGTTAAGAGATATTTATCCTCGTGTAATACCATTAGTGAAGTATAAGCCAGGAAGTGATATCAGGGCTACGCTGCGGCGTTTGCTTCAGACCACGCCCATTTTATTTCGTCATACGGAAGGGAGAAAAGGCTGGTGGGAACTGGTATCGTATCAAGAAGAACTGGCTGTAAGGGACAGAAAAATAGCTCTATTGACAAAAGGGCAGATAACAAAAGATGTAATTATCAAAGCTTTTGACGGTTGCGACAATTTAGTGGAAAGGACCTATGCTAAACAAACTATGCAAATTCTTTTTGGGGGGTTGGATGTCTGGGAAATGGCTTATAAGGAGATGAAGAAATTGGGTTATTTCAATGACATACAGCCTCAGATTATTCTTAATAATCCTCAGTTTGGTTCGCTATATGAGATAAAAGGAAACAAAGAAGTAATAATTGGAAAGAATATATAATGGCAAAAGATAATAACCTTCCAGACATCACTATAACAGGTGGAATTACGGTGAATGGTCCAATGTTCGATATCCATGACAATCAGCATGTGCATATAACGCAATCGGGTAAAGAGTCCTCTTCGGGGGATGAAGATTGTGAGTATGTGGATTTTGTGTTCTTTGAGGATAAACGGCTGTCAACGATGGATGCCCAGAACAAACTGAGACGAGTGTTGAAAGGCGTGCTGCCAAGAATGGATGTGGACTCTGGACGCGACTGGGTGGCTGTGTACATCGCTTATCATTATTATATAGGGCGTGAGTTTATCATGAAGGGACAGTCGGATTTCTTTAAAGACATCCATGCCCTATTACCTGGCATACTGACGAAGGTGAACGAGGCTGAGAACTCAAACGACAAACGCTATAAAGTTTATTCCGACCTGTTAAGGTTAGAGTGTTCCAAATGGTTTATATTGGATGATTGTCTTCCACCTTTACAGGAATGGACTTCTAAGAAATTTGAATATCAAGTGGATGATACAAGAAAGAAACGAATACAACAATTGGTGAAAGATATCTATCAAGGATTAAAGAAAGAAGGGCTTTGATAGAAAGTACAATTTTTCAAGCATCAAGTAGCATCGCTATTTGGTGCTTTTTTTGTGTCCTGCTTCGTGTGTGTCGTGCGGATTTCTGCTAATTCTTCGTGCGCTTCGTGTAGTGACTGGGAAACACGTAATACCTTATATTCTTTCATAAATAATTTTCAGACCTTTGCATCATAAATCAATTGCAACGGGCCCAGCCCAATGCGCGAACATTATTAATTTAATTAACAAAAGAATTATGGTAAAAGCAACTTTTTTCGAGAATCCTGTAGGGTATTTACATCGGTGTGTATTCGCTGGTCTTGACACCAATGACCGACCTCAATGGCTGATGGTTGACCAGGGCGAGGAAATGAAAACCCTTCATGATTACATGGTTGAGAATCTTTTGAAAGATGAAGACATTCGTATGCTGTGTCTGGAAGGCGAGCCCATGGAGTCGACAACGATGGCGCTCCTGTTTGGAGCTGTTCTTCAGGGTTATACTCTTGACTACCCAAGGATTCAGGCAGAGACTCTTCAGAATTTACGTCGTAGGGGCATAGAATGGAAGCAAGAAAAACTGGAGCTGGGTGTCTATGTGTATAAATATTACGAAAAAGAGAATCATGCTGACGCCTGTCGATTCTGCATATATTGCAATGGTATTGGATATGTGATGGGGATGGACAACTTCAATACGATGAAAGATCTGATGGAAGCTGTGCGCTGCTTCTTCGATGCATTGGAGAAAGGGGCTGGCATTGGATTGAGGAAGAAATTGCGTATCCATGACGTTGATTTGCTTAACGAGATGGATGAAGAGGACAAAAAGATGTTTGATAAAATAGTATAGAATTATGAATCAGAAAGAAACAAACAATTGCGTTAGGAATGCTCACGGCATCTGGATAAAAAAGGGGTGCATGAGTTGTAGGTTCAGAATTATCATTCAAGGTAAGCGCCTGTGTGGGTTTACGAAAAAGAGGAAGAACAGCACGGACATCTGTGATCGCTGGGAACTGTCAGACGGCCTGAAGAATGCCGGTCTTGGTTCTGGCAAGGTAAAACATCGAGTAACGAAAGAAGTTATACTTCGATAATAATTTCAATTTTATTTTACATTCTAAATTTTTAAAAAGTATGGAGAAATTAGTTTTAATCCAAGCGGTAGGCGCATACGCTGAGCGCCAGTACAACAAACAAGACGGCACGACGGAGTATTTCCGTAGCCGTGGGGTAGTAATGAAGCATGGTGGTGATGCCTTCTACGGTGAGATGATCGGTGACCTGGCTTCGAAGAACCGTGATACTGTGTTCCTGCAGAACACGCCTTACATCGTGAAGGGCTACTGGAAACATCGCACATGGGGCGATAACAACGACCGCCACGAGAATATGTTTTACATAATAGATTTACAGGCTCTTTAACTAATTAATCGAGTCGAAGGTGGAAGTGGAGGAAGTCTCTAGAGTGAAAATGGCCAAATTCCGACACAAACCCTTCACTCACACAAATTCGACAAGATTATGAAGAAGTTTATTTATATTCCAGATTTTCTGGCTATTGTTGCCGGACTGTTGAGAGGAGAATCTTTTGAGGGTAGACTGTTTATCGACAAGGAGACCCATGTGTTAACCCTGAAGCTATGGAAGCGCAAGGCGCCGAAGAACACCAATTACAGTAAGGTGAGCGACACGGACTATGGAAGTCTGTGGAAGTCGGAGAAGCACCTGTTGTGGCGTGAGAAATACCCGCTTAGTATGGGTATGGGTTCTATGCTGTCGGCGATGGAGGCGGACAAGAACCAGGCGAAGCAGGCTATTGTGGACGAATATATTATGGATAACGCATAAAATCTAAATAGTATGTCAAGATTTGATTTAGGTGACAACATTAAAAAGCCCAAGACCGTACCAGCCACGGTTGAGGGCTTCTGGAAGAGGGTTGATGCTCCGAAGACTGGCCGTATCTGTGCTGAACTGGCTGATATATTGGAGGCTAAGAAGCGTGGCGATATGAGCCAAGAGGACTATAAGTCGAAGAAGGCTGAAATCAAGGTGGATTCCTCGTTCTATACGCCTCACGCACACTTCAACAAGGCTTATAAAAGCAATGAGGGCGAGCCTGTGGACTCAGGTAAGGCGATTGTTGACTTGGACGGTTGTGAGGACTTCCCAGAGCTGTACGCCAAATACCTGATGGGGCGCGAGCGTGAGCTGGGTATCAACATGGTGAACCGTTCGGTGAGTGGTACAGGTGGACACATCCTGTTTGACATTCCTGAAGGAATGGACCGTCAACAGGCTCAGGCATGGCTCAGTCAAGAGATGGGTGGCGTGGCCTACGACGCGGCTGTGCACGAGAAAGAGAGGGCTATATACATTCCATGTAGGGAGTATATCCTGTATATCGACGAGGAACTGATGTTCAGTGATGAGTTGCATCCTTGTAAGACGGCCTTTATAAGTGAAGAGTTAAAAGTGAAAAGTGAAAAATCAGACATCGACCATCAACCCTCAGCCATCATAGAGCCTTCGGCTCGGGCACTGGCTGCATTTGACGAGACGTTGGCCATTACAGGGCTTACACTGGAGATGCTGAATAAGGACGGTGTGCGCCACAACACGCTGAAGCTGTTGTTGCCGACTCTCTGTCAGATGATGCCTCAGGAGGAACTGTTAGGGGTGCTGGTGCAGAAGATGCCGGAATACTCGAAGGAGGAGGACTGCCAGGTGCTGGTGAGGAATTTCTACGAGAAATACGTTGACCAAAACCGACCGATGAACCTGAAACAGAAGGAGGTGTTTCTGAAGTCGTTGAAGGCAACGGAACAACCAGCTACAGAAGATGAGTGTAAACAGGAGGAACCAGTGCTTTTGTTAAATCCTCAGCAATTACCCATCGGACTGAAAGAGAGCCTGAAACCTTATCCGCAGAACATGTGGCCCGCACTGATAGTAGGGCAGATGCCTGCTATGATGGCACTGGCCGACGGGGTAACCTACCGCTATTGTGACGGTAAGACGGGCTATCTGGGAGGCATGGCTATCATCTTAGGTGAACAGGCCTCTAACAAGTCGGCCATTGAAGAGGCGGTAGAGCGTTGGCTGGTTGATTTGCGCAGGGAGGATCAGTTGGTAAGAGACCGCGAAGACAAAGTGCGAGAAGCCAACAAGCGACGCAAGGCCAA
>JAEEGH010017450.1_pt1 | contig 15303 bp, 12 predicted proteins | sample 9134181 | NCBI WGS metagenome assembly JAEEGH01 (sample SAMN16246544, study PRJNA631951) | gut metagenome | biome: gut microbiome; feature: rumen; material: DP-attached | host: Bos | place: Iran: Karaj | collected 2018-10 | reverse complement strand
AGTACCAGCGGCGGTTCGTACCGGCGGCCTGGAATTAGACCGCCCATAGATTTCGGAGGCATCGGATTGGCATTTCCGCAGGAATGGATGGACGAGCTTCTGTCCAAGAACGAGATAACGGAGGTGGTATCCTCCTACGTGACGCTGAAGCCCAAGGGCCGCAAGCTCTGGGCTTGCTGTCCGCTCCATGGGGAGAAGACTCCGTCCTTTTCCGTGTCCCCCGATAAACAGTTGTTCTACTGCTTCGGCTGCCATGCCGGCGGCACCGTCATCCAGTTCATCATGGATATGGAGCATCTCACCTTCCTTGAGGCGGTAAAGCTCCTGGCGGAGCGGGCCCACATGGAGCTGCCCGAGGAGAAGAACGACAAGGAGCTCATCCGCTTGCGGGCCTATCGAGAGCGGCTCTACGCCGCCAACAAGGCCGCTGCCCGGTTCTACTGCGAGCAGCTGCTGGGGCCGGCGGGCCAGCCCGGCCGGGACTACGCCCAGAAGCGGGGCCTCGTGAAGGACATCATCCTGCGCTTCGGCATCGGATACGCCCCCGAGGGATGGGACAACCTGATGAAGCACCTGGAGGGCCAGGGGTTCTCGGAGAAGGAACTGTTGGATGCGGGCCTGCTGGTGAAGAACCCCACCTCCGGCCGGGTCTACGACGCCTATCGGAACCGGCTCATCTACCCCATCCAGGGCATCGGCGGCCAGGTGCTGGGCTTCGGGGGCCGGGTGCTGGACGACAGCAAGCCCAAGTATATCAACACCGGCGACACGCCCATCTACAACAAGCGGAAGAACCTGTACGGCCTGTTTCTGCAGAAGGGCGCGAAGCTCACCGACCTCATCATGGTCGAGGGGTATATGGACGTGATCGGCCTTTATAAGGCCGGGGTCACCAACGCCGTGGCCAGCCTGGGCACGGCCCTGACGGAGCAGCAGGCGCGGCTGTTGAAGCGGTACGTGGACACGGTCTACATCGCCTACGACGGGGACGCCGCCGGGCAGAATGCCACTATACGGGGATTGGAGATACTGTCCCACGAGGGGCTCTCCGTGCGGGTCATCGTGTTCCCGGACGATCTCGATCCGGACGAGTACGTCCAGATCTACGGCAAGGCCGGGTTCGACGCCCTGAAGAATAACGCCTATTCCCTCAACGCCTTCAAGATCGAGGCCATGGCCAGGGAATACGACCTTTCCAACGAGAACGGCCGGGAGCAGTTCGCCGTGAAGGCCTGCGCCTTCGTGGGGACGCTCCAGCCCGTGGAACAGGAGCGATACTACAAGCTCATCGCCCAGAAGACGGGCTACGAGATCGAATCCCTGCGGGAGCAGGGCAAGCGGGGCGAGGGGTACACCGAAAAGCCTCTGCGCTTCTCCCGGGGGACCTTCCGCCGCCGCAGCGTCCAGGACGAGGACCAGAAGGAGCTGCTGATCCGGACCATGCTCACCTGCGCCGTGAAGGACAGGGGGGCCTGCGCCCTGCTGAAGGCGGAGAAGGCGGGGGAGACGCTGCCGGAGCCCTACGGGGCCCTGTTCGCCGCCCTCGATCAGCCGGGCTTCTCCCTGGCTGCCTATGTGGGGGCCCAGGAGCGCCAGGACGCGGAAAAGCTCACCGCGTTGATACGAGATGAGCAGAACATGGTGGAGCCGGAAAAAACGGCTCTGGATTGCTTAAAACGGCTGCGGCAGCTGGAGCAGGAGGACAGGCTCGGCGACCTGCAGCACCAATTGAAACGGACGGACCTGAGCGAGGGGGAGCGCGCCGCGCTTCTCAAGCAGATCACAGACCTGATACGGGCTAAAAAATAAGGAGACGAATATGAGCGAAACCAACAAGAAGACCACCCCCACCAAGGACCCCAAGCAGCGGATCAACGAGCTGCTGGAAACGGGCAAGCAGAAGGGCGTACTGAGCTACAAGGAGATCATGGACGCGCTCCAGGAGCTGGAGCTGGACCAGGAGGCCGTGGAGAAGCTCTACGAGGCCATCGAGGAGCAGAACATCGACGTGGTGGAGGAGGTAGAGGTCCCCGAGGACATCAACGAGGAGATCGCCGAGGTGGAGACCATCCTCTCCGTCACCGAGGGCATCAACATCGACGACCCCGTCCGCATGTACCTGAAGGAGATCGGCAAGGTCCCCCTGCTGACCCCCCAGGAGGAGGTGGAGATCGCCACCCGCATGGCCAACGGCGACGAGGAGGCCAAGCACCAGCTGGCCGAGGCGAACCTGCGGCTGGTCGTTTCTATCGCCAAGCGCTACGTGGGCCGGGGCATGCTGTTCCTGGACCTTATCCAGGAGGGCAACCTGGGCCTCATCAAGGCGGTGGAGAAGTTCGACTACCGCAAGGGCTACAAGTTCTCCACCTACGCCACCTGGTGGATCCGTCAGGCCATCACCCGCGCCATCGCGGACCAGGCCCGGACCATCCGCATCCCGGTCCATATGGTGGAGACCATCAACAAGCTCATCCGCGTCAACCGGCAACTGGTCCAGGAGTATGGCCGTGATCCCCGTCCCGACGAGATCGCCAAGGAGATGGGCATCTCCGAGGAGAAGGTCCGGGAGATCCTAAAGATCGCCCAGGAGCCCGTGTCCCTGGAGACCCCCATCGGCGAGGAGGACGACTCCCATCTGGGCGACTTCATCCCCGACGACGACGCCCCCGCCCCCGCGGAGGCCGTGGCCAGCACCCTGCTAAAGGAGCAGCTCATGGAGGTTTTGGCGAGCCTCACCCCCCGGGAGGCCCGCGTCCTCCGGCTCCGGTACGGTCTCGACGACGGCAAGGCCCGGACCCTCGAGGAGGTGGGAAGGGAATTCAACGTGACCCGGGAGCGCATCCGGCAGATCGAGGCCAAGGCACTCCGCAAGCTCCGCCATCCCTCCCGCAGCAAGAAGCTGAAGGACTTCCTGGAATAAGCCAAAACGAATCGGACCCCCGGATTTCCGGGGGTCCGTTGCATGCTATGGTTTTTTTACGCTTTCTTCGCAGCCTTCTTGGCGTGCAGCAGGAAGAAGAGGACCATCAGCGCTTCGCCGATCATGCCGATGAGGAAGATGAGGTCGATGTTCCCCGTGGCGGGACCGAGGGCCGAGAAGGCGAACATGAACAGGCCGCTGAGGAACAGGAAGGGCCCCTTCCTCTTGATCATGAGCCAGATGCCCACCAGGATCAGGGGGATCACCATGGCCACGGACAGGGTGCTAAGGTAGCTGTCGGCCCACTTGGGGGTGGCGTCGGAGCCAGTGCAGCGCAGGAAGCCCGCAAAGTCCACCACGTTCAGCTTGGTCATAAGGCCTGCCACGGCGCCAAGGGCCATGAGCAGGGCGGCCACGCCCCAGAACACCTTAAGGGCTGTCCCCTTGAGCCCCAGGGCATAGACGGAGATCATGAGGAGCAGAGGCATGCAGAGGCCGTGGAAGAGATACCGGCCCATGGACAGCGCCTTCAAGAGCCCCTCCGGCAGAAAGCGACCCAGCAGGATCACTGCCCCGTCGAACAGGAGCCCTGCCGTCACCAGCGCCATACACAGGACTAAGGGCGCCTTCGCCCGCTTATGCTCCTTCAGGAGACACACCAGCACCGCCGCCTCGATAAGCAGCAGCACGCCCACCACCAGAGGCCCGTTCCCGATCAGAAAATCGCGCATATTTCTCTCTCCTTGCAGTTCATTCTTTAACGCGATTGTATCGAAAGAAAGGAGCACTGTCAAGGCGGGGAAGATTCGGAGCGACGGGATTTGCGGCCCATGCCCAACAAAAAGGCCACACCGTGGCCTTTTTAAGTTGGGCTTCAAATCCCATCGCCCCCTTAGTGATAAGAAAAAGGACCATCCGGAAGGATGATCCTTTTTCTTGGTCGGGGCGACGGGATTTTACCCTTGCCGCTAAAAAAGCCGCACTGCGGCTTTTTCTTAACGCGGCTTCAAATCCCGTCTTTTCCAAAAAAGCAATAAAAGAGACCATCCGTTGGATGGTCTCTTTTATTGGTCGGGGCGACGGGATTTGAACCCACGACCTTTTGGTCCCGAACCAAACGCGCTACCAAACTGCGCTACGCCCCGAAAAAAAGGGGACTAAGGCCGACCTTAGCCCCTTTTTCATGGAGCCAAATGTCAGACTCGAACTGACGACCTGCGCATTACGAATGCGCTGCTCTACCGACTGAGCTAATTTGGCACGCTTCTTACGAAGCCTGCTTATAATAGCAAATCACAGGGGAAAAGTCAAGATGTTTCGTGCAATAAAAAGAGACCGCCGATCCCTCGGCGGTCTTGTCCGTTTTCGCTCTCAGTACCCCAGCAGCAGCTGCAGGGTCTTGGTGCCGGCCTGGCCGTCCACGGTCAGGTTGTTGGCCTTCTGGAAGGCCTTCACGGCGGCCACGGTGTCCGTGCCGCAGTAGCCGGTGGCCTTGCCCTTCAGATATCCCTTCTTGATCAGGGCGTCCTGGACGGTCTTGACGATATCCAGCTTGTCCTTCTCCTTCATGGTGTAGGCGGTGGCCTTGTCGGACATGAGCTTGTCGTAGGTGTCCTTGTCGCACTTGCCCGTCTGCTTTAGATCGTTCCGCTCCTGGAACTTGGTGATGGCCTTGGAGCACATGGCGCCGTACAGGGTGGTCACCTGGCCCTTGCCCTCCGCATCCTTCTCGGGGTAGGGCATGTAGTGGAGATCCACCAGCCGCTGCTGCACCTTCTTCACGGTCTCGCCGTCGTTGGTGCCGCCCACTTCCAACGTCTTGAAATCGCCGGTGGCAGTGGTATCGGGGGTCTCCGCGGGGGTCGCTTCCGGTTCGTCGGTGGAGGTGACCTCAGGGGTGGCCGTGGGCGCGGCGGTGGGCTTCAGGGTGGCCACGGCGGTGGCGGTGGGTTCGGCGGCTGCGGCCTTGGCCTTGTTCTTGGCGCAGGAGCCGGAGAAGGCCAGGATCAGGATGGCGGCGATCAGGATGATGGCGGCCGCCGCGAACAGCAGCAGCGTCATGAGCCGCACCCGATAGGTGGCCCCGCCCAGGCGCAGCTTAATGTATTTGTCCATCAAGGAAGTCTTTTCGTTTTCTTCACTCATCGTTGTTTCCCTCCCTTTATGTGTTGCGTGAACGGTACAATACATATTGTATACATTTACGTATACATTCTTCAACAAAAGTATGAACAGAATATTAACAAATGCACAAAAAAGGAGGATTTTGCTAATTATTTACAATTCTTTCGGAAAAATACACCCTGTCCACGAAGGGGGAGGTATACAGCCGCAGCAGGGCCCCGTAGGAGGGAGCGAAGGTAAGCTTGTCGCCCACGCGCGCGTCGGGACAGCGGGTCAGGTCCACCAGCAGATGGTCGGAGCTGCCGCCCAGGATCTCCACGCACGCATCCAGGGGCCGGAGCCCGTCGATGTCCACGTCCTGGCGGCCGATGGCGCAGATGCCCCGGATCATGTCGCCCTTGTCTTCAAAGTCAACCTTCTCCCCGAAGGCGTTGATGGAGCTTTCGCCCACGGGCCGGGAGGGCTTTCGTTGGACCTCCACCAGCTTCGCTTCCAAGGTGAACACGTCCTGCCTGAGCCCCGCCAAGGGCCCGCCGTGGGCCGTGTCCGTGCCCAGGAGGATGCTTTCGCCGATCCGGAGGTTGGTCACCCCCTCCGGCATCTTCCCGGAAAGCAGCAGGGGCAGGGAGCTGGAATTGCCGCCGGAGACGAAGGGGAGGGGCAGGGTGAACCGGCGCCGAAGGTCGTCGGCGATGTCCACCAGGACACCCAGGTTGTTGGGGGAGGGGACGATGCCGCCGAAGCAGGTCAGGTTGGTGCCCACGCCGTACAGCTCCAGGGCGCTCTCCCGCACCACGGCCTCCGCCGCAGCAAGGATGCCCTCGCTGTTCTCGAAGTAGATGCCCTCTCTGAGGTCGCCCAAATCGATCGTCAGCACCACTTTATGCTTCTTGCCCTGCTCCTTGGCAGCCTTGCCCAGGGCCCGGATGGTGTCGATCTCGCTCTGCAGGCTCACGTCCGCCGTGCGCACGATCTCGTCCGCCTCCTCAGGGCAGCCGATCCGCAGCATGAGCTTTGGCAAGCCCTCCGGCACACGGGCTAGGTTCAGCAGCCGGGAATCTGCAAAGAGGGCTACGCCCTCCTCCCGGGCGGCCTTGGTGAGGACCGGGTCGGAAAGGGTGCACTTGGTCACATAGGCCACGGATATGCCCTTCTTTCGGCACCAGCCGGTGACCGTCCGCACGTTCTGCCGGAACTTGTTCACGTCCACGATCAGCCTTGGATAGCTCATAGGCCCATGCTCCTTTTCATCAGCGTCAGCGCCTCCTTTGGGTACGCCTTGGACATAACGCCCAGGGAGGCCATGATATAGTCATCGTCGAACAGGAGCCGCGCTTCCCCCGGCTTGGGGTAGAGCATGGTCCCGCTGGTGTTCATGTCTGCCATCTGCCGCAGTAGGCTCTCCCGGTGGGGGAGCCGGGTCAGGGCGCCGCCGGTGCCCACCACATATTTCACCTGGCTCAGGTCCTTGCCCTCCGTCAGGGTCTTGCGCCCCTCGGGCAGGTAGATGTAGCGGTAGTGGCCGGCGTGCCGCTGGAGGGCCGTTTTGCCCGCCTCCAGGCACAGCCGCTCGGTGAGTTTGAACTGTTCGTCCGTGCCGGGGATAGGGGCGTACCGGGCCATGACTTCTTCCGTGTCGATGCCCAGCTCCCGGTCCAGTTCTTCGGGTCCGATGGCGTCCACCAGGTGCCGGGCGTTGACGTACAGGCCCAGGTCCCCCTCCACGGTCCGCTTGTTGAATGGCTCCGGCCGGGTGGCCATGGCGGCGATCTCGGGGCTGCCCTCGCTGACGGAGTGGACGTCCGTGGTGGCGCCGCCGATGTCCAGCACCACCAGGTCTCCGATCTCGTCGTACAGGAGCCGGGCCGCCTCCATCACCGCGCCGGGGGTGGGGAGGATGGGCCCCGTGACCATGTCCCGGATGCCCTCCATGCCGGGGGCGCGGACGATGTGCTGCTCGAAAATCTTCTGGATCATCTTCCGGCAGGGCTCGATGTTCAGCTCGTCCAGCCGGGGGTACACGTTCGCGGTGAGGAAGACGGGGATGCCCGCCGCTTGGAAGATGGCCTTGACCGTGTTCTGGTTCTGCACGTTCCCGGCGTAGAGCACAGGCACGTCCTGCATGCCCAGGGCGGCGATCTGCTCGCTGTTGTAGAGGGCGGTCTCCCGCTCGCCGTAGTCCGTGCCGCCGGCGATCAGGATAAGGTTCGGGTGCAGGGCTTTCAGGTCCAGGAGGTCGTACCGGTTCATCTTGCCACCGGTGACCTGGCGGATGACGCCGCCGGCGCCCAGGGCCGCCGCCTCCGCCGCCCGGACGGTCATGTCGTAGACCAGGCCGTGGACGCTCATCCGAAGGCCTCCCGCCGCGCTGGAGGTGGCCAGCATCTTGTCATAGGACACCTTGTCGCCCAGGCGGGTCTCCAGGTCCTCCAACGCCCGGGACAGGCCCACCCGCACGTCCCCCTCCAAAACGGTGGTGGGGGCCATGCCCTGGCCCAAGTACCGGGGCTCGTCCCCCAGCAGAAAGGCGTTCATCAGGGTGGTGGTGGAGCCGATCTCGGCGATCAATACGTCCGCATGCATGGCTTTCTCCCAGTGGAATGGATTTTAGTTTGCCCCTTTTCTTGAAAGAAAAGGGGCGCAAAAGAACTTTAAGAATGAAACGGTGTACCGGAACGAAAAGGATAAATCTTCTTAAGTTTCTCTTTTTTGTGCACCTTTTTCTCTTTGTCTAAAGAGAAAAAGGTGCAGAATAAAAGGTTCTCAGATGATCCCCTTCGCCTCCAGCTCCCGGCGGCGCTTCACCAGGTATGTGGCGTCGTGGACGCCGTGAGTGCCCCGGCCGAAGCCCTCGTCGGCGCCGGCCTCGCGGGCCAGCTCCGGCGTCACCTGGGTGCCGCCCGCGATGAACATGACCCGATCCCGGATGCCCGCCTCCACCATGAGCTGGTGGATGAGGGCGATGTTCTTGTAGTGGATGTCGTCGTGGCTGATGATGGTGGAGGCGAGGATCGCGTCCGCGTTCAGCTCGATGGCGGCATTCACCAGCTTCTCCGGGGTCACGGAAGTGCCCAGGTAGTGGACCACGATGCCGTACTTCTCGATGCCGCCGTGCTTGATGTCGATGATCTCCCGCAGGCCCACCGAGTGCTCGTCGTCGCCCACGGTGGCGGCCACCACGGTCATGGGCCGGCGCTCGATGTCCGCCCGTATCTCGTCGTCGCTCATGATGTCCGGCTCCTTGGGGATGACCAAAGAGTCCACGTCCAGGCTGAAGTCCACCTTGCCCTTGATCTCGATGCGGGTGCCCTCCGTGGGGTGCATGATCTCCCGGGAGATGACCTCCACGTCCTGGAGCCCCATGCGGCGGCCCACCTCCAAAGCGGCGGCCTCGGCCAGCTTCTTCTCGCAGGGGAAGAACATGGTGGTCATGACCACGCCGTCCCCCAGCCACTCCATCTCGGGCTTGATCTTTTTGGCGCCGGGCCGCCGAAGCTCCTCGGTCTCGGCCATGCGCACGTTCACGTTGTCCTCCTCATCGAGCTCGTCGATGAAGACGATCTTGTCCGGGTCCTCCAGGGTGCAGCCGCCGATAAGGGCGGAGGGGTTCTTGGGATCGCCGCCGTACTGCTCCACGTTGTTCCGGCCGTAATGGGCGGTGACGGGGGCCATGTAGTCGGGAGCCCGCTCTATGATGGTGCCCACGCCCACGCCCGCGTCGATCCGCCGGGCGATGCCGTCCCCGTTCCGCTCCGGGTACATGCCCGAATCCACGAACATGCCCTCCTCCACGGCGTGGAAGTACCCGCCCTGGGTGAGCATCTCCTCCATGAAGAGGACCGCCCGCTCCTTCAGCTCCCGGGCCTTCTCCCGCAGGTACCCGTCCTGCTTCAGCTCCACCATGTCCATGAGCCCATCCATGCCCACCAGGGCCTGCTTGGCCGTGTCGCAGGCCTCGATGTTGTAGATGTGCCAGGGCACGTTGCGGCCCTCGTCGGGGGTGATGGTGGACTGGATGTCCGCGCTGGTGAGCTTGGAGATCAGCATGTTCAGCACGTGGGTGACCGTGGCCTCCCGGGTGCTGGACTCGATATACTTGGTGTTCATCTGGGCCCGCATCCGATACCCCTTGAAGAGGTCTCGGAGCGCCACCGCGTAGGGCAGGTCCATATGCACGCAGGGGGCCGGGGTGGCCGTGGGCGGCACGGTGGACAGGCAGATGTTGGCCTTGGGGATGCCCGCCTTGTAGGAGAACAGGGCGTTGATGGCGTGCTGGACCATGAGCTCCGGCATGACCTTCCAGGCGTCCCGGGCGGTGGCGTTGGCGTTGTGAGCGCCGTCGATCTGGGCCATGTCCGCCCAGGCGATGAGCTTCTTGGACTCACATGCGTCCACGAAGGACCGGAGCATGTTGATGTTCCGGTAGATCACGTTGTACTGGGGATCCTGATGGCAGCCGTTCACGCCCTCCTCGGCCAGCATGACCGCCACGTCGGGGCCCGCCACGCCGGACACGTAGGAGTGGTAGTTGATGGGCCGACCCACCTCGTCCTCGATCATGTCCAGGGCCTTGCGCTGGGCCCGGACCTGCTTCCTGGAGATGGGCACGCCGCCCATGCCCTGGGGGGTGCCTTCGATGAGGCCGTCGAAGTGGCTCTGGCCCGCGGTGCGGATGACCATGATGTGGTCCGCCCCGTGATGGGCCGCCATGCGCATGCGCCGGATGTCGTCTTCGAACCGGCCGGAGGCGATCTCCGTGGTGATGGACTGGACCGGCTGGGGGTCCACATCGTCCATGAACCGGGCGGGGGGCAGGGGCACACCCCGCTTCAAGGGCGTGGAGCAGTCCTGATAGGTGAACTTGCCCATGGTGAGCCCCGGCTCCGGGGTCCGCCAGGTCCAGCCCCGGCGGCGGGGCCGATAGTCCTTCAGGTCCTTCAATATCTCCCGAACGTCGATGTTGTCGTTGGGGTCCAGCCAGTAGTTGCTCATAGGGCACCTCCTTCGAAGAGGGCCGCGGCCTCGTCCCACAGCTCCCCGTTGGCCAGCTTCACGCCGGCCTCCCGCAGGGGCAGGCCCTTCGCTTGGCTCAACCTATACACCACGTTCCCGGCCCCATGCTGCAGCAAATTCCGCTCCATGCAGCCGTTGACGATGGCTTTCACCTCCAGGGAGGAGAAGCCCATCCTGAGCAGCACGCTCCGCTCGATGGCGGGGCTGGTGTACTCCCGGCCCATATCCAGCAGGGGGTCCACCAGCTGTTCGCACAGGGCCCAGAACCGGTCGTAGAGCTCCTGATCGGTCAGACCCTTCAAGTGGGCCCGACGGACCTCGTAATCGTCTTCTCTCTTCATAAAACTCCTTTATCCCAGGGTCGCTTTCACAAAATCTACGGTGCTGCGGGTCTCCTCGGCCAGGAACGCCACTTCCGCCTCGGACAGCGCCCGATCGAGGCCCTTCACGGCCCGGCGGATGAACTTGCGCCGAAGCTCGTCCATATCCAGGTCCCGGGCCTTCAGCAGGCTCGGGTCCGCGGGGAACACGATGTTCTTCCCGGCGATCTCCTCGTCCGGGTCTCCGAACTTCAGCTCGATGCCGTTACTGCGGGCGAAGCTCAGCTGGGGATTGATGCCCTTGCCCGCGCCGGTGTACTCGGTCTCCTGGGCCACGATGATCTGATCCTCATCCATCTCCTGGGCCAGGGCGAAGGCCGCCGTCAGGCTGGTGTTGCCCGCAGGCCCCTTCTCCATGCCCTCCAGGGTGGCCACGGCCTCGGTGATGTAGAACACCTCGCCCTCCTTGACGGTGACGAACCGGTCCATGTACCGCAGGGGCCTGGCCGCGGACCGGGGCACGTCGCTGTGGTCCGGGTTGGTGGCGTAGGGCACGCCGAAGCCCGTGTGGGCGGTGGTGAAGCTCTTGCGGTTGAAGGCCGTGTCGGAGGCCATGTGCAGGCCCGACAGGTCCACCGCCGCACCGATAACCTTGGCGGGGCAGCCTGCCTTGATGAGGCCTCGGGCCGTGCCGGTCAGATTTCCGCCGCCCGCGTTGGCGCAGACCACCGCGTCGGGATGGCGGCCGTATTTCTCCATGAACTGATGGCCCAGCTCCCAGCCCAAGGTCTCGATGCCGCTGACGCCGAAGGCGGAGTAGAGGGAGGCGTTGAAATAGCCTGTCTCCTCCAGGAGCAGCAGCACCTGATAGAAGAGCTCCGGTCCCACGGACAGCTGCAGCACCTCCGCGCCCAGGGCTTCGCACTTGCGGGCCTTCTCGATGATCTCCGGCTGGCCCTTGGCGTGGCTGTCGTAGCACTCCTGGACGATGATGCACTTCAATCCCTGCATGGCCGCCTGAGAGGCCACCGCCGCGCCGTAGTTGCCGCTGGTGGCGGCGATGACGCCCTTATAGCCCAGCTTCTTGGCGTGGTACACGCTGGCGGCCGCCCGGCGCTCCTTGAAGGAACCGGCGGGGTTGCTGGCCTCGTCCTTGATGAAGATGCGGGCGCCTTTGCCGGGAGCCGCCAGCTTCCGGGCCAGGGCCGTCAGGTTGTGGAGTTCGAACACGGGCGTATTGCCCACGTTCACGCTGTGCTGGATGCGCAGATGATCCTCCAAACTATAGCCGCAGTCGGCCATCATGGCCTCGTAATCGAAGATGATGCCCTCCCGCTCGTAGCGGCGGTAGTCCACGCCCATGGCGTCCTTGATGATCTCGTTCTTGCGCCCCATGACGGCGGAATAGCTCAGATCCTTCATTTATTCCGCCTCCTTCCCAAAGAGGGCCGTGCGCAGCCGCACGTCCATCTCCAAAATCTCCGGCACGAAGGCGCCGAAGTTCACGTCGAACTGGGGGTTCACTTCGATGAGGGTCCCATGCTCCTCCCGGCCGGAAACGGTCCTGATCCGGACCTGGTCGCCCAGCTCGCCGTCCTCCAGCAGATGCCCCTTCACCCACATCTCGAAGGGCACCTTCTTGGTGTCCTCGGGCAGGTTGGCGGTCCGTTCTTCGGCGGGCAGGATCACCCGATGGATGCGCACCCAATCTCCTTGCTTAGCCATGCTCATTCCTCCTCGAAGGCGATCTTAGCGAAGTTCCCCATGACGCACCGGGGCACGGGCATGGTGAGCATGGTGTGCAGGCCCGGCTTAGCCGCCACCACGAAGGGCAGCATGTTCACCGTCATGCCGATGGTGCCGATGCCGCCGTCCACCTCGGGGGTGTTGGCCATGTGCACCGCGGGGGAACCCTCCAGGACGATATAATCTCCCGTCTGAACGCCGCCCAGCTGGGGCTCGATCTGCTGGGGATGGATCATGTCGATCTTCACCTGGCCGTCCACATACCCCTGGCCGGTCATGTTGACCCCGGCCACGTCCCCGGCCTTGGCGAACCCGTGGGGCGCCTGCCGGTCCACGTCGGTGACGATGGGGGACATCTGCTGCTCGAATTTGTCCACCTTCCAGCCCACGGCCTCGGCGATCATGCCCACGGACTGGGCGAAGCCCACGTGTCCGGCCATGGTGCCGTCTTCCACGCGCTTGTTGAACTCGTCCACCGTAAGGCCGATGCCCTGCTCCTCCATGACCAGCTTGCCGAAGGGGGAGAGGGAGTTGACCCGCTTGCAGGTCACCTTGTCGAGGTGGGTCATGCAGCCGGAGAGGCACACGGCCAGCAGGTCCATCATGAGGCCCGGGTTGATGCCGGTGCCCAGGATGGACACGTTGTTGGTCTTGGCGAGAATGTCCATGGCGTCCGACAGCTCCGGGTCCTGGGCCATGGGGTAGCTCATCTCCTCGGCGGTGGTGATCACGTTCACGCCCCGCTCCACCACGTAGCATACCTTGGGGTACACCTTCTTGGTGAAGGAATCCGTGGCGATGACGCAGATATCGCACTTCTCTTTGTCGATCAGGGTGGAAATGTCGTCGGTGATGAAGGCGTCTAGCCGGTCGCCCTGCTCCACGCCCAGCAGCTCATAGATGCTCTTGCCGATCTTTCGGGGGTCGATGTCGCAGGCGCCGATGACGGTGACGCCTTCCTTCTCCAGCAGCACCTTGGCGATGCCGCTGGCCATGGCCCCAAAGCCCCACAGGGCTACGTTCACGTTCCGCATGGCTTATCTCCTTTTTAGATGTTGCCCAGGGTGGCCACCAGCACGGCCTTGATGGTGTGGAGCCGGTTCTCGGCCTCGTCGAAGACCTTGCTGTTCTCGGACAGGAACACGTCGTCCGTGACCTCCCGGATGTCGTAGCCCAGCTTCAGCTGCTCGCTGGCCATGGTGGTGTTGAAGTCGTGGAAGGAGGGGAGGCAGTGGAGGAAGATGCACTTGGGGTTCCCCGTGCGCTCCATGAGCTCCTTGGTGACCTTGAAGGGGGTCAGCAGCTTCACCCGCTGGGGGATCAGCGCCTCCTCGCCCATGGAGGCCCAGATGTCGGTGTACAGGGCGTCGGCCCCCTCCACGATGGCGGGATCGTCGCTGATCTCGATGATGGCGCCGCTTTCCTTGGCGGCCTCCGCACAGCGGGCCAGCACCTCGGGGGCGGGATAGAGCTCCTTGGGGCCGTAGCCGCAGTAGTGGATGCCCAGCTTGGAGCAGATGTACATGAGGCAGTAGGCCACGTTGTTCCTTGTGTCGCCGCAGAACACCAGTTTACACCGGTTCAAGGGCTTATCCACATTTTCCTCCAGTGTGAGGATATCGGCCAGAGCCTGGGTGGGATGGTCCACGTCGGTGAGCCCGTTGTACACGGGGACGCCGGAATATTTCTTCAGATCCTCCACCACCTTCTGGTCGAAGCCACGGTACTCGATGCCGTCGAACATCCGGCCCAAAACCTTGGCGGTGTCGGCCAGGGACTCCTTCTTACCCATCTGGGAGGACTTGGAATCCAGGAACGTGACGCCGGCGCCCTCGTCCATAGCCGCCACCTCAAAGGCGCAGCGGGTGCGGGTGGAGGTTTTTTCAAAAAGCAGAACGATGTTCTTGCCGGTGAGAGTGTCGCCTTTGATGCCGGCTTTCTTTTTAGCTTTGAGTGCTTTGGCAAGATCCAGCATATAGCGGATCTCCTCAGGGGTGAAGTCCATGATGGTCAGGAAGGAACGGCCTTTCAGATCAACTGACATGTTTTGATTTCTCCTTTTTATGCAATATTCATATTTGTCCATGGTATACAATACATCATACCATCTTTTCCCTTCGCTGACAAGGGTGGTATGAAGGGGCTATGACCAAAAAATGACGAAAAACTGGACATTTTATTGCCAAAGGATGAACAATCAGATTTTTTTGAAACAGAATATAAACAAACATCGAAAACACTGAAAATAATGAATCGGTATGATAGGATGCAAAAAAACGGAGCCGGAGGTATACCCCATGAAGCGTTTGCAAAAAGCTGTGGCGCTCCTTCTTCTGCTGCTGTTTTTGCTGCCCTCCGGCCGGACTTTTGCGGACGGGGAAACCGGTGACGGCGCCTCCCGGGACATGATCGAGAAGGCTTCCTCAACGGTGGATCAGGAGCGGGAGAACGCGCCCGCCGCCCCAAAAAACAACTATGATGAAAGGCTGTATCAGCAGATACAGAGCACATACATTGCGGCGAAAAAGCGCTCCCGCCGTCGCTCCTTCAAGGGATACTGCGGAGCCTATGTGGCCAATCAGCTGGTGGTATTGGGCATCAACACCTCCTATCTTGGCGCCAATGGCAAGAACACCTTCGATGTCTATCGGAATATGGCCTGCACGTCCGGAGGGTATGCCGTCACGGCGTACAATGCCAAGAGGTATACTTTGCTGGAGGCGCTGACGGCCATCACGAGCCAGGATCCGGGAGCCGTCAATATTCTGGTGGGCTTCCAAAAGGGCGTCAGCAAAGCAGGGAAAAAATATGGTCACGTACTGTTCATCCATGGCATTCGCGACGGCTACGTCTATTATTCCGAAAGCTCAGATCGGACCATCAGCAGCGTGAAATATCAGGAAGGGGAACCCATCGTGTGTTCCCTGAACGACTTTGTGGAGCAGTATGCAAGATACAAGCTGGACGGAGTGATCCACTTTGAGAAGAAAAGGAAGGAGCTTCAGCCGTCCATGACGGAGGATATTGTCGATTCCAGCTCGGAAAAGGAGTTCGCCATGGATCGAGCGTCCTTCACGTCGCCAAATCCCCAGCCGGCATAGACAAAGGGGATTTTGGCGGCCTGGGCCGCAGACATGTACTTGCCCGTATCGCCCACATAGACAGCTCGTTCGATACGAT
>JAEEGH010017446.1_pt1 | contig 15306 bp, 15 predicted proteins | sample 9134181 | NCBI WGS metagenome assembly JAEEGH01 (sample SAMN16246544, study PRJNA631951) | gut metagenome | biome: gut microbiome; feature: rumen; material: DP-attached | host: Bos | place: Iran: Karaj | collected 2018-10 | reverse complement strand
ATATGACCAAATCCAAGCCAATAAATACCAGGCTCGATCCTCCCGACGGCTCCTACGTCGTAGACGGCGCGAAGTTCAATTACCGGGTATGCGGAATCATGATTCATGACGGCAAGCTGCTCGCAATGCACGACGAGCGCTCCCCGTACTATTACCTGCCTGGCGGAAGAGTAAAAATGGGCGAAACGGCCGAGCATGCGATATTACGGGAGATCGAAGAAGAACTCAACATCACGCCGAGGATCGTTCGTCCCCTGTGGCTGAACCAGGGATTTTTTACCGAGGACGTCGACGGTCTTAACTATCACGAGCTCTGCATTTACTTCTTGCTCGACGCGGCTGAAACGGAGTTATTCGAAAAGGGCGAAAGGTTCACTCTGTGCGAAAGAGATCATAAGCACGACTTCGAGTGGCTGGCTTTCGAACGACTCAAAGACGAATACTTTTATCCCATATTTCTTAAAACAAAGATCGCAGACCTTCCGGAGAGCTTTACGTTACGCGAGGAGTTTGAGTGAACACCGAAAGCAATTATTCAGGAGGAGCCCATGTTTGAAATAAAAGAATTCCAAAGAGAAGATATCGATCGGGTCATAGAATTCGAAAAAGAGCTGAGGCTTCAGGAGCCGGACACATATTATTAGGATCCGGATGGATCATACAAAAAGCAGTTGGAACAAAGCTTTTTCGATAAGCGCTTCAATACGGCAATTTCGTTCATCGCCGTAAAAGAGAACAAGGTGATCGGCAGGATCGACGCTTCACTTATCAGCAGCAGGAGCGACGCCGCCTGTTACAGCGCATATATGGACTGGATCTGCGTTCTAAAAAGCGAAAGGCACAACAAGGTCGCGCAAAGTTTGCTTAACGCATTAAGGGATGAATGCAAAAAACAAGGCGTCGGAGTGCTTATCGCATTGATGGCGAACAATGCGGAAGCGCAAAGCTTTTACAAAGGCGTGGAAGATGCGTCCATACACGACACGGGCATCTGGATCGATATTAAATAACAGGGGAAAAACATGAAAAAGGAATTCAAACGCTTCGATATGAAAATACCTCCCAGGAGGACAAAATGGTATCTTCGTCCTTTGACTTACGTTTTATGCCGTCCGGAATTCAAAAAACATAAAACCGTCATTACAATGAAAGGCGTCGACGGCTTGAAGCCGCCTTACGTTTTGCTTTGCAATCACAACGCGTTCTTCGATTTCAAGGTCGCGACCATGGCGATCTGGCCCGCGCGGGCGAATTACGTCGTTGCCATAGACGGATTCATCGGCAGGGAAAGGCTGCTTCGCGACGTAGGCTGTATCTGCAAGCGCAAATTCACGAATGACCTGCTCCTCGTCCGCCAGTTAAAGCGAACGATCGATCACGGCGATATAGCGATAATCTATCCGGAGGCAAGATACTCCCTCTGCGGAACGACCGCCGTTCTCCCCCGCTCCCTCGGAAAGCTCTGCAAGCTGCTCGGAGTACCGGTGGTTTCGCTCATCTGTCACGGGCATCATATCAACTCGCCTTTTTGGAACCTTCATTCAAGGAACGTAAAGCCGACCGAAGCGGAAATGACTTTGCTCTTCACTCCCGAAGAGCTCAAGGAAAAGACCGCCGAAGAGATCAACTCGCGCATAGTCGAGGCATTCCAATACGACGATTACGCCTGGCAGAAGGAACGCGGTATTAAAGTGACTTACGAAGGCCGCGCGGAAGGGCTTGAAAAGGTGCTGTATCAATGTCCCGCCTGCAAAAAAGAGTTCAGGATGAGCTCGAAAGGCACGACGCTGAAATGCGATTCGTGCGGTAAGGAATGGGAATACACCGAATCCGGCGAGCTTGAAGCAAAAACCGGGGAAACCGAATTCAAGCACATACCCGATTGGTACGAATGGGAGCGAGCGAACGTTAAAAAAGAGGTGGAAAGCGGCGTTTATTCCTCCGGCGAGCTCAAAGTGCACGTTGACACTCTGCCGAACGCAAAGCGTTTCATAAGGCTTGGAAACGGCACTCTGATACACGATATGAACGGTTTTACCGTAAAGGGGACCGACCTCGACGGCGACCCGTTTGAAATGATAAAGACGGTGCCGAGCCTGTATTCGTGTCACATCGAATACAATTACCTCGGCAAGCACGGCGACTGTGTGGATCTCAACACGCTTGAGGATACTTGGTACATATATCCGGAAGGCAGGGATTTTTCCGTGACGAAGATGGCGCTCGCGACCGAGGAGCTGTATTTCGATCACATGAGGCGCTCCGGAAAGCCCTGTCCCAAGGGGCGTGCGTAAGGAGAAAGCATGAGTTACATCACAACTTTTTCCGGCGTTCATTTCGATCCGACTGAGCCGGAAGCCGAGCTTATACTCATAAAAGACATAACTCACGCTCTTTCGCTTTTATGCCGCGCAAACGGGCATTTCAAAAGCTTTTACTCCGTCGCGCAGCATTCGATCGCGTGCGCGAAGGAAGCCTCAGCGCGCGGTTTAGGCAAAAGGATCGCCGCCGGCTGCCTTCTTCACGATGCGAGCGAAGCCTATCTTTCGGACGTTACGCGTCCCATAAAGGAAGGGCTTCCGCATTATATTGAAGTTGAATCGAAATTGCAGGAAATGATATGGGATAAATTCATTTATCCGCCTCTTTCGGAGGAGGAAAAACGCACGATATTCCTTATCGACGATCAAATGCTTTCGATGGAATTCCATGCGCTCATGCCCGAGGATATAAACGGCGACTATCTTGATCTTAAGCTGAGGCCCGATTTTTCGTTCAGGATGCCGGAGGAAGCCGAGGATGAATACCTTCTGCTTTCGGCTGAGCTTTTCTGATCATCTCTTCCCCGCCCATTCGTCAAAGAACTCTTTCATGAAATAATGCATAAAAGCGTCGCGCTCCTCGGCGATCCGTTTCGCCGAGGGCGTATTCATCATATCCTTCAAAAGAAACAGCTTTTCATAGAAATGCGCTATGCTCGACGATTCTCTCGAGCGGTATTCCTCTTCGGACATATCCTTCTTGTAGGTCTCGCCGGGAACGCATATCGGGCGTCCATGGCTACCGCCGTATGCAAAGGTGCGCGCTATGCCGACAGCGCCGAGTGCGTCGAGCCTGTCGGCGTCCTGCACGCATTTACCCTCGATGGTCGGCGGAACGACCGAATCCTTCCCGCGGAAGGAAACTTCGCCGATTATGCCGCATACGCTTTCGACAAGCGCTTCATCCGCACCGATCGAACGCATGATTTCACGCGCATTATCCTTATTATCGCTCGTTTCGGGCGAAAGCTTCTTATCATCCGCGTCGTGGAGCATCGATGCGAGCCAGACCGTGTCCTCATCGGCGCCCTCCTCCCGTGCAAGCCGAACTGCAAGCTCCGTCACGCGCAGGGTATGCCAGATGTCGTGACCGCCGAAATCCTGTTCGAATAACTTTGAAGCGCCTGACAGGACCTTTTCTTTATCCATTTCAACTATCCTTCCGATAATGTTTTTCACTATTTTATCAAATATAAAATAGTTTTTCAACGAGCGTTTTTTCTATTGATAATCTCCGCGTTTTACTATATAATATGACATAACAATATTTCACGCGGAGGAAGCGTCATATGTTCAACAAACACGATCCCAGGCGAAACGAATTCATGCTTCACGGTCCTCTTGCCCGCAAGGGTTACGACTGGTGGTGGCATTCATTTACGGCGCAGGATATCGAAACCGGAGAAGACACGCCGTTCTTTATAGAGTTTTTTATCTGTAATCCCCGCTTGAAGGAGGACGCGCCTGTTTTGGGTCAGCTTCCCGAAAACAAGGTGGCGGGAAAAAGACCTTCGTATTTGATGATAAAAGCCGGGTGCTGGGGCAAGGAGCATTGTCAGCTTCACAGATTCATCTCGCTTAAAGACGCCGAAATTCATTCCAAAGCGCCGTTCAGCGTAAAAGCCTTCGACTGTTTCTGCTCCGATACGAAGCTTCGCGGAAGCATATCAATAACCGAAGAGGAAGCGAAGGCTCATCCCGAATGGATGTGCGACGCCGGCTGTATCGAATTCGACCTCACCATTGATAAACAGATCGCCTTCAACGTCGGCTACGGAGCAAGCAAATTCATGCGCGAGATAAACGCCTTCGCCATGTACTGGCATGCCGAGGGCATGAAATCTGCTTTCTCGGGCAGCATTACGCTGAACGGAAGGAAGTACGCGGTCACGCCCGAAAAGAGCTATGGCTATTCCGATAAAAACTGGGGCCGCGATTTTACAAGCCCATGGGTTTGGCTGTCCTCCAACTGTCTTACAAGCAAAACTACGGGCAAAACGCTCGAAAACAGCGTTTTCGATATCGGCGGCGGAAGACCCAAGATCTACTTTGCCGCTCTCAACAGACGTCTGCTCGGCGTAATGTATTACGAAGGCAAGGAATATGACTTCAATTTTTCGCACTTCTGGCTGAGAGTCAAAACGGAATTCTCGTCCGAGGAAACGAACGACGAGATAATCTGGAACGTAAGGCAGGAGAACAAATACGCCGTGATGGAGACCTTTATCCGCTGCCGGAAGGAAGATATGCTCCTCGTTAACTATGAAGCCCCGGACGGCAGCAAAAAGCATAACCGGCTGTGGAACGGCGGAAACGGCACGGGCGTGATCAAACTCTACGAAAAGCACGGAAAAGAATTAACGCTCGTCGACGAGATAGAAGCGACGCATATCGGCTGTGAATACGGCGAATACTGTTGATCTGACGGCTCTCGAAGTATCGGGAGCCATTCTTTCAGACTGTACTATTATCGTCTTGAAAAGCACGCGTTTTATTGGTATAATTAACTTTAAGATTATCCATATAACGGAGTAGTTCAATGAATAAAACCGCAAAACCCAAAAGCTATTTCCTGCCGTCGCTGTTGATACGCATTTTTGCATTATCAGCTGCGTCAGCCGTTTTTATTTATTATGCTGTCAGCAATTTCGGGAAGTACCGCTGGTATTCGTTCATACCGCCCTTCCTTGCGATCTTCGGCTTTGCCGCCGTGTTTATCGCCGCCGCGCCGAGGTTTGCAGCGCTGTTTGCAGGCGATAACGATTATTCTCCCATCGCGATTGACAAGCCCAAGCACTTATATGTTTCGTTCGCCAAGGTGTGTGCGGCGGCGCTCGTTCTTCACGTCATAACGTTTATTATCGGCGTGCTTATATTCACGTTTGTGAAGGAGGGCAGGCTCCTGCCCGTTCCCACTTCCTACTGGCGTCAGGCATGGATGAAATCCAATACCGACGCGGGACATTATATCAACATTGCCGAAAACTGGTATCAGGCGACAGGTAAAGACGACGTTCTGCTCGTCTTCTTCCCAATGCTCCCGATCCTGATTCGAGTATTCAATTTCATATTCCGCGACAGCTTTATTTCTGCTCTGTTCATAAACAGCACCGCTGTTACGCTGTCTTCCGGAATGATATTCCTGACACTGCTCCCGATAATGGGAACCAAAAGATCACAGCGCGCGGCAATACTTGCGCTGCTTCTTCCCGGCGCGATCTTCCTGAATTCCCCTATGACCGAACCGCTGTTCATATTGTTTTCGGTATGCGGTTTCTATTATCTCGGCAAAAAGAACTATCTGCTTGCGGGCTTATTTACGGCGCTTGCAGGGTTTACAAGGTCTCTCGGCGTTCTGCTTGCTGTTCCTATCGCGCTTATAGGGATCAATCAGCTTATAGCATTTTCCCGAAAGAAGGATAAATTCCCCTGGCTCGTTATCCCGGGGCTGATTATTTCGGTACTCGGCACGTTGGGATATCTCTATATCAATTACAGGATTCACGGCGATCCGTTGAAATTCTTCGAGTTTCAAAAGAGCAACTGGCATCAGGAAGCGTGTCCGTTCTATGATACGACGAGATATATGTTCCGTTATTTCGTTTCGTATTACAAAACCGATAAGGCGGGCTTCGTATCGCTTTGGCTGCCTCAGGTGATAGCCGTATTCGGCTCGCTTGCGTTTATGGCGCCTAAAGCAAGGAAGCTGCCCGCGTCCTACACGGCATATTTCCTCTGCTATTTCGCGGTTTCGGTCGGCTGTACCTGGCTCTTGTCTTCCGTAAGATATCTTTCCGCCGCATTCCCGATAATCGCGGCGCTCGGCATTGTATGCAGCAACAGGCTGAAAACCGCGCTGCTCACCCTTTTATTGGCGGCTGTCTACATTATTTACACGATCATGTATATGCAGCGGATCGGGATATACTAAAAGCATGACAAAACATGAAACCGAGAACACTTTCGATCTGATCTATTCAAAGGTCAGGTTGATCCCGCCCGGCAAGGTAGCCACTTACGGGCAGATCGCCGCGCTTGCCGGAAATCCCAGATGGTCACGCGTCGTCGGATATGCGCTGCACGTTAATCCCCGTCCCGGCGAGATCCCCTGCCACCGTGTCGTCGACAGAAACGGGCGCGTATCCCCCGCATTTGCTTTCGGCGGCGAGAATATGCAGATCAAGCTTCTCGAAAACGAGGGCGTTAAGGTAATTGAAGGGCACGTCGATCTCGACGAATTTCGATGGAAGCCCTGAACGGTATTTACATATTTGCCCGGAAATGATACAATACACAAAGTTTTTATCGGAGGTTGCTGATAAATGTATCAGGAAAGCGTTGACAAGCTCAAGGGCGGCGTCAAATCGGATACGGTCCTGTTCGTATTGATGATCGTATTCTTTTTTGCCGCCGGCGGGATCTCGACTTTTTTGAAGGTCAAATTCGGGAGCAATATCCCGCTCTATGTCTTTGCGCTCATATTAGTCGGTATTATTTATATCTACTATCGCCTTCGCATACTCGGATATCGCTATACCGTGTTTTATAAAGCGCCCGAGCCCGAATACGATCCCCGATTCGATGATTACATTATGCACGAAGATTATCCGTATCCTGTCGGAACGCTCGTGATTGAGCGCACTTCAAGCGCTAAAGGAACCATCGTCTGCGTCATCAAAAAAGAACAGATGATTGAGCTTCTCGAACCCGGAGCAGACAGAAAAGCCGATAAAGAGATCATGTGCAGTCCCAAACCAAAGGAAAAATCCGCCTCTCTGATCTATAACGAGGAAGGCAAATCCATACGCATGTACTTCACTCCAAGCGACGAATTAAAGGAACACATCCTGGGTATCATCAACAATGACTAAACTTCCGATCTATGAAGCTGTAAAAGCATATGCCGATCTTAAAACGGCAAGGTTTCATATGCCCGGTCACAAAGGCATGCTGAACGAGCTTGACGTGACCGAGGTCCCGGGAACGGACAATCTCCACTCCCCCGCCGGCGCAATACTCGAATCCGAAACGCTCTGTGCGAAAGCTCTCGGCGGCAGGGACGCATTCTTTGTTGTCAACGGTTCAACCGCCTGCAATATGTCCATGCTCTTTCTTGCAGGCTTCGGCAAACGTGTGCTTTTGGGCAGAAGCTGCCACAAATCCGCGATCAACGCAATTGCCCTCTCCGGGCAGGAGACTGTGCCGATCTTCCCTAACGACGACGGCATTTATACGTCTGAATCGATCGAAAAAGCGCTTTCCGAAACTCCGTGTGACGCGGTGTTCATAACTTCGCCTTCTTACAGAGGGACCGTTTCGCCGATCGAGGAAATAGCTTCGATATGCAAAAAGCACGGCGCAATGCTCATCGTGGACTCCGCCCACGGGGCGCATTTCGCTTTTTCCGACCGTCTTCCTCCCATTCCGAGCCAGGCGGATCTTTGGTGCATAAGCTCGCATAAAACGCTTGCCGCGCTTACTCAGACAGCCGTGCTCCTTACCGGCGAAAGCTTTACGGCAAGCCGCTCGAGCGTTCAGAGGATACTCAACGTTGTTCAATCGACAAGCCCTTCATATGAACTCATGCTTTCAATAGAGAAGTCGATACTTGATCCGCTTGATTGGGATAAGCATATCGACAGGATCGAAGGCGTGATAGAAAGACTTGAAAAGCTTGAAGGCATAAAGGTGCTCGGCAGCCGGGACAAGAAGCTGCAGGATATCACAAGGCTCAATATTTCTGCGGCGGGGCTTACGGGGCATAAATTCGGATATGAGCTCGAGCAAAGGGGCGTATATCCCGAAATGGCGGACGCCGAGTGCATCACGCTGATCACGACTCCTTCAGACAAAGACGAGTGGTACGATATGCTTATCGATGCAATTGAATCCCTCGGTCTTGATGAGAGAAACCGCATCAGCGTCCCGTCTTCTTCCTCGATCTATTCCGAATACATGGGCGAAACCGTTATGAACGTCCGCGACGCGCTAACCGGCAGTATGGAATACGTTGATTTTTCCGATGCAGAAGGCAGGGTCTCCGCTCAGGCTGTCGGATGTTACCCTCCCGGCTCGGCGATACTGTTCCCCGGCGAGAGGATTCTCCCGCGCGCAGTCAGGTTTTTACTGCATGAGGAAAAATGCGGCGCGGATCTTTTCGGTCTTATCGACAGGAAGATCGCCGTTGTGAAGGAAAGGTAAAACTTGAACGAGATACTGAAAAGGCTTGACGATTCCATATTGTCCGGAAGGGCGATGCACGCTTACCTTTTGACCGGAAACGATCCCGATATGACTGACTCGGCGGCAAGGCGCGCCGCATCTTTAATGCTCTATTCCGGCGACGATACGGAGCGGCTTAAGATCGATCCCGATTACATGGAATATTCCGGCAACATCTCTATTTCGGAATTCAGAGACGTTATAAGACCGGAGATCTATCGGGAAACGTATTCTAAAGCCGGACGAATAGTCGTTTTCCGTCAGGCGAACCTGCTTTCGCAAATGGTTCAGAACGCCATGCTGAAGGTTTTGGAGGAGCCGCCAGAAAATACGCATTTCATACTTACGGGCAACGAGTATGGGATCCTGCCCACGATCCGTTCGCGCTGTATGATAATCCGCTGCAGCATACCTTCTTCGGACGAAGTAGAAAAAATACTGATCGGGCACGGCGCCGACGCTTCAGATGCAAGGAAATACGCCGCGATGAGCGGTAATATATCTGCAAGAGCGATCAGGCTGTACGAGGACGCCGATTTCAGAGAGTTTCGGAGCGGCGCGGTCCTTGCCATGATATCCGCCATGAGATCGAAGCCCGATTTCAAATGGACGAAGGTCAAGCGCGACAGGACCGATTGGTCGGAAGCAGGCGAATTCCTGCTTCTTACCTGCCACGACCTTTTGAAGATCTCATGCGGAATGGAGCCGGAACACACTCCGGATCTTGCTTCCGAGCTTAAAGCAGCAGGTAAAAGCTTTACAATCGGAGAAATTGGTTGTATTATAAACGAGTTGACCGAGCTTGCGCAAAGGCTCTCGACCAACATCGGCGGCGGAGCCGCGTTCGACAGGTTGTTTGCCCAAATAGCGTCGATAAAGATCCGCAAATAATCTAACGTCACTAATTATGGGAGTTTAAGATATGAGTAAAGTTATCGGAGTAAAATTCAAGGACGGCGGAAAGATCTATTATTTCGATCCCCTTGACATGGATATCAAAGCCGGCGACGGCGTTATCGTCGACACCGCGCGCGGCATCGTTTTCGGAGACGTCGCCGAACCGCCCCATTTCGTTCCGGACGAACAGATAGTTTCACAGCTCAAGCCCGTCATAAGGGTCGCAACGCCCGAGGATATCGAGCAGCGCCGCATCTATAAGGAAAAGGAAAAGGACGCCTACGCGATCTGTCAGGCAAAGATCGAGGAGCACGGGCTTGTTATGAAGCTTGTTGAAGTCGAATACGCCTTTAACGGCTCGAAGATCATGTTCTATTTCACCGCCGACGGAAGGGTCGATTTCAGGGAGCTTGTTAAAGATCTTGCGGGCATATTCAAAACAAGGATAGAGCTCCGTCAGATCGGCGTCAGGGACGAAGCGAAAATGCTCGGCGGTCTCGGCGTTTGCGGAAGACCGATATGCTGCGCCTCCTTCCTCTCCGATTTCATACCCGTTTCAATTAAAATGGCGAAAGAACAGAATCTTTCGCTCAACCAGACCAAGATCTCCGGCATTTGCGGCAGGCTGATGTGCTGCCTTAAATTCGAGCAATCCTGCTATGAAGGGATGCACAAGATAATGCCGCGTGTCGGCAAGGAAGTCTTTACTCCGGACGGAACGGGCACCGTAGTCGATAACAACGTCATAAGCGAAACGACAACCGTTAAGGTCCAGTTGAACGACGGCACTTTCGAAATGCGTACCTATCCCTTCCGCGAGCTGTTGAACAAAGCCGGCAAGCCCTTCGGAGAAGAGATAGGATGCGCCTGCGATTGCGCCGCATGTGAAAACGGCCCCTCCGCAAGCGCGGAAGAGCCGGATGATAATTCGACGAAACCCGTATCAGAAGACAATTCGGCCGATCATGACGACGGCTCTGGCGGTTATTCCCTCTAAATTCCCCTCGGGGCCGAGATGCTCAGGAGTAGTTGCTTTAACGCTTACGTTTTCAATGCCGATGCGGCCAACCGCGTCGGCAATTATTTTACGCATCTCTGGAATAAAAGCGGCAAGCTTCGGCTCCTGCGCGGTGACGGTCGCGTCGATATTGGAAACGTAATAACCGTTTTCCTTCAAAAGTGCCGCCGTTTTTTCAAGCAGCAGTACGCTTGAGATATCCCTATATGCCGGATCCTTGGCGGGGAAAAGCTTTCCTATGTCGCCGACAGCCGCGGCGCCGAGCATGGCGTCTATGACGGCATGGATCAGAACGTCAGCGTCCGAATGCCCCAAAAGACCGAGCCTGAACGGGATCTCGACTCCGCCGATAATAAGTCTGCGTTCCTCAACGAGCCTGTGCGTATCCTCTCCTATCCCGATCCTCATCGGCTTACCTCCGTTCAAAGCATTTTCAAAGAATTCGATATCGTCCTTCTCGGTCAGCTTTTGATTGAGCATGCTGCCATTCGTCAGTTCAACGCTTCCATAGCGGGATCTGAAAATCGATGCGTCGTCGGTATAAGTCCCGTCCGCGCCTTCATAAGCCTTGAGAAGCATTTCCCTGTCAAAGCATTGGGGCGTCTGCATTTGAACGAGCAAAGACCTGTCGACCGTTTCGCCCGTAGCCCTGACTCGCAGCGTATCGCGTACGGAAATTGCCGCTACGCCGCTGTTATTCTGCGCGGCAGACCGGATCGCATCTTCGATAACGGCGTCCGTAATCAGACATCGTGCCGAATCGTGTATCGCGACAATATCGCATTCGGTCGCCCTTATGCCGTTTAGCACAGAATCCTGCCTCCGCGCGCCGCCCATAACTACTTTGACGGGCTTATCGATTTTGGACGCGACGGAAAGCGCTGTTACCTCGGTGCTTTCGGAAACGACAATGACCAGCTCGTCAACGTGACGGCAGAACGCGCGGGCGCATCGCTCTATCGGAGTAGCCCCCGCGATATTCAGCAGCATCTTATTGATGGCTTCGCCCTCTTTGTCCCTGCCCATTCGGGTCGAGCTTCCTGCGGCAAGAAGGATCGCACAGACGGTCTTTTTCATTATTCCTCCGCTTATGCTGTCACTCGTTGGAGATCACGCGGTACATATCATCCGCGTTCTCTTTCGTCGCATATTCCCGCACGGAAACGATCTGCGCGGTAAACAGCTTTGCACCGAGTCTGATCGAAATGATATCGCCCTCCTTGACCTCGGTAGAAGGCTTGGCAACCTTATCGTTTATCATGACCTTTCCTGCGCTGCACGCCTCGTTAGCGACAGTACGGCGTTTGATGATGCGCGATACCTTAAGAAACTTATCGAGTCTCATACTTATTCCTTTCCTATCTCTTCGGCGCCGACCATCCTGATAGTATCGTAATCGATCTTGAGCTCCGGATCCTTTTTCCATTCGCTCAAAAGGTCGTTCCATTGGGAATTCCTGACGCCGACCATACAGACCTCTTTAATATAATCGTGTATCTCTTCAAGCGGAACGTCGCCGGAGCGTTCGTCGGAAGCGTAATAAACGATATGATAGCTTCCGCCGTCCATGAAAATCCCGGAGTACGAACCCATGGAAAGCTTGCCGAACTCCTCTTTTATCTTCTCGCTCCAATCTCCTAGTCCGTTATAGCGCAGGCTGATAAGCTCGCCCTTTGTTCTGAACGTCTCGCAGCCCTCGTTTGTACCGTCGCCCACAACGCGCTTATCCTCCGTGTATTCCGCCATTACCTCGGCAAAGGGTTTGCCCGACGCAAGCTCTTTATATGCGTCGCGGATCTTTTCATATGCTTCCTCAACGTACTGGGAATACTCGCCCTCGGTAGCCTGCTTCAAAAGCTTGTATTCGCTGAGAAGAGACGCAAGCTTGCCGGCGTTTTTATTCGTGCCGTTCAGCGCATCTTCAAATGCAAGCTCGGAGTATTCGGTCTTGATCTCCTCCATGCGCTTGAGCTTCGCCTTATATTCATCCGAAAGCTCGCCCTTCGGGGATACGACGATATGCATGATCCTCGAATAGCCCTCCGGAACAAAAGTAACAGGCAGTATGCTTTCTCCGGCGCCGAAGTTCATTTCAAAGTTTTCTTCGTCTTTCTTATACTTTTCGGGAGAATCAATGTAATTGGCCTTATCGTTTTCGTATGCGGCGTCATACCAATTCGTGATATCGTTTTCCGAAGGCACGAATTCACGGCAGACGAATTCCTTATAAGCATTCACGATATAAGCCTTTTCCGCCTCGCTGTAATAATGCGATTTATAATCCTCCCAGCTCATGGCAACGCCGGTATAATACTCCGATTCCTCATTCACGATACTGTCGAAATATGTCTCGACGGGAATGCTGGGATCATCGTCATGGCTTTGCTCCGCGAATTTCATGAACCGATCGTAGAGCTCGTTTATCTCGGTCTCGGTCTGCTCCTTGAGTTCCTTCTCCTGCTTCTCCGAGAGCTTGAAACCGGCGCTCTTCGCCTGATAGACGGTAACGAGATCGTTTGTCAGTTCATCGACGAGCCAATCCTGATAACTCGTAAGCGCGCTTTCGCTCTCAAGCGGATCCTGCCCGTAATACTGCATATACGGAAGATAATTATCAAATAAAGCCTTATATGAGGCGAAGCTGACCGTCTGATCGCCGATCCGGATTATAGTCTTTGAAGGATCGGCGGACTCGGCGCTGTTCTTTTTTTTGCCGGAACACGACGTAAGAGCGAAGCCGATCGCCATAATAGCGCAAGCCGCCGCGGTAATCTTTCTGTTCATTGACTGCAAGCTCCTTAAAAAAGCTGTAATTAACTTATTAATTATACCATTTTCCGGAGTATTTGCAAGCATTAGTCGTTAATATGCGATGATAACACCACGGTAAAATAAAATATTTTGTATAAATGAAATATAATACTTGCCTGAAAGACCCATAATAGGTTATAATAGAAGATGAACAATTATGGATTAAAGGAGTTTTTGCTTTGAACAGATCCGTTAAAAAAGCGATAGTATTCCTGGCGCTTGCCGCGCTTGTTATATCAATTATCCCCAAGATGGAGGTGTCGGCTTCTTCGGGCGGGCACGTCTCGATTTCGGTTACGCCAAAGGAGCTTGCTCAGGCGGGCACGGTCACGGTTTCCATATCGCTGACCAACACCAATTCGGCTTCCCAGCCTTCTCCCGAACCCACTGAGCCGCCGATCGATACGACGCCTCAGCCGCCCATAACCACACCCAGTCCCGCTCCCGGCGAGAATCCGGCTTCCGGCATGAACGGCAGATCCGCTCTCGGATACTATACTAACATCAAGATCGCCAACTCCTACGGCGCCTCGTTCAGCACGGACGGCGTCATGGTCGCGCCCGGCGCCCAGAAGGTCTTCACGGCTCCGCTCAACGTTACCGATTCGATGATTGGTGTCGATCTTTCCTTCACGGTTTCATGGGATGACGGCGGAACTCCCAAGTCCGAAACGGTCACCTGCAAGGTCAACCGCAAGTCCTCTTCCGCATATCTCTCCGTTTCAAGGACCGCCTCCCCCGTCAACGCCATGGAAGGCACGGAGGTCACTTTCCGCTATACCTTTACAAACACCGGTTCCACGACGCTTGTCAATATCACACTCGTGGACCGTTACGTTTTCGGCACAACCAATCCCGCGACCACCATCAGTTCGTTGGCTCCCGGTCAATCAAAGGAATTCACGAAGGTCTTGCGTATGGGGACCTCAACGATAGTTTCCGCGCCGGTAGTTACCTACTACACGCAGGGCGGCTCGACCCCGTTCGTTATCAACGTTTCGCAGTTGACTGTCGGCTTGATACAATCCCAGCTTACCAAAGAGATAGTGATGAGCAATCCCACACCGGAGGGAGTGCAGTTCACGATCTATCTTACCAATAACGGCAACCAGAAGCTGAGCAATCTGATCGTTACAGACGAGCTTGGAAACAACATCTCCGGCGCCGCGTTCTCGCTCGCAGTCGGCGAACAGAAGGTGATCAGGCATTTCGTGTCCAATCCCTCCTCCGTCCGATACGTCGTATTCAAGATAACCGGAACCGACTTTAACGGGACCGCTTTTAAGGACAGCACGTCAAGCTATGCCGTCCGTCCTTATATCGATACCTCGCTGCTCGGTCTTACGTTTACCGCCGGCACCACCACTTCAATGTCGCTCAATTCCGTGATCGGCGTTGAATTCAACATCAAAAACACCGGCTCGCTTGAATTCTACAATTTAAGCGTCAGCGAAAAGTCCATTGGTTACGAGCTTCATAAATGGGACTCCCTCCCCGTTGGCGCTTCCGACAGAGTTGAAGCCGAGATCAATATCGGCGATGTAAGGGACCTCATATTCGAGCTCAAAGCAGAGGATTCTTCCGGCAACACCTATACTTACGAGGCATACGTCAATGCCGACCAGATCGACGTCAGCCATCTTGTGCCCCCCAACGATCCTTCAAGCGGCAACAGCGAGATAACCGTTGAAGACGATGGAACGGGGCTTGGCAAAAAACTCGACGGACTCATCACTTCGACAGGACATAAGCTGATGAACTGGTTCAAGGTGCTCGGCTTTATAGCCGGCGCAGCGGCGATCGCAATTATCGCTCTCGGCATTTCCGAGATAGTAATCCGTCGAAACAAGCGCAGCGCACAGAAGTAAGAATACGCAGATTATTGACTTGACAGAAAACCGGGGATCGAAAACGATCCCCGATTTAATATTTGTCTTGATTCATTGTTCGCAGATCTGCCTAACGTGCTCGCCGAGATGCTTAAGATCGGCTTCGAGTACGGGTTTGAGCTCTCTGTTGTAAATGCAGGCGGCGGGA
>JAEEGH010017445.1_pt1 | contig 15307 bp, 14 predicted proteins | sample 9134181 | NCBI WGS metagenome assembly JAEEGH01 (sample SAMN16246544, study PRJNA631951) | gut metagenome | biome: gut microbiome; feature: rumen; material: DP-attached | host: Bos | place: Iran: Karaj | collected 2018-10 | reverse complement strand
CGCTTTGATCTGCTCCTCCATGAACGGATAGAGCTCCTCGACGACGTAGAGCTTTTTGACCTTCTTTGCAAATGCGCGGATCAGGTCCATCGGCAAAGGATTCGTGAGACCGAGCTTTAAGAACGACGTGCCCTCCGGGAACGCGTCCTTGGCGTATTCGTACGCGATCGACGCGGTGATGACGCCGATTTCATCCCCGTTGAGCTCCTCTTTGTTGAGCTTGCTGGTATTCGCGTATTCTTCGAGCGCCTTGAGGTTCTTTTCGACCTTCGCGTGGTTCACATACGCGTTTGCCGGGCTCGAAACGTACTTCATGTTGCGCTTGTACGCGGGGACCTCGCGCTCGGTGCGCTCGCCGAAGGTGACAAGGCTCTTACTGTGCGCGACGCGGGTGGTGATGCGATAGAGCACCGGCATGTCGAACTTCTCGGAGATCTCATAGGCTTCCTTGAGAAAATCGAGGCATTCCTGCGAATCGGAAGGCTCGACCATGCCGATCTTCGCCGCGCGGGCGTAGTGCCGGTTGTCCTGCTCGTTCTGCGAGGAGTGCATGGAGGGATCGTCCGCCGAGACGATGACGAAGCCGCCGCAGACGCCGTTGTACGCCGCCGTGAACAGCGGATCCGCCGCCACATTGACGCCGACGTGCTTCATTGCCGAGAGCGAGCGCACGCCCGCGATCGACGCGCCGTACGCGACCTCGACCGCGACCTTTTCATTCGGCGCCCACTCGCAGTACAGACTGTCCTTGTACTGCGGCAGGTTCTCAAAAATCTCCGTGCTGGGAGTGCCGGGATACGCCGAGCAGACCTTGACGCCCGCTTCGTATGCGCCCCGCGCGATCGCTTCATTGCCGGAAAGCAATACTGGATCCATGTTTCATTCCGCCTTTCTTCCGTTTTTGCCTGAGCTGTGGCTCATTTTATATCATATATGAAAAGAGCAGCTCGCGCTGCTCTTTCTCATCAATCGTCGACGTCCAATGCCTCGAGGCCTTTTTTCATGATCGGCTTGCTGTCGCCGTGCTTGACGAAGATCATTGTGACGAATGCCAGTATGACGAATGCGGTCGCATACGGGAAGAGGATCCTAAGCGAGGTCGCGTCCATCAAAAAGCCGGAGAAGATCGGCGTCAGCACCTGCGCCGCCATGGATGCGGTGTAATAATAGCCGGTGTACTTTCCGACGTTGCCGCCCTTTGCGAGCTCCACAACCATCGGGAAGGAGTTGACGTTGATCGTCGCCCAGCCGATGCCGGCAAGCGCGAACAGGACGTTCATCAGGATTGCGGAGCTGCCCTCTCTGAGGAACGCCGCGACGCCGAATGCGGTCGCAAGGATCACGATGCCCGCAAGGATCGCCTTTTTGCGGCCGATCTTACTGGAGATAAAGCCGACCGGCAGATACGAGACGATCGCCGCCGCGTTCGCGATCATCAGCGTTTTGTTGTAGTCAAGGTTCAGAACCTTGCCCGCATAGACGGAATATTTGCTGGTGACGGCGTTGTAGCCGAAGAACCAGAGAACGACGGATGCCAGAATCAGCAGCAGGGAGATGCGCTCGCCCTTCGAGAGCTTGCGGCTGCCGGAGCCGTCGTCGTCCTCGCCGTTGTCGATGCCGTAGCGCTTGCTTTCGGCCTCCATGTCCTCGACGAACTTCATTTCCCTGACCGTGAGCAGGAAGATCACAAGCGCAAGCACCATGATCGCGGCGATCACCGTGAAGAACAGCGTATAGCTCATCATTGCGTTCTTCGCCTTGCCCGTGCCGAACACGATGCCGAGCAGCAGCACGAGGATGCCGCCGAACGTGCCCATCAGGTTGATGACGGCGTTCGCCTTCGAACGCAGCGGCTTGATCGTGACGTCCGGCATCAGCGCGACGGCGGGCGAACGGAAGAGGCTCATCGAAACGAGCGTCACGAGCAGCACCGCCATAAACAGCACCAGGATCGAACGGTGCGATGCGGCGGTCTTTGCCGCAACCGCCTGACGCGCGGGTACGAAGTAGGTATCCCACGCGGCAAGCGCGTCCTTGTCGCCCTGCGCGGCGCCGGCCGCAACGGTCTTCATCTCGTCCTCGGAGAACTTCTCGGAGATCACATACTCCTCGCCGTCATGCGTCTTGAGCTTTGCGTTCGCGATCTCGGCGTCCGCATAGACCGCCGCAACGCCCTTTTCGGACATCTGAGCCGCGTCGCCGATCTTGGCAAGCTGTGTGTTGTCGATAAACGAGAGCCCGACGAACGCGATGACCGCAATGACGGTGCCGATCACGATGTACGGCGTCCGTCTGCCGAAGCGGGACTTGCACTTGTCGGAAAGCGCGCCGAAGATCGGCAGCATGAACAGCGCAAGCACGTTGTCGAGCGCCATGATCACGCCGGACCAGCCCTGCGCCATACCGAACTTGTCGGTCAGGATCTTCGGGATGATCGTGTCGTATGCCTGCCAGAAGGCGCAGATAAGGAAAAATGCAAAACCGACGCAGATCGTGCGCTTGTAATTCAGTTTCATAGGACCCTCCCGACCGACCGCAAAGTCGATTATTTTCTACCTTTTCATTATAGCGAAAATGCGGTATAATCTCAATAGGGGAATTTCCTATATTATTTCGGAGGATGTCTGAAATGGTCTTTTTATGGATTGCCGTCGCGCTTGTCGTTTTGTTTCTTTGCTACTGTTTTCTGATTGCGCCGAGAAGAGCGGGCGCGGAACAGAAAGCCCCGTTCATGGGCCTGATGGCCGCGCACCGGGGCTTGTACGAAAAGGATCAGTCGATCCCGGAAAACACGCTCGAGGCGTTCCGCCGCGCGGCGGAAAACGGCTACGGCGTGGAGCTTGACGTGCAGCTGAGTTCGGACGGCGCGGTCGTGGTCTTTCACGACGACACGGTGGACCGCATGACAGAATTTTTAGGACGCGTGGACAGCTTTACGCTTCGGGAGCTGCAGGCGATGCCCTTGAAGGATACGGAACACCGCATCCCGCTGTTTACCGACGTGATGGCGGTGCTCGACACGAAATCGCCGACGATCGTGGAGCTGAAATCGACGAAAAATTATCCGGAGCTGTGCAGTAAAACGCTTGCGATCCTGCGCACGCTCAAAGGTCCGTACTGCGTGGAGAGCTTCGATCCGCATATCGTGCGCTGGTTTTATAAAAACGCGCCGGACATCATGCGCGGACAGCTGACCGAGTCGTTCCGCTACTGGCGCAGGAGCGGCAAGAAGCTCTGGCAGGCGATCCTGATGCACACGCTTTGCTGCAACTTCCTCACGCATCCGCAGTTCATCGCGTTCGGGCGCGGACCGCGGCCTTTGTGCTGGTTCTTGGGCAAGCTCACCGGCGCGATGCACGTCTTCTGGACCGAGCGCCCCGATTCCGACCATGCGCTGCTTCAAAAGCAGTACGATTGCCGCATCTTCGAGCATTACCGCCCCGAAACGCGGTATCGGAAGTGACGGAAAACAGCAAAAACGCTCCGGAGCCGGAGCGTTTTTTCATACCACCAGATCGCCTTCGTCGCTGTTGACGACCTCGAAGATCTCCTCCTCGGCGCCGTTCTGCGCGTTGATGTAGACGATGAAAAAGGTCTCGTCCCGCTTGCATTTGCACTCGTAGCAGAGCACCTCCCGCGTGTTGCACTTTGGGATCAGGGCGAGGCTGACCGCCTCGATTGTGAGCGCGTCCGAGATGCGGTCGCGCGCGTCCTGCTCGGTCAGTGTCGGCAGGGCGACGTGGCGCGGACGGTGGTGGAAGCGGTAGTTCGCCGCGTCGAGCCCGATCACCGCGCCGGTTTCGCGGTCCGCATAGACCTTGACGAGATCGGCGTAGAGGATCACGCCGTCCTGCACCGCCGCGTAGTTCAAAACGACCGTGCCCGCGTAGTACTGCGCATAGGAGGGTTCCATCTCGCCGAAGCCGTGTTCTTTGAGATACGCGCTTGCGGAGGCGTGCAGGCGCTCGCTCTCCGCGTCGCTCGGCGGATCGTTCCTGTCCCCCGTCGGTTTGTCCATGAAATAGTAGAGCTCGCCGCCGCGCTCGGTGATCGAGACGCACAGTTCGCCGCCGTCCCCGGAAAAATCGTAGGTGACGATCGTGCCCTCGGTGCGTCCGTCAAAGCGCAGGGAACGGTCGGAAAACAACGCCTGCGCAAGGCGCATCGCCTCCGTTTCGTCGATCAAATCGCCGGAAAGCCCCTGCGGCTCCGCCTGTTCGCTGCTTTCGGAAAACGGTCCGTCGTAGAGAAGCGACGGATACTGCGCAAGGTTCTCCTCGTTCGTCTCGCCGCCGTAAAAGTCCGTGTCCTGCGGGAAGCTCCCGCCCGTCACGCTGCCGTCGTAGGCCTTTGAGAGATCGGAACAGCAGGCGCGCAGATCGGACAGCGAACGGAGCTGATCTTCGGTCAGCATCTGCCCGTTCAGCACGCGATCCAGAAGCGTTTCGGCATAGTCGCCGGTGCGTGTCAGAAACTGCATCAGGGAGGAATCGTCGCCGTAGGAGACCGGCAGCAGGCTCAAGGCCCGCGCCGCGCCCGCGCTTAACCGCCGCACCTCGGCAAAGGATTTCGAAAGCCGCGCGGGCGTGGACGCCGCCTCCGTCTTGGACAGGGCGACCGAGAGATCGTAGAGGTCGTCGGACAGCGCGCGGTAGGCGCTTTCGGTCTGCGCCGTCAGAAGCCGCTGCTGCTCGGCGATCGTGTCGCGCTGTTTGAGGTACGACGCGCCGAGCACCGCAAAGCCGATCAGCAGCAGCGCGGGCAGTCCGAACAGCCAGATTTTCTTGGGTAATCGCATCATTTGCAGAACACATGCTCGCCGATCCGCACCACGACCGGGCGCGAGCGGATCCAGGCATTCGTCGTCTTGTCCGGGTTATAATAGAACAGGCAGCCGCCGGTCGGATCCCAGCCGTTCATCGCGTCCTTCGCCGCCTTCAGCGCCGTGTCGTCGGGCTTCAGATTGATCTGTCCGTCGTCGACCGCGGAGAACGCCCCGCGCTGATACACGACGCCGGCAATCGAATTCGGAAACGCGCTGCTTTTCACGCGGTTTAAGACCACCGCGCCGACCGCGACCTGCCCCTTATAGGGCTCGCCGCGCGATTCGCTGTAGATGCACTGGGCCAGCAGATACACGTCGCCGTTCGCCGCGCCCGCGCCCGTTGAGACCGACGTGCCGGAGAGCGTGATCCCGATTGCTGCGGCGGTCTTGGGACCGATCACGCCGTCGACCTGCAGACCGTTCTTCTTCTGAAACAGGCGCACCGCGCGCTCGGTCGCCGCGCCGAACACGCCGTCGACCGCGCCGTCATAGTAGCCCCACTGCTTGAGCCGCTTCTGCACCGCAGCGACCTCGTCGCCCTTCGAGCCGCGCCGCAAGGCGGCTTCCGCGGTCAGCACCGGCAGCAGGCAGCCGATCACGATCAGCGCGAGCAGCAGCACGCGCCCCCTTTTGCGGATCACGCGCATCATCGGCGGTCCCCGATCAGCGTTTTGAGATAGGTCCACACCGAGCTCTCAAGCTCGATGTCGTCGAGATCGACCGGCTCGCCGTTTTCGCTCACGATGCACAGCGGCGGAAACAGCACGCACCACCAGTTGTGTCCCTCGGCGCGTCCGAGCCGCACGCACAGCGCGTCGTACTCGCCCGCCGGAAACGCGAGATCGCCGTAGACGCGGTCGGGAAACGATTCCGTGCCGAGCGACAGCTGCACGCCGTAGTCGAGCCCGCGGCTTTCGAGCACCGCCTCCGCAGTCCGCTGCAGGTCCTTTCCGTGATGCAGCAGGTATTCGCGCGCGTCCTTATAGGACTCCGCCTTTTGAAACAGCGGCAGAAGCGCGTCGCGCACGGCGAGCTTGGCGCTCTGATCCGGTTCGCTGTCGCTGTTCGCGATCACATGCAGGCGCAGAATCCCGTCGTTCGACGCGACCGTCTGCACGGCGGGCGCAGTCTTCAGCACCGCAACGGCGGCGATCGCAATGAGAATCCAAGTGAGCATCATTCGTTTCAGCATCTTCTTTCACCTCATCGAAAGTGTTGCCCGCCGCGGACAAATTCATACCTTTTCCCTGCGCGAACATTGACTTTCGGCGAAAAAAAGGATACGATAACGGTATGGAACCGCTGAAACCCCTGATGGAACGAACGCTTTCGGACTATGTCGAACGGCAGACCGGCGTGCGTCCCGCGCTGAAACCCTCGAAAAAGGCGCATCTTGCGTCGAGTTCGTTTCTGAAAACCGGCGCGGACGCCGCGGCGGGGCTGCTCGACGCGCACGCGGACGAATGCACGCTGTTCGGCGTGCCGCTGCTGCGATCGGTGACGGCGGAAAACGGCTGGCTGCTCTTCCGGTTCGCGCCGGACGCGCTCGACGCATACGCGGCGCGGCTGGAGGATGCGGAGGAACCGGACGATTCCTACTTTGCGCGGCGGCTGTGGATGTCCGCGCGGCACGACGACGCGCCGGTGCCGGACGACGATGCGGTGCTGCAGGGATTCTTTGCTGTGCTGTTCGGACAGTCGGACGGCGAACGGATGTACCTTTCGGCGCCGCGGCAAAAGGACGGCGCGGCGCGCGCGGCGCTTGAACAGCGCCTGACAAGACTTGCGAAAATACTATTGCACGAACGGAGGAACGGAATATGAAACGGACCTGGCTCGGTCATTCGACCTTTTTGCTGGAAACGGACGCGGGAACGAAGCTCGTCACCGATCCGGTGGACGCGGGCAGCGGCTTCGACCTGCCGCACGTCGAGGCGGACGTCATCACGGTGTCGCACCGCCACTTCGACCACTGCGCGACCGAACGCATCGGCGGAACGCCGGCGATCAAGGAAACGACGGATCCCGAAACGATCGCGGGCTTTGCGATCCGAGGCTTTGCGACATTCCACGACGAGGTCCGCGGCGCGAAGCGCGGACCGAACACGATCTTTCTGATCGAGGCGGACGGACAGCGCTTTGTGCACTGCGGCGATCTCGGACACATGCCCGACGACGCGACGATCGCCGCGCTCAGGGGCGCGGACGTGCTGATGATTCCGGTCGGCGGGATCTTTACCGTCGACGGCAAAGCCGCATGGGAGATCACGAAACGCATCGCGCCGAAGGTCGTCGTGCCGATGCACTTCGCGGTGCCGAACCTGCGCTTTAAGCTTGAACCGGTCGACAACTTCCTGCGCGCGGCAAACGCCGATCCCGCGCCGGTCAGAATCGAAGTGCCAACCCTGTAAACGCAAAACGCCGCGCTGTCAAGCGCGGCGTTTTCGGTTATTGTGCGTTGAAATAGAGGATGTCGCCGATCGGACGCACGCCGTACGTGCGGTTCTGGATCTCGCCGTTGAAGTAAATCTGCGCGGACAGACCGCCGTCCAGATTGTACGCGGCCTTGCAGCCGAGCTGCTTCATCAGCAGCGACAGTTCCGAGAGGCTCGCGCCCATCGAGTACTCCTCGTTGCGCCCGTCCACGATCACGAAGCAGTAATGTCCCGGCTCGTAATAGCCGATCGCGCAGCGCGGGTTCGGACCGAGCAGCGAGGAATTGAAGTGTTCCTTGACCTCGCCGTTCTCGTCCAGCAGCGCCGGACCGAACTGCCACGTCTGCCACGGATCGGACTCGAGGATCTCTTCGACGGTGTAGGTGCCGACCTCGAACGTCTTCATCACGCCGTCGCGGTACAGCACGCACAGATCGCGCCGCCGGTCGTATTGCTGCCGGTACAGCTCGCCGTTGCGGATGATCACGCCGTTGGATACCTGATAGTTGAAGTAGTCGCCCGAGACCGCAAACAGCGCGTCGTTCGCCTCCGCCATGTTGATCAGCTTGTCCGTCGCGCGCGAGGTGAAGTCGTTCTTGGCGGCGGCCGTCTTCCAGCGCACGATGTCCTGCACGTACACATCCGCCACGAAATAGACGGCGACCTGCCGGAAGAGCGTCAGGTTGTCCTCATAGCGGGTGATCGTGATCGAAAGCCCGTCGTCCGAATAGGCGTTCTCGGTGAGCACCGGCGTTTCGGTGAACTTGTCGGGAAACCTGCCGCCGCACAGACCGGTCGGCGTCGGTTCGGGCGTCGCGGTCGGCTCCGGCGTGGGCGTGGGCGTGGGCGTCGGGGTGGGCGTGGGCGTCGGCGTCGGTTCGGGCGCCGGCGTGATCAGCGCGATCGTATCGGCCTGCACGGATATGACGGGCGCCGCGGTCGGTTCTTCCGGACGCGCGGATTCTTCCGGCGTCGGCGGCTGCGCGGGCGTGAACGAGCATGCCAGCAGACACAGCGCCGCCGTCAGCAGCAGCAAACGTTTCACATCAGCCCTCCATGCTCGACGGGGTATAGACGATCGAGACGACGACGCCGTCGTTCACCGTGACGGACAGCAGCGCCGTGCCGTCGATCAGGTTCCAGTCGCTTTCGACGAGCTTCGGGAACGCCGCGGCGGCGTCCGCTTCGGGCATGCCGATATAGAGTCCCTGCGGCGTTTTGATCGTGTCGTCCGCGACGGTGATCGCCGTGATGCGCATGGTGCCGTCGATCATGTTCGCCATGATCTGGAAGCCGGAATAATAGTAGTAGACGTCCTGACCTTCGAACGCGCAGGTCTCGCCCGTGAAGGAGGAACGATACTCCGGAAGCGCCGCAAGAACCGGCTCCGCCTCGTCGAAGATGCCGAAGCGCACGCCCTCGGCCTCAAAGTACAGATCGCCGTACCCGCCGCCCTGTACCGCGTTCGGATCGACAAACACCGCGTTCGGATCGTCCGCACCGCCGCAGCCGAGCAGCAGCAGCGCCGCAAGCAGCAAGATCGCAAGCTTCTTCATATCAGTTTCCCTCCGTCAATCGTAGTTTTTCCGTTTCATAGCGTTCCGTCAGCGTCCGGTACGCCGCGTCCAGCGCTTCGTCGCCGCGGCGGTCCGCAAGCGCATAGCGCGTTTTCAGTTCGCTGCCGAACCACCGGCTCAGCTTCTCCGCGCCGTACACGTTCAGATGCTGTCCCATGTCGCAGGTGTCGGTCTGCATGTCGATGCCGATCGCATCGTTCTGCTCGATCATGTTGACGTACCAGAGCCCGTGCGCCTCCGCAAACGCCGCAACGTCCGCGTCCCACTCGGGGTACCAGTACGGCTCGATCGAAGGCGACTTGATCAGCACCAGATCGATGCCGTTTTCTTTGCACAGCGCCGCCGTTTTTTCGAGCCACGCCATGCTCGTCTCGGGCAGATGCGGATCCTTGAGCACCGGCGGAAGCGGCGTTTCGGTCGCGGGACGCACCTCGGTGCGCAGCAGATACCCGTTGAACGACACCGGCTCGCCCGCTTTGAACCAGTAGGCGAAGTCCTCGGATCCGAGCTCGCTCCAGCGCGCGTGGAAGCGCAGCAGCGGGAAGACGTAGCTCATGAAGTCCTCGCCCTCGGTCATGCCCGCTTTGATTGCGCCGGTCTTGGCTTTGCCCCAGCGCATGCCGTCGAGCGTCATGCGGTTGTACGCCTCGGACTGCGGTTCGCCGTATTTGAGCGCCAGCACGTTGTACACGACGACCTTCGGCGTCTCGGTTTGCAGCGCGTCCTCGAGCAGATAGTACGAATGCCACACCAGCTGCTGCGCGCTGCCGCGGATGTACGACGGGATGCCGTACTCGTTCCACAGCGTGACCGGCGAGAAGTTCGAAAACACCTCGCAGTCGCCGATGAACAGCACGTCGTGCGGCGTTGCGTCGCGATAGTATTCGGCGGTCAGCGAGCCCTCGACCGACGTCTCGCGGTACTTCGGCATGAGGAGCCGGGTGATCGCGAACAACGCGCCGACAAGCAGGATGCAGGCGAGCAGGACGCCGCCGATTTTCAGAACCGTTCGTTTCATATCAGAATCGATTGTAGATGAACTGTCCGGCGTCGAAGCCGAAGCCGTAACGCCCGAACACCAGAATCGTGCCGATCAGAAGAAGCAGCACGCACACCGAACACACGGTACCGTGCGACAGGATGCGCTTTCGGATCGGGCCCTTGCGCTGCGCCATCGAGAGCGCGAACATGCAGAGCACGCCGGCAAACGCCGCGCCGTAATCCGCCCACGAGAGCCCCAGCGACTGAATGCCGCCGCGGAACACCGCGCCCCAGTTCCAGGTCGTGAACATCGAGAAGAACGCGGAAAACGCCTCCTTCACCGTGGCGTAGCAGTCCAAAAGCCGCAGGCTCGACAGCAGCAGGACCGTGCGGATCACGGTAAAGCCGCGATAGCACGCGCCGTTCGTCAGCCCCGGGAACCGCGCGCGAAACCGCGCGTACAGCGGCTTCATCTCCTCCGAAAGCAGGATCACGATGCCGTTCAGAAGGCCCCAGACGAGGAACGTCCAGTTGCTGCCGTGCCAGGCGCCGGTCAGCGCCCACACCAGCAGCGTCGCAAGGTACACCGGAAGCCGGCGCGAAACGCCGACGCCGAGCCTGCGCGATTTCTGCGAGAGCGTGCGCATCGGCTTCGAGACCGACAGCGGGTAGTAGACGTAGCGCTTGAACCACTCGCCGAGCGTGATGTGCCAGCGCCGCCAGTACTCCGAAATGCTCTTCGAGAAGTACGGACGGAAGAAGTTTTCCTCGACCGTGACGCCGAACCACTCGCCGATGCCGATCGTGATGTCGATGCCGCCGGTGAAGTCGGCATAAAGGCACGCGGCGTACAGCAGCATTTCGACGAACACGAAGTCCCCGCGGTACACCGCAGGTCTTGCGCACAGCGCCTTGACCGCGACCAGCAGGCGGTCGGCGACGATCAGCTTTTTCCAGTAGCCCCACGCGATGCGCAGCGCGCCGGACAGAAACCGTTCGCCGGAAAACGAATGCGGCGCATTGAGCTGTTTGCCCAGAAGATCGAAGCGGCTGATCGGTCCCTGCACCAGAAGCGGGAAGAACGATACGAACAGCGCGAGCCGGAACGGGTTCTTCTCGGCAGGGATCGTCTCGCGATAGACGTCCAGAAGGTAGCCGATCGACGAGAACGTATAGAACGAAATGCCCATCGTGAGCGTGAGATCGGCGCCGAACGCGGGCGTATGCAGCCACGCCGCGGAGAGCCTTCCGATCGCCGCGCCGTACTTCAGCACAAACAGGATGCCGACGTTGACGCAAAGGCACAGGATCAGCACCGCGCGGCGCTTTTTTTCAAAGCCGAGCCGCGCTTTTTTGCGCTCCTCCTTCGTGTGCGTCGCCTTCATGGCGGCGACGGTTTCCCTCTGCCTGCGGAACAGCGCGTCGAATCCGCGTGCCGCAGCATAGACCGTGACGATCGTCACGACCATATAGACCGCGCCGCGAACGCCCGCAAACCCGACGAACACCGCGTCGGCAAGCAGCAGCACGATCCATTGCACCCGTTTCGGCACGAGGTAGTACAGGGGCACCAGTACCGCCAGAAACAGAAGAAACGCCCACGAAGTGAACAGCATCAGTCGTCCTGTTCCTGCAATTGTTCAATAAGCGCATACAGCGCCTTTGCGCTGTTGAAGTGCTCCGGCGTGATGTCCTTTGCGGGGATCACCACGTCGAACTCCTCCTCGATGCGCGTGATCAGCATCACGATGTCGAACGAAACGAGCACGCCGCGGTCGACCAGCGCCTCCTCGGTCTCGAAGTCCGTTTCGGGATGCAGTTCCTTTAAAATCTCCAGTAAAGCTTCCATCTTTCCTCCTATCGGAACAGCAGCGCCGTCGCCGCCTTCCGGTCGGTCTTTCCGTTTTGTGTGAGCGGGAGCGCGTCGATCCGCCGGCTGAGCTTCGGCAGCAGATAGTCCGGCACCTGTTTGCGCAGTTCGACGAGCAGCGCGGACCGCTCGATCGGGCCCGTGTAGACGAGCCCCAGGATGCTGCGTTCGCGGTCGAATACGGCGCACGCCGCGTCGACGCCCTCGATCGTTTTTGCCGCGGCTTCGAGCTCGCCGAGCTCGATGCGGTGTCCCATGTGCTTGATCTGATCGTCCTTGCGCCCCAAAAACTCGAGCTCGCCGCGTTCGTTCCATCGTCCGAGATCGCCGGTGCGGTAGATCGTTTCGGGATAGTCGGCGTTCAGCGGATTCTGTACAAAGGCTTTTGCGGTGCGCTCCGGATCGCGGTAGTAGCCGTGGCACACGCTTGTGCCGCGGATGCAGATCTCGCCCTCGTCCGCCCTGTGATCGTTCTCGTCGAGCAGGAAGATCTCCGCGTTGTCGAACGCGCGCCCGATCGGGATGCGCTCGCCGTCCTTGAACGTGCGGTCGACCTCGTAGCTGCACGACATGCCGGTACATTCGGTCGGTCCGTACAGATTGAGATAGCGCGCGTCGACATGCTCCTGCCAGATGCGAAGCTGCTTCGGCGGCATGACCTCGCTGCCGAACGCGACGGTCCTGAGATGCTGCGGCACGACCTCGTCGAAGGTGTGCAGCGCCGAAATCAGCGTCAGCGCCGGAACCACCCAGCAGAGCGTCGTGACCTTGTGTTCGTTCAGAAACCGCACCAGCGGCACCGGCGTCATAAACAGGCGCTTGGGCACCAGCACGGCGGAGCTTCCGCACACGAGCGCGGACAGAATTTCCTTGAGGCAGGCGTCCACGTACAGCGGCGCCTGCATGGCGAATACGTCGGTTTCGCAGACGTTCAGGGTTTTTGTGATCTGCGCGGCATAGTCGCGCACCGCGCGATGGCAGCCGACCACGCCCTTCGGCGCGCCGGTGGAACCGCTCGTGAACACGAGATACGCGGGATCGACGTCGAGCGTCGCCGCCTCGACGGCACGGAGCGCGTCCGCGTCCGGCGCATGTGCGATCAGCAGGTCCGGATCGAGCGCCTCGCCCGCAAAGCCGTAGTCGTTCAGCAGTTTTCTGCCGGTTTCGTCGGCGATCGCAAAGCGCGGTCTGACGCGGTCGAGGATCGACCGGATGCGGTTTTCGCCCATTTCGGCGTCGACCGGCACGTAAAAGCAGCCCGCCTTCCACACCGCGAAGAACAGGGCGATCTCCCTTGCGCTGCGCGCCGTGAACACAAGCACCGCTTCGCGCTTCGCGCCGCGCCCGATGAGCGCGCTGCCCGCAGCGTCGGAGATGCGTTCGACGTCCGCAAAGGTCAGCGTTTCGTCCGGATCGGCGAACGCCGGCGCGTCGGGACGGATCCCCGCCTGATTTTTGAGCGCGGTCAACATCGTTTTCATCTTATTTGCCCTTCTTTTTGTACGGTTCCGTCGCGATCGGCGGATACAGCGATTCGTCAAAGCGCCAGAAGCTCTTGCTGACCTTGTTCTTCTGCGCGTTCGTCCACATGAAGCAGCGCTTCTTCGCCTTGCCGGTGTTGCAGGCGTCCACATGGTACCAGCCGCTGCCGAGGTTGACGAGCATCCAGTAGTGATGCGTGCGCCCGCCGGAGCGCTCCACGCTCATCAGCTCCGCGCCCGTATGCTCGAGCAGCAGCCGCAGGCAGGCGTAGGAGGTGAAGCAGTCGCCCTTGCCGGTCGTCAGCCCGCGGACCGCTTCGCTGCGCCAGTCCTTCTTGTTCGACGAGCCGACGTAATGCACGTTTTTGAAGACGTAATTGTACAGCGCCTCCACCTGTTCGTCGAGCGTCATGCCGGGCTTCAGCACCTTTGCGATGATCTCCTGCGCGACGCGCTCCGCCTCCTCCTCGGAAACGCTCGCGTCGACGAACGTGAACTTCACCGTCTTCTTGGCGACGTTGCCCGCGCGGTCCGTCGCCGTATAGGTCACGGGATAGGTGCCGGTCTTGGTCGGATCGACCTTCGAGGTGTCGACCTTGACCTCCACTTCGCCGTCGCACTCATCCTCCGCGGAAATATCGGTCATGTACGCGACCGCTTCGTTCGCGTAGCTGTAACGGTTGCGCGCGCCGTAGATCGTCGGCGCGGCGACGTCGGGATTCAGTTTGAGCGTAAAGGTCTCCGCCGTCTCGTTTCCGCCGGCGTCGGCGGCGACGATCGTGACCTCCTGCGATTCGATCGTCCAGTCCGGCTCGGTCTCAAAGCGCAGCGCGGTCGCGGTGATGTCCTCCGCCACCGCGAAGAACGACGCCTCCTTCGGCGCGTTCAGAAACCACACCGTCTTGCGTACGCGTAAAAGCGGCGCGACCGAGTCCTTGACCTCGACGATCGCAAGGTTCTCCACGCCGTCGACCACGATGCCGAGCATATGCGTGCCGGGGACGTTCGGGATGAACGGCCGGTCGAACGACGCTTCCTCATAGCTGCCCTCCTCGAGACATTCCGAAGGCTGCAGTTCGGAGGTGCGCGCTTCCACCTGCACCGGCGCGATGTTCGTGATCAGAAGCTGCGTTTCGACGACGGTCGTGTTGCCGCCGAGGTCCTCGAGCTCGACCTGGATCGTCTGCGTCACGCGCGATTCCGGATCCGGCTCCGTGATGTAGCTGATCGAAACCTCCGTCTCGTCGCGCACGCCGGAAACGAAATCCTCGGGCAGAAGGTCCGTATCCGGCTCGACGATCTGCACGACCGGATCCGCCTGCGGCGGCACGGTGTCCGTCACGATGAGGCGGCTTTCCGCCGTCACGCCCTCCGCCGTGATCTGGATCGGATAGACGCCCGGCGTGTGCATCATTTCCTCGGTGATCTCGCTGCATGCGTCGACCGTGTAGCGGTCGATCAGAAACTCCTCCGCGTCCGGCGCGGGATCGCCCGCCTCCCGGGAGATCGAATCGCGCGCAATGCGCACATGCACCCGCACGGGGATGCGCGTGTCGTTGCCGCTCGTATCCTCCATGCGCACGATCGCCGTGTAGTCGCCGACCGTGCCGTATTTGGGCGCGACCTCGAACGTCAGCTTGACGACGGTCTCGTCCGTGATATTCTTGAGAAGCCGGTCGGGTTTCGGCGACGCCTTGGTGGAGATCGTCGTCTCCACGCCCTCCGCCGCGGGCGGGATCGTATCGCGTACGCGCAAAAGCACGAGCCGCGAACGTCCGTTCACCTTGATTTCCAGCACATAGTTACCGATCGGATACTCGCGTTCGGGCGCGGTGACGTACTCCGCCGCGCCCTCGCCGCGCAAAAACGCGCTTGCCTCCGGCGTCACATCGCCGAGCTCGACCGTAAGCGACGGCAGCGTCGTGCGATAGAGAAGGCATGCGCAAAGCACGCCCGCCGCGACGAGCGCGAACAGCACGATCAGCGCCGTAGACAGGATCACGCGGCCGGTCGAGCGTCTGCGCGGCTGCACCGGCTGCTCCGTATTGGTCTGTTCCGTCGCCGTTCCCGCGTCGGGAACCTGCGTTTTGCGGCGTATCATGCCCCTGTTTCCTCCGAGAATACGGTCCGGTAAGCCT
>JAEEGH010017444.1_pt1 | contig 15308 bp, 16 predicted proteins | sample 9134181 | NCBI WGS metagenome assembly JAEEGH01 (sample SAMN16246544, study PRJNA631951) | gut metagenome | biome: gut microbiome; feature: rumen; material: DP-attached | host: Bos | place: Iran: Karaj | collected 2018-10 | reverse complement strand
TGTGCTTCGCCGCCGCTGAGGCTGCGGGCGCTGCGGTTCATGCTGAGGTAGCCCACGCCCACGTTGTTGAGGAACGACAGGCGTTTCAGTATCTCCACCAGCACCTCGTGCGCCACCTTGCGGTCGCGCTCGTCGAGCTGCGGCTCGAGGTTGCCGAGCCACTCCTGCAGCTCCAGCAGGTCCATGTCGGCCAGCTGGCCGATGTTCTTGTCGAGGATGCGGAAGGCAAGGCTTTCGGGCTTCAGGCGGTGACCGTGGCACTCGGGGCAGGGGACGGTGTTCATGAACGAGGCCGCCCATTTCTGCAAGGCTGCGGGGCTCTCGTCGCTGGCCATGCTGGTGATATAGTTGATGATGCCCTGGAACTCGCTGAGATAGCCTGGGTCTTCGGGGTCCTCGATGCCGGTGAAGTGGTTGCTGCCGTAGAGGATGGCGTTTAGGGCCTCCTCGCTGAGGTCGGCCACAGGTGTGTCAAGCGTGAAGTCGTAGTGCTTGCCCATGAGTTCCAGCTTGCGGTAGACGTAGTTGGTGGGCGAGTATTTGCCCAGCACCTCGATGGCGCCGTCCTTGATGCTCTTCTTCGGGTCGGGGATGAGCTTGCGCATGTCTATCTGCGCCACTTCGCCGAGGCCGTTGCAGTGGGGGCAGGCGCCGTAGGGCGAGTTGAACGAGAAGGTGTTGGGCTCCGGCTCGGGGTAGGAGAGGCCGCTGTCGGGATCCATCAGCATTCGGCTGAAGAAGCGGATGCTCCCGTCCTCGTTGTTAAGCACCATGAGGATGCCCTTTCCCTGTCGGAAAGCTGTTTGCACCGCTTCGCGGAGGCGTGTGGCGTTACGGTCGGCGCGTAATCTGTCAACGACAAGCTCTATGTCGTGCACCTTGTAGCGGTCCACCTGCATCTTGTAGGTGATCTCCTTCACCTCGCCGTCGACGCGCACCTTGAGGAAGCCGCGTTTGGCCACCTGTTCGAAGAGCTCGCGGTAGTGACCCTTGCGGCCCTTCACCAGCGGCGCCAGCACCATGATGTCGCGGTTGCCGTATTCCGAGGTGATGATCTCCAGAATCTTCTCCTCGCTGTATTTCACCATGGGCTTGCCGCTGACGATGCTGTAGGCCTTGCCTATGCGGGCGTAGAGCAGACGCAGCAGGTCGTATGTATCGGTCAGCGTGCCCACCGTTGAGCGTGGGTTGTTGTTGGTGCTCTTCTGCTCGATTGAGATGACAGGCGAGAGGCCCTCGATGAGGTCAACATCGGGGCGCTCCATGTTGCCGATAAAGTGGCGGGCGTAGGCCGAGAAGGTCTCCATGTAGCGGCGCTGTCCCTCGGCATGGATGGTGTCGAAGGCCAGCGACGACTTGCCGCTGCCGCTGAGGCCAGTGAACACCACCAGCTTGTTGCGTGGTATCTCCAAGTCCACATTCTGCAGGTTGTGCTCGCGCGCGCCTAATATCTTTATCGTTCCGTCGTCCATCAGATGCTTTCTATAACCGTCGTGTCGTGTTTGCCTTTGGTGATGGTGTTGTATTCAGTGCCTTTCTTGGTGGGGATGCGCACCGTGTAGCTCTTGTCGGCCTTGTTCTTCAGCTTGTCGGTGGTGAGCCAGGGATTCATGGTGCGCAGCATCTTGTAGGTGGTGCCGTGGTCGATGGCGAACTGCACCAGGTCGACATTCTGCCCGCTGAGGGTTACCTCCTCATACGGCAGCTCGGGGTAGGTGTCGCAGCGGCGCACGGTGTAACCGTAGTCCTGCGGGTGCTGCATGATAAGCTTTAAGGCCAGTATGCGGTAGACATAACGCTGCGTCTCTTTGTTAAGCATCAGCTCGTAGTACGATTTCTGCTGTTGGTTGGCCAGACGCTTCTCCAAACCGTTCTCGCCGCAGTTGTAGGCCGCCGCTGCCTCGGTCCATCCGCCAAAGCGCCGCTTCAAGTCCTTGAGGTAGCGACAGGCAGCACGCGTCGAGGCTTCGAGGTCGTTGCGCATGTCTATCTCGTCGGATATCTCAAGTCCATACTTTTGCCCGGTAGCCTTCATGAACTGCCAGTAGCCGTTGGCACCGGCTGGCGAGGTGACATTCTGCAGGCCGCTCTCGATGACGCAGAGATACTTCATGTCCTGTGGCACGACCTCCTCCTTGAGTATGCGCTCTATTGTAGGAAACACGCGTGCGGCACGCTTGATGTTGAAGAGCGTGTTGCTCTGGTAGTACATGTTGGAGACCAGCTCGCGGTCAAGCCCCTCGCGCACATACCACATGTTGAGCGGTACGCGCTCTCCGCAGAAATAGAGCGTGTCGGGTATCGGCGGTGCATAGACATGGTATCCAGAGCGTATGGCTTTGGCCAGAATCTCGTCGCTGTTGTCCTCCTTGCGGGTGGCGAAAATAAAGGCCTCGCCTGCGATAGCCAACGAAGCCAATACTATAGCTATGACGGATAGCTTCTTCATGATGTTACGGTATTGATGATGAGGTGTGCCACCTCCTGCTTGCTCATCAGGGGGCTTTCGTTGTGGCTGCCGTCGCGGCCGATGATGGTCACCTTGTTGGTGTCCACACCGAATCCGGCGCCTTTGTCGCGCAGCGAGTTGAGCACTATGTAGTCGAGGTTCTTCTTCTCCAGCTTGCGCTGTGCGTTGGCCTCCTCGTTGTCGGTCTCGAGGGCGAAGCCCACCAGCGTCTGCGCGCCAGTCTTCATGCCGCCGAGGGTGGCCAGTATGTCGGGGTTCTGCACCAGCTCCAGATGCATGCCCTCCGAGCCATTCTTCTTGAGCTTATGGTCGGCGCATTCGGCTGGGCGGTAGTCGGCCACAGCTGCCGAGAGTATCGCACCGCGGCATGAGGGGAACACCTCGGTGGCGGCGGCGTACATCTCGCGGGCGCTCTCCACACGAGTAACCTTAACTTGTGGATGGTCAATCTTCAATGCCGTGGGTCCGGAAACCAACTCGACCTCGGCACCTTCTTTGGCCAATGCCTCCGCCAATGCGAAGCCCATCTTGCCGCTGCTGTAGTTGCCTATGAAGCGGACGCTGTCGATGCGCTCGTAGGTGGGACCGGCTGTTACCAGCCAACGCTGGCCCTGCAGCCGTTGCGAACGGGTCGCCGCGCACACTGCTGCCGCTATTGCTTCGGGTTCCGCCATGCGGCCCACGCCGTTGACGCCGCAGGCCAGTTCGCCCTCTTCGGGGCCTACCATGCGGACGCCCCAGCTCTTGAGCGTCTCTATGTTGCGCTGCACCGAGGGGTGCGCCCACATCTCGCAGTTCATGGCCGGAGCCATAATCACGGGCTTGCCCGAGAAGGCCAGCAGCAGGGTGCTTAAAGCGTCGTCGGCAATGCCACCGGCCACCTTGCCTATGATGTTGGCCGTGGCGGGAGCCACCACAAGCATCTCGCCCCAGTCCTTGAGCGAGATATGCTCCGTGCGGCCCGAGGCAAAGAGGTCGGAATAGAGCGCATTGCACGAGACCGTCTCGAGGGTCACCTTTGTGACGAACTCCAGCGCGTGCTCCGTGGCGGTGCAGCGCACCTCGTGGCCTGCTTTCTTGAGCAGGCGCACCAGCTCAGGTGCCTTGTAGGCCGCTATGCCTCCCGTTATGCCTAATACTATGCGCATTTAGTTGGCGTTGATGACTTCATCTTCCATGGCCTCGAACTTGGCGTCCTGCTTGTCCTCCTTGGCGGGGTTGCGGTAGTAGGTGCCGCCTTCGAGGTACTCCTCGGTGGCCTCCAGCGTGGGCTTGGGCATCTGCTCGTAGCGGCGCACAATCTCAATCTGTTCGCGGTTCTCGAACATCATCTCGTCAGCACTGTCGTTGTTGCTGCGGAAGTCGTCGATGCGGCTGTGCAGCTCTTTCTTCTCCTCGGCGGCAATCTGGTTGGCGCGCTTGGTGAGCATGGCCACGGTCTCGTAGATGTTGCCGGTCTGGTTGCTGAAGTCGGCGGTGTTGCGTGTGATTGTGGTGTTGATGATTTTCTTTTTCTCTTCCATTGTTATATGTTGTTTTATTTTTCCATTTTTGCCAGTGCGGCGCGTGTCTTGTTGTAGATGTCCTGGGCCTCGGCGATGTACTTGTCGTTCTTGAGGCTGCTCGATACACGGTCGAAGTCGCCCACCACCTGCTGCAGGCGTTCGCGCTTCTTCTCCTCGCGGCTGTTGATGGCGTATTTGTAGCCCGACACGAGCATGTAGAACATGGCGTCCTCGCGCATGGGTGCCTCGGGGTATAGGTTGAGGAAGTTCTTCAGGCTCTCGTAGGCCGCGTGGTACTCCTCGATGTAGTAGTAGCCATAGGCTATCTCGTAGTCTTTCTTCATCAGCTTGACGCGCATCTCGTCCAGGTAGCGGTTCACCTCGGGCATGTGCGTGCTGCGGGGCCACTTCTCGGCGAAGGCCTCGAACTCCTCCACGGCCTCCTTCGTAAGGCTCTGGTCGAGTGAGTATACCGGCGAATCCATGTACTTGCAGTAGGCCGACAGGTAGGCTGCCTCCTCGACGCGCTCGCTGTAGGGGAACTGGCGGGCGAAGCGTTTGAACTGGTAGCCTGCCATGTAGTAGTCCTTCTCCTGGTAGAGCGACTGGGCGTAGTACCACGCTATCTCTTCGGCGTGCTCGCGTCCGCGGTAGTGCAGTGTAAGGTTCTCGAACAGCTGGATGGCCTTCGAAAAGCTGTTTTCGTTGTAATATTGCATCGCCGCCTGGTACTTGACGTCGTAATCGTTGCTCTTGAGCAGTTTGTCAAACTTATTGCAACCTGTTAGTAACAAGCATGTTGCAAGAATATTCAGTATAAAAGGTGCCTTTTTCATAAGGTGCAAAGATACAAATAATTCGCGACATGCGCGCATATACGTGAAATTTTTATTGCGTTGCCGATGTACTCTCTCCGCATTTGCTTCGACTGTTCTGCGCTTGTTGTACTGTTGTTTAACGGTTGTTTTACGCTTTATAACCGTTAAACAACCGGTGAACAACCGTAGAACAGTCGGAGAGGGTACGTAGGGGATGAGTAGGGGGTACGGTCTGTTTGTATTTTTTAACAATGACGTGTGCGCGTGTTTCAAATTATATGCGTACCTTTGCACTTTAAAAATAACGTTCGGAATGGATACGATAATTATATTAGACTTTGGTAGTCAGTACACTCAGCTCATCGCGCGCAAAATCCGTGAGCTTAATGTTTACTGTGAGATACACCCCTTCGACAAGATTCCCGCGTTGACGGCGGATGTGAAGGGCGTTGTTTTTTCTGGCAGTCCCTACAGTTGCAACGCCGCTGACGCGCCGGTGCCCCAGATGGATGGCATCAAGGGCAAGCTGCCGCTGCTGGCCGTGTGCTACGGCGCACAGTATCTGGCCAAGTGGGGCGGCGGCCGCGTGCAGCAGAGCAAGATACGCGAGTACGGCCGTGCCAACCTGTCGTTTATCGACGGCAGCAATCCGCTGATGAAGGGTGTGCCCATGGGCAGCCAGGTGTGGATGAGCCACGGCGACACCATAGAGGTGCTGCCGCAGGGCTACAAGACCATCTGCAGCACCGAGAATGTGCAGTACGCAGGCTACCAGATCGAGGGCGAGCAGACCTATGCAATACAGTTCCACCCCGAGGTGCACCATTCGACCGACGGTGTCACCCTGCTGCGCAACTTTGTGGTGGACATCTGCGGCTGCCAGCAGTCGTGGACTCCCGAGAGCTTCATCGAGACCACCGTGGCCGAACTGAAGGCCAAGGTGGGCGGCGACAAGGTGGTGCTGGGGCTCAGCGGCGGCGTGGACTCCACGGTGGCTGCCGTGCTCCTCAACCGCGCCATCGGCCATCAGCTGCACTGCATCTTCGTCGACAACGGTTTGTTGCGCAAAAACGAGTTCGAGAGCGTGCTCGAGAGCTACAAGGATATGGGCCTCAACGTGAAGGGTGTCGACGCCAAGCAGCGCTTCTACGATGTGCTGGCCGGCGTCAAGGACCCCGAGAAGAAGCGCAAGGGCATCGGCAAGACCTTTATCGATGTGTTTGATGCTGAGGCCAAGCTCATCACCGACGCCAAGTGGCTCGGTCAGGGCACCATCTATCCCGATGTGATAGAGAGCAGCAGCGTCAAGGGTCCCAGCCAGACCATCAAGAGCCACCACAATGTGGGCGGCTTGCCCGACTATATGAAGCTCAAGCTCGTCGAGCCGCTGCGCAGCCTCTTCAAAGACGAGGTGCGCCGCGTGGGCCGCCAGTTGGGTATCAAAGACTCGCTCATCGGCCGTCATCCCTTCCCGGGTCCCGGCCTTGCGATACGCATACTTAGCGACGTGACGCCTGAGAAGGTGCGCATACTGCAGAAGGTGGACGACATCTTTATACAGGGTTTGCGCGACGCGGGCCTCTACGACAAGGTGTGGCAGGCTGGCGCCATGCTGCTGCCGGTGCAGAGCGTGGGCGTCATGGGCGATGAGCGCACCTATGAAAGCGTCGTGGCGCTGAGGGCCGTGGAGAGTGTCGACGGCATGACTGCCGACTGGAGCCACCTGCCCTACGACTTCATGGCCAAGGTAAGCAATGAGATCATCAATCGCGTGAAGGGTGTCAACCGCGTCTGCTACGACATCAGCTCCAAGCCGCCAGCAACCATAGAGTGGGAATAAACGCCGACAGCATGAAACGTGGTATACTGATAATAGGGTTGTTGCTGGCGACGGCGGTGGCCTGGTGCCAGGCACCGGGAACCACTCCTGTCAAGGTCAGCAAGGAAACGCAGATGTTGCACGGAAAGAAGTATTACGTGCACATTGTGCAGACTGGCCAGACGGTCTACTCCATATCGCGTGCCTATCAGGTGCAGAGCTACGATGCGGTGACGCATGTGGATATACACTTCCTCCATGCCGGCGACACTGTGTGGTTGCCTGCCCGCGGCCAGTTTGCCGAGGAGAGCGCCCCGGCTGCTCAGAGTACTCAGAATGCTCCGGCTGACCAGACGCCCCAGAAGCCAAAGAACAGCAAGCCGCAGCCTGTTCCCGAGGTGCGCAAGGTAGGCAAGACCCTGAAGGTGGCGCTGATGATGCCGCTGCACCTCGACCAGATTGACGACATAAGCACCTCGAAGTTTGACGTTGAACAGCGCGGCAAGCGCAGCTATCGCCAGTTCGAGTTCATAGAGTTCTATGAAGGCATACGTATGGCCCTCGACAAGATGGCCGAGAAGGGTGTCAGCGTGGAGCTGAACGTTGTGGATGTGAGCAGTACCGACACCGCCAAGGTGCGCGAGGCTTTCATGAGCCACAATGTCGGACAAAGCGATGTGCTTGTGGCACTGCTGCTGCGTGAGACGTTCGACAAGGCTGCCGAGCTGGCGCGTGAGGCGGGCATATACATAGTCAACCCAATGGCCACGCGCAGCGAGATATGCGCAGAGAACCCCTATATGGTGAAGATGCAGCCGTCGACGGCGGGTCTCATCACTAGGATGCTTAACAACATGGCCACCGAGCGCCCGGGTGCGCATCTGTATATCATTCACTCGAACAGCAAGGCCGAGAAGCCTGTGCTCGAGGAACTGAAGAACCAGCTTGCCGCACGCGGCGACATCAAATACACGCTCTTCAACTGGAACCAGAGTGCCAAGTTGCCGTCAGTGCTGAAAGGCAATGCCGGTGCTTCGGTGCTGAGCATATATGACCAGGACAAGGACCAGAACCGTGTCTATGTTGGCAACCTGCTCAACAAGCTGACCTCCCTCAAACAGGGCACGCCGGTGCTGTACACCATGAACGACTGGACGCGCGAATACGGGGATGTGGACTTCAATCAGTTGCAGAATGTCAACTACCACACCTTTGCTTCGGGCTGGGACATGACCAACGAGGTGCATGTGGAGTTTCTCAAGGCTTTCCGTGAACGCTACGGCAGCGAGCCTACCACGCCGCTGGCAGCCACGGGATACGACTTGACGATGTACATAGTGAGTGGTCTGCACCGCAAGGGCGCCGACTTCTGGAAGAACCCGGGCGGCATGACCGAGGGGCTCACGCAGCCGCTGTACCTGGTGCGCAGCGGTGCAGGCCTGGAGAATGACCGCGCCATGCTCTACCGTATGCAGGGGATGGCCCTCGTGCCGGTATCGTTTAAATAGAAAAGAGACTGAATGGAATATCAGAATACGATAAAGAAAGAGTTTCGCCTGACGGGTCCAGGGCTGCATACGGGCCGCACGGTGACAGTTACCGTGATGCCGGCGCCGGAGAACTTCGGCATAGCTTTCCGTCGGACAGACCATATCAATATAGTGACGCAGCCCGCCATAGCCACCAATGTGGGTGAGACCTCGCGCGGCACCACGCTTGGCTCTGGGCGCAACTCCATAGCTACCATAGAGCATCTGATGTCGGCCCTGCACGGTATGCAGATTGACAATGCCATCATAGAGCTTGACGGTGGCGAGGTGCCCATCATCGACGGCTCTGCGCGTCCATGGATGCTGCAGCTTACACGTGTGGGTGTGCGGCAGCAGCAGGCCGAACGCAAGGTCTACAGTGTCACAGAGCCTGTACACTTCGAGTTCGCGAAGACCGGTTCAGTGTTCGATGTGGAGCCCTGCGACCACTTTGCGGTACATTGTGAGATTGACTTCAAGGACACCGTTATAGGGCAGCAGACCGCTGACATGAACGACTTTACTGAATACGCGTCGAGTATAGCACCGTGCCGCACTTTCGTGTTCCTGCACGAGGTGGAGCCTCTGCTGCACCTCAACCTTATTAAGGGTGGGTCGCTCGACAATGCATTGGTGTTTGTCAACAAAGAGCTTACGAGCAGGCAGCTCAAGCGCCTGGCCAAGATATTCAACAAGGACGAGAACCTGTTCAAGGTGCACGACGGTGTACTGAACACTACGGATATATATTTCCCCAATGAGCCTGCGCGTCACAAGCTGCTGGACTTCGTGGGCGACATACGCTTGGTGGGAGCACCCATCAACGGCAAGTTTAGCATATACAAACCTGGGCACAAGGCCAATAATGCCTTTGCCCGCTTCCTTATGGATAAATTAGAGATAAAGAAATGATACTTAACGACATTCATCCTGATGCCAAGATTGGCAAGAACGTGACTGTAAGCAACTTTACCACTATATATGAAGATGTGGTGATTGGCGACGGGACGTGGATAGGCCCCAACGTGACCATCTTCCCCGGTGCCCGTATCGGCAAGAACTGCAAGATTTTCCCGGGTACGGTCATTGCCGCTGTGCCGCAGGATCTGAAGTTCGCCGGCGAGTACACCACCGTGGAGATTGGTGACGACAACGTCATCCGCGAGTGCTGCACCATCAACCGTGGCACAGCCGCCAGTGGCAAGACGGTTATTGGTAACGGAAACCTGCTGATGGCATATGTGCATATCGCCCACGACTGTGTTGTCGGCGACCATTGCGTGCTGGCCAACAATGCTACGCTGGCTGGACATATTATCCTTGGCGACTGGGTTATCCTTGGCGGCAAGACGGCCTGTCTGCAGTTTATACATATCGGCTCGCATGTCATCACGCAGGGCGGTGCCCTCATAGACAAGGATATACCGCCGTTCGTCAAAGCTGCGCGCTATCCGATACAGTACTGTGGCGTAAACAGCTTGGGTCTGCAGCGTCGCGGCTTCTCACAGGAGAGTATCAACCGCATCAGCGACATCTACCGTTATATCTTCGTCAAAGGCATTCCCCTCGCCGAGGCTGTGGAGCAGGTGAAGGAAAAGTATGGCAACACTGATGAGGGCAAGCAGATACTCGCCTTTATAGGTAGCGCCAATACGGGCCTGATGAGCGGCTTCCGTTCGGTGCGCAAAGCGGAATAATACTTACTACACGTAAATCATAGTAGTCTCGACAATGGCAATCATCTTGCCGTTGTAGGGGCTTTCTATTATAGTCTGGTATAGTGCGGTGCTGCGGCCAAGCTTCATGGCCTTACTGAGAGCCACAAGGCGTGAGCCCGCTGGGGCGGGGGAGAGGTAATGCGCAGAGGCATCAAGAGACACCCAGTGCAGTGCGCCGTCATCGAGGCAGTCGCTGTTGGCCGCAATGGCGGCGGCGAAATCGGCCAGAGTGTACAATGCGCCGCCCATGACCATACCTCGTGCGTTGCAGTGGGCGTCGGTGGCAGTAAGCGTACAAGTGGCCCCATGGTCGCCTACGGACGTGATCTCAATGCCGGTCAGTTCTGTGGCATAGCGGTCGGCGGTGAATATCTTACGTGCTTTGGCAGTCGTATCGTTCATAGGCCTAATTGTTTGCGCAGCTCCTCGGCACCAGTGAATACTATGCCGGTCATGCCGAGGTCTATGGCAGCAGCCACGTTGTCGGGGTTGTCATCAATGAAAATACACTCCTCGGCCTTGAGGTTGTAGCGGTCGAGGAGCACACGGAAGAGCCTGTGGTCGGGTTTCACCAGCCCCTCGGCACCACTGACCACATAGCGGTCAATCATCTTCAGTATGCCGAACCGCTCCCGCGCATCAGGAAAGGTCTCCATGCTCCAGTTGGTGAGCCCGTATATCTCGTAGCCTTTGCTTTCAATATCTTTGATGACCTCGCGCATGCCGGGCACTTCGTCGGTGAGCATTTCCTTCCAACGCGAGCGGTACAGCTCTATGGCGTCGCTGTATTCCGGTTGCTGAGCTTTGAGTTCGGCGATGCAAGCGTCTGTGCTTTCGCCGGCGTCTATGCGGTTGCGCCAAGTTGCATCGGCCACATGCCGCAGAAACCACCACGCTTTGGCCTCGTCGCCGAAGTATTCGCCGTAGACCAACTCCGGGTGCCACTGCACCAGTACGTTGCCGAAGTCGAAGATGATATTATGCATAAAAAAGTGTGCGTTATTGGGTAATAACGCACACCATCGGTTTTTATTGCCATCATTGAAGCTTGAAGTTTATCGGTATGCAATACTGCACGTTGACGGCTTTGCCTTCGTAGATGGCTGGTTTCCATTTGGGCATGCCTTTCACCACGCGCAGGGCCTCCTCGTCGCAGCCGCCGCCAATGCCTTTGACCACCTCGACATTGACGATGTCGCCTTTGTCTGTCACCGTGAACTGCACCACCACCCGGCCCTCAATGCCGTCGGCCTTGGCCTGTTCGGGGTACTGGATGTTCTCGGCTATGTACTTGTAGAGGGATTCTACGCCGCCAGGATACTCCGGGGCAATCAGCCCGTCGGGCATACTGTCGTTCTTGAAGATTATCGGCTCCACTGTGGCCTCGTTCACCACGGCCGCCTCCTCTTCCGCGACGGTGTTCTCGGGGGCTCCCTGCTTGCAGCCCACCATCATCAACAGTGCCGCCACGGGCAGCGCGGCCAGCACCTTCCATGCGCCGAAGCGCGTTTTGGTTTTGTTCATCATAACGATACGGTTTTTGATGTTGATACTTTTGAAATTATTTGTGATATGGCCATATCCAGTACCGGTAACCTGCCTGTAGAGCAGGTGCAGATAGTCCTCGCGGCCGCAGGCACCTATCGACGCGGCGTCGGCCTGGTACTCATGCACAGCCCTTATCTCGCGCATGATGAGCCAGGCGAAGGGGTTGAACCACGCTCCGCAGCATAGCAGCCATGCAGCCAAAAGGTCATAGGTGTGGTTATGGCTCACGTGGTGCGACTCGTGTGCCAGGATGCAGCGCAGCTCGTCGTCGCTGAGGCCTCGCGTGCCCACTACTATCTGGTTGAAGAAAGAGTAAGGCGCTGTGTCGTCGTCGAGCAGTATGAGCGACGCCTTGCGGGGAATGTCGAAGCCGTCGGCTGTCTTGTAGACGGTGTTTCGGCGGCGTAGTCTCGCGATGGCAATCGCCTGCGCCCCCAGCTGGAACAGCAGGTACGCCAGGCACAGCGCAATGCCGATGAAGTGGATGTCCGTCAGGTTAATGGTCCGTGACGCCGCATTGGCCGAAATGTCAATCTCGTCCAGCGTCATCATGTACCCCTCTGTGGGTATCACCTTCTGCGATGCCGTCGCCAGGCTCTCGGGCAACGTGAACCATGGGAATACGACACTGAACCACAGCGTCGTCAGCAAATACACAATGCTCAGCTGCAGCCAGCGGTCGCGCCGCAGCGTCAGGCAGTAGAGGCCGTAGAACAGCCCCGTAGCCAAGGTCGATAAAATCATCCAGTGTATCATTTCTCCAGTTCTTTGGTTATTGCCTCAAGGTCTGCAAGCGAGACCTCGTTCTTGTCCACCAGAAAGCTCACGAGCGCCCTTGCCGACGAGCCGAAGTAACGCTGCGCGAAACCGTTCAGTTGCTGCTGCATGTATTCTTCGCGGCTAACCACCGGATAGTAGCGGTTCGACCGGTTGAAGGTCTCGTGAGCCACAAACCCCTTCTGCTCCAAAATGCGGACTACCGTGAGCACTGTGTTGTAGGCGGCGTCGCCCTCCACAGCGGCAACAATCTCATTGGCAAAGCCTTTTCCAACCTTCCAGATGGCTTGCATCACCTGCTCTTCTGCCTTTGTTAGTTCCTTGTGCATAATTATATGTATTGTTTTGTAATTATTTTCTTAGTTAGGAAACGAGGAATTTATCTGTATATTGTGTGTAATGCAAAAAAAAATTAGAGGCCACTTCTGTGTCCTCTAATAAATAATTGACCTGCAGAGGTTTATCTGCCTGCGTACATGTCCTCGTAGTACTTCATATAGTCGCCCGAGGTGACGTTGTCCATCCAGTCCTGATTGTCCAGATACCAACGGACGGTCTTCTCGATGCCCTCCTCGAACTGGAGGCTGGGCTCCCATCCGAGCTCACGCTGCAGCTTGCTGCTGTCGATGGCGTAGCGCATATCGTGGCCCGCGCGGTCGGTGACGTAGGTGATGAGGTCCATGTCCTCGCCCTCCTTACGGCCCAGCAGGCGGTCGACGGTATTTATGACCACCTTGATGATGTCGATGTTCTTCCACTCGTTGAAGCCGCCGATGTTGTAGGTCTCCGCAATCTTGCCCTTGTGGAAGATGAGGTCGATGGCACGGGCGTGGTCCTCAACGTAGAGCCAGTCGCGCACGTTCTCTCCCTTGCCGTAGACGGGCAGCGGCTTGCGGTGGCGTATGTTGTTGATGAAGAGGGGTATCAGCTTCTCCGGGAACTGATAGGGTCCATAGTTGTTTGAGCAGTTGGTCACGATGACGGGCATGCCGTAAGTGTCGTGGTAGGCGCGCACGAAATGGTCTGACGAGGCCTTGGCAGCGCTGTAGGGCGAGTGAGGGTTGTACTTCGTGGTTTCAAGGAAGAACTTGTCGCCATAGGCCAGGTGATGCTCGGCAGAAGAGGCGGTGGTGGTGAAGGGCGGCTCTATGCCCTCGGGGTGCGTCAGCTCCAAGGCGCCATACACCTCGTCGGTGGAGATGTGGTAGAAACGTTTGCCCTCATAGCGCTCCGGCAGACTCTCCCAATAGAGTTTGGCTGCCTGCAGGAGGCTGAGCGTGCCCATAACGTTAGTCTTGGCAAACGTAAACGGGTCCTTGATGGAGCGGTCTACGTGGCTCTCGGCAGCAAGGTGAATGATGCCGTCTACCTTTTTCTGCTGCATCAGCTGGTAGAAGGCATCAAAGTCGCAGATGTCCATCTTCACAAACTCATAGTTGGGCTTTTGCTCAATGTCTTTTAGGTTGGCCAGGTTGCCGGCATAGGTCAGTTTGTCGAGGTTGATGATGTGGTAGTCGGGATACTTGTTCACAAAGAGACGTACCACATGACTGCCGATAAAACCGGCACCGCCGGTAATGACGATTGTTTTCATGGTTCTTGGTTTATGAGTTGAGTTTGCGTATTATAATTAATGTGGCGATAGAAGACAGTACGGTCGCTACCACGATGAGTGTGAAAAAGAATTCTGTAGACATCATCCCGGTGACAAAAAGAGCAATGATAATAAACAGTATCATCATTTCAAGCGCTGAAAGCAGCAGTAAAGCTTTTTTCCTGTTCATAAGCGTATTCGGTTTAATGTCTGATGAGGACTATTTCCCTAATGTAATAACTTCACAATCACCCATTTTATTGCCTTCAATGGTTAATCTTATCAAAGTGCGCTCCTTTTGCCATCCTTGGATGCCTGCGGCACCAGGATTGATATGCAGCAAACCGAGACTTTTGTCATATTGTATCTTAAGAATATGTGAATGACCACTTATGAAAAGCTGTGGGGGACGTTCCATCAGTTGGCGGATGATGCTCCGGTCATAACGGCCGGGATAACCGCCTATGTGTTTCATCAGCACATCCACTTCCTCACACTTGAAACGCAGTGTTTCGGGAAACATGCGCCGAAGGTCACCACCGTCGCAATTGCCGCAAACGGCACGGAGGGGACGGAATGCAGCCAACCGTTCGGCCAGCTCGGTCGAGCAGATGTCGCCGGCGTGCCATATCTCGTCGCATGGCTCAAAGTAGTGAAGGTATTTGTCGTCCCAAAACGAGTGCGTGTCGCTCAATATGCCAATCCTTTTCATAATTTGAATCGTTCTCTTATAAATTGGGATATGAGCCTTGCCGTACCTTCAATACCTAAAAGGCTGCTGTTCATACACAAGTCATAATTGGCGGCGTCGCCCCAACGACGGCCGGTGTAGTAATTGTAATAGGAGGAACGCGTGCTCTCCTTGGAACGGATGATTTTCAGAGCTTCTTCTTTGTCGCACTTGTGGCGGTCCATAACCCTTTCGGCTCGTTCGTCCAGGTCAGCTGTGATGAAGACCGACACCACACCGTCAAGATTGCGCACCACATAGTCGGCGCATCGGCCTACAAACACACATGGACCCTTCTGTGCTGCCTTATAGATGGCGTCGCTCTGAAATTGAAACAGGCTCTCCTGTGAAAAACGGCTGCCGTAGAAGTTGGTGTCGCTCACATGTGGGGTGTGGAGATGGAAAAGAGATTTCATGAAGCCTTTCTGCTCGTCGTTTTGCTCGAAGAAATGCTCTGAAAATCCGCTTTCTTTCGCTGCAAGGTTTAGTATCTCCTTGTCGAGAAACTGGCAACCGAACTCTTCGGCCAATAGATTGGCCACCTGGCGTCCTCCACTGCCCAATTGTCTGCCTATGCACACAATCAGGTGCATGTCTTGGGGATTCTCTTGACTGTTGTACTTATTATTGTATTCCATTTTCTTGCTTTTGTTTGTGCTGCCTTCTGAAGTTTCTCATATAGTATATCATGATGACCCATGTTGTGATGAAAGCGATGCCGTCGCTGATGGGTAGCGCCCACCATACACCATCCACACCAAGAATGGGGGGCAGGATGACCAGAAGTGGCAACAGGAATA
>JAEEGH010017443.1_pt1 | contig 15308 bp, 11 predicted proteins | sample 9134181 | NCBI WGS metagenome assembly JAEEGH01 (sample SAMN16246544, study PRJNA631951) | gut metagenome | biome: gut microbiome; feature: rumen; material: DP-attached | host: Bos | place: Iran: Karaj | collected 2018-10 | reverse complement strand
CTCCTTCTTGTCCACCTCTGCGAAATACTTGCCGAATGCGGTGCTGTCGTCGTTAGTGTTCTGACGCAGGTTAATCACCATTGGAATGTTTGATCTTGCCATAATTTTAAAATCCTTTCTTATTCTTCTGCATTGACAATTGCGGTGCAAGGCGAATGCAGATCCGAGACCCTCTCGAGATATGCTGAGCCGCAGCCCGCAATCGCACTGACATCTTAAATTGTCAGTGCAAAGGTACGACATTTTTCCGACCCCTGCAAGGCTTTTCCTCACGCGAATCAAGTTGTATAAAGTTCCATAAAGTTATTTATGATTATGTCACACAGATCTCACAGATCTCACAGATTTCTTTCCACAGATTATTTTTGATCTCACAGATAAATGCAGCTAAAGCTGCGCCTGTACAGAAAAATCTGTGAAGATCAGTCTTATCATGATAATCTTTGTATAATAAAATCTGTGAGATCCGTGAGATCTGTGTGACCTATAAAAATCTTGCGCTTTTCTTGTGTGTCTCAGGATTTTTTTGTATCTTTGCACTGACAATTTGAGATGTCAGTGCGATTGCGGGCTGCGGCTCAGCAATGTCCGGACAAGCCGACGCTGCATTCGCCTTGCACCGCAATTGTCAGTGCCGAAGAACAATGATTGTTTATGTCTCAAAATCCAAGAACTTATGGTCGTACTGAGCTGGCGGTATGCTACTTTCCGCGGCTGCAGCCGATGTCAGCCTGGCTGAAGCTGAAAAGCCTCTTGTCGGAAAATCCTGACTTGGCGCCACTGTCGCAGCTGAAGCGGAGGTCGTTCCTCCCCGCAGAGGTCGCCAAGATCTATGAATCCCTTGGCCGCCCCTAACCGCTTCTTCAGCCCTTAGACTATCCTCCTTCCTCCACCTCCACCCTCGAAAAATATCAAAACATTTTACCACTCATTCGGGCAGCCAAAACTGCCCGTTTTCCGTGCTTTTCGCGCGCGTTCGGTTTCCAGCCTATAAACCCCGACTTTCAACCTTATAAACTCAGACTTTCAAGCCTTGAAACTTTCGGTTTCCACTGACGTATTTTCAAGAAATATTTTGAATCTCTCTATTGTAAACATATTTTACAATGCTTTTGGCAGCTTTTACAGCCAAGGGTGTCAAGGGTGTCATTAGTCAAAAGTGTCATTAAGCATATCGGAAGTCTTAGTTTTTAATTTAAATAATATATTATTATATATTTATATAATAATATATTATTTAACACTCTTTTCTCTAATCAAAATACCTTAATGACACTTATGACACTTGACACTTTTGACCCACAGCCTATCTCAAAAAAAACTTGGCAAAGTTTGTGTCTTTCCAAAACTTTTTGTATTTTTGCACCATGATTTCGAAACTAGAGCTTACTGCGCATAGTTTCAGACACATTATGAGCTTCAAATATAACTAGGTTAATATTTTTAAAATTTCGAATTATGAGAAAGATTATGAATTGGGTGCTCGCCGCCACCTTGATCTGCGGCGCCAGTGTATTTACGTCGTGTACTGCTAACGACGCAAATGACAACCCCGTCGCTCCTCCCGTCACTCCGACTGAGGATACGGTAGACCAGCAATATGCTGAAGAAGTGATGAGCAGGCTTAAGGGATGCTGGACGACCGATATGGACGGTATCCCAGAATTAGACCTCTGTGCCATGGACTTTGTCTTTGACCAGCAAAATTGCATGGATCTCGTCCTGCATGTCTACGACAGAAACCTCGATGACTATAGGCATGAAAAGGTGAATTTCAACTACACAGTGATAAAAAGCACCACCGATGAATACGGAGGTATTATTGAACGTCTTGCCGTCTACATGCCGCAGTCAACGGTTGACCGCCTCATAGAAATCGGAGTCGTTAGCGAGGAAGATATGGATGGCGTGGATGTTTCTGTGCCTGACACCATGTCTTTTGCCATCAATGGCGACAAGCTTTGCATGGCGGGCAGTATCGACGATGTAGAACCGGAGCTGCGTGACGACATCTTGGAAGAAGGCGTCGATCTTAACACCACATTCACCAAAGGAGAGCCACGCTTGGACAAGCAGACCTTGAAAGCATTCATCGACGAGGTGGCTGAAGAGATCAACAAACCAGCGGCCGCTCGAACCCGGGGCTCCGTCTCTTCGCACTATGACCTCACCAGCTGGATGAAGGATATCCCTTCAGACATGCCATTGTGCAAAATGGTTCTGCCTGGTGCCCACGATGCCGCTACAGGCCACATGAAAGACGAGTGGATGCTGACATTCGGCAGAACCCAGCTGAAAAGCCTTGGTGAACTGTGGGACTACGGCTGCCGTGTCTTCGACATCCGCACGCGCTACACCAACGGACCCAACACCGTCCTTCCCGTTCTCTTTGATGAACCAGGCAACTGGACCTATCACGGAATGCTCGAATGCAATCTGCAGCTAAGTTCGAGTATCGACGAGATAGTCGACAAGCTCGAGGATCACAGCACTACCGACGGCGTTATTCTCATGATACAGAACGAAGACAAGGGGGTGGGCCTGCCAGAGGCTGCCTCGTTTCTCGTCAAGAGACTGGCTCCGCTCAACTTCAACTTCACCGACCTTGACAAAAAGAAGACCGTAGAAGAGACGCTCCGGCTTGTCAAGGAGAAGCTCTACGACAAGAATCTGCTGGCACGTTTCAGCGGCGATATGACGATGGGCGATCTGCGAGGCAAGGTGCTCGTATTCCTCTGCGACGATGTTGCTGACGTCGACTATCTGGGCATGGACGACCACATCTGCCTCTGGACAGACGACCAACTGCACACCCCCTCCGGCCGCAAGGCTGAACTCAAGTCGCAGAACGACTACGAGCCCTGGGAGAAGAATAGCGAATCCGACGGCCACTACGCCAGCCGCAAGGAACTGAACTTCTATAATATGTGCCAATATTGCTCTGAACATCCCGACGACAACTATTGGGTGTACAATGCAGCCAACGGCTACTACCGAGAGTGGGGGAAAATACCCGACTATGCATCGATGGCTCAGGCCACTTACAATACTTTCATCGAAGCCCTCGGCGTATTCCCGCATCAGCGCGGCATCATACTGCAGGACTATATCGGCGAAGAGGAACCCTTCAAGCGTGTGCCCATCTGGGGGCTTATACCTGGCGCAAAAGCCAGTCTTGCTGTTAAATTCATCTCTTTCCTCCCAAATCTGATCACGGGTGATGTTGGTCTTGACTATGCCGCTTTTTGGGCTTGCTACAAGGCTGCAAAACTCGTTTCTTCCAAAAAGAACACACGGGGACAAATGCTGGCAGTAACCGTAGTGGAGCGCAATTTCAACAACGACGAAAGTACGGGCAATCCTGGTCTGTCAGCCACTAAAGGCACCGTCTGGCAAAACAATGAGGGATACTGGAATCTCTTCGATGGCGACAAGGACACCAAATGGTGCGTTCAGGAATCATTGAAGTTGCCCCTTCCGGGCCTGTTTAATCTTTGCTGGTATGTAGAGTTCAATTCGCTTGTGCCGCGAAAGGCCAAGAGCTATACGCTGACCACAGGCAACGACACTGGTACGTATCCGAGACGTAATCCCAAGGAATGGGTCCTCTATGCAAAATACAGCGAAGAAGACGAGTGGAAGGAGATTGATCGTGTCAACAATGAGTTTGAGACAGAGAAGCAATTGTCGCCGACCAGCAAGGCAGACAAGGAGTTCATCATAAGGGAGCCGGGTGAGTATATGTATTACCGTCTGGAAGTCATCTCGTCGTGGGACGCCAATACTGCATTGGTTTCATTCATCTTCTCTGATGCAAAGATGCAATTAGCCGAGTTCAAGTTCAATTACGAATGAAACTGAATCATGGGCTGTTATAAAAAGAAGCGGAAGTCGATCTGATTTCCGCTTCTTTATTTGAAGTTATCTCTTTTTTTGACACAAGGTGTCTGACACTTTGTGACAGGTATCGGGTTCTCACCCGCGATTGCTGGTTTTTGGCTGAAAAGTTTGGTTCAAGGGAGAAAGTACAAGGAGGATAATTTTCCCTCTTGTCACGAAGTGTCTGACACTTTGCTTTTATGACTCACAGCCTATCTCAAAAAAAACTTGGCAAAAGTTAGTGTCTTTCCAAAACTTTTTGTATTTTTGCACCATGATTTCATGAACTAGAACTTACTGCACATAGTTTCAGACACATTATGAGCTTAATATAACTTGGTTATTAATTTGATTTTTAAATTTCAAATTATGAGAAAGATTATGAATTGGGTGCTCGCCGCCACCTTGATCTGTGGCGCCAGTGTATTTACGTCGTGTACTGCTAACGACGCAAATGACAACCCCTCGCAGGAGCAGGCCAAGAAGGATCGCAAGGAGTTTATCCAGCACACCCGCCAGAACCTGAAGGAAGTGGCAGAAAACCTGAACTTCAGTTCGTGGAGGATTGCCAACAGAATTAATCAGATTTTCAACACAACTGTGCTGAACAACCCTGAGTTCGAGAAGGCCATCATCCCCCTGTTTACCCAGAAGATCCGTGAGACTGTCAAGCCTGTCGAAGAGGGTAGCGAACTGGCAGCGATGGGCTACAAGCTGTATGCCACAGTCGATCTGACGGAGTTTAATTATCGCTTTACGATGAAGGAGAATGGCTCTGGCTTCGACGTAGAGGAGGCAGACGACTTCGAGATGATTATCAATACAGTGGCTAAAGAAGCGATAATAACTAAGCATAAGCTCACGCTGAAGGCTAGTGGTGACACCTATAAGCAGATTGCCAAGCGATTGGGCAATGAAGAGACGGCTGTTGTGTTCCTCGTTCCCTCTGATTTTGTATTCTCTATTGCCACAAATCTTCCTGAAGGATGGAACGAAGACTTTAAGGGCGTATTCAAGAACAATGTCACGATGAGCGGTGAGTCGGAGTTTATGAATCCACACACCGATGCTATCTGCATCACAGGTGTCCTCACGAGTGGAATTGAAGAAATTCCAGGCGGTAAAATTCCCGCTGACGCCACCGAACTCTTCTTCGACATTGATAACGATCCCGTTGGCAACGAAACTGGCATGAAGTTCTCTTTCGGGCATAACGACAAGAGCATGATAGAGCTGGAGGCTACGGGTAAATATACAGACAAGGAGATTGACTTCTCACAGTTCACTGCATCAGGGAGGATCCTCGATGTGCTGACTGCTCTGATGTCAGGCGGCAAATTAGAAGCTATCCTCACGCTGAATGACGACCTCACCACCACCGTCTCTATCAGCGACTGCGGCAAGACAATGCAACTGCAGCATGAGATGGCTCATGCCCGCCGCAGCTATGCCGACCAGGCAACCATCGAGGGATACACCCAGCAGCTGAACGAGCTCGTGAGTGCCAGGATGACCTGCGATGGTGTGAACCAGGTGATTCCGATGAGGTTGCAGACCGAGAAGTTCGGTGTTGACTACTGGGCAATGCCTGCCTTCAACTTCGCCGACGAGCAGGGCTACGTTCCCTTCACCCAGTTGCTCGACAAGGAGTCTGTAGAGTATGCCATCAACATCGTTGACCACGCTGCAGAGCCTATGGCAGGTGCCATCGTCACCGTCCGCCAGCTGATGCAGTTCGTGCAGACCTTCATGATGCAGATGCGCGTGAACCAGGCACAAGCTCAGGCGCAGAACCAGTAAAACGTGGGTAACTTCTTCCCCTCCTAACTCAGGAGGGGAAGATATTACTCTATCGGCAGAAAAAATCCAATCAGAATTTGCTAAAACGGACATTAACAATTAACAATTTAACAATTGGTATTTGAGGAATAGGATTAACATATAAAGTAATATTATTATATATTATAATATATAATAATATTAATATAATATATAGATAATTGTTGTTCGTTATCGACAAAAGCAAATGTTAATTTGTTAATTGTTAACCTCAGCATCTTGAAAGAATTGAAATTACTTTACATGCTACAGAAGCCGTATTTGCGAAATTTATAGGATAAGGCAAAGCGGAAGTTTAGTGCCTGTAAAGTTGGAGTTTAGATTTAGTAAAGTCGGAGTTTAGTCTATGGTATCAAGAATTAGCGAATTAGAGAATAAAAGGGCAGCTCAAGGCTGCCCGAGGTGTTGGTAAATAATGTTTACTTCTGCAGGGAGGAAGGTGCGACGCCGGAGTCTTGTCAAGTGCTCGAGATCGGGTTCTTCACTCAGCAGAGATTTGAGTTTGAGCCAGGCTGAGCGTGGCTGGATGTAGGGAAAGTACATTTGGGCCAACTGCGTACGGCCCAAAGATTGAGAATTGAGAATTGATAATTCTTGCGTCCCTTTGGTAGGAAGCGGCAAGCCGAGCGGAGAATTATGATTACCTTGTAGCATTGATATGTAATGATTTATAGTTTGATGGTACAAAGGTACAAAAAAAACTTGAGATATGCAAGAAAACGACAAATATTTTACTAACGACAAATATGATTTAATAAACGACAACTATGACAACAAAGACAACATTTACGGGGCGACAAACATGTCGCCATAGGCAGCAGTGCTGCCAGAAAAAAGTTGTCTAAGTTGTCAAAGTTGTCGTAAAAATCAAGCCCTCAGTTGTCGAAAGTTCATATAACTTCATAGAAGGTGATTCGTAATGAATAAATGCTTGTGCAATTTAAAAATAATTCGTAAATTTGCAGATGAATTCAGGAGAGAAGGTGAGATGATGATGGCGCCTGTTCAGACCACCCCTAACCCCTCCTCGCTCGGCTTTGCCGCTTGCTACTGAAGGGACGCAAGAACTTAGGAGGGGAAATAGATACCTGAAGGGCGGGAGGTAGCGACCCGATGTAGATCGCTGCAAAGAGAAAAGTAAAGTTTATGTTTAATTAAAAAAAGAAAGGAACAAAAGAAATGGCAAGATCAAACATTCCAATGGTAATTAACCTGCGTCAGAACACCAATGACGCCAACGCTGCTTACGGCAAGTGGTTCGCTGAAGTAGACTCGAAGGAGCCTCTGAACCTGAAGGGTTTCGCCAAGCACATGACCGGTCACGGCAAGATCGCCGACTACCAGATGTGCGTGCTGGTGCTGGGACAAGTGGTGGACTGCATGAGCGAGCTGCTCTCACAGGGTCAGCCCGTGAAGCTCGACGGTCTGGGAACGTTCTCACCGAGCGTCGACGGACAGAAGCTGGGTAAGGACACCCTGGCGAAGGCTGTGGAGGCCGGTGCCGACGCGATGATCAACGGCATCAAGATCAATTTCACCCCGGAGAACATCAAGGGTGAGAAGCTCACCAGCCGCGCCTTCAAGGAGCAGTGTGTGTTCGAGCTCGGGTACGTCGTGGAGAGTGAGGTGCGTATGGTCGGAGGCAAGGAGAAGCGCTACCAGAAGAAGACCCCGATCAGCTACCTGCTGGCACCTGCAGCCGACGGCAACGGCGGTGGCAACAACGGCGGTTCTTCGCAGAACGGCGGAACCCAGAGCGGTGGAACCTCTGGCGGTGGTTCGCAGTCTACAGCACTGGCTTCGCCCACGATCAGCGGTACGACTCCGTTTACTGAGACTACCTCAGTGAGCATCAGCGGCCCTGCTGGCGCAGAGATCCACTACACCACCGATGGCAGTGCGCCTACGGCCGAGAGCACGCTCTACAGTGAGGCATTCACTCTGAGTGACACGGCTACCGTGAAGGCTATCGCCATCAAGGATGGTGAGTCGAGTGAGGTTGCAAGCAAGCTGTTCACCAAGTCCAGCGGCGACGGCGATGACGAGATGGATCAGAACTAAGGTAATCTCTTCCCCTCCTGAGTTCTTGCGTCCCTACGGTAGCAAGCGGCATAGCCGAGCGAGGAGGGGTTAGGGGTGGTCTGAACCGCCTCAGAAATGCGATGGTTCAGACCCCCTCTGGCTCCCCCTAACTTAGGGGGAGAAACAGATACCAGACAAGCGCAGAATAGCGACAGAAAAAGAAGAAAAGGAGATTAGCAAATGAAGAAGCGGATGATTGAGATAGCGGTGAAGGTCGTAGTAGCCGCGCTCACGGCGTTTTTGACGGCCATCACAACGACGAGCTGCATGGGACATGGACCCATCTGGATCTAAATGAAATAGGACTCGCATTGCGGGTCCTATTATTTATAATAATGTGCCGTTGTTTCAGAAAAATGTATTATCTTTGCAGGCAAATTGGATTTGAAACTAAAAACAGAATGTTATGAAAGAAGCGATGAAGATAGTCATACTTGACGGATATACGACTAATCCTGGGGATCGGTCGTGGAAGGGACTGGAGGCGCTGGGCGAGTTGACGGTGTATGACCGGACGAAGGCCGACGAGACGGTGGCGAGGGCTGCCGAGGCGGACATCGTGTTGACAAACAAGGTCATTATCAACAGGGAGGTGATTGCACAGCTGCCTCGGCTGAAATATGTCGGTGTGCTGGCTACGGGCTATAACGTGGTGGACATTGAGGCAGCTCACGAGCGGGGCATCATCGTGACCAACGTACCTGCCTACAGCACGGAGAGCGTGACGCAGATGGTGTTTGCGCACTTGCTGACGGTGACGAACCGCACGGAGCATTACGCCATTCTTAACCGTCAGGGCCGCTGGAGCACGAATCCAGACTTCTGCTACTGGGATACGGAGATGACGGAACTGGCGGGCAAGACCTTCGGCATCGTAGGACTGGGGAATATCGGCTGTCGTGTGGCTCAGATCGCACTCGCCTTCGGCATGAAGGTGAAGGCGCTGACGAGCAAAACGGCTGATGCCTTGCCTGCCGGCATCGAAAAGGCTTCATTGGAAGAACTGCTTGCGACCTCGGATGTCGTGTCGCTGCATTGTCCGCTGACGGACAACACCCGAAGGATGATGAATGGCGAGACGCTGCGACTGATGAAGCCCACGGCCATTCTCATCAATACCGGACGCGGACCGTTGGTAGACGATCAGGCCATCGCCGAGGCCCTTGAGGAAGGGAGGCTTGCCGCCTTCTGTGCCGACGTGCTCACCGAGGAACCGCCGAAGGCAGACCATCCGCTTCTGAAACAGCCAAACGCCTTCATCACTCCTCACATCGCATGGGCCACGAAAGAGGCTCGCAGCCGTCTGATTCAGGTGGCTACCGATAACGTCAGCTCGTTCCTGAGCGGCAAGGCCATCAACGTCGTATAAAGGCGATGATGGCTACGGCATGATACTGAGGATGATACGGCGATAGGCCACCAGACGGAAGGGGCCGTCGTCGTGAACCTCACAGATGAGGTGTAGCGTCTGTCCTGCGGCCTCGGCAGGGATATGAATCGTGGCTATCGGCTGATCAGACTGGTCGATGGCCACTTTCGCTGTGCCTATCTCCGGCTGCTGCCACCAAAGGAAAGACAGGTGGTCGCCGTCAGGGTCTGAAGAGGCAGAGGCATCGAGGGTGAGGATGGAGCCAGCCTTGACCTGAGTGACCTCTGAGGCGAGGCGGACGATGGGATTGTGATTGCCCTGTCCCTCGTCAGCCCACTGCATGCGGGCCATGAAGTCGTTGAGCTCGTCAGGATAGAAGCGGGTCTTATAGCCCACGCTGATGCTGCGGACAGGCTCCTGCCAACTGGTCCAGGCGGTGGTGAGCGAATCGGCACAGAGTCTCCGCTCGTGATAGCCAGCCCAACCTGCCTGACGAGGATCCTCGGGATCGTTCAGACCGTTGGGCATCACATAGAGGAAACTGGGTGTGTCGCCCTCGACACCCCATTTGTAATCGGGGTATTCCTTGCCCAAGGCGCCCTTGCCCTGAATGTGGTTCTTATGCTGGTCCCAGTGGCGCTTGCCCAGTTCGCACTGCTCCTGCCAGGTGCCTTCGTCCCAGACGAACTGCAGATCGTCGGCAAACTCCTTCCGCAGCCACTGGTGGGAACTGTAGGCACGATCCATCCGCATGCTGTACTGCATATCCTGATCGGTGATGGTATAGAGGCGGAACTTGCGGACGAAGCGTTTCTGGGCTTCTGGCGACCTTGTCTGTTTGACGCGCCAGATGGCCTGTGCCAGGGTGTTCGCACCTCCCCAGGCAGCGACGTAGATGGGACGGGGATCATCTTCGTCAGCCAGACGGATGAGGAGTTCACTGCCTGGCGAGTCGTTGCCCTCGCCGATGACCTTGATGCCGCCACGCTCACTACCCATCACAGCACGGGCTTTGAGATAGTCGGCACTGGGCCAGTAGCCTAAATGCTGGGCGCCGTTCTCTTCGTCGAGCGAGAGGAAAGACTGCTGGGCAGAGCGCTTCATCAGCTTCGACACATCCTGACGATAGGCCTCGATGGCACGCTGGAGGTATTCAGCCCACTCCTTGGGGTAGGGGTCGCAGTTCCAGCCCACGGAGGTGATGAGGGCCTCGATCTCAAAGAGGTCGGCATAGGCCAGCAGCCTCACCATCGACTCGTTGTCGTCTGGCTCGACATCAGCGGGCGCAATGTCTGTACACACCACGAGACGGGGCTTGAGTCCTGCCTCACCCTTCGCCTGAAGCGACGTGACGACAGACAACAACACGGACAAGAACAATATAGACCTTTTCATTCCTCTACTGGTGCTTGCTTCAGTTTTTCAAGGGCACGGCAGAGCTGGTCAGGGCAGGAGGTGCCTTTCGTACCACAGCGGATACCGTCGAGACGCTTGATGACGTCGTCGATTTTCTGTCCACGCACCAACTGGCTGACTCCCTGAAGGTTGCCATTACATCCGCCCAGGAAGAACACCTGCTGGATCACATCGTTCTCATCGGCAGTCACATCGATCATCTTCGAGCAAGTGCCCCACGTTTCATACTGTACATGCTTTGTCTTCATACGCTTAAAGTTTTTATTATCCAAATTTGAGTGCAAAGATAATGCTTTTTAGACAAAAGAACAAATAAAAGACATATTACAGAAGAACTTTATCTTTTTTTAGACATAAGGACATAAGAACATAATTGCTGCGCCATCAGGATGGATTCAAAATATGTTCTTATGTCCTTATGTCTAAAAAAATAAGCTTTTATGTTCTTTTGTCTAAAAAAATAAGTACCTTTGTCGGCGATATGAGTTTGATTGATATTATCCTCCTGGCTGTGGCTCTGGCGATGGACTGCCTGACGGTGTCGATCGTCAGCGGAGTCATAAGAGTGAAAAGTGAAGAGGTGAAAAGTGAAAAGTGGTGGATCATCCGGATGGCAGTGCTGTTTGGGCTGTTTCAGGCGATGATGCCACTGATAGGATGGTTGGGCATCAGCCATTTCCAGGCATATATGGAGGCGTATGACCACTGGATAGCCTTCACGATGTTAGGATTCATCGGCGGCAGGATGGTGTGGGAGAGTTTCGGCCCAGAGGAGGAGCAGCATTTTAATCCCAGAAGACTGCGGACGCAGCTGCTGTTAGCCGTTGCCACGAGTATTGACGCGCTGGCGGTAGGCATCTCTTTCGCCTGCACAGGCTATACAGCCGTCGGACAACTCACGCTGCCGTTAATCATAATAGGTGTGGTGTCCTTCCTCTTCAGCCTCATCGGCTATCAGTTAGGAGCACGCTTCGGACGCAGCATCGCCCGCAGGCTGAAGCCGGAACTGTTCGGAGGCATCATCCTGATAGGCATCGGCGTGAAGATACTCATAGAACACTTGCTTGAAAGGTAAAAAGGTGAAAAAGGACTCGCTTTAGCGCTTTTACAAAGCGTAGCGACTAAAAGAAAAAGGTAAAACTTAACGGTTATGAAGAAACAGTATTTGGCGGAGGAGAGCCGCTACGAGAACGGAATGGAATACGAGCGCTGCGGGCGCTCTGGTGTGTTACTGCCCAAGGTGAGCCTCGGCTTCTGGCATAACTTCGGCAGCGTCGATCCATACGAGCGCAGCCGGGAGATCACCCATTATGCCTTTGACCACGGCATCACGCATTTCGACCTGGCGAACAACTACGGCCCCGTCTACGGCTCTGCCGAAGAGACGATGGGACGCCTGATGGACGAGGACTTCCGACCCTATCGCGACGAGTTGTTTATCTCGACAAAGGCTGGCTACGATATGTGGCCAGGACCCTACGGCAACTGGGGTTCACGCAAGTACCTGATGGCTTCGCTCGACCAGAGCCTGAAACGGATGAAGATCGACTACGTGGACCTGTTCTATAGCCACCGGTACGATCCCAATACGCCATTGGAGGAGACGCTGCAGGCACTGGTGGACATCGTCCGTCAGGGGAAGGCGCTCTATGTGGGCATCTCAAACTGGCCCTTGGAGCCGCTGAAATTCGGCTATGAGTATCTGAAGGCCCACGATGTACCCCTGCTCATCTATCAGGGGCGTCTGAATATGCTCGACCGTAAGCCACAGGATGAGGGTATTCTCGACTTCTGTGCAGACAACGGCGTGGGATTCATCGCCTTCTCGCCCCTGGCTCAGGGACTGCTCACAGACCGCTATCTGAAAGGCATCCCACAAGACTCGCGGATGTCGAAAGGAAAATTCCTGAGGGAAGAGATGCTGACACCGGAATTGTTGGCGAAACTGCAATACTATAATGAGGTGGCGGAGGGCAGAAATGAAACGCTGGCAGAGATGGCCTTGGCCTGGATTCTCCACCAGCGTGGTGTCACGTCTGTACTCGTGGGTGCCAGCAGCACAGCGCAATTGGAGAAGAATCTGCGCTGCGTCAGTGCTGCTCCCTTCGATTAAGGAGTAATCCTTTCCCCTCCTGAGTAGGAGGGGTTAGGGGTGGTCTGATCCGCCTCAGATATGCCCTTGTTCAGACCCCCTCTAGCTCCCCCTAACTTAGGGGGAGAAGTAATTACAGATATTATTTGACGAGCCTCACCTCGTAGATCTCACCGATCTGACGGTGGGGCTTCGCCACAAACTTTACACGTACCTGCTGCTTACCCTTCAGTGCCTCCTCCGGCACGGGGTAAGTCTCGTACTTGAATTCTGAGATACGATATTTGCCCGTGTTGTTCACGGAGGTCACGAGTACGTCGTCGACGAAGATGTCGAACTCGTGGCTCTTCCACTCGCCCACACCCCAGTACTTCAGTCGCAAGCTGAGGTTGGTCTGTCCGTCTGTCTTCATCAGATAGCTGAAGTAGTGGCCGTTGTTGGCATCGCGGTAGAACACATCGTTGGAGTTGCCTACAAACGACTCGTCGGTCTCCATGAAGTGGTCTGATTCGGGCTGCTGCTCACCAGGCTGCACCTTATCCACCGTGCGCTCTTCCAACTCCTGACGCTCCTTCTCCTGCTTGGCCAGATTGTCGAGATAGCCCTGATAGTTGTCCTCTGAGAGGGCGAGCCAGTACATCATATAACGGCTGTCGTGGAGTTCGAAGAAGGGCATCAGTTCGTTACGAATCTCGTTGACCATCTTGGTAGAGAGCGTGAAATGCAACGGCTTTCCTGCGATGGGCTTCAACTGGTTGGCGATGTCCTCGATGTTATTATTAATAAGGATAGGCGCCTGGTCGGTGGGGAGTTTCTTACCCACGGCGAGCTGTCCGAAGCGGCTGTCGTCGGCAATCAGCATGGCGAGGTCTTCCGTACCAGTCTTCATCGCCAGCATGACGGGACCATGCATGAGGGCGATGTACTGCGGCAGGTTTGGCAGATACTTCACGTAGTTATACATCGGGAAGGAGATTTCCACCACATCACCCTTCTTCCACTGACGGTCGATGGCGACGTAAGAGGAGGGACCAGTGATGATGCTCACGGGCTGACCATTCACCTTCACAGCGAACTGTCCGGGCTTTACCCAACCAGGATAACGGACCAACAATTTGAATTGAGAATTATGATTACCAACTTCCGTGATGGTAATCCTACTAGACTCACTATAGGGGAAGGTGGTCTCCTGACGGAGGGAGATGCCTTTTTCCTTCCAGTTCAGTTCTGAAGCGACGAAGAGATTCACAAAGAGGGCATCGGCCTTCTTGGTGTAAATGAACTGTCCGTACTTGCCGTGGTTCTCCATACCAGTACCCACACAGCACCACATGGCCTCGTTGGGAGCCGAGTAATTGCGATAGTGTCGGGGACGGGCTGAGGTGAAATAGACGTAGCCGCCGTGCTCTGGATGCTGGGTGGAGAGGATATGATTGAACATCGCCAATTCGTAGAAATCGGCAAAGCGAGCCTCAGGATTACGACGATGCAGATCCTCCGTGAGTTTCAGCATATTGTTCGTGTTACAGCTCTCCGGACCGTCGATGTCGTTGACAAAGTCCTTACAGGCCTCCTTGCTGGGGAAGTGCTCACGACGGCTGTTACCACCGAAGGCTAGCGAACGCTCTCCCGTGACGATATCCCAGAAGTAAGCACCTGCCGTATGATAAGCCTCATCGCCAGAGAGTTCGGCGATACGCTCGAAGCCGATGACCTTTGGCACCTGGGTGTTGGCGTGCATATTGTCGAGGCAGTCCTGTCGCTGTGAAAGCGGATTCAACAGCCGACGGTGCGAGAAGCGCTTGGCCACGTCGAGGTATTTCTGTTCGCCCGTGATGGCATAGGCATCGGCCAGCACCTCGTTCATGCCACCATGCTCCGTATCGAGCACACGCTCCATCTGCTTATCCGAGAGGCCTGCCGTGAGGTCGATGGCCCAGTCGCAGAAGCCAAGGAAGAGCTGCTTGGCCTGTTCGTTGCCACAATACACCCAGGCATCGCGCAGGCCTGCGTACATCTTATGAATATTATAGAAAGGTACCCACGAACCATAATAGGCCCCGAAGTCACCTTTCTTGAAGTTACCCCACACACGGTCGCTGCCAGGCACACCGCCTACATAGCCCTTGCCCCACGCAGGGTGGTTCTTGGCGTTGGCATCGGCACAAGCCTGCAGCTCGCTGATGAAATAGTCCATACGCTGGCGACACTCCTCGCTGCCTGTGGCCGCATTGATGGCCATCGCCGTCAGGTAGTGGCCACCTACGTGTCCGTCGAGACCGTCCCAATTGGGATAGCTCTTGCCCTTGGGGGTGAGTCCGGCTTCCTTCAGATAAGGTGCCAGCAGACGGTCGCAATCGTACTGAAGGAGCACCTTGATGTTCAGGTCGCGGGCTTTCTTCAGCGGACCGTCGAGCAGGGTGACGTCACCAAGTGGAAACTCATCGGCATAGAGCCGATCCTGTGCCTGAATGCTGCCTACGCAGAAGAGCAACATCAGCATAGAAAAAAGTCTGATTCTTTTATACATGATTTAGAGATATTGATAATTTTGGCACAAAGATACAAACAATCGCCGACATATCAAAGCGATTCTTGAAAAAAATGAAGAATGAAGGGTGAAGGATGGGG
>JAEEGH010017442.1_pt1 | contig 15309 bp, 9 predicted proteins | sample 9134181 | NCBI WGS metagenome assembly JAEEGH01 (sample SAMN16246544, study PRJNA631951) | gut metagenome | biome: gut microbiome; feature: rumen; material: DP-attached | host: Bos | place: Iran: Karaj | collected 2018-10 | reverse complement strand
GATCGAGGACGGTCAGGGCGCGTTCGGCGTCGGCGGGGGAGGCGCCGGGGGGCAGCTCCGCCTCCAGCTGCTCGCGGAGGGCGACGCGGACCTCGCGGCGCTCGGACTCGGAGCGTCCGGCGCGGGCCATGCGGGCGTCGATGTCGGCGAGATAGGCGTCGATGATGGCGGTGACGGGTTCGGACCAGGGGGATGTCGGGGCGGTCATGGGTGTGTCCTTGGGTGGATGGCCTTTTTGGGGTGAAAGTGCTGTGATTTTATGGTTGAAATCGAAGGAATTTGCGGATTTTTGTGCTGTTTTTCCGGTCGGGGTCAGGCCCAGAAGTCGCGATCGTCTCCGAGGTGGGGGATGCGCGGCGGCGGGGGTGTCTGCGGGGGCGGCGTCGGCGGGTCGAAGGGGCGGGCGGACTTCTTGCCATCCTTGGGGAAGGCGGCGGCGCGGAGCTTGGCGAGTCCGTGCTCGAGCGTCGGCCAGTAGGCCTCCATCTCGGCGAGGCGGACGCGGCCCTTGGCGGTCATCTGGTAGTAGCGCCGGGGTGGGCCGCCTTCGCCCTTGACCACCCGGCAGGAGAGGTATCCGTCCTCCTTGAGGCGCGCCAGGATGGGATACACCGTGCTTTCGCCGGCGGCCAGCTCGCGGCTGGACTTCAGCGACTGCACGATCTCGTAGCCGTACGTCTCGCCCCGGTGGAGGACGAGCAGGACGCCGTACTCGACGACGCCTTTTCGGAGCTGGGTGATCCAAGATTCGATCATGGTTGACGGGGGGGGCGGGGGTGGGGCAAATTGACTACCACGTAATGTGTAGTATGTAATGCGTAATAGCACGCGCCGCTGAGGGGCGCAAGCATTCTTTTGAGATTTTTTTGTGGGGGGGAAAATGAGGCGGAAGGTCGGCTGCAGGTGCCCGCCGGAGCGGCCGCCCGCAGAACCGATAGGAGCGAAAATTTCGAAAATTTCGAAATTTTCGAGTGGAAGGGGGGCTAGCGGGAGGGGAGGAAGGCGAGGGCGACGGCGGCGAGGAGGAGGAGGAAGGCGAGGAGGTGGTTCCAGCGGAGGCGCTCGCCGAGGAGGAGCCAGATCATGAGGGAGAAGACGACGAGGGAGATGACTTCCTGGATGATCTTGAGCTGGTAGGCGGAGAAATGGCCGTAGCCGAGGCGGTTGGCGGGGACCTGGAAGCAGTACTCGAAGAGCGCGATGCCCCAGCTGGCCAGGATCACCAGCGGGAGGGTCCATCCGGCCCCCTTCATGAAGCGGAGGTGGCCGTACCACGCCAGCGTCATGAAGACGTTGGAGATCACCAGGAGCAGGATCGGAAGGTAGGTGTGCATGGGGGGCGGCGGAAACACGCTTCCATTGGATGGAAACACGTTTCCATTGTATGGAAAGCTGTTTTCCTAGCCCTTGACGGCGCCTTCGGTGAGGCCCTTGACGAAGAGCTTCATGGAGAAGGTGAAGAGCACGATCACCGGGATGGACGCGATGGCGTATCCGGCCATGAGCGGGCCCCAGAGCTTGATGTACTCGCCGGCCATCCGCATCAGCTGGACGGTGACGGGGAGCCGGGCCTGCTCGCGCATGACGATCAGAGGCGTCACGCAGTCGTTCCACTGGCCCAGGAACTGCATGACGGCCACCGTCCCCATGATGGGGCCGGACAGCGGGATGACGACCATCTTCAGCTGCTGGAAGTGGTTGGCGCCGTCGATCTCGGCGGCCTCGAAGAGGTCCTGCGGGATGTCGGCGATGAAGTTGCGGAACACGAAGATGGCGAAGGCCTGTCCGCCGGAGGCGCCGACGAGGATCAGTGCGGTGAGGGTGTTGAGCAGGCTCAGGTCGCGCAGGAGGATGAAGAGCGGGACGAGGTTGGCGATCATCGGCATCATCATGAGCAGCAGGAGCGCGTTCCAGAGGAATGCGGAGCCGGGGACGCGGAGGCGGGCGAAGAAGTAGGCACCGAAGAGGCCGAAGAGGACGATGAAGAAGGTGCCGAGGGTGGAGAGGTAGATGGAGTTGGCGACGGTGGGGGAGACGAGGGCCCAGGCGTCCGCCCAGTTATGCCAGTGGAGGGGGCTGGTGATGGTGGTGGGGGAGAGGTAGAACTGGTTGTTGTCCTTGAGCGAGACGATGATCATCAGGTAGAGGGGCAGGAAGGCGAAGGCCAGCACGAACCAGATGAAGAGGTGCTTGAAGAAGCGGAGGGACCAGTCGCCGGCCACGGACAGGCCGTGGTAGACGGGGTCCTGCTGGCGGGCGAAGGCGCGCGCGACGTAGAGGTCGCCCTTGGAGACGGCCGGGGGCGGGCGGCGGAGGCAGTGGGCGAGGTAGGCCTTGTTGATGCGGTCGAAGAGCTTGCCCCACGGGGTGGCCAGGATCGCGAAGACCAGGCCCGTCACGATCAGGTTGATCGAGGCGTTGCGCAGGCCGTAGGCCAGGAGGATGCCGCCCGCCGTGCCGATCGCCACCTTGAACAGGGCTACCGGGGCCGCCAGCAGGATCGTCGCGAACCCGAACACGATGAACAGCGCCGGCCGAGGCATCGCCGCCAGCGCCGGGATGTGCGACGCGCCGAACACGCCGAACAGGATGAGCAGTGCGCCGAGGCCGATCGCCAGCGGACGGGCGTGGGCGCGCGGGGTCAGGCGGCGGAGGACGTAGGGGAGGGCCAGGAGCAGGCCGAGCTGCACCAGCAGGGTGCCCGTCCAGAGGGCCAGGGAGGCCGGGGAGGCGGTGCGGGCGAGGAGGTCGGACTTGACGTAGAAGTAGGCCTGCACGAAGGTGAAGAGGGCCAGGATGCCGAACCACTGCGAGGCGGCGGGCCGGTCGTCGTCGGCCTGCTCCGAAAGGAGCATGTTGCAGACCTTCTGGAGCAGGAGGACCACGGCGGTCAGCACGATGCCGACGGCGCAGGCGTAGCCCATCTGCTGGTCCATGAAGGCCTTGCGGAGCATGAACAGCGCGGGGACGGTCGCCTTTCCGCCCGGGCCGCCGGTGATGCCCGCCAGCGCCAGGACCATGCCGGCGTCCTTGATCGTGTCGATGATGGCGAACACGAGCAGCAGGTAGATGGAGCCCATCAGGAGGGGCAGCTCGATCTTCGTGAAGCGGGTCCACCAGTTCGCGCCGTCGATGTCGGCGGCCTCGTAGATGTCCTTCGAGATGTTCTGCAGCTTGGCGAGGTGGGTGAGGACCGCAAACGAGCCGACCCACGGGAAGCCCCAGATCACGCACGCGATGATGATCAGCTGCGGGTCGCCCAGCCACGCCGGGGAGGTGCCCGCCTTGAAGGAGGTCATCCACGAGAGCGTCGAGGCGAAGGCGCGCGCGATCGAGTCGGCGGGCAGCCCGCCCTGCGAGGGGTCGGCCAGCCAGGCGGAGACGTGCGCGCCGCCGGCCTGGAGCAGGGCCATGAGGTGGGTCGCGTCGAGGAACTTGTTGAGGTAGCCCGACGTGGCCTCGAAGAAGAACGAGCGCCAGATCAGCACCGTGATCAGGCCCGGGATGACCATCGGGATGACGAAGAGCAGACGGTAGAAGAACTGCATGCGGTCGGAGCTGCAGCGGTGGATGCAGACCGCGACCAGCAGCGCCGGGATCATCTTGATGACGTTCCAGAAGCCGAGGATGAACGCCAGCTTGAAGGAGTCCCAGAACTCGATGTTCTGGAAGAGGTTGATGTAGTGGTCGAAGCCGACGAACTCCGAGATGTCCGACCCGTTCCAGCGGAAGAGGGAGTGGAAGATGCCGGAGGAGCCCGGGTAGTACTGGAACAGCCCAATCAGGATGAGGGTGGGGATGATGAAGAGATAGATCTCCCAGTGATGGCGGAGCTGTGACGGGCGTACGGGTTTGGGTTGCATGGCGGATTCCGTTTGGCTTTCTGGGGCGACGGCTGGTGGCGCGGCGAAGGAAGGCCGTGGCCTGCGGCCGGCGTCCCGATCAGAACGTGGGAGAGTATGTACGATGAGACGGAGAGGGGCAAGCGCGGAGTTGCCGGGAGGAAAAAATAGGCGGAGACGGAGGGGGAAGGGGCCCTGGATCTTCTAGATATCTAGCCTTTCTAGAAATCTAGGATTCTAGTGGGCGCGCGGCGGCGTCCGCATCTGTCTTGCGGGCGGGGCCGGGGAGGGGTAGGATGCGCGGGACGGCCGGTGGATGGCCGGGAAAGTGGAGTGGCCAAGGATGACAACGATTCGGGTAGCGGATGAGCGGGCGCAGGGGACGGTGGAGCGGTTTCTGGAGATCGCGGGGATTTCGAGGGCGTCGGGGCAGGAGGAGGGGATGGGGCGCTGGCTGCTGGCCTGGGCGCGGGCGCGGGGGCTGGCGGCGGAACGGGACGGGATGGGAAATGTGCGGATCGACGTGCCGGCCTCGGCGGGGCGGGAGGCGGAGGGGGCGGTCATCCTTCAGGCGCATCAGGACATGGTGGCGGCCCCGGACCCGGACGGCCTGCCGGAGGTCATGCTGGACGTGGATGGGCGGACGATGAGGGCGCGCGCATCGACGCTGGGGGCGGATGACGGGATCGGAATCGCCATCATCCTGGGCATCTTGGAGTCGCCGCCGGCGAGCCATCCGGCGCTGCGGGCGATCTTCACCACGGAGGAGGAGACGACGATGCGCGGGGCGGAAGGGTTGCGAGAGGACTGGCTGGAGGGGGCGCAGGGGCTGCTGAACGTGGACTGGGAGACGGCGGGCGAGGCGTGCGTGGCGTCGGCGGGGTGCAAGATCATCGAGCTGAGCCGGGTGTTCGAGAGCTGGGAGGAGGCGCCGGGGGCCCATGCGTACGTGGTGGCCCTGCGGAAGTATCCGGGAGGGCATTCGGGGATGGACATCGGGCGCGGGGTGCCGAATCCGGTGCTAGTGCTGGCGCGGTCGATGGCGCTCGGACTGGAGGTGCTGCGGCCGCGGCTGCATGCGTTCGTGGGCGGCATGGCGGGGAATGCGATCCCGCAGAACGCCATCGCGACGTTCATGTCCGACCACCGGGAGACGCCGGCCTATCTGACGACCCTCCGCGGGGCCCTGCTGGCGGCGGCCCCGGCGGGCGCGGAGATTCCGATCGGTCCGGCGGGGTCGGCGGCGCGGGCGACCATGCGGTGCCTGTCGGCGGAGGATTCCGCGGTGTTTATGGCGCTGCTCGGCAAGTGCCCGGCCGGGGTGCTGAAGGCCGACGCGGAGGGTCGCCCGGAGGTTTCGGCGAACGTGGGCGCGGTGTCGCTGATGAGCGCGGTGCCGAACACGGCCGCCCGGATCGTCGTGACGGTGCGCGCCCACGAGGAGCGGGAGCTGGCGGAGTGGTGCGAGGCGTACCGGCGGCTGGGGGAGGAGTTCGGTTTCGAGTGCACGGCCCCCAAGGGGGCGGAGCCGTGGAAGGCGGAGGCGTCGGCGTGGCTGGACCGGGTGGTGGCCGCCGGCGGCCCCGGATTCCGTGCCGTGAAGGCGCATGTGGGCCTGGAGTGCTCGGCGTTCGCCCGGAAGATGCCCGGCCTGCCCATGGCGTCGGTCGGCCCGACCATCCGACACCCGCACTCGCTGAACGAGACGCTCGACACAGGCACCATCGCCGAAACGGAGGCGATGCTGCGGAAGGTGCTCGCAGGGGAGTGAAAAACCTGAAAACCGTCCGCACGGAACTATGTCAGAACTACAAATAGTTGTCCCTTAGTTTAAAAATGTGGTTCTCGCTTGTTCTCAGGACAAGTCCAAAGGTATGATGAGGACGGAGACAACCATCATGAGACTTTCAGCACTCATCGCCATCACGCTTGTCGCTTCGTCGGCTTTTGCTACGGACATCATCACGCGATTTGGAACCGTCTACTCGGACGCCGAGGTCCGACGGGTGGAACCTGATGGCATCACCATCAAGCTTCCCACCGGATTGGTCAAAATCCCGGTACGGGAATTGAGCGACGAAGACAGAGCGCGCTATCATTTGACTCCTGAAGCTGCACAGGCCTACGCTACAGGGAAACGAACGGCTCAAGAGGATTACGTGAGGCGGGTGGTGGCTCATCAGAGCGAAATGGATGCTCTGGCGATGGCAAAAGAGGCCGAGAAGGAAAAAGCTGCTCTCGCGGAGATGCAAAAAAAGGCGAAAATTTATGTTCTATGTTGCCAGGTTTCGTCCGACGGGACGGTGCTGGCAAAAAGTGTTTCAGGGGAAAAATATATCATACACGGAAGGCATTATACTCCGGGGGCATGGTTCACCATTCGAGCAGTTAATTCTGGCCGTGTCCAAACCGGGCTTGCGAGATTTGCTTACAAACTAATTCCTATTTGACGGTCCGCCCGGCGGTCGGGCCCTACCGTGCGCGGCACCCAAACATGTCTCCATGGTATGGAAACGTGTTTTGAGAGCGATCGGAGGTCAGCGATCGGAGGTCTGTCCCTCTTCTCTCTGTCCCTCTTTTCCCCTCTCCCTCAAACCAGGTCTGTCCCTCTTTTGAGCATTTCTGAAAGTGCGCATTTGGGGCATGTTTCAGGCAGTTTCGCGGACGCCGAGGGGGGAGGCGAGGCCCAGGGCGAGGAATACGGCGGGTTTGGGAGTCCGCCAGCGGTGAAGCCGAGGCGGCAGGAGCGGAAGAAGTTGCTCCAGAAATGCGGAGGTGCCTAACGCTCCTCCTCGCGAAAAGAATGGACAAGCGTTTTTGCAGAGCATCCGGAGCTCCCTCTTTGTGTTGTGCGAATGTGACGTGTCAGGAAAAAAGTCTGGCCCTCTTTGGGCCGGGGATAAGCACTTGGTTCCATTGCGCATGGACTCATGTTGCAGGCCGGCCAGCATCGTCAAGCCACGTAAAATGGTGTTTGACGCTCGTCATGAAGGGTGAAACGTCATTGCTTCGCCCCCATCTCGTCGTTGCACCAAAGGTCAGGCACAGACGCCTTCGCGCGCGGGACAGCGCGACATAGAGCACCCGGGCCGCTTCCTTCGCCTGCTCCGGAGTCGCATTATATCGCGGATAGGTGTTGTTGTCCGCCGAGGCCACAATCACATTTTCGAATTCCAGCCCCTTCGCCTTGTGAACCGTCGAGACGAATATCCGCTCCTCCATCGAGGAACTCTCGCAAAGGTCCGCGCCTTTGTAGGTTCCAAACTTCGGGGCATATTCGCCCAGCTGGGCCCGCAGCGACGGGAACGTCCTGGCGTCCACGACATCCTGGTCGAAAAAGAGCAAGACACGGTCCAGAGCCTCCTCGTCGCCCTCCTGGAGCCGCAAGGCCTTGCATCCCTTTCGGAAGGCATCCATCTCGGCTACCAGCGCCGTCGTATACGCCCCAGGCGGCAAGGCATCCCCCCCGCCTGCCAGACGGGCGCGTATTCCTTGGTATGATGGGCCATACGCCTCGCGGAACTGCGCAATCGGCCCGGCATGGGTCTGGAGGAAGGCCCGATGCTCCGCTTCAAGGCGCTGAGCCTGCAGCCAGCAGCAGGCCACAAGAGCCGCCGTCGCATCCACGTCATCGTTTGCCAGATGGGTGTTACGCCCCTCCAGGCCGAGCTGCTCCAGCAGGTCCTTGAGCCGGTATGATCGCAGTCGACGGAACAATGCCCGGGCAATCTTCATGGAATCGAGGCATTCCGCATCCGCCACCTCCTCGCCCGCGACAGCCGCATGCTCTAGGTTCTGCCGCAGAATCGCCATGTCGAACGACGCGTTATGGGCCAGCAGCACTCCGCCGCGAGCGTAATCGACAAACTGGCGCAACCCCTCGGCGCGCCCCAGTTTCACGCGCCGGGCATATTCCCGGATCAGGGGATTTGGGAGATCGCCCAGCATCGCGGGGATTTTCCGGTCCGTTTCCAGGCAGACATCGAACTCAGATCCTGGCAGCACCACGCCGCCCCGCATCTTTACGGCCGCGATTTGCACGATGTCGTCATGGTCCACGTCCAGCCCCGTCGTCTCGGTGTCGAAGACGACGAGCGTCTTTTCACGAACAGTCTGGCAGAAGTCCGCCAGCAGGGAGCGGCCGTTCGGCCGCATCCAGTCGCCCGGCAGGACTCCTGACTGCAGAGAACGCCCCGCGAACTCACGAGCGCAGGCCGCGGACGGCAGGACGCCCATCGCCGCCAGCAGACGCGCCCAGGGCACGATGCAATGCTCCTGGCGGGCCACCGCGAGATGCGCTAGCACCGCCTTCACGGACGGGCGGCGGAAGATGTCCGTCCCGGAGATCTTGAAATGGGGGCGTCCTGACGCCTTCAGCTGGGAGCTTACCTCATCCGCGAGCGCATTGGTCGGCACCAAAATGGCCGTGCGCTCCGGTGTGGGGGCCTCCGTCGTCGCCCCGGCCAGATACCGAGGCAGCGTCCGGGAGACGAGGGCTTCCGCTTCGTTTCCGGAGTAGAACCGCTGAATCGCCATCCCCCCGGCCTCGCGCTGGGCAGAGGTCCCCTGGGCCGCGTTGGGAAGCAAGCTGCGGTTCACGCCGAGGTTCCGTGTCGCATAGTCGTTCAGCATTTCGATCATGTAGCGCGGCGAACGATAGTTGCACCGCAGACGCAAGACCTCGCCGCCGCATCGGGCCCTGAGCTTCGCCAACGTTTCCAGCTTGGCCCCCATGAAGGAAAAGATGGCCTGCTGCTCATCGCCGAAATAGACCACCGAATGCTCCGGGGCCAGCAGTTCCTGCGCGATGGCCAGCTGCAAAGGATTCAAATCCTGCACCTCGTCGATTTGCATCCACGTGTATGTTCCGCGGGCCGGGGCCGCGCCCTTCGACAGCCCGTCGTAGGCCAGGATGAGCAGATCATCGAAATCGACATACCCGTGCGTGCGGCAGACTTGAACGAATTTTTTTGCATACGGTGACAGAAACGACGAATCTTCCCAGTCCGCGAACTCCGGATGCAACCGCACCTCCAGCTCGTGGCCCCGTTCGACCTGGTCTTGCCAGTGCGCCAGCTGGACAAGACGCGCCAAGCAGTCGGCCACCATCGCATTCTTCCGCAGCTCCCGCACGAATCCGCTCCTGGTCGGCTGATACTCGCCCCGCAGGAAGAAGTGTTTCAACACCGGCCAGTCGATGAAATAGCGCGCGCCCTCGGCGTCCATATCGACGTGGCTGACAAGCATCTGTTCGATTTTATCTTTCGGCAAGATTCGATTCGCGAGGTCCGCCTGGTCATCCTCGTCGATGATTTCAGACAACTGGGGAATCAGTCTCTGCTGATACAAAAAGCAGGAACAGAAAGCATGGAGGTTTCCGATGAATACGTCCCGGGCGCGCGTTCCGGCCTTCTCCCAGACCCGGTCGCGCATTCCGCGCGACGCCCGGTTCGTAAAGGTCAGGCTCAGCATCCTTCCCGGATCCACCCCCGCATCCAGCGCGTGCAGCAGCCGTTGGGCCAGAATCTCCGTCTTGCCACATCCTGGCGGCGCCAGCACCAGATGGTCGCCGTCGCCCAGCTCGATGACTCGTTTCTGGTCCACGTCGAACCGGATAGCCTCCCCTCCATGCTTGATACCCTTCGCCGCCAAATGTCCCTGGCAACGCATCCAAATACGTGCTGCCCACTGGGGAATGATTTCCATGTCGTTCTTCCTGCTCCGCCAAGCCTCGGCCTGCTGCCCGCAGGTCCGGGGGGGGGAGAATAGTCGAAAGCCCTCTTCGGGGAAAGCCGATTGTCAGACGGATCCACCACGTGGGTGCCATTTTTGTTTTATTGCTAAACCTGCCCCCGCCCATTGTTCACTGCGCGGTAGCGAGCCTTGAGGGACGTTTCCACTGCAGACACGCCCCATCGGTGCGCAATCGAGGCGCCTTCAAAGAGGGACAGCAACTGAAAGCTGATTAGCTTGCGGATTTGTGGTATCGGTTGCGGTGGGGGATTTCCTGGTAGACGGAGCGAGGTGCGCTGAAGGAGGGGTATGGTTTGGGGCGTTTCTTGGAGGCGCGTGGCTGGGTGGATCGATTCTGGGGCTTGAAGAGGGAGGCGGCGAGGGGATGCTCTTTGGAAGGAGGTCTGTCCCTCTTTGGAGATATTGTGCTGAGAGCGTCCATTTTGGGAGAGTGTTTCAGGCGGTTTCGCGGACGCCGAGGGGGGAGTCGAGGCCCAAGGCGAGGAATGCAACGGGTTTGGGAGTCCGCCAGTGGTGAAGCCGAGGCGGCAGGCGTGGAAGAAGTTGCTCCAGAAATGCGGAGGTCCCTAACGCTCCACCTCGCGAAAAGGATGGGCAGCGTTTTTGCAGGAGGTCTTTCATCGGCGCGGTCGTGGCTGGCGGGGCTGACGTTTGCCTGGCGTGGAGTGTTGCTGAGGGAGAGCCGATCCTGCCTTCGATGGCGTTGAGGCAGGCGTTGCGGGCATGTTTCCACGAGGTGGTTCCGAACAGGCGTGTGGCGAGAGCGACGAGTCCCGCACGGGCTGTGGCATCGCCTCGGCAGGCCGCTCCGAAGCCCGTCCATGGCGAATTCTCCGCCGTGGCCACGATGCCCGCGCGAACGGGATTGGTGTGGATATACGCGGCGACGGACATCAGCGCGCCATCGGAGCCTTCCAGAAGCACGCTTTGGAAGCGGCTGCCCCAGATCGTCCCGGCACCGGCGTTGTCATGGCGTCGGTTGTAGGCCTGGGTGTAGCGCTCCTTGAAGGTCTTGCAGAACTGGGAGAGATCAAACATCCGTGCTTTCAGGCGCGCTTTTTCCGCTTCGGCCCGGTCGGCACGCCCGGAACTGGCCCAGATGGCCCAGATCGCGAACTGCGCATCCGTCCGCTCGGGTCCGTAAAGGGCGGCCATCCGGCGGCGCAGCTCGTTGTCATCAACAGCCCGCTTGGTCGGAACGCGGACGAGGAGATGGAAGTGATTGTCCATGAGCGCGTAGGTGTAGACTTCCACGCCGCAGAATGCCGCCGCCCGTCGGATGGCCTCAAGAAGATGCTTTTTCTCCTCATCGTCGATCCAGAACTCCCGTCGCACGATGCGGCTCATCACGTGGTAGAACCCTTCGCCGTCCAATTTGATTCTCGCCTGTCTCATGTCCGTGTCTCCTCTGCTGCCACGCAAACCGGGTCGCAAACCGGGTCTGTCCCTGGTTGGGGGCTGAGGGAAGACTACCGGACAACGGAGGCCTGGTCAAGAACAAATGTTCACAAATGAATTCAAACGAATTCCAAACGATTTCCAAACGATTTCAAAAGAGGGACAGACCTCGAAGGGGAAGGAGGGACAGACCTCGGAAGGGCTCGGAAGGGGGCGCAGGGGGGAATTTTGACGATTGGAATCGGAGGAAGGGGGGGGGCGGCCGACGACCGGCCATCAGGAGGGGGAATCAGGCGAGGGGGGTGGCGGACTTGGGGGGGGCCCAGAAGGGGAGGAGGGAGCGGACGGAGGGGAGGAGGTAGGTGTGGGTGGCGCCGTGGAGGAGGACGCGGATGGGGGCGGACTGGCGGGCCTCGGCCTCGATCATGACCTGGCGGCAGGCGCCGCAGGGGGAGATGTAGGGGACGGAGGCGCCGTCGTGGCGGGCGGCGAGGGCGAGGGTGAGGACGGAGGCGTCGGGGAAGGCGCCGAGTGCGGCGAAGAGGACGTTGCGCTCGGCGCAGATGCCGGAGGGGTAGGCGGCGTTTTCCTGGTTGTTGCCGTCGATGAGGCGTCCGTTGGAGAGGCGGACGGCGGCGCCGACGAGGAAATGGGAGTAGGGGGCGTAGGCGCGGAGGGCGGCGGCGGAGGCGGCGTCGCAGAGGTCGAGGTCGTCTGGGGCGAGCTGGTGGTTGGGGATGGTCTGGAAGGAGAGGGCGAGGGTTTCGGCGGGGATGGGATAGGCGTGGGTCATGGGGGGCTCCTTGGGGGGGAAGGGGATGGGGAGGGAAGGGTAGCGCGGGGGCGGGGAAGTTGCAAGTTGCAAGAGGGGGCGTCGGGGGTGTAGAGTGGGGGGGTCATGAAGGATGAGAAACGGACATCGCTGGAGTACGCACGGGAGGTGCTGGACATCGAAATCGCGGCGCTGGGGCGGACGTGCGCAAGGCTGGACGGCCGCATGGACGAGGCGGTCGGGGCGCTGAAGGAGGCGCTGGACCGGGGGGGGAAGATCGTGGTCACGGGCATCGGGAAGTCGTATCACATCGGGCAGAAGATCGCGGCGACGCTGACCTCGACGGGGGCGCCGGCGGTGGTGCTGCATCCGTCGGAGGCGATGCACGGGGACCTCGGGATGCTGCAAGGGAGCGACGTGGTGCTGGCGCTGTCGTATTCGGGGGAGTCGGACGAGCTGGTGCGGCTGCTGCCGATCATCGGGCGGACGGGGGTGAAGGTGGTGTCGATCACGGGGCAGGCGGATTCGACGCTGGGGCGGTTCTCGGATATCATCCTGGACGGGAGCGTGGAGCGGGAGGCGTGTCCGTTCAACATGGTGCCGACGGCGTCGACGACGGTGGCGCTGGCGATCGGGGACGCGCTGTGCATCGCGTTGCTGCACGCGCGGGGGGTGAACCGGGAGGAGTATGCGTCGTTCCATCCGGGTGGGGCGATCGGGCGGGCGCTGCTGATGCGGGTGGACGACATCATGCGGACGGGGGATCGGCTGGCGGTGGTGGGGCGGGAGGCGTCGGTGCGGGATGCGCTGATCGCGATGACGAAGGCGCAGGCGGGGGCGGTGGCGGTGACGGCGTCGGGGGAGGACCGGACGGCGGTGGGGCTGCTGTCGGACGGGGATCTGCGGCGGTGCCTGGTGTCGGGTCGGAAGGATTTCCTGGACCTGCCGGTGAGCGCGGTGATGACGGCGAATCCGACGTCGGTGTCGTCGGGGCGGCTGGCGGCGGAGGCGCTGAAGGTGTTCCAGGAGCATCATTTCGACGATCTGATGGTGCTGGACGGCGAGGGGCGGGTGCTGGGGATGATCGACATCCAGGACCTGCCGAAATTCAAGGTGTTCTAGAGCATTGCACCGCGTAATATTTTGAGGCGATGGAATCCATGGATCGCGTACTCCCCCCTGTCGTCCGATGGACGACATCCCCCCTCCCGGAGGGGGGCGGAAAACACGGAAAACATGTTTCCATTGTATGGAAGACGGTTTTTGAGCGGTCGGAAAACATGTTTCCATTGAATGGAAACGGGTTTTTGGAGAGAGGGAGCCGGAGATGGCGGAGATGAGTGAGGAGCAGGGGCGCGTGGCGGATGTTTCGCGGTTTGCGCTGAGCACGCGGTGGAATGCGGGGCGGCATGTGTCTGGGGAGGCGCTGGTGGAGGAGATCCGGGGGCTGGGGTTCCGGCGGATCGAGATCGGGTATGACCTGCGGACGGAGCTGATTCCGGGGGTGCAGGCGGCGATCCGGGACGGGGTGGTGGGGTGCGATTCGGTGCATAACTTCTGCCCGGTGCCGGTGGGGGCGATGCGGCCGAGCCCGGAGATCTACACGATGGGGGCGCCGGACCGCCGGGAGCGGGAACTGGCGGTGAAGCATACGGCGCGGACGCTGCGGTTCGCGGCGGAGATCGGCGCGCGGACGGTGGTTTGCCACGCGGGGAACATCGACATGCCGCGCTTCACGTATGACCTGATCCGGCTGGTGCAGTCGGGGCGGCAGTTCACGGATGAGTATGAGAACCTGAAGCTGAAGGCGCAGCTGGCGCGCGACCGGCGGGCGGAGCGGCAGGTGGACGCGCTGAGCGAGTCGCTGGAGGCGATCCTGCCGGTGGTGCGGGAGACGGGGGTGCATCTGGCGCTGGAGAACCTGCCGACGTGGGAGGCGATGCCGTCGGAGATCGAGGGCGAACGGCTAGCGAAGCGGTTCGCGGGGAGCGGGCTGCGGCTGTGGTGGGACATCGGGCATGGGCAGATCCGCGACAATCTGGGGCTCATCAATTCCTATCGCTGGCTCCAGCGGTGGCTGCCGTATGTCGATGGGTTCCACATCCATGACGTGATTCCGCCGGGCGACGATCACCATTCGCCGGGGCCGAACTCGCGGGGATCGGTGGACTTCAAGGGCCTGAAGCCGCTGGTGATGAGTCCTGTCAAGCCGGGCGAAAAGCCCCGGATTCTGACGTTCGAACCCTCGCCGCAGGTTCCGCCGGAGCACCTGCGGGAGGCGCTGCCGTGGGTGGCGGAAGTGTGGCGCGCCTGACGGCGCGCAGTGAAAAGTGAAAAGAGAAAAGTGAAAAGGGGGGCGCGCTGACGCGCGGAAGGGGGGGGAAGGGGGGGCGGGAAAAGGGTGGCGGGGAAAAGGGGGGACAGAGACGACAGAAACGACAGAGGCGACAGAGGCGGCTGGGACGCTGGGACGGGGGGGGGAGGGGGCGCCCAAAGACGAGGGGGCGGGTCAGCGGGGGGGGAGGATGCGGGGAAGGAGGCGGGGGAGGAGGAAGAGGAGGGCGGTGGCGAGGGGGAGGAGGATGACGAGGCGGAGGAAGAGGCGTCGGAGGGCGGCGGCGGGGATGGTTGCGGCGGGGGGGGGAAGTGGGGCGGGGGGGATTCCGAGGTGGTCGGGGCGGTCGATGAGCCAGTTGACGGCGTTGAGGAATAGTGCGGCGTTTGCGGCGCGGAGGGAGGAGTTTGCGGCGAAGGCGCTGTCGCCGATGACGATGAGGCGTGTGGGGCGGATTTCGGTGCGTAGGCCGGGGATGGGGCCGCGTTCGATGGCGAGGGCGAGGGGGATGGGACCGGGGAGGTCGGCCTGCGGGTTGAAGCGGGGTGCGGGGTCGAGGGGATGGACGTCGGCCCATGCGGTGGGGCCGGAGAGGAGGAGGGGGGTGGCGACGGGGTCGTCGGGTGCGGGGTCGGGGTTGGCGGGGCGTACGGAGCGGGGGAAGTGGAGGACGGTCTGGAAGTTGTGGAGGGAGGCGGTGACGGGGTGGTCGGGGGCGTAGGAGAGGACGTGGAGGTTGCGGCCGTCGAGGGTGTGTGCGGGGTCGATGACGGCGTCCTGGTCGAGGGCGACGCCCCATTCGCGGAGGAGGGTGTCGAGGTCGGCGGAGGCGAGGGCGTCGAGGAGGACGAGGAGGCGGCCCTTGCGGGAGAGGTAGTCGCGGAGGAGGGCGGTCTCGGGCGAGGAGATGGGGGAGGAGGGGCCGGCGATGACGAGGAGGGCGGCCTGGGGGGGGACGGCCTTGGCCTCGGGGAGGTAGAGGGTGTCGACGGCGAGGTTGTCCTGGCGGAGGAGGGCGGCGATGCGGGAGTAGCCGTCGGCGGAGAAGTCGGAGGGGAGGTGCTCGCCGTGTCCGGTGAGGAAGTAGACGATGGGGGGCGTGGGCTGGACGAGGGTGTAGATGGCGGCGGAGAGGAGGGATTCGCCGCAGAAGAGGAGGGAGGGGGCGGGGGAGGGGGGGGAATGCTGAATGCTGAATGCTGAATGCT
>JAEEGH010017438.1_pt1 | contig 15312 bp, 9 predicted proteins | sample 9134181 | NCBI WGS metagenome assembly JAEEGH01 (sample SAMN16246544, study PRJNA631951) | gut metagenome | biome: gut microbiome; feature: rumen; material: DP-attached | host: Bos | place: Iran: Karaj | collected 2018-10 | reverse complement strand
TCCTTCGCCTGGGTCGACATTCACCTCATTGGCCTTGAAGTTGTAGCGGATGCGGTAGGCCTTGTCACCGTAGATAAGGTAGACATTGCAGAAGAACTCCTCGCCACCCTTGAGCTTGTCAGGATATTGTCCGCAGTTGACGTAAAGGGAGTCTCTCGATGCATCGTACTTGAAGCCTTCAAGGAAGAAGCAGCAACCGCTACTATAGCTTGTGGCCGAGCATTCACCTGTAGCGTCACCATTAACGCGGATATCAGTATACCAGAAGCCAGGAGAAGCCGTGGTGGTGGTTACGTTGGTCAAAGAGTCTTTCTTACCTACGGTCTCGATGTCGAACTCCGTAGTCCAGATAATCTTTCCCAGTCCCTCTTCCATGATCATCGGATCGCTGATGCCCAGCTTAGCTATTGCATCACCAATACGTGTCCACACATTAGTGGCACTATAGTCAGAGCGGGGATCCTGAGCGATGTCCACTTCCTGTTCGCCCACAATGTTGAGCTCTGCCTCAATGAGTGTGGCAGGATCGGGCACGGTGATGGGAGCCAGAATCTTGATCGTAACGTCGAAGGTAGCCTCCTTGTCGTTGTACTTCAGCACGAACTTCGGGTTGAAGACATCGCCTGCCTGGCACTGGCCGGGGAACTGTCCGATGCTGATGAGCAGGAATCCGCCGTCCATTCCGAGGGTATTGTACCAGCGGAGACCGCTGTTATCCTCGCCCCATGACTGAGGCTCGCCGTTGACATTCACCCAGAAACCGCCCTTGCCGCCCTGTGTATAGTTGGCGCTGAGCGTGCCATCGGGCAGGGTAAGGAAGAACATGTCGTCGGTACCGGCCGTCCATGCCTCGAAGGCTGAAGTCAGCGTGGCGGCGTCAGTGCCCAGCTGCGTGGCTACTTCGTCAAGGTTGAACGAAACGGCTGTGGCCTCGAAGGAGTCGGCCGCACGCTGCTCGTAGGTCCCTGTGAACTGTGCCTGTGCAGAAAGTCCTGTGAACAGGCAGATGACTGCTGTGAGCAGATTTCTTAATTGAGTAATTTTCATACCATGTAGTGATTTTGTTAGGTTATTGAATAAAGTTGTCAGTTAGGTATCGAGGTTTGAGTTAATGGTGCAAAGATACGAACAAATATTGAATGTCGCAAGAAAAAAGGAAAAAATTTCTCCTCTTTTCTTGCAAGGAAGGATAAAAAGTAGTATCTTTGCCCGATTTTCAGCCGTTCGAGCTGACAAGTTGACGAATCAATTACTAACCACACTAACATGAAGAAGATGAAAAACCTTATCTGCGCGGTCTGTCTGCTCATGGTGCTGACTGGCACAAATGCCGGAGCTCAGACATTGACGAATCTTTCTGTCAAGGCTATTGGTCTGTCGGCCTCAGTAAATAGTGACGACCATCCTGTAAGTCTGATCAACGACAATCGCATTGGATCCGCCAGCTATTGGAGTAGCTATCATGGCGATGAGTGGCTGGGGCAGTATGAATATGTGGAGCTGCGATGGGACCGCCACAATATATATAAAGAGGTACGCGCGTACTGGGCATCTGACGGCGAGCAGATACTCCAGCCCAACGATGCCTATGTAGCACTATGGGACGGACATCAGTGGCTGAAGGGAAGCACTCTGGCTGAAGCTGACGCCAAGGGCGTTTCCACTACTGAGGTGGAACTGACCACCAATCGCCTGCGCGTCTATGTCCGGAGCGAGAAGGCATGCGGCATCCGTGAGCTGAAGATTCTGGGTTATTTGGGCGATGAATGCCAGCCCGCCATCCTCCAGGACAATAGCACCGTCATCTGGGAGCAGGGCACGACAAAGGTTCTGAGTCCCAAGCTGGTGCTTCCTGAAGGAGAGGAGGAAGAACCTATCTGGAACTGGCTGCTACCCGACGGCTCGACAGCTACTATGGCAAGTGTGACGGTTACCGAGCCGGGAGAGTATCAGGTGAGCTATCAGCGTCAATGCGGAGCCGTGACTGAGCTGACTTATCTAGTCTATGACCCTGCCGTGTCGTACGTATGGCCAAAGTACTCGCCTACGCTCTACTACGACTACCGCAACGAGTATCCTGCACTGGATCCTCCCACGAGGATGCTACCCGAGAACAACAACGCCCAGGGATACATGGCCGACGGATGGTGGGCCGTTGCCTGGGGACCGAGAACCAATCCATACGTCACTGAGACGGCCAAGACAAACCTGCTGAAGAAAATGAACGAGGACTTTGCCTTCTTCCGCGATGAAATGGGGTGGCCGCCCGACAAGCGCGCCCGCAACGGGTATTATAGCACGGTCTACGTTTATGGCAGCGGTCTTCGCTCGGACAATGCCGACATGTATGCCACCGGCGGTTGGCAAGGTGCCACATGGTATAATGGCTCATCATGGCCTATGGTAAACATCAGCTACTACCCCATAGCATGCTTCGACCCTGCTTTTACCTACGACAACAATCCCAACTGGAAGCATACCGTCACCGACCAGACCTATCAGCAGAATGCCTGCGTGCATGAGGGCATACATGCAATCTTTGCTGACCTGGAGGGCTGCAAGAACTCCGCTTGGTATCAAGAGGCGGGCAACACATGGCTGCAGGGCGAAGCCGAGCTGGTGAAGAGCGGGAAGGAACCTGAGAGCATGGGCTGGCTGAGTGCAGGCAACATGATTGCTCCATTCCTTCCCATCGAATGTTATTCGGGCTGGTTGCTCGACGACAGTTTCGGTGGCCCCAGTGCCGAAGGTGTGAACATGTACAACGGTGGCCAGCAAGTGTGCACCTGGCGCAACTTGCTGGGAGGTGTGCAGTACGGAGAGTTGTTCCCGCATTTCGTCAGCGAGATATTGGGACGAGGCTCCATACCGTGGATATGGCGCTACTGCACGAACCGTGTCCTCGATGGCATGGCCGACTCTCTGGGCGACAGCCAGATGCGCCATCTTATCTTGGAGTACAGGGCACGCCAGGCCATGATTGACGTAGGACAGTGGTCGAAAGCCTGTCAGAGGCTCATCGACGACAACTGGTTGGTGAACATCCAGCAGGAGTGGAGTCCCTACTGGAAGAAGGTTGATGTGTGGAGAGCCACGCCTTATGCCAATATGTACAAATGCGATGAGGTGGACAGCGCCGGCTGGTGGCGGCCCGAATGGCGCACTACGCCCGGCTGGAGCGGAGCCAACCAGGTGCCCCTGCACGTGAACGGACAGGCCGGTAACCTTATCGAACTGCATTTTCAACCCAAGGATGCCAACATGGTGTGTATACTCTGCTATCGTACCAGGCAGGGGCACGTCTACTACTCACGGCCAGTTGAGGGTGAGGGCGACGTAGTGATGAAGCTACAGGAACAGCCTGCCAATGGTGTGGTGATAGCCGTTGTCTGTAACACGGACTATATCTATCGTGGTGAACAGACACGCAAGAAGCATTTCGACTATCGTCTGCGCATGGGGCGCAATATCTATCAGCCGGCAAAGGCTCAGCTGAAGTGGTATAGCTATAAGACCATCATTCGCGATACGGAGTTCCTCAACGGCATTGAGGATACCCAAGTGCTGGAGTCGGCCCGTTTCGCCATCAAACCGGCACGCACACTGGTGAGACGCGGTGAGCGACTGCCCATCCACATCGCAGCGGCATCGCAGCTACAGGTTCCTGTACGACTATTCAATACCAACGGGCAAATGGTGTATTCGCAAAGCTTCATGCGGGATGGCGATTACGAGATTCCATTCAACATCGCCCCCGGCATATATGTCATGCAGGGAGTAAACGGTAGCGAGACATCGAGCGTTAAGCTGATAGTAAAGTAGAATAGGAAAGGCAATAGCGTCTGGCAAGTATATGATTTAGCATCCGAAACTATATTGATTATGATGCATAACTATATAGATTAGCAGACGTAACTATATTAGTTAGCAGACGCAACTATATAGGTTAGCATTACCACCACCAACCACCGCCACCTCCTGGGTCGGTGATGGTGAAGTGGACTTCGATGTTCACCTTGAGCAAGGTGCCATTATGCGGATACTGCAGCTGCATGGTGACGGTGTGCTCGTCGTCCCAACAGTTTTCCTTGTAGAGTCCGCAGTTCCAGTTCCAAAGGTCATCAAACACCTCGATATAGACATGGCCTCTGGAGTAAGGGCCGGGATTGCCGTCACCGTCGAACCATCCGCCAAAGACGCCATTGGTGCCATTGGTGCCCTCCGTTCCATCGGTATTCAAGGGTACGATGGTGACATTGGCTTCGTTGAATGCACTTTCGTCGAGTTCCATCAGACCGAGCACGCGGTTCTTGTTGACATGAACCTTACGCGACTGCGAATAGCCTGCCGACCACTGCATGGTCACACTCGAAGTGACGGTGCCACAGAAATGCTGTTCAGTGGCGGGTTCCTGGGGAACAGGTATGTTGGCAATGAGGTTCGTCATGAAGTTGGCACGCCGCTGTAGCCATAGGTGCATCTTCTCTAATTCGGTCTCGAAGTCCATTCCACGCACGGGCCATCGCTGTGCCTCTCGCTCCATCGCCCCATTGCGAAGATGGGCGACATACTTCATGCACTCGTCCCACCCGTGACTGACGATAGAGTCGCTGACGGCAGCCCACTGTGCCTTGTAAGCCTCTACGAACTCCGGACAAGCAAAGAGGTCGGTGAAGAACTGCGGCACATAATTGTAGTTGCCGTTGCGCTTCAGAGGATTGGTGCCCATCACGGTCTCGCGGTAGTTGTAGAAGAAGGTGTGACCTGTATACATATTGCCCCAGTCGAAGTCGTAGCCGGCATCGAAGTCCCACAGCGGTCCCATCACCCAGGGTCCGTCGCCATCCTTGTGCATAAAGATAGAGCGTGGCGCAGAAAGCTCGACATTGTAGACAAATTCCTGCAACTGCAGGTATTTGATGAACGACGGAATGTCGAGCAGTTGCTTCACCTGGGTGTAGTCCTTATCCTTGATGGCCTGCTCAAGCTGTGCAAAGACGGCGCGAACACTGTCGACGGTATTGGAGGTGAACCGCTCTTCGTCAGGATATTTCACGCAGAGGGGCATGCGATAGACCTTCGACCAGCAGTTGTCGTCAGCATAAGGACTCTCTCCAGGTCCGTCGTCCACATCGAGGGAGATGAGAATGCCGCGTTCGTCGCTCACATCGACACGGTTTTTGTTCTGCTGCACCTGCTCCGTAAGCTGATAGACACCACGATAGTCGCCGTTGACGAAGAGCTCGACATAGCGGGTGTGATTGGTGAAGGGCAAGCCAAGCCATTGTCCCGTCTCGAAGACGAAGGTATTCATCATGTCGGTAATATCACGGTAATTGGCCAGCAGCACCCAGCTCTTGGCTTTAGAAAGGCCCAGCATTTTATGCTTCTCAAGAAGTTTGAGGCGCAGGGGTTTCTTGTCGTACCATAGGAAAGAACTATTGCCTCGTCCTCGCACCTGTGCATTGGCAGAATAGTTGGAGAAGGCACCAAGGCCATTGAGTGAGACATGGCAGTCGGTATAGTAATCCCTGGAGGTGATATCCTCGCCATCGCGCGTGGTGATGAAGAGCTGGAAGACCTTATAGTGATCCTTCGTCTCTACAAGCGGGTCGTCCTCGAAGGTGAGACTATCCACATCTTCCAACAGGAAAGCGGGCATGGCAGCCTCGCCCTTGACGTGGAACTGCAGCTCCTTCAGGTCATCGCTGAGGGTGATGTCCTGTATGCTGTCGATGATGAGGGGTGCATCCCACTGGGTTTTCCACTGGTTGAAATAGACGTGCGTCTGCTGCTGGGCAACGGCAAAAACGACTGTCCAGAGGGCAGCGATGAGCAACGATAGTCTTCTCATTTCTTCATAGGTTTAGCATTCAGCGTGCAAAATTACAAAAAAAGTGGAAGAAAGTGGCGGTTAATTCATTTTTTTTGTGTAAGTTTGCATCGGAAAACAAAAAAGCAAAGACAATGGCACTGAATCTGAACAAGAACTTGAAGCTCTATTACTCCATCAAGGAGGTGGCCGAGATGTTCGACCTGAACGAGAGCACGCTGCGATTCTGGGAGACGGAGTTCCCCTATCTGAAGCCGAAGACCACCGGCGCAAACAAGGTGCGGCAGTACACCCAGAAGGACATCGACCAGATACGCCTCATCCATAATCTGGTGAAGGTGCGTGGTTTCAAGCTGGCCGCTGCACGCAAGATGATCAACGCTAACCGCGACGGCTCAGACCGCAAGGCTGAGGTGCTGACACGCCTCATCGACATCCGCAGTGAGCTGCAGCTGTTGAAGCGCCAGCTCGACGGGCTGCAGTAGCAAGAAAGAACCATAAATCTTACACAAATCTGAGCATTACAAAGATTTCTGTAAGATTTATGGCAGATTTATGGTTCGACGGAATCAAATGGTTTAGCGCTGCGGCTGCCAGTCGCTGCTTAGCTTGAAGGCGTTCTCGAGCGTTATCTCCTTGGCTTCTTTCTTTGTCAGCTGTCGGCTCCACCCTACCCGCTTGTCGGTAGCTGCTCCGTCGCCAGTATTCTCGAACTCCATATAGCGTGCCGTCAGTTCCCGTTCTTTCTGCCAGTGATGCCATCCCTCGGGAGTTATCTGCGCCGGCAGTTGGCAATGCATGAACAGCGTGTAGCCATAATCGCGCCAGGGACGTCCCAGATAGACCTTGGTGACTTGGGGCGCACAGGTGACAGTGCAATTATTAAATATGTACCCGTACATTATTTCTTTAGGCGTGGAGGCTGCGGTGATGTAGCTGTTGGCCTTACAATAGATGTCGCAATGCTCAAACCATGCCGTCGAGGGTCCGAAGATAAAATCGGTGGTGCCCTCGATATAGCAGTCCTTGAAATATAGCCTTGTGGAGGGCGCTCCCGTATAGACCGTGTCCTGATTTCCCAGGAAGCGGCAGTTGACGAACGTGATACGATCGCCCAGCGTGTGGAGCGCCACTGCCTGACCCAGGCGAGCGGCATTGTTCTCAACAGTGATGTTCTTCAGGGTGATGTCATTGCCATCAATTCTCAGGGTGAAAGAGCGGAAAGTTCCGAGTATAGGTCTGTCGCCCATATCCATCAACTGCTGTTTCAGCTCTTTAGGCCAATAGTTGCCATCCATGGAGATATTGGCATGGTCATCGTAGGTGATGATGGTCTGGTCACGGTCCTCACCGCAGATCTCGATATTCTGCAACCAAGAAGGGATGATGTCTTTCTCCTTGTAGGTGCCGCGCTTGACGAAAATGACTTTATGATAGTCCATAAAGGCACGGCACACCTCGATGGCATCAGTAACAGTGCGGAACTGGCCTGTGCCGTCACGAGCCACCACAATGGTGTCAGGATTATCGTACTTGCCGGCTGCGCTGGCAGCGAAAGCCATGCTTAAGAGCAGAATAGTTGTCAGTAGTTGTTTCATAAGTCTTACATGATTTGTGATATTTCCTTGAGGTCGTCGACCTCCTTCAGTTTGTCGATAATCTGCCGTACATCCTCGCGGTCGTGGATACGGAGCTCAATGGTGCCGTCGAAAATGCCATCTTCGCTGGTGAACATTATCTTCCGGATGTCAACACTGAGCTGGTTGCTGATGACACGAGTCACCTCATTCACCAGCCCGCGGCGGTCGATGCCTCCCAGACGAATGGTAGCATCGAAGAAAAGACGCTTGTGCATGTCCCACTTCACGTCGAGGATACGATTACCATAGCTGGCTTTCAGCTTGTTGGCAACAGGACAGGCGCGTTTGTGTATCTCGATGCGGTTCTTATTGTCGATATATCCCAGCACGTCGTCGCCAGGAATGGGATGGCAGCAATCAGGGAAGACGAACTGCATGATGTTCTCTTCAGTCAGGTAGATGGTCTGCTTGCGATTGAACTTCTCAGGCACGATAAACAGCTCGGGCTGTACCTGCACCTCGTTTTTCTTCGCCTTGACAAAGGGTACATACTTGCGCCATCCTCCGCTGCTGCTCTCGTTCTTTTTCTTATTCTTGCCTTTCAGCTCGTCGACATCAGCATCGCCAAGGACGATAGTATTCTCGCCCAGCGACTGATAGAACTCCTCGCGGCAGGAAGACTCATGGAACTTCGTCAGCTGATCGGCCAATGCCAACGTCATCTCAAAGCCATTCTTTGCCAGCCACTCACTCAGGCGCTCCTCACCTTTCTTCTGCACCTCACGGCTATTACGACGCAATATGGCCTGAATCTTAGCACGCGCCTTAGCGGTATTGACAAAGTTCACCCACGAAGGCTGCACATGCTGCGACTTAGAGGTGAGCACCTCCACCTGGTCACCGCTATTCAGCTGATGGCTCAGGGGTACAAGCTTATGGTTGACCTTAGCTCCGATGCAATGCGACCCGAGGAAAGTATGGATGGAGAAGGCGAAGTCGAGCACCGTACTGTTGGCAGGCATCGTCTTGATCTCGCCCTTGGGAGTAAAGACAAAGATCTCACTGGCATAGAGGTTGAGCTTGATGGCATCGAGGAAATCCATAGCATCAGGCTGAGGATCATCGAGTATTTCCTTGATGGTGTGCAGCCACTCGTTCATCTCGTCGTTATCGCCAGTCCTAGATGCCAACGCTTAACTCGTCGCAGCAGGAACCAGTTCCTCGCCACCCTCAGCCAGTTCGTAGGATGTCTCCTTGTATTTCCAATGGGCAGCGAGTCCCTGCTCTGCAATCTCGTCCATGCGGTCGGAGCGTATCTGCACCTCTATCCAAAGTCCCTGTCTTGACATCAAGGTGACATGCAACGCCTGGTAGCCATTAGCTTTAGGCTTTGTGACCCAGTCACGCAGGCGATCTGGGTGGCGCCGATATATCTTGGTCAGGGCAGCGTAGATCTTGAAACAGTCATCCACCTCGTCCTTGCGGCTCTTCGGCTTGAAGATGATGCGCACGGCCAGGACATCGTAGATCTCCTGAAACGTCACATGCTTGTTCTGCATCTTACTCCAGATGGAGTAAGGCGTCTTGATGCGCTCGCGAATCTCATAGTCGAAGTCCATAGCCTTGAGGGCTTCCTCAATGGGCTGGATGAATTGCTCGAAGGAGGTGTGGAGCGTCACCTTGCTGTCTTCCAGCTGGCGCACGATAGAGGCATACTCCTCAGGATGTTCGAACTTGAAGCTCAGGTTCTCCAGTTCCGACTTAATCTTATAAAGTCCCAGACGGTGGGCAAGCGGAGCATAGATATAGAGGGTCTCGCCTGCAATCTTATACTGTTTGTTGGCAGGCTGCGACTCCAGCGTCCGCATGTTGTGCAGACGGTCGGCAATCTTGATGAGGATGACACGGATGTCGTCGTTCATCGTCAACAGCAGTTTCTTGAAGTTCTCGGCCTGTGCCGAGGCCTGCTCACCGAAGATGCCACCACTGATCTTCGTCAGTCCGTCGACAATCTGCGCAATCTTGGCGCCAAACATGTTCTCGATGTCCTCAACGGTGTAGTCGGTATCCTCCACCACGTCGTGGAGAAGCGCCGAACAGATGCTGGTAGAGCCCAATCCTATCTCCGAGCACACAATCTGGGCTACGGAGATGGGATGCATGATGTAAGGCTCACCCGACAGTCGCCGCACTCCTTTATGTGCCTGCCGGGCAAAGTTGAATGCCTTTGTGATGAGGTCTACCTTCTTGCGGTGACGTGACCTCAAGTAGTCATCGGTCAGCTTTTCGAAAGCCGCGTTGATCATCTGATCATCGGCCTCTTCACGCTGCAGCATCTCTTCGTCGGTCATCTTCGTTTGTTTAGGTTAGATATTAATTGAGTCGTCAGGCCTTATCTCACTCGGAGTCTCTTGCCAGCCTGGATGACATCGCTTCGCATGCCATTGAGCTGCTTAATCCTGGCGACCGTAGTATGGTTTCTGCGGGCCAGCGCACCGAGGGTATCACCACGCTTCACAGTCACGTAGGAAGCGCTGTTATTGGTGGTGTTGCGACGGGTTGTAGTAGTACGCTGCCGTGTGGTCTGCTGTACCACAGGCCGCTCTACCACCTCTACCTCTGCCCGCTTGATCACCTGATTTCCGGCCATCGCATAGATAGAGTCCTGCATGTCGATGAAGCGAGCCACTTCGCCGACCGGCAGGCGTAAAGGTGCAGGCTTCGTCAGCCCAGGCACGATATCACGACGGTAGATGGGATTCAGCGAGCGAATCATTTCCACGTCCAAGTTGCAGGCTTGTGCCACCTGCTGGAAAGTGATGTTGCGATCCACCATCACCGTATCGGTCTTTGCGGGCAGCTTGCTGGTCATGGGGCAGATGCCGTGCTCGCAGTAGTAGGTCATAGCATAATTGGCAGCGATGAAAGCCGGCACATAGCCACGTGTCTCTTTTGGCAGATAGGGATAGATCTTCCAATAGTCGCGCTGGCCGCCAGAGCGACGAATGGCACGGTTGATATTCTCCGGACCGCAGTTATAGGCAGCGATGACCAGGTTCCAGTCGCCGAAGAGCTCATAGAGATCACGCAGATAACGTGCTGCTGCAAACGATGACTTCACTGGGTCGCGACGGTCGTCAGACAATGACGTCACCTCCAGCCCATAAGCCTTTCCAGTAGCCAACATGAACTGCCACAGTCCTGTGGCTCCCACCCTCGACACGGCCGTAGGATTCAGGGCCGACTCGATGATGGGCAGATACTTCAGCTCCAAAGGCAGCTGGTAGGTATCAAGTGCCTGCTCGAAGATAGGCATGTAGAAATTGGCAGCTCCCAACATATAGCTCACCTGCCTGCGCAGGCGTACCATATAGCGATCAATGCACGAGCGTACCACATCGTTGTACGACATCTCCATCACCGTAGGCATGCGCAACAGGCGGTCGACATACACCTCCTTTTCGAACGAGGGATTCTCGCTCAACATCTGGCAATCAGCATCAGTCGAAAGATAGGTCTTCGACATATAGAGGTTCATCAGGCTGTCGAGACTGGCATCGGTCAGAGCCTCAGGAAAGTCGAATCCCTCCTGTATCTCCTCATCCTCGTTGATGACTTCCACGCCACTCTCATCATCAAACAGCTCCAGGCTGTCGTTCACTTCAATCTGTGCCATCATGCTCAGGGGCAGGAAGGCCATCGCTATCATTATCTTCTTCTTCATATCTTTCATTGTCTAAAAATTTATACTGCAGTTCACGCCCAGCGACGCTGCTGTCAGAGGGTTCATCGAGCTGCCATTGCCTATCACCGTCGGCCTTACCTTCAGCGACAAGTCCTTCGACAAGTCGAAGGCAGACAGCTCAGCATCTACGTATGCATCGATGACCGATACGGCATAGACGCCCAGCAGCACAAAGAAACTCATGTCACGCCAGCGGCGGTATCTGTCCTTTCGCTTCTTAAAGAGCGTCTTATAGCGCTCCTCATTCGACGAGTTTATGGTCTTGTTCAGGTGCATGAAGTTGTTATAGCTCGCCGTGCCCGGATCATCATCCATGAGGTCAAGGTAGGCCTGTGCGTAGTCCTTGTACATCATGTTGTTCCAGCGCATAGCGTAGATGCACCCCACGAATCCGCCGTACACCAACGGCAGTTTCCAGTACTTCCGGTTGTATATCTGTCCGCCACCAGGGATTACCAGCGCCAGCCACATAGCCCGTTGAGGGTCGGGACGCCAAGTGCTCCAGTCGCGCCCCTGGATAGGTTCTGCCAGCGTGGGGGGCTGCTCCAGCACTTTCTGCAACAGCGAGTCGACGGTCTGCTGCGGCATGGCATTGTACATCGAGTCAATAGCCATTACAATGGAGTCAGTCAGCACGGTCTGAGCCTTTGCGCCCTGCGGGCTAAATGACAAATGACAAATGATGAATGATAAACTCATGAGTCTACCTAATGCGTTGCCAAACACAAAACGAGCACATGCCTTCATCGCGCTGCATCTATCATTTCTCATCTCTCATCTTTCATTTTAGGCCGATGGCCTTCATGATACGAGCCAGTTCCTTGCTGTCGGCGAAGGGAATGCTGATCTTGCCCTTGCCATTGGCCGAGCAGGTCAGCTGTACCTTCGTATTCAGCATATCGGCCAGCCGCTGGCGTGCAGCCACCATCTCTGTCGGCAGCTGTGCCTTGGCCGTGATGCGCTTCTTGGCGGACTGCACATCTTCGCCCTGCTTCAGCATCTGCACCATCTCCTCGACCTTGCGTACGGAATACTGGTTCTTCAGCACATCGCGAAACAGTTTCAGCTGCAGCGACGGCGAGTCGAGGGCGAGCAGCGCACGGGCATGACCCATGTCTATCTCGTGGTTCTTCAGCGACATCTGAATCTGGGCAGGCAGCTTCAGCAGACGCATATAGTTGGTCACGGCAGTACGGCTCTTGCCCACACGCTCCGAAATCTTCTCCTGCGTCATCCCCGTCGTCTCAGCCAGATGCTCGTAGGCCAAAGCGATCTCGATGGCATTCAAGTCCTCGCGCTGGATATTCTCCACCAAGGCCAGCTCCATCACATTCTCGTCCTCCACCGTGCGGATATAGGCGGGGATGGTATTCAGTCCTGCCCGCTGCGATGCGCGCCAGCGACGCTCGCCGGCAATGATCTGATAGCGGTCAGGCGCCACCTGGCGCAGCGTGATGGGTGCTATAATGCCCATATTCTGGATACTCGAAGCCAACTCCTGCATCGCCGTTTCGTCAAACTCACGGCGAGGCTGGTCAGGGTTTGGTTCTATCTGCTCGATAGGTATCTCGTTAAGATTCGACGATCCTTGTGTTCTTACGTCGCTTGTATCAATGAGCGCATCCAAGCCCCGTCCGACACCCATGTCGTCCAGTCCTCGTCCGATGACGCTCTTATCGTATTTCTTTCTAACAGCCATACTTGTTGAGAGTTGAGCGTTAAGAGTTGAGAGAACTCTCAACTTTTAGAGATTATCTCCTTCGCCAGCGCCAGATGATTCTTAGCACCTGTAGAGTCTGCGTCATAGAGGATGACGGGCAGACCATGGGAGGGACTCTCCGAGAGTTTCACATTGCGCTGGATAACGGTCTTGAACACCAGCTCTTGGAAGTGTCGCTTCACCTCATCATAAATCTGGTTAGCCAGACGCAGACGGGAGTCATACATCGTCAGCAGGAAGCCCTCTATCTCCAGCTTCGTATTCAGTTTCGACTTGATAATCTTGATGGTGTTCAACAGCTTCGAGATGCCCTCCAGAGCGAAGTACTCACACTGTACGGGGATGATGACCGAGTCGGCCGCCGTCAGGGCATTCACCGTTATGAGGCCCAGCGACGGTGAGCAATCGATGAGTATATAGTCATAGTCAGCGCGGATGGGAGCCAACAAGTTCTTGATCACTCGCTCGCGGTTGTCCAGGTTCAGCATCTCAATCTCGGCACCCACCAGGTCGATGTGGCTGGGAATAATGTCCAGTCCTTCGATATCGGTGGTGTAGATGGCCTCGCGCACGTCAACCTTATCAATGATGCACTCGTAAAGCGAGCAGTCCACCTCCTGGATATTCACCCCCAGTCCGCTGGAGGCATTGGCCTGAGGATCGGCATCCACCACGAGCACGCTCTTCTCCAGCGTGGCCAGCGATGCTGCCAGGTTGATGGTTGTCGTGGTCTTGCCCACGCCGCCTTTCTGATTTGCTAATGCAATGATTTTTCCCATTTCAATCTTTTTCTCCTATTGATTTGAACTGCAAAGATACACATTTTCCGTGAAACAACCTGCTTTTCTCATACAATTTAAGTATTTTTGCACACATTATTGACATTTTCATAAGAAGTGTTTGCTGAACAAACCCACATAATTTCTCACACTTTATAGGCGCAATCGACCAAAAATACGAAGATTTAGCCAAAAATTATATAAAATTTTGGCGCAATCAAATCTTTTTAGTAACTTTGCGCCAAAATTGATGCTTATGGAGAAAAACATTATCGGTCGTGAACTTGAAATTGACAGGCTGAAAAAGTACGTGAAGAGTAATCGCTCTGAGTTTATTGCCATCTACGGACGAAGGCGCATTGGAAAGACGTTTCTTGTCAGGGAGTTATTTGAAGGCAGTTTCTCATTCCGTATGACAGGCAAAGAAAACGCCAACACAAAAGAGCAATTAGAGAACTTCAGTCATGCTCTTAGCAACTTTTTCACAGCAGCAACGCCACCAAAAGACTGGACGGAAGCCTTCAACACACTATCTGTCTGCATTGAGAAGGAAGCTACCGAAGAGGTCAAAATCATCTTCATCGATGAACTCCCCTGGTTCGACACCTACAATGCGAAGTTTATCAGCGCATTAGAGCATTTCTGGAACGACTGGGCAGCCTATCGCCACGACATAAAACTCATTGTCTGTGGTAGTGCTACGACATGGATGCTTGACAACGTTGTGAATTCAAGAGGGGGACTTCACAATCGAGCAACTCACACCATACTGCTGGAACCATTTACCCTCCATGAGTGTGAGCAATACTTCAGGGCTTTTGACTTCCGCTATGAACGACAGGAGCTGATAGAGTGCTATATGGCTGTTGGTGGAGTGGCGTACTATCTATCCCTCTTTGAGCAGGACAAGAGCGTAGCCCAAAACATTGAGGCTCTCTGCTTTACACGTGGAGGAGAACTGGTGGATGAATTCCAAAAGTTGTTCAAGTCTCTTTTCAAAAAGGCCGACAATCATCTGGCTGTAATCACAGCACTTAACAAGAAAGGAATGGGAATGACCCGACAGGAAATCATTGCTGATGCCCGACAAGTGAACAACGGCAATCTGACCAAGTTGCTGCGCGAACTGGAAGAGTGTTCCTTTATTCGTAGTTACACACCTTTTCAAAAAAGCAAGAAAGACAAAGTATACCAACTTATCGACCCCTTCACCCTCTTCTACTTCAGGTTTATGCAGGACAACAATTCGTTTATGAAAGGTTACTGGCAGAAAATACAAACCACAAACGACTATGCTTCCTGGTGCGGCTATGCCTTTGAGATTGTCTGTCTGAATCATCTGGAACAGATTATTCGCGGATTGGGAATTGACGGGAGCATAAACACACCTTGCTCCTGGACATATCGTCCGCCAAAAGCCCTCGCAGAAGACGAGGAAGCCGATGAGGATCTGAAGCATGGCGCACAGATTGATTTGCTGATAGACCGTTCAGACAAATCAATTTCCATCTGCGAGATGAAATACAGCCAAGGAGAGTATGAGATAACTAAGAGTTATGATTCGATGTTGGCACGGCGATTGCGAATCTTTCAGAAAGTAACAAAAACGAGAAAGTCTCTTATACCCACATTTGTCACCCCCACCGGACTGCTCG
>JAEEGH010017437.1_pt1 | contig 15312 bp, 12 predicted proteins | sample 9134181 | NCBI WGS metagenome assembly JAEEGH01 (sample SAMN16246544, study PRJNA631951) | gut metagenome | biome: gut microbiome; feature: rumen; material: DP-attached | host: Bos | place: Iran: Karaj | collected 2018-10 | reverse complement strand
TCGTGCTCTTCGTTCTATCATCGAGGAATTCATGCTTGATATCATGTATGAGATCCCTAAGGATGACAACATCGGAAGAGTAACTCTTACAAGAGATTACATCGAAGGCACAGGCGGACCTCAGATCGAGATCAGAAGCGAGAGAGTTAAGGTTGATAGCTCTAAGGAAAAGGAAGCTATCGAGGATAAGTCTGATAAAGAATAAGCTAAATATGTGAAATTTGAAAGGCTTCATGATAGTGATATGTAGCTCTTCACTGAACAATACAGTAGGAGGATGCATATCACATATGAAGCCTTTTGTTAAACCCTTGTATAAATTATCAGAAAATTCAAGGGGTTTATTGATAATATTCTGCTTTTATGATAGTATTAATTTGAATAAATATATAAAAAAGAGAGGCGTAGCGATGGAGAGCAGTCCACGCAGAAGTATGGCAAGCATGTCAGTATGGCTCGGCATCACGTCCATAATATTTTATAGTACCGGTTTTATTGCGATAATACTGGGAGGCGTAGCCATAGTACTTGCACTTCTTTCAAGAGGTAACAGTAAGAAGCTTACACGCAAGGCTGTTATAGGACTTGTAATAGGAATAATTGGTGTATCTATCACATATATAACAGTTGCAGTTATAGCTTATAGGATCTTTACCGATCCTTCTGTTGTAGCAGCAGTGGAAGCGTTCAGACAGAGCAATACAATTGATAATTACAACAATCTGTATGATGCGATCATGAACAGTACAGGTGTTATACCTCAGTAGAATATAGATAGACAATGTAGTCCGGATGGTATTAAGAGGGATTGCATATGATAAGAATAAACGCTATAGGATACGGATATGGTTATAGCGGATACGGCACATCTTCAGTTTCTTCGGCGGGTGAGAGCAAGTCAGTAGTTAATCCCGGAGAATCAAATGTTAAGTCGGCAGGCAGGAAATCTTCTCCTGCAGAGTGTGAGACGTGTCAGAATCGTAAGTACCAGGACGGATCCGATGAAATGGTATCATTTAAGACTGCTCAGCACATAAGTCCCGCTGAAGCAGGATCAAGAGTAAGAGCACATGAGCAGGAACATGTGTCGAATGCTTATGCCAAGGCAGCCCAGAACGGCGGCAAGGTCCTTCAGGCATCAGTAAGCATTCATACAGCTGTATGCCCTGAATGTGGAAGGACATATGTATCTGGCGGAACTACTACTTCTCAGATCAAATATACTAACGAAGACAATCCCTATCAGAAACAGCGCAAAGCCGCTGATGCAGGGCTTCTTACAGGAATGAATGCAGATTATTCTGTATAAATAATTATAAAAGGACAATATAATTTAATGGCTAAAGCAGCAGGCATTTCAACTTCTATGGTCAAAGCCACGGCCAGAGAAAGACTTCTTGGTAACTATGGAACGATAATAGCTGCCAGTATCGTGGTTGATATTTTTTATTTTGCGAGTATGCTTTTCATACAGCGGATAACAAACATTTATATATCGCTTGCAACGGAGATCATAATTGATCTCCTTTTTGGCGTATTTATTTCGGGAAGAAGTTATATGCTTATGAACCTGGCTTTTGATCAGCCGGTGACATTTGGAGACCTCTTTTTTGGATTTAAGCAAAATCCTGACAAAGCAATCCTTATCCAGCTGATTTATACAATTGCTATCATCATTTTGCAGATACCTATGTTTTTGAACACATTTGGTCTGATAACTCCAATCATGCTCCTGTATGGAACACTTATTCTCCTTGTTCCATATATCATCTTTTCAGTTGCTATGTCACAGACCTTTTTCCTATTACAGGACTTTCCGGATAATTCAGTAAGACAGCTCGTAAAAAAGAGCGTGAAGATCATGCGCCATAACTATCTTAAGTATATCTGGCTGGTTCTTAGTTTTATCCCTATGATCCTTATTGGAATCATTACATTTTTTGTTCCTCTGTTATGGGTTGAAGCTTATTACAATGCCAGCAGAGCCATGTTCTACAAGGAACTAATTTCCCAAAAAGAAAAGGCTGTAAACGCCTGATAATACATTTCAAAATGCCCTGCATGAAGGAGATATATGGATCTCACAGATATCACTCGCAGTATGGTAAGAAGTAAGGAACCTGTAGCGCTTAGAAGGCTTGACACTCCCTGGACTGAAAAAGTGCTTGAATCAGTATGTCCAAAATCAGAATATCCAAGACCCCAGTTCGAAAGAGATAGTTACGTATCTCTAAACGGAATCTGGGGTTTTTGTGTTACAAAATCTGCTGCGCTTCCCCGTAAGAAGGATATAAGTGGCAGGATAAGAGTGCCTTTTTCTCCTGAAAGCGCTCTTTCTATAGTGGATGAAACTTCACAAAACAAGGAAACTTTTCTTCCCCATGTGCTTAAACCTGATGAATATCTGTGGTATTACAGAAAGGTTGAAGTTGATAACAGGCCCTCTAAAAATGCCCGCCTTTTGCTTCACTTTGGCGCTGTGGACCAGATCTGTGACGTATATATTAATAGTCACGCTGCGGCACATCACGAAGGGGGATATCTGCCCTTTACAATAGATGTAACTTCTTTTCTGAAAAAAGAGTCTGAAAATGATTCTTCAGATAATGAGGCAAAAGAGTTTTTTGACATAAAGGTCTGTGTAAAAGATGTAACTGATACTTCCTGGCTTTCAAGAGGTAAGCAGACACTTCGAAGAGGAGGCATGTTTTATTCTGCGCAGAGCGGAATATGGCAGAGCGTATGGATGGAGTGGGTTCCTGAAACTATGATCTATAAGGTGGTAGTTGAACCTCAAAGTGACCTTAAAACTGCCCTTATAAAGCTTACGGTGTCAAACCCCTGCGATGTAATAATTCGAAGGTTGCCAGATACTAATGAAGATAAAGCTCCTGATAATAAACTGTTTGGGAAGATAATAGAAAGGGACACGTTTAAGCCCTGCGATCCCCTTGAATCCCAGACAGATCACGAGATACTTTCGTCAGATACGATCCCTCTTGATGTAAGATATGCATATTCTTCTGAAATCAAAGTTCAGATTGAGGATGTTAAAATCTGGTCACCTGAGGATCCGCATCTGTATCATTTTGAAGTTGTTGCCAATGGTGCAAATGGAGAATCCGACAGAGTAACCTCCTATTTTGGTATGAGAACCTATACCATGGAAAAAGATGAAAAGGGTATTCTGAGGTTTTGCCTTAATCATAAACCCTATTTTATCAAAGGGGTATTAGACCAGGGATACTGGCCTGATGGTCTTATGACGGCACCTTCGGATGCTGCTCTTATCTATGACATCAAGACCATGAAAAAGCTTGGCTATAATACCCTTCGTAAGCACATCAAGATAGAGGAAGCAAGATACTATTACCACTGTGACAGACTTGGAATGCTGGTTATTCAGGATATGGTCGGAGGAACTACCTATGACAAGCCGCTTGTAACCTATCTTCCGAATATTTTCCCAAATCTTATGCAGACATTTGATGATTCTGCTAAGAGTTATAAATTCCTCGCAAGATCAGATGAGGCAGGTAGAAAAGCTTTTGTAACTGAGATGCGTAATACTGTAATGTATCTCAAGAACAGTGTTTCTATAGCGATATGGACCATCTTCAACGAAGGCTGGGGACAGTTTGATGCGGCAACTCTTCCGGGAGTGCTTAAGTTTGTTGACAGCACAAGGCCTATAGATGCGGCCAGTGGCTGGTTTGATCAGGGTTCGGGAGATTTCAACAGCATACATAACTACTTCAGAAAGCCTAAAGTGCCTTATGATAAGTATGAAAGAGCCTGCTTTATTTCTGAATGCGGGGGACTAACATATTATGATCCTGATCACAGCGCAAGCAGGAAGACCTATGGATACGCAACATACAAGAGCAGGAAAAGACTTAATGAAGAGTACGGCGAGTTTATTCACCTCGAGCTTCTTCCTCTTGAACCTAAGGGTCTGTGCGGCTTTGTCTATACTCAGGTAAGTGACGTTGAAGATGAAGTAAATGGACTTCTCACCTATGACAGAAGAGAAGTTAAGATTAAGTCAAGAATCTATTGACATATAAAGTAATAGTTGCGAATATGTCTAAAGGATTTTATGGATATACCTACATTTGCTGGAATTGGAACTATTATTACAGCCTTCTTCATGGGGTCACTTATTGAGTTCTTTAATGAAAAAGTCGCAAGACCTATACTAAACAAATAAGAAAACAGGGGCGTTTCATTTGAAGAAATGCCCCTGTTTTAAAGTGCGTTATTATATAAGAATTATTGAGAAACTACGTTTTTCTTTATTTTTCTACTATTTCATCTCCGATCAAAATATAATATTTACTGTCTGGACTGGTAAAACCTATTAGATGACTCTTACCACCCTCAGAATGAAGCAAATGGCAGTAGTCACATATTGTTTCGACATCACCTGATTCTGTTCCTACACTGCATAGATACATGTCATCTTTTATGAAGAAGCATCTTTCGGAAAAAGGATCCCACAAAAGAGAATCGTTAATTTTGTTTCCCTGGTCAGCTACCATGACAGGGGCTGCACCATCTGAAAGTGAAAGGTAATAAATATCATTATCCATAATGAACCAGATTTTATCCAATTCCTTATTTGTGACATAATCAACACTAAAATCACCAACGCTGTAAAGCGTGTTCATATTAACCTTTTTTCCATCGTAAGTGAACTTTACTAAAGACCCATCAGAAGATGCTATGCAGGTGGGACCTTCATCTGTAATAGCTGTGCTAAAGAGTCGGGCGGCTTCATCGTCTTTGGTGAGCCATACAATCTCAGGAACAGACCCTGAAAAAGCATAGCATTCATCAAAGGAATGCATCATTAGAACATCTGAAAAGCAGTCTGTATCAAGAATGTAATGATCTGAAAAAAAGGATATAGGCATACTAATACCTCTCGCTACATCGAAGTGAAGCTCCTCTGTATCCTCGGTTATGATCAATGGCTCGCCATTGCCAGTTTTATAGTACTTGACACCTTCGTCATCCATGAACATTATCTGTTTACATTCTTTGTCATAATAACTTTCAAGTAAATATTCGTTGCTTAGAGTTACTTCTTTTTCGTGATCTATGCATTTGAAATAATCTTTAGAGCCTCCGTATTGATTGAAATAGATCATACTGGCATCATTTGAAACAGCTACAACACTCGTTCTGTCATCGGCATCGTAAACATGCTTTTCTATACCTATTCCAACTGTGCATATTTTCTCATTTCCGCCATAAGCAGATATTGCAACGACTGTTCCATTAGGTGAAATACAGGCAGCTACAACATTTCCAATATAAAGAGACTCTTTTGTCTGATTCCAGATATCATAGATGAATAGTTCTTCTTTTCCGCTTCCCTCTTCTCCAGCAACATAGTAGCAGTAACCACCATCAAAGCATATTCCGGCATCGTTAACTCCTGTTGCTATCTCTGTCATATTAAGATCAGCATCTATGTAATAACATACATTGTCATAGACAAGAACAGCTTCAGAAGCATCAGCATTTACAGTCATTTCCAGGTAGTATCTTTCGCCGTCATGAAAATCCTTTATGATTTTCCCATCTGAATTATGTATATACTGATCAGTCTGGCAGATAGTGGGACCGCCATAGTTTTTGGTGCGACGGCTTTTTGCTGAATCACTTGTATTTGAATCCTTTTCATCTGAAGAAGCGCCACCTGTGTCATTGTCAGAATCCTCAGCTTTATCATTTGTGTCGCTGTCTGTATCCTCAGTTTTATCATCAAGATCTTTATTTAAAGATGGAGAACCATTTTGGATGGAAGAACCAATGAATGCGATGAGCAAATATCCCGCTAAAGCACATACAACAGCGATCACTGCGGTGAAAATAGTTGTAAGTATTTTTTTATTTCCATTGCTTTTCATAAATTTAGAATCCTTTCTAAAAACATTAATCCTTAAACATAGATTACAAGAACGTCAAAAGTATCTCCGTTTTGGTCATTAAAGAAGTGGAAGGTTGTGGCACCTTTTTTAACAGGGGTGAAGGTGACTTTAATAGTTCCATCATCTGTGAAATGGTCATCCCAGGCAGCAGTGATCCTCTTGTTATCTCCCTGAAGATCACAGGTCCCATAAAAACTCATGGTAACGTTAATGGAAACCTCTTCTCCGCTTGTTGTCACAACGTAGCTGTCAGCATAAAATCTTCCGCTACCTTCTTTGGCTTCAGCGTCAAAGCTTTCAAGATGCTCGCTGACCTGAATGTCTGATTCATGATCCTCGATATAGTTAGAAAACTCAGTGATCTCTGTTCCAAGCTCAGAGTTTACAAGATCGAGATCATCGATCTGACTGTTAAGAGAAGCGATGACTTCTTCCTGAGAAGAAACAGTTGAAATAAGTTCACTGTTCTGAGTCTGCAGGCTTTCTATGGAAGCGGAAAGCTCCCTGTTTCTTGATATAAGCGTATATGCAAAAACACAAGCGCAGGTAAGGGCTGCAAATAATAAGACAGATGCGATAGCAAGTGCAATAAGCGTCTTTTTATGTGATACAAACTTTACGACAGTAACCTCTGTTTCGGAATAGGTTTTAGACTCCTCGACAAGTTTTTGTACAAGCAGGACGAGAGTTTTTTGGCCATCGTCAGATTCTTTTGCCTCAAGACCTTTCATGATTAGATCGGCAAAGCTTGCTGCCATAACATCTTCCCAGTCAGAAGATGAGAACTGGACACTTGCACCTATATCACGGAACTTGTTGTAAAAGGACATGGAATCCCTGGAACACTTTTTGTAGTCCTTTTTAGGTACTTCTTCTCCAAGTTTATTAAGGTATTCCGGAAGAATATTGTAAGCAAGCTTGGGGTTATCCCCCATAGCAGCTACAAGACAGGTCATTAGACCTATAAGAATACATTCAGCTTTCTTTTTATCTCCTTTTTCTTTTGGAAAAAGAACTTTATCGCCACAGATACTTTCAGCAGTATCTGATATACTCCCTAAAATATTAGATGTCTGTGTTTGTAGATCCATTTGCTTCTCCCCCAAGAACGACTATTTGGTAATTATACCATGAAATCTATAAAACCAAACATAAAAACGTAAATTATGGCGAGGATAAACGGTTAGTCCAATTTGTGCTATGATAATAGGGTCTAAAGTTCATGTGTTCACATATTTTTTCATCTATAACAGGGAGAATATTATGGCAGAGAATCGTCCTCATTCAAGAACAAAAGCACCATCATCAGGTACAGGTCATGTCAGTAAAAGAGGTAGTGGAACAGGCCATGGTCAGGTAGGAAATACCGGAGGATTACACGGACCTGGGAGAGGGTCAGGATCTTTGGGCTCATCAAGACCTGCTTCTTCAGGATCATCACATAGGACCGGAGGCTATTATGGAGGCGGCACAGGAGGCCCATCCTACGGCGGCATAAAACTTCTTCCTATGCTGATTATTCTTGCAGTTGTATTTTTCTTTGTAATGAGAAACTGCGGCGGAAGTTCTTTTTTGTCTGACTATGAAACAGGCACCGGTACATCTACTTCCGGTACTGGAATAGGCGGAAGCTCTTATTCAGGAACAACGCTTTCAAATACAGGAACAGGCTGGATGACATCATCCTCAAATGTATATCAGGATACATCCATGTCGCAAGCAGACAAAACTGTTTCAGATGCTGCAAGAGATAAGTACACAACGATCAAAGGTGGCGGTGAAGATACCGTTACAGTAATGGTATACATGTGCGGAGCTGACCTTGAGAGTAGAAGCGGCATGGCAACAAGAGACCTTAACGAAATGGTCTATGCAGATCTTTCTGATAAGGTCAATGTCATCGTCGAAACAGGCGGTGCCAAAAAGTGGCAGAATTCTGTTATAAGCGCATCTACCAACCAGCGCTGGAAGGTTGAAAAGGGCGGCCTTAAAGCTCTTGATAAGAATGTTGGATCTAAGCAGATGACAGATCCTAATACTCTTGTAGATTTCATAAATTTTGCTACTAAGAATTATCCTGCAGACAGATACATGCTTATCTTCTGGGATCATGGCGGCGGATCTGTATCAGGTTATGGATACGACGAGCTGTATCCTAACATGACCATGACCATAGATGAGATTTCAAATGCTCTCAAGAAGACCGGTATCAAGTATGATTTCGTAGGATTTGATGCCTGCCTTATGGCTGGTATGGAAACAGCAATGGCAGTTGAGCCTTGCGCTGACTACCTTATCGCATCAGAAGAAACAGAGCCAGGAACAGGCTGGTACTACACAAACTGGCTTACAGATCTTTCTAATAACACATCAATAGAAACTGTTGATCTGGCCAAAAAAATAATCGATGACTTCACATCTGCATGTGCATCATCTTCTTCAAGATCCAAAACAACTCTTTCTGTTATAGATCTTGCAGAGTTTAAAGGCGTAATACCTGACGTTCTTGCAAGCTTTGGAACAAGCCTTAATGCCCAGCTTAAGAGCGAGAATTATCAGGACGTTGCTAAAGCCAGAAGTGATACAAGAGAGTTTGCAAGTTCATCGCATATAGATCAGGTAGACCTTGTTAATTTCTGTAATAACCTTGGAACAGAAGATGCCTTAAAGCTTGCAGATGCTGTTAAGGGATGCGTTAAGTACAATAAAACCTATAATGTTACAAACGCATATGGAATGAGTATATATTTCCCATACAGTTCCCTTAAGTCAGTGAACTCTATGGTCAAGATATATGAAAACCTTGATATGGATGGTTCATATTCAGACTCTATCAAGTCTTTTGCCACACTTGAATCATCCGGCCAGATAGTAACATCACAGGCTCCTCAGGGAACAGGCCTTTTCGATGTCCTTCTTGGAGGAAGCGGACAGACACAGTCGTCATCATCTTCTGTAGATATAACATCAATACTTATGCAGGCGCTCTCTGGAGCAGGTTCAGCTACTAATAGCTCATATTCAGGATCCGGATCAGGTTATGGATCACTTCTTGACTATGCATCTCTTCTTGGAGGAAGCGGCCTTGTAAGCAGCGACTCTATTGAAAGCTTTGCATCCCTCCTTGGCGGAAGAGCGCGTATCACATCAGATGACCTTGCTTTAACACAAAAAGGTGGAGAAAATGTTGTATCACTAAGCGAAGATCAGTGGTCTCAGATGAAATCAGTGGGACTTAACGTATTCGTTGATGACGGAGAAGGCTACATTGATCTTGGTATAGATAATGTTGCAAGCTACAACGATGACGGAGATCTGATCGTTACATATGATGGTACATGGATGGCGGTTAATGGACAGTTTGTTGCCTTCTATATCTGCCAGGATGACTATGATGCAGATACAGGATATTACTATCTTTTAGGTTATATTCCTGCAGAGCTTAACGGAGAATACGTTAATATAATGGTAGAGTTCTCATCAGAGCATGAAGAGGGAGTGATCCTTGGAGCACAGGCTGTATATAAGGGATCTGATGGCGAGAACAGTTTTTCAACTGAAGGAAAAGGACTTGTCGAGATCGTAGAAGGTGATAATATTGATTTCCTTTGTGACTATTACTCTTACGATGGAACTTTCCAGGATAGCTATTTCCTGAATGAAGAGTCACTTGTAGTTGGTTCAGACGGACTTTACATCGAGACACTTACAATGGACAACGAGAATGTATATTATAGCTACAGACTTACAGATTACTTGAATTCGAACTACTGGACACCGGTTCAGAAGTATTAAAGATATTGTAGAAAAAGGAAAAGGCCGCGGGTAATCCTGCGGCCTTGATTTTGGTATTAATTCTTTTTCTTGTTACGAGAAGAAGCGGCATTTTTTGTTTTGCTATTATGAACAGAAGCTTTTTTGTTGCTGTTCTTATTTGATGAAGCGTTTTTCTTCTTGGTCTTTATAGCTTGTGAGGCGGGATTTTTAGGCTTCTTAGATGAAGAAGACTTAGAAGCGGTCGGCTTCTTCCTGACTGCATATCCGAAAGTTCCAAGCTTTGCGCCAAGTTCTCTGTAGGTTCCGTGTTCATAGGCAAACATTCCTATGTCATCCATATGGAATGCATTCTTTTCATCCATATATTTTTCATCAACATGAACAGCCACGACTTCTGCAAGAAACATATCGTGCGTCCCAAGAGGAATTATCTGAGTCACCTTGCATTCGATAGATACAGGTGCTTCCTCTATCATTGGAGCTGATATTACAGAACTCTTTGCAGGAGTTAAATGACATTCCTTGAATTTATCAACCTTTCGTCCTGAGGTGCAGCCGCAGTAATCACAGGCATGTGCAAGATCCTTGTCGGGGAGATTTATCACAAAGCATCCGCTGTCCTTTATCATCTGATAGGAATGTCTTTCTTTTCTTACAGAAATATAGGCCATTGGAGGATCTGAACATACAGTACCGGTCCACGCGATGGTTATTATATTAGGCTTTTCATCAGCACTTTGGCAGCTGACCATAACAGCCGGAACGGGGTATATAAAATTACCTGGTTTTGGAAATTGTATTTTACTCATAATGAATTCGTTCTTTCTTTGGATGTTTTCTTATGCTCATCACAATCTGTGAGATAGAGTTATATCCTTCATCATTATACAATAATTATTATGTAATTAGATGCCGGCCTTAATCTGCGATATAAAAAGTTGTACATATACATCTTTAAATGATTGTATATATTTAACCGGCATATGTTGTTGACATAGGTGATACCACTATCTATTATAGAGATACAGGTCTGTGTACGTTCTTGGATCATAAGTTCAAGAATAAGTGAAATTGTTGCAGGCTTGTATCTTTTTTGCATTAAGGCCGAGAATTTGAGCTAAAATGCAAAAAGATGTACTCTTTCTATCTACAACAATACAACTTCGAGAAGGGGCTGACAAGGGATATATGGCTAAATACCAGGAGATAGTCGGATGGATATCCGAGCAGATTGACAAGGGGGATTATCCTCCGGGAAGTAAGATCCCATCTGAGAATGAACTGTGCAGGAAGTTTAACATCAGCAGACAGACAGTTCGTCACGCTATTGCATATCTAGTAGAAGAGGGCAAGCTCTCAGCAGAAAGAGGAAGCGGTACCTACGTCAAAGGCGATTTTGTAGAGAACTCTTCCAAGAGAATAGCTGTAGTTACTACTTATGTCGACAGTTATATTTTCCCAAAGACAATTCAGGGAATTGAAAATAAGCTTACAGAGTATGGTTATACCATGCAGCTTTCCTTTACAGGTAATACTTTTACCAAGGAAAGAGCTATTCTTCAGGATCTTCTTAATAACGGAGATGTGGCAGGACTTCTTATAGAACCTTCAAGAAGTGCACTTCCAAATCCCAACATTGATCTTCTTGCTGAACTTGATAGAAGAGGCACCAGGATTCTTTTCCTAAATAGTAATTACACCCAGCTCCCATTCCCCCATGTATCACTTGCGGATAAGGAATGTGCTTATAGAGCAGTCAAAGAGCTGATTGCTGCAGGTCACAGGAACATCGCCTGCATACTTAAGCTTGATGACAGGCAGGGACATGAGCGCTACAGCGGATATCTTAAGGCAATGATGGAAGCAGGTATTACCGTAAGTGATGAGTGGGTTGTCTGGCTTGATACAGATGATATATCCCATATGAAAGATAATTACGACAGGATCCGCAGGAGGTTTGACGGCTGCACAGCGCTTTTTGCCTACAATGACCAGGTTGCGGTTGATGCTATAGGTGTCCTTCATGCTGCAGGAATAATGGTTCCAAAGCGTATGTCGGTTGTAAGTATGGATGATTCGGATATGGCCAAGATGAACGGCTTTGAACTTGATTCCGTGCCCCATCCCAAGGAAAGGCTTGGCGAGAAGGCAGCAGAGAACATTATCCATCTTATTCATAACAGAAACTATGATGCAACATATGAATTTATAGAAGATGTAATACAGAGAGGATCTGTCAGGAACATAAAATAGGAGGAAAAGAAAATGAAGTTTACAAAAAGTTACAAGTTTTGGTTTGCAACAGGTTCACAGGACCTTTACGGTGATGAATGCTTAAGAAAAGTTGCAGATCATTCTAAAGAGATCGTTGCGGGATTAAACGCAAGCGGCAAGCTTCCGTTTGAAGTTGTACTTAAACCAACACTTATCAGCCAGGCTTCGATCAGACAGACATTTAATGATGCCAACAATGATCCTGAATGTGCAGGTGTCATCACATGGATGCATACTTTCTCACCAGCAAAGATGTGGATCCTGGGACTTCAAGAGTTTCGTAAGCCGCTTTGTCATCTTCATACACAGTTCAATGAAGAGATTCCATATGACACAATTGATATGGACTTCATGAATGAGAACCAGTCAGCACATGGCGACAGAGAATATGGTCATATCGTATCCCGCATGGGAATTGAGAGAAAAGTGATCGTGGGACACTGGCAGGATCCTGAAGTTGTAGAAGAGCTTGCCGGATGGATGTATACAGCAGTTGGTGCCATCGAGTCATCACACATTCGTGTATGTCGTTTTGGTGACAACATGAATAATGTTGCCGTAACAGAAGGTGATAAGGTTGAAGCCCAGATCAAGTTTGGATGGGAGATTGACCACTACAACGTCAATGATCTTGTTGAGATCGTAAATGCAGTATCTGATTCTGATACTAATGCTCTTACAGATGAGTATTACTCAAAATATAAAATCCTTCTTGAAGGTAGAGATGCTGATGAGTTTAGAAAGCATGTATCTGTTCAGGCTCGCCAGGAAATAGGTCTTAGAAAGTTCCTTGAAGAAAATAACTATCATGCGGTAGTAACACACTTTGGTATGCTTGGCGGACTTAAGCAGCTTCCAGGCCTTTCAATTCAGAGACTTATGGAAGATGGTTACGGATTCGGTGCAGAAGGAGACTGGAAGACAGCAGCTCTTGTACGTCTCATGAAACTCATGACAGCAGGCAAGAAGGATGCCAAGGGTACATCTTTCATGGAAGATTACACCTACAATTTCGTTAAGGGCAAAGAAGGTATCCTTCAGGCACACATGCTCGAAGTATGTCCTTCAATTGCTGACGGCGATATCTCAATTAAGGTTTGTCCTCTTTCCATGGGTAACAGAGAAGATCCTGCACGTCTTGTATTTACAGGTAAAGAAGGAAAAGGTGTTGCATGTTCACTTATCGACCTTGGACACAGATTCCGTCTTATCATCTCCTGCGTAGATGTAAAGAAGACAGAAAAAGAGATGCCAAAACTTCCTGTAGCTACAGCATTCTGGACACCTGAGCCTGATCTTAAGACTGGCGCAGCTGCATGGATCCTTGCAGGCGGAGCACATCATACATCATTCTCATATGATCTTAATGCACAGCAGATGGTAGATCTTGCAGATGCATTCGGAATTGAGAGCGTTGTCATCGATAATAATACAGATCTTCGCAGCCTCAAGAATGAGCTTAGATGGAATGAGATGTATTTTGGAAGACGCTAAAGATGATGCATTAAACCCATGTTAATACATGAGACTGAATATATTATCACGAATATATAAATAGTATTTCAAAAGAAATAAGGAGAGACTATGAGTAAGGAGATTATTAAAAGCGGAAAGACAGTTGTCGGAATCGAGTTTGGTTCTACAAGAATCAAGGCAGTTCTGACAGATATGGATCACAATGTTATCGCACAGGGTGGTCACACATGGGAGAACAGACTTGAAAACGGAATATGGACATATTCACTTGATGATATATGGACAGGTCTTCAGGACTGCTACAAGAATCTGGCAGCAGATGTTAAAGAAAAATACGGCGAAGACCTTACTGAGATCGGTGCACTTGGATTTTCAGCAATGATGCACGGTTATATGGCATTTGATAAGGATGGTAACCTCCTTGTTCCATTCCGTACATGGAGAAATTCTATTACAGAAGAAGCTTCCAAGAAGCTTACAGACCTTTTTGGATATCACATTCCTCAGAGATGGTCTATCGCTCACCTTTATCAGGCAATCCTTAATGGCGAAGAGCATGTTAAAGACATCGCATTTGTTACAACACTTGCAGGTTATATCCACTGGCAGATGACAGGTGAGAAGGTTATCGGTATCGGCGACGGATCAGGTATGTTCCCTATCGATTCCTCTATCAAGGATTACAACCAGAAGATGCTCGACCAGTTCGATGAGCTTATTGCTGACAAGAATCTTCCATGGAAGATCAGAGACATCCTTCCTAAGAACCTTGTTGCCGGCGAGAAGGCAGGCACACTTACAGAAGAAGGCGCTAAGAAGCTTGACGTAACAGGCGCACTTAAGGCCGGTTGCCCTGTATGTCCTCCTGAAGGAGACGCAGGTACAGGTATGGTTGCAACTAACTCTGTTGCAAAGCGTACAGGTAACATCTCCGCAGGTACATCAGTATTCTCAATGGTAGTTCTGGAAAAAGACCTTAAGAAAGCTCACGACGAACTTGACCTTGTAACAACTCCTGACGGCGAACAGGTTGCAATGGTACACTGCAACAACTGCACATCAGATCTTAATGCATACGTTGGACTCTTCAGAGAGTTCGCTCACCTTACAGGTAACGATATAAGCGATAACGATCTTTATGGTAAGCTCTATCTCAACGCTCTTGAAAACGGCGATGCAGATTGCGGCGGCCTTATGGCATACAACTATGTATCAGGTGAGAACATCACAGGCTTCAATGAAGGAAGACCTCTCTTCGTACGTCGTCCTGATGCCAAGATGAATCTTGCAAACTTCATGCGTACACACCTTTACACAGCACTCGGCGCTTTAAAGGCTGGTAACGATATCCTTATGAAAGAAGAAGGTGTTCAGGCTGACTACTTCTATGGCCAGGGCGGATTCTTCAAGGTTAGAGGCGCAGGCGACAGAGTTATGGCAGCAGCCCTTAACACAGAGATCCGTATGATGGAAACAGCCGGTGAAGGCGGACCATGGGGCCAGGCTATACTTGCATCCTTCATGCTGGAAAAAGAGGATGGAGAAGGACTTGAAGATTACCTTGCAAACAAAGTATTCAAGGAAGGCAAGGTTGAATCCTGCATGCCTAACGCAGAGGATGTAAAGGGATTTGACAAGTTCATGGAAGATTACCTTGCAGTGCTTCCTGCAGAGCGCGCTGCATGTGAGACCCTTAAATAAATAGTAAAAATATCATATAAGTGTATCCTGTAACGATACACTTATATGATTAGTAAAAAAACAATTATCTATACAAAAGGTATATAGGAGATTTTTCAAATGTTAGAAGAATTAAAGAAAAAAGTATATGAGGCGAATATTCTTT